>Ga0082212_10000108_pt1 | contig 121696 bp, 112 predicted proteins | sample TergutNt197P3_FD_71548 | JGI IMG/M metagenome (GOLD analysis project Ga0082212, IMG submission 71548) | Neocapritermes taracua P3 segment gut microbial communities from Petit-Saut dam, French Guiana - Nt197 P3 | ecosystem: Host-associated > Arthropoda: Insects > Digestive system > Gut ...
GTCATCGGCGAGGACGTGAGCAGGAACGGCTGCTCCTTCGGCCAGTACGGCGGCCTCCCGGATAAGTATGGCGACAACCGCATCGTCAACTCGCCCCTCAGCGAAGCGGTGATCACCGGGGTGGGTATGGGCGCCGCGGCGTATGGGCTGCGTCCCATCGTGAACCATGACTTCATCGACTTCCTGGGTTGCTGCTTCGACGAGATACTCAACCAGATCGCCAAGCTGCGCTGGATGATGGGCGGCCAGATGACCGCGCCTCTCACCTTGAATATATTCGCCGGCGGGGGCATGGGCTCAGCTTCGCAGCACTCTCAGAGCCTGGAAGTATTCTTCACCCACATGCCCGGCATCAAGGTAGTGGAGACCTCAAATCCGGCGGACGCCAAGGGGCTCATGGCTTCCGCTATCCGGGACGACAATCCGGTAATGATCATCCACAACCGCGGGCTGATCGGTATGGAGGGGGAGGTGCCCGAGGGCGAGTATCTGGTTCCCATCGGGAAGGCTAATGTATCCCGGGAAGGCTCGGACGTGACCATCGTATCGTACAGCCGTACGCTGAACTTCTGCCTGGACGCCGCCGAGGATCTGGCGAAAGACGGCATATCAGCCGAGGTCGTAGACTTACGCACCCTGGTGCCCATGGATAAAGAAGCCATATTTCGGTCCCTGGAGAAGACAAGCCGGCTGGTCATCGCCCACGAGGCGGTGGGTGGCAGCGGATTTGGCGCGGAGATCGCGGCGGTCGTGGCGGAAGAAGCCATGGACCTGCTGGATGCGCCCATACGCCGGGTGACCTCGCCCTTTACCCATATTCCGTTTAACAGAGGCCTGGAAAGGTCGATGTATCCGGATCGGGTCAAGATCGCGGAAGCGGTCAGGGGGATCCTATAATGGCATATCAGTTATTGCTGCCGAAATTCGGGATGGCTATGGAAGCCGCGAAGATCATCGAGTGGAAGAAGGACATAGGCGACTACATCGAGAAAGAAGAAGCGGTGGTAGTCGTCGAGAATGAGAAGCTCACCAACGAGATCGTGAGTATGGAATCCGGCGTGCTTCTGCGGAAGGTGGCCCTGGAAGGCGAGACCTACCAGGTGGGCGAGCTGCTGGCGTATCTTGGCAAAGAAGGCGAAAAGGTGACGGAGCCGCCTGCCGGCCAGGGCGCGGCAGCCGCAGCAGCATCGCGGGAAGCCGCGTCCTCCGCAGCCGGTGCGGCGACGCAAGGCGTCGTCAGCGTGGGAGACGCCGCTGTGGCGGCTGCTTCCCCGGCTTCAGGGTCAAGCCAGGGCAAGCGCGTCCCGGCGTCCCCCCTGGCGAAGAAGCTTGCCGCCCAGCTGGGGTTGGATATAGGCGCCATTGTCGGCAGCGGCCCCGGCGGCCGCGTAGAGAAAGCCGACGTGGAGAAGTACGCGGCTTCGAGGAAGAGCGCCGCCCCCGCCGTGCAGCCCGGCCAAGCCGGCCAATCGCCGACAGCGCCCCCGGCGCCGACTGAGGCTCCCGCGTCGTTTTCAGCAGCTACACCGGCGTCTCAGCCTACAGGTTCCGCATACTCCGAAATCCCCTATACCGGCATGCGGCAGGCTGTGGGCGCCAACATGCTTAAGGCCTGGGCTACCGTGCCCATGGTCACCCATCACGTGACGGTCGACGCGGGCTGGATACAGGATCTGCGCGCGTCGATGAACGCCGGCGTCGAAGACAAATCTGCCAGAGTCACCGTCAATGATTTTCTGCTCAAGCTCACCGCGGCGGCGCTGGTGAAGACTCCGGCGGTGAACTCGTCCCTGCAAGGCGATAAGATCAGGGTATACAACTATGTCGGCCTGGGCATGGCTACCGCCCTCGCGGACGGCCTTATCGTCCCCGTCATCCATGACGCGGATAAAAAAAGCCTGCTCCGGATCAGCGGCGAAGCGAAAGACCTGGCGGCCAGAGCCAGAGAAGGGCGTCTCCGGCCCGACGATGTAAGCGGCGGAACCTTCACCGTGACCAATCTCGGGGGCTACGGATCAGTGGACGGATTCACCCCCATCGTCAATCCCCCTCAAGCCGCCATACTTGGCGTCGGACGCATCGCCGATACGCCGGCGGTATACCGCGGCGAGATACAGGCGCGGCCGATGATGACCTTATCCTTCACTTACGACCATAGAGTTATCGACGGCGCGGTAGCCGCGGAATTCATCAAAATCCTGATGGATTTCATCGAGAATCCTCTTCGCGTCATTTGCGAATGAATGAATAACGGAAAAAAAGGAAAAATGTCTTGAAAAGTGAGCTTTCATTGTATAAGATGAAAGTGGCGCGTTGACCGGATATAACGCGTTGGTCAATAACTCAAGTTGTGCTGATTTTATCGAGGAAGGGAGGGTATAATGCGTTAAGCATTATACAAGGCGTGTATGTCAACATATATCATACGAAGATTATTCCATTCAGTGATCATCATTCTCATCGTAAGCCTGATCGTGTTTCTCCTGCTAAGGGCTTTGCCGGGCGATCCGATCATGATGTTGATTGCCCAGAACACCAATATGGAGTGGACCCCGGAGATGATAGAGGCCCTGCGAGACTCCAAAGGGCTGAACGATTCTTTGCCTGTTCAGTACTTTCGATGGTTTTCCATGATGTTGCGGGGGGATTTTGGCGTCTCGATCATGCATAATTATAATATCGGCGAGCAGTTGAAAAGCAAGGTCGTCGTATCCATGATGCTGGGCATATGTTCTTTCGCGGTCTCCATCATCGTGGGGCCCCTTCTCGGCATTATCAGCGCTATACGAAGGGGGAAGTTCATCGACAATGTGGTTACGATATTTGCGAATATCGGCATCACCGCGCCTCAGTTCTGGATCGCTATCCTGCTCATATTCCTGTTTAGTATGAGGCTCCAGCTCTTGCCGATCTATGGATATACCCTGCCGTGGGTCAATCTCGGGCTTTGCATAAGGCAGAGTATACTCCCTGTATTTGTCACGGCGCTGGGGCCCATCGCTTCTACCGCCCGACAGACACGCTCCAGTGTCCTTGAGGTTCTTGGCGAAGACTATGTCAGGACAGCTTGGGCGAAAGGCATGAATGAGAGAAAGGTGCTCATGAAGCACGTATTAAAGAATTCTCTTATGCCCATCGTGACTCTTCAAGGCACGATGCTTCGTCAAATCGTCGGCGGTTCTGTGGTAGTAGAAAGGGTTTTCGTTATCCCCGGGATGGGAAAATTCATGGTCGACGCTATGCAGGGCAGGGACTATACCGTGGTGCAGAGCGTGACCGTTGTAATGACGCTGGTGGTCGTGATATCCTACCTGATCGTAGATCTGTTGTACGGGTGGGTCGACCCCAGAATCCAATACGATTGATGAAGGGGGATTGAAGTTATGGATAATAGTCAGGTCTTTTATGACAGCCAGATACCGGTCATCCCCACGGATGAATTCGAAGTATTGGAGGACGAGCTCCTACCGCCGGTTAATGAGATCAAGCGATTTTTCCGGGTGCTTTTCAGCAGAAAAATCGTCCTTTTCGCGGCTATATTACTTGTAGCGATCATCATCATCGCTGTTTTTGCCAACGCCGTCGCTCCATTTGACCCGTATACGCAGAATCTGAAGAATGTACTTCAGGAACCAGACGGCACACACCTTCTCGGGACGGACGCTTTGGGCCGGGATCTGCTCAGTCGTATCATTCACGGGGCGCGAGTGGCGTTGCTGGTCGGGTTTTTCACCGTCATGGTAGCGGCCGCCGTGGGCACGACCATCGGGTTGGTGGCGGGCTTTGCCGGAGGCGCGATCCAGTCGGTAATCATGAGGATCACCGACGCCATCACCTCTATACCTAACCTCATCATTTCGCTGCTGATCGTCGGCATACTCAGAGCGGGCGTCACATCGGTGGTCATCGCCGTAGCGGCCGGTATGTTTCCCGGATATATCCGTATGGTGAACGGCCAGGTCATGTCCGTTAAGCAAAACGACTATGTCATGGCGGAGCGCGCTATGGGCGCCTCCTGGGGCAGGATCGCGTTTAAGCATATCCTGCCAAACTGCATGTCTCCCATCATCGTCATGATGACCATGATGCTGGGCGGTTCTATCATGGCGGAAGCCGGGCTCAGCTACCTTGGCATAGGCATCACCCCGCCCACAGCGGCGTGGGGCGCCATGTGCTACGACGGATACAAGTACCTGATGACCAGACCGCTCCTGTCCATCGCCCCGGGCTTCGCCATCATGCTGCTGGTCTTTTCCTTCAACATGATCGGAGACGGGCTGCGTGACGCGCTTGATCCCAGGCTGCGCGGGACATTAAATTGAAAAGGATAAGGTGCTGATATATGGATAGATTGTTAACGGTTACCGGGCTCTCCACGGAGTTCCGGACAGAACGGGGTATCGTAAAGGCGGTCAACAATATCTCGTATACGGTGAATGAGAGCGAGATCGTGGGGCTGGTGGGCGAGAGCGGCTGCGGCAAGTCGGTCAGCCAGCTTTCCGTGATGCAGCTTATACCGAACCCTCCGGGCAGGATCGTCGCCGGCTCCGTCGACTTCGACGGGACTGATCTCTTGCAGTATAAGCGGGAAAGCAACGAAATGTGCGCCATCCGGGGCCGGTATATATCCATGATATTTCAGGAGCCCATGACCTCGTTGAATCCGGCATTGACTATATGCAGGCAGATGACCGAGGTGATGATCGAGCACTTGGGTACGGAGTACAAAGAGGCAAGGGAAAAGAGCATCGATATGCTGGATCAGGTGGGCATCCCGGACGCCGCCAAGAGGATAGACGACTATCCCCACCAGTTCTCCGGCGGGATGAGGCAGCGCGTCATGGTCGCCATGGCTATGCTTTGCAACCCGAAGATGATCATCGCGGATGAGGCGACGACGGCCCTGGACGCCACCATACAGGCCCAGCTGCTGGAGCTCCTCTATGGCATGGTGGACAAGTATAAGACGGCGCTGGTCATGGTGACGCACAACTTAGGCGTCGTGGCCAGATATGTCAACCGGATCAATGTCATGTACGCCGGCAGCATAGTGGAGTCGGGTACGGTAAACGAGATTTGGGCGAATCCCATGCATCCCTATACGGAAGGACTCTTAAGCTGCGTACCCCGATTGGGGGAAAAACTGGTTCCCATCAAAGGCATGCCGCCGTCGCTGGTCAATAGACCGGATACCTGTCCCTTCGCCGCTCGCTGCCGCTATCGTCAGAAGCAATGCTTCGAGCAGCCTGTAAGCGAGCTGACCCTTGTGGAAGGTACCCATTACTCCGCGTGCGCAGTGAAACTGGAGGGTAAGGTATGAGCGAGACGACTACAGTAAAAAGCGAAAACATCGTTGATATTCAGAATTTGAAAATGTATTTCCCCGTGAGACGCGGTCTGCTCAGGAAAAAGATCGGAGACGTCAAGGCATTGGACAACGTCTCGATTTCCATCAAGCCCGGAGAGACTCTGGGGCTGGTGGGCGAGAGCGGCTGTGGTAAGACGACGATGGGGCGCTGCATCCTTCGTCTGTATAAACCCACGGAAGGGAATATTATATTTCAGGGGGACGATATTTCCAACTATACTGATCATGATTTGCGCCATACAAGGCGCGATATGGCCATTATTTTCCAGGATCCTTACAGTTCCCTCAACCCCCGCAAGAACTCCGGCACCATCGTGGGCGAGCCATTATTGATCCATAATCTGACGAAAAGCAGGAAGGAGTATGAGGACAGAGTCGCGGAGCTTTTCATCATGTCCGGCCTAAGTCCGGATATGACGGATCGCTATCCTCACGAGTTCTCCGGCGGGCAGCGCCAGAGGTTATCCGTAGCCAGAGCCCTTGCCGGCGACCCTTCCCTCATCGTATGCGACGAGCCCATTTCGGCTTTGGATGTGTCGATGCAGGCGCAGATACTGAACCTTCTTCAGGAGCTTCAGGTGAAGAGGGGCAAGCTTAGTTACCTGTTCATCTCCCACGATCTGATGGCCGTACAGTACATCAGCCACCGAATAGCGGTGATGTACCTGGGCAAGATCGTAGAGATGTCCGCCTCCGCCGATCTGTACGCGAATACGCTTCATCCTTATTCTCAGGCGCTTCTCTCCGCCCAGCCCGTACCGGATCCGGTGGTCGAGGCTACCCGCAAGAGGATCATCCTCACCGGGGACGTCCCCACGCCTCTGAATCCGCCCTCGGGGTGCTCGTTCCATCCCCGCTGCTTCATGGCGAAACCGGAGTGCTCGGTGGAGACGCCGCAGCTCAGGGACGTGGGCAACGGGCATTTGGTCGCCTGCCACTGCGTATAAAGAGAGTTTATCAGGACATACCAAGGAATCAAAGAATCCCGGAAGCAGTCGTAAATCTGCTTCCGGGATTTGATCGTTGTGCCGGGCGCCTAGGCGCGGCGACTTGCCGTGATCGTACAGTTTTACTTGTAGTACGTGCCCTTCAGCTTCTCAAACTCGTCGTTGACCCAGTCCGAACGCTGCTGGGCGACGGGATCCTCGCTGGGGCCCCCGCCCAGGAAGGCGAAGCCGCCGCCGGGGGCCAGGTCGTCCAGAAGCTTCTTTACCTTACCCCGGATCTCCTCCTCGGTGACGTCGATGTGAGGCAGGAAAGACCTTGATTCGACCCCGGCGCAAATCACCAGGTCGTTGCCGAATTTCTTCTTGATCGCTACCAGATCATTGGAAGACTGGGCGGGATCCCAGCCATTGAAGCCCATATCCACTACGTCGTCAAGGAAGGCCTCAAAATGCCCGCAGTTGTGATGGACGGCCAGATAACCCCTGTCCTTGAAGAACTTCAGGTAACGCCGCCAGGCAGGGGCAAAGATATCCTGGAAAACCTCCAGGGAGACGAAAGGATTGCGCTCATGGGCGATGTCGTCCCCCAACATGATGTAGTCAGGCTTGTAGTATTTGAGGAAATCATCGGCTATACCTAAGGCGCCGTCGCAGAGAAAGTCCATCAGGGCTTTCACTTCCTCCGGCTCTTCGATACAAGCCATCAGGCCTTCCGTAAAGCCCATGAACGCCATCAGCTGCTGAAAGAAGCCGAAGATGGAGGTTCCGCCCCCCCGGGGCAGCTCGGGATCGGCGTCCTTTAAGTCTTCCTTAGCCGCGGCCTCCCAGTCGATATGGGAAAAGTCAGGATACTTAATGACGTCCCGCCACCTACGGATATCGTCCAGGAGGAAGACGTCGTTTCTGGGCAGAGCCGCTTTGATGGAACTCCCCTCATCCGTCCACTCTACCCCGAAGAGATCCTTACCCACGCCGTTGACCCGGTTCCCTTGGAGGAATTTCGGCCCCATTCCCCAGAAAATACTATACCGGGGTATGTATTCCGGTTCTTCCCCGCGCAAGGTCCGTAAAAAGTTTTCTTTCACGCTAAGCATTCGTTACCCTCCTCGCATTATCGCTTGTCGCTTATCCTTCGGGTCGCGCCCGTTTCCCTTCAATCATAGCACAGCGATTATACAAAGGAAAGGAATAATCATTGACGATTTTACGTTTTCGATATAGTATTTACGTATAATCATTTGATGAAAGAAATTCTTTTGGCGTGACGTAAATATTGAATTTAGATCAAGGATTAGGAGGGATATATCGTGAGCAAAGGACAGATCTATGAGACCAGGCCCCTTGAGTTTTGGGATAAAGCCAAGGAGCTGCGGGCAGGCTGGCAGAAATCCATCGAGAGTAAGGTGAAGATCGTCGGGCAGGGCAATACGGGCGGGTTCAACTGCGACTGGAGCGCCGCGTTCCCCGCCCTGACCGTCATCGAAGACAATCCCGTAGGCGCCATGATGCAGAATAAAAACGAGCCCTACGCCCGTAAGGCCCGCCTGGCCAGCGAGGTTCGCGGCTGGGGCCGGGAGATCTGCGGCTACCAGGGGAACTGCTGGGGCGGCCAGTTCCTGGGCTACATCGAGGACGGCACCCCTTGGCCGGATCGCAAGCTGGTAGTGCCTATGCCCTGCGTATGCGACCAGCACGCCAAGCGTGGCCAGCAGGCCAGGGACTTCGAGAACATGCCCCAGTGGATGGCGGATCAGCTGATCTACTTCGGCCCCTTTGATGAAGAACGCAATAAAGCGATGATGGAGCACAAGGTCTACTGCAACTGGCGTATGCTCAACGACGTGGAGCGCATCTTCGGCCAGCAGTGTGACGACGAGGAGTTGGTGAATCTCATCAGCGGCATGAGCGAGATCAGGGACTACGGACGGGAGATCACCTACCTCATGGGTCAGACCATACCCGCCCCCATCTCGGTGAAGGACCTTTATTCGGTATATACCCTGGGCAGCCTCACGAAGATCGATCCCCAGGATACCATCGACTTCTGGAAAATGGTTCGGGACGAGGTGAAGTGGCGGGCGGACAATCAGATCGCCGCCGTGGGGAATGAACAGTTCCGCTTCGTAGAAGCCCATCCGCCGTCCTGGCATTATATGAAGTATTACCGCTATCTGGAGCAGTTTGGCGCCATCTGCCTGGGCTCACAGTACTCCCATCTCATGAGCGGCTGCCCGGAAATCAAGCCCGACGGCACCATCGGCGTGCGGGACACCTTCCGCTATCCGGCGGACACCCCCATCGAGACCAGGGAAGACATCGTGCGCATTGGGATAGGCAGGGAAGCCAGATCCCTCAACTCCTTCAAGATGGACGAGTACATCAGGCGGGACGCCATCGTGGAGTTCGCCAAGATCATGCAGGCAAACGGCGCCCTGCTGGCCATATGGCGCCACGGCGTAGGCTGCACCCTCACCCGCAAGGAGCAGGCCATGTACCTGAAGGAAGCGGGCCTGAGCGTCATGCACTATGAAGGCAGCCAGCCGGGGGATCGCACCGACCTGGACGAGAAGCGTTTCCTCGACCAGCTGGATACGTGGATGCAGAGCCTGGGCCTGGCCAAGCGGGCAAACTAAAGCAGAATGAACATTAGGAGGGATTATATATGGGTTTAGTCACGACAACAGACATGTTTAAAAAGGCATACGCCGGCGGATACGCCATCGGCGCCTTCAACGTCAATAATATGGAAATCGTCCAGGGCATCACCGAAGCGGCGAAGGAAGTCAACGCCCCGTTGATCCTTCAGGTCTCCGCGGGAGCCCGTAAGTACGCGAAGCACATATATCTCATGAAGCTGGTGGAGGCGGCCATCGAGGATACGGGCCTGCCCATCGCCCTCCATCTGGATCACGGCGACGGTTTCGACGTCTGCAAATCCTGCGTGGATGGGGGCTTCACCTCCGTCATGATCGACGGCTCCAAGTACAGCTTCGAGGAAAACATCGAAGTCACGAAAAAAGTCGTAGAGTACGCCCATGCCAAAGGCGTAGTCGTGGAAGGGGAGCTGGGCAAGCTGGCGGGAGTGGAGGACGACGTCAACGTAGCCGACGACGACGCCCAGTACACCCGGCCGGAGGAAGTCCAGGAATTCGTCTCCCGCACCGGGGTGGATTCCCTGGCTATCGCCATCGGCACCAGCCACGGGGCATACAAGTTCAAGCCGGGCCAGAAGCCTCAGCTCCGCTTCGACATCCTGGAGAAGATATCCAAGCTTCTGCCGGACTTCCCCATCGTGCTCCACGGCGCCTCCTCCGTAATCCCGGAGTATGTGGAGATCATCAACGCCAACGGGGGCCATATGCCCGACGCTATCGGCATACCGGAAGACATGCTGCGCCAGGCCGCTTCCATGGCGGTCTGCAAGATCAACATCGACTCGGATCTGCGCCTGGCCATGACTGCCGGTATACGTAAAGATCTGGCAGCCAACCCCGACCACTTCGACCCCAGGCAGTACCTGACCCCTGGGCGGGACAATATCCGCGACCTGGTGAAGGCGAAGATCACCAATGTCCTGGGCTGCGACGGCAAAGCGTGATCAGTAAGGCGATTGCCCGTATAGCGTTTGGCTGAGCTTATCTTAGGAGGGTAGCCGTATGAAAGGTCAGATTTGGGAGACCAGGCCACTGGAGTTCTGGGCGAAGGCCAAAGAGCTCAGGGCGCAGTGGGAGCAATCCATCGAAAGCCAGGACATCGTCGTGGGCCAGGGCAATACCGGCACCGCGGGCACTGCCGACTGGCAGCGGGCCTTCCCGGCTATGGCTGTCATCGAGGACAACCCCAGGGGCTCCACCATAGCCGCTAAGGATATGGCTTTCGCCAGAAAGGCCCGTATCGCTTCGGAGATACGGGGCTGGGGGCGGGAGATATGCGGCTACCATGGGGTGCTGTGGGGCTGCCAGTTTCTCGGTTACCAGGCGGACGGAAGCCCTTTCCCCCTGCGCAAGCTGGTGGCGCCCATCCCCTGTGTTTGCGACTCCCATACCAAGCGGGGCATACAGTGCAGGGATTTCACGCCGGTGCCCCAGTGGATGAACGACTTCACCATGTATCTGGGGGACCACGACCCGGAGCGGGAAGTGGAGATGGCGAACCATAAGACCTACAACATTCTCAGAGTGATCAACGACATCGAGCGCATCTTCGGGCAGAAGTTCGACGAAGAGTACATGGAGCAGATGCTCCGCTCCGCGTCAAAGGTCAAGGAGTACCGGAAAGAGATATTCCTCCTGCAGACCAGCGTCCCGGCGCCCCTCTGCGCTAAGGATCTCTACTCCTTCTACACCTTAGGCGGCCTGGTAAAGATCGACCCCCAGGAGACGGAAAACTTCTGGAAATCCGTAAGGGACGAGATCAAATGGCGCGTGGACAACAAGATCGCCGCCGTGGGCACGGAGCGCTTCCGCTTCATGGAAGCCCACCCCCCCCAGTACTCCTTCCTGAAGTATTACCGCTATCTGGAGCAGTACGGGGCGGTATGCATCGGCTCCCAGTATACGAACTTCACCGCCGCCCAGCTCGAGCGTAAGGCAGACGGCCGGGTAGACGAGCGGGCTTATCCGCCCCTCAGGCCGGCTGAGGAGTACCTCACCAGGGAGGATCTGTTTCGCAATTCCCCGGATTCCGACGTGCGGCTGCCCCACCACTTTAAGCAGGATGAGTATAACCGACCCTATGCCCTCAATGAGTTCGCCGATATCTACGGCTGCGACGGGGCTTTCTTCTGGATCTGGCGGTCCGGGGTGGGCTGCACCCTCACCCGCAAGGAGCAGGCCATGCGCCTGCGTAAAGAGGGCTACAGCGTCCTGACCTATGAGGGCGGCGCCCCCGGCGACCCCACCGACCTGGATGAGAAGCGTATGCTGGAGAACCTTGACTCCTGGATGGCGGTAAACGGCCTGCGCAAATACGAAAACTGAACCATACGGATGAAAAAGGGGCTGTCCGGATTTTGATTTTGCATCAACTCTGAGACAGCCCCTTTGGTGTGCCTATGTGGTTATCTTAGTCCCGCTCTACCGTGCCTTCCCAGGTGCCGATAGCCCGGGCCTTCGACTCCTCGTCGTACCAGTGCTTTGTCACCGTCTTCGCGCGGGTGTAAAAGCGCATGCCGTCTACGCCCAGCACATGCTGGTCGCCGAAGAAGCTGTCCTTGTTCCCTGAAAATGGGAAGTAAGCCGTGGGGACGGGGATGCCTACGTTGACGCCGACCATGCCGCCGTCGGTGAGCAGCTCGAACTGGCGGGCGTAGTAGCCGCTTTGGGTAAATATAGCGGAGCCGTTGGCGTAAATATTGGCGTTCATCAGGGCGAGGCCTTCCTCGAAATTCTTCACGCGCTTGATCAAGGTCACCGGGCCGAATATCTCCCGCTCGCCGATCTCCATCCCCGGCTTCACATGGTCGAAGATGGTAGGCCCTACGAAGAAGCCGCCCTCATAACCCGGCACCACGCAGCCGCGCCCGTCCAGGATCAGCTTCGCTCCTTCGTCTACGCCTTTTTGTATCCAGTCGCACACAGCTTTTTTGTGCTCCGCCGTCACCACCGGGCCCAGCTTGGTCTCCGGGTCGTAGGCGCAGCCCACTTTGAGCGCCTGAGCTTTCTCCTTCAGCCGGGCTACGAATTCGTCCGCGATGCTCTCCTGCACCACGATCACCGGAAGAGCCATGCAGCGCATACCCGCGCAGCCGTAAGTGGAGTTGATCACCGCGTTTAAGGTGCTTTCCATATCGCAATCTTCCAGGATCAGAGCGTGGTTTTTCGCCTCGGTCTGAGCCTGGACGCGCTTGCCATTTGCCGCCGCTGTAGAGTATACTTGCTTGCCCACGTCGGTAGAGCCTACGAAAGTAACGGCTTTGACCCGGGGGTCGGTGAGGAAAAGCCCGGACTCCTTGCGGGAGCAGGTCACGAGGTTGACGACGCCCTTGGGGAAATCCAGCTCGCAGAAGAGTTCCATGATGCGCATGGAGGTCAGGGGCGTATAGCTGGCGGCTTTCAGTACGACGGTATTTCCCGTAGCGATAGCCAGCGGCACCATCCATCCCCAGGGGATCATCGCGGGGAAGTTGAAAGGTACGATGCCGGCTACTACGCCCAGAGGCGTCCGGTATGAAGCCGTATCGAAGCCCGAGGTCACCTGGAGGCTGGCCGAGCCTTGGGTGATCAGGGGCAGGGTGCAGGCAACCTCTGTGGGTTCGATGGCCTTAAGCACGTCGCCATTGGCTTCGTCAAGATTTTTGCCCAGCTCCTTGGCGCAGAGATAGGTCAGCTCGTCCACGTGCTCCACAAGGGTGTTGCGCCACTTGAACATCATCTGGGTCCGCTTGCTGAGGGATTGCTGGCTCCAGTCCGCAAATGCCGCATCAGCCGCGGCGATGGCTTCCTCCACCTCAGCCGCCGTACAGCAGGGTACTTCCGCGATGACCAGGCCTGTGCTGGAATCCGACACCGGCATCCACTTATCCGTCTTACTTGCTTTCCATTCGCCGTTGACACAGTACATTTTTCTTTCCACCGACATGTATTTTCCTCCTTTGTTTTCGTTGTGCTTAGCCAAGCGTCTCCCGGCGGATGATTTCCATCCGCGTATAGTTCCTGCCGCTTACATGCCCGGTAAGGGGAAGTATCCTTTCGTGTATGGCGTCCAGGATCCAGCTCGCCTGGAGACAGCCGTCCCCTTCCGGCTTGGAGCCGGGGTCGGGCTCATCCGTCGCTACCACCACGGGGGGCGCGTCCATATAGTCGAAGCACAGATCGGTGATATATCCGGCTAGCTTGTTTATATAGGCGCTCTCCCCGGCGTCCCCGGCCGCAAGCACGACACGCCCTGTATTCTTCACGGACGCCACCGCTTTCTCAAAGCCGGAGGGCTCCCGGCTGCCGACGCCGATGACCTCGGCGCCCAGGTCGTGCCTTTCCTTCAGCAGGGCGGCGGCTTCCGTCACCGCTGCAAGGGCCATACCGGCGGCCAGGATCGTGATATCGCTTCCCGCGCCGGCGCCACGCTGCTTTTGGCTTTTTGGGCCCGCCCCGGGAGCAGAGCTATGAAAGACGGCTTCCTTTATGATCTCCGACACCGTCGGGTGGGGAAACACGATCCGCTTGATCTGCTCCGCGTTCATCCCGTGGTACAGGATTGTCGACAGGGCGGAGACGATCTCTGAAGAGGAGTTGCCCAGCATATGGGCGCCGATGAGGCGGTCATCCAGCCATACAAGCTTGCACATACCCGTCTCGCCTTCGTTTTCCGCCACATACCGGCCGGAGTAGGACATAGGCAGCTTCGTCTCATGTGCCTGCAGCCCTTTTGCTAAAGCGGAAGCCAGGGTCTCGCCGATGCCGGCTGCTTCCGGGTTCGTATAGATGACCGAAGGGATAGCGGAATAATCCATCCAGTCCTTGACGCCGAGCATGGCGTTTACCGCTACTTCCGCCTCCCGGTAGGCGGTATGGGCCAGCATGGACTTTCCGTTCACGTCCCCTGCCGCGTATACGCCGGGCTGATTCGTTCTCATCTCCTCGTCGGTGACAATGGCGCCCCGCCGGGTGAAAACGCCGATGTTTTCCAGCCCTATGCCTTCGGTGGAGGGCTTGCGGCCAGTGCTGACCAGGACCTTCTCCGCCCCCAGATCGGCGACGTCCGCTACGGAAGCGCTCAAGTTGAAGGCGACGCCTTTCTTTTCGTATATCTTCTGAAGCGCCTCTGCTATCTCCCGGTCAAAGTCCCCGGCGATCTTATCCAGCATCTCCCATACCGTCACTTTGCTGCCCGCCGAGTTGAAGAGGCTGGCCATCTCCAGACCGATCACCCCGCCGCCGATGATGGCAAGAGTTTTCGGAGCCTCGGTCAATGTCAGTATCTCCCGGTTGGTCATGGCGGTTTCTATGCCTCGGATAGGCGGGCGCACCGGCCCGGCGCCGGTGCAGATCAGCAGATTAGCCCCAAGCCAGATATCGCCCCCGGCTTCTACCCTATAGCCGTCTGCGGAGCGGCTCTTGATGATACCATGATCCCTCACGATCTCCACGCCGCTTTTTTTCAAGGCGGACTCTACGCCGCCTGTGAGCATGGCGACGACTCTATCCTTGCGCCTGACGGCGGCGGCGTAATCCAGTACAGGGTTGCCGCAGCTTACGCCGTACTTCTCACCGCCGGATTTGGCTTGGTCATATAGTTTTGCCGAATAAAGCAACGCCTTGGAAGGGATGCAGCCTTCGTTCAGGCAGACGCCGCCCAGCGCTCGCTCTTCGCACAACAAAGTTTTTAATCCATGGCTTGCCGCCACCTCCGCCCCGCGGTACCCGGCCGGCCCCCCGCCGATGATGATCAGATCAAACATATGGATATCCCCCTTCCGGCGGCATGCGGCTCCCGTCGGCTAATATTTAGGTCAACCATATCATAAATTGGGCGCATGGTACAATAAAGTAGATAAAATAAACTTCATAGCGCCCATTTGGGCGTCATCTATTATTGACGATTTCACATTTTCGATATACTATTGAAGCAGTACAAAATTCAAGGGAAAAAGCAAATCGAGTGACGCAAGTCAGAAAGGAGGATGTAAATGAGCAACGGTCAAATCTGGGAGACCCGGCCGCTGGAGTTTTGGAACAAAGCGAAAGAGCTTCGCGCCGGGTGGCAGAAATCCATCGAAAGCAAGGAGAAAGTCGTTGGCCAGGGCAATACTTTTGATTTAAGCTTCGACTGGCAGGCGGCTTTCCCGGCCCTTACCATCATTGAGGATAACCCGGTAGGGGCTATGATGCAGAACAAAAACGAGCCCTACGCCCGTAAAGCGAGGCTCGCCAGCGAGATCCGGGGCTGGGGCCGCGAGATCTGCGGATATCAGGGCAACTGCTGGGGCGGGCAATTTTTGGGATACATCGAGGACGGTACGCCGTGGCCCCGGCGCAAGTTTGTCGTACCCATGCCCTGCGTGTGCGACCAGCACGCCAAGCGCGGGCAGCAAGCCAGGGACTTTGAAAACATGCCCCAATGGATGTCCGACCGGCTTATGTACTTCGGCGACTACGACGCCGAGCGGGAAGTCCCCATGATGGAGCACAAGGTCTATTGCAATTTCCGGCAGGTCAACGACATCGAGCGTATCTTCGGGCAGAGGTTCGACGAGGAGGAATGCATCAAGCTAATGGAGGCGGGGAAGGAGACCCGGGAGTACTCGAAAGAGATCGCTTACATCATGGCCCGGACGATCCCCACGCCCATATCGGTAAAAGATATGTATTCCGTCTATACCATCGGTGGTTTGACTAAGGTCGACCCCGCCGCTACCGTCGCTTTCTGGAAGATGGTCCGGGATGAGATCAAGTGGCGCGCGGACAACCAGATCGCCGCGGTGGGGAACGAACGCTTCCGCTGGATCGAAGCCCATCCGCCCTCCTGGCACTACATGAAGTACTACCGCTATATGGAAGATTATGGCGCTGTATGTATGGGCTCCCAGTATTCTAACGGGGGCGCCAACAACTACTTCATGCTGCCTGACGGGACATTTGAGCTGAGGACAGACAATACCTACCCCGACGATATGCCTCTGGAGACCCGGGAAGACGTCTTGCGCAAAGGCGCGGGCATTCATGCCAGGCCAACCGGCGGATTTAAGACGGACGAATACGTCTATCGGGACAAGATCGTGCAGTTCGCGAAGTTTAACCAGGCCGACGGCGCGCTGCTGGCCATCTGGCGCCATGGCGTGGGCTGCACGCTGACCCGCAAGGAGCAGGCTATGTACCTGAGAGACGCGGGCCTCAGCGTTATGCACTATGAAGGCAGCCAGCCCGGCGACCGCACTGACCTGGATGAGAAGCGGCTGCTGGATCAGCTGGATACATGGATGCAGAGCTTAGGATTACGGAAAAGCCAAAAGTAAGGCTACAAAGTTACGCAGTATTGTTCGTTTCCAGCAAGGCAAGCAAGGAGAACAGCGAAGGAGTGTACATAAGGTACATGACTGAGCAGGGCGACGAAGCGGACGAAGCTGGACGCGAAGAAGACAAGTAAGCAGGGTAAACGAGCAAGCTTTAGGAGGGAGGAGCGACATGCGCGCGAATCCCGATGGGGTTTGGGGCGGAAGCCCCATGTAGCATTGAGTCAAGTAAGGAGGGAGTATTTGCATGGTACAAAAGTTTGGGAAATGGCCGGAAAGCTGCTGGACGTCGGATAAAATCGACTGGAAAGCGGCGAAAGCGATCACCGCCGGGGTGGACTTGGGCACGGGCAGCGCTCAGTGCGCGATCTTCTGCGACGGAGAGCTGTTTGGCTGGTCCAACCTGCGGGTAGGGGCGAGCTTCAAGCAGATCGCCGAAGAGGTGATCATCCACGCGGTGGGCAACTCAGGGCTCACGGCGGACAAAATCGGGGTCATCGGGGCCACGGGCTTCGCCCGGGACAACGCGGCCTACGCCACGAAGAAGCTGGACGAAGTGCACTGCCACGCCAAAGGCGCCCGGTACATGTACGGACCCAGCGTGACCACGGTGGTAGACCTGGGTGGCCAGACGATGAAAGCGATCCGGCTGTACGAATGGGACAGGGTACGGGACATCGCTATTAATGACAAGTGCGCCACCGGGCAGGGGCGCAACATCGAGCAGATGTGCGAGCTGCTGCAGGTGCCCATCACGGAGATCGGGGAGAAGTCCCTGGACGTGAAGGGGGATCCGGAGCCGGTGAGCACGACCTGCTACAACTTCGCGCGGACAGAGACGATGGGTCAGTTCCGGCCGGAGTTCCGGGCTGAGCCGCTTACGGAGAACGAAGTGTACGCGACGCACATGCTGGCTGTGGCCTGGCGTATGCTGGGAGCCATCGGGAAGATGCAGCCCTTGGATCCGGGGGAGATCATGGTTTACGAAGACCTGGGATTCACGGGAGGCCTGGCAAAGAATCCGGGCATCACGAAGCGGATCGAGAAGGAACTGCGGGTCACGGCGCTGACAAGCGAATACGACCCGATGCTTGCGGGCGCCATCGGCGCGGCGTTATTAGCGTAGGAAGGAGGGTGCGTAATGGATTTTAAAGCATTAGTAGAAAATCGGCATGAGTACGCCAAGGCGTGGAAGGCGAAGACCGGAGGCAAGGTGCTGGGATGGTTCGAGCCGTACTTCCCGGAGGAAGTGGCGTACGCCGCCGGGGTACTCCCGGTAAGGGTGCTGGCGAAGCACGAGCCGGACGATGTGTCGGACAAATGGATCTACGCGTCCTGCTACCCGGTGCGGGATATGGTGAACCAGTTCCTGAAGGGGCGCTACGACTACATGGACGGCCTGGTGAACGTGGAAGGCTGCCAGTGGATGTACAATGCCTTCGAGGTGGCGGTCAATAATAAACGCAAGCCGGATCTGTTCGACCACTACTTCTTCCTGCCCGACCACACCGACGCGCCCACGTCAAAGCACGTGACGCGGTCGGAGCTGAATGTATTCAAGGGGAAGATGGAGGAGTGGACAGGGAAGAAGATCACGGACGCCGACCTGGACAAGGCCATCGAGGTATACAATAAGAACCGTCTGCTGCTCAAGCAAATCAGCGAGCTGAGGCGGATGGAGAAGCCGGTGATCCACGGGGCGGAGATGATGAATATCGTGCTGGCGGATCAGGTGATGGACAAGGCGGAGATGAACGAGATCCTGGAGAAGTTCATCCCTGAGCTGGAAGCGCGGGAGCCCGGTAAAGACCGCATCCGTCTGATGCTCATCGGGAGCGAGACCTTCGACACGGAGCTGGAGGAGCTGGTAGAGGCCCTGGGCGGGGACGTGGTAGTGGACGAGCTGGACAACGGTACAGGCTACTACTGGAACAATATCATCCCCCAGAAGGATCGTCTGATGGCCATCGGGCTGAAGTACCTGGGCCGGCCGAAGAACCCCATCAAGGACAACAACTGGCGGCGGAGGCCTCAGCACATCTTTGAGCTGGCGGAGGACTACAACGTAGACGGCGCTTTGGTAGTGAAGCAGATCTACTGCCACCTGCACGGCACGGATAACTACGCGGTGTGGAAGATCCTGAGAGAAAGGTACATCCCGTACCATTTCTTCGAGAGAGATATGTTGCTGCCGGTGGAAGACACGACACTGAGGCTGGAGTCGTTCATGAACATGCTCAAGCCGGGGATCAACCATCTGGCGGGTTGGCATAAGGTATTCGGGGAAGATTAAAGGAGGGCTGGGTTATAATGGCAACAAAACAATTATGGGAGACCCGGCCCCTGGAGTTCTGGAATAAGGCAAAAGAGCTGAGGGCCGGATGGCAGAAGTCCATCGAGAGCGTGGAGAATGTAGTCGGGCAGGGAAACTGTATGTGGGCTTCGGCTTTCCCGGCGGTGACGGTCATCGAGGACAATCCGGTGGGCGCCATGATGCAGAACAAGAACGAGCCCTACGCGCGTAAGGCCCGGCTGGCCAGTGAGATCCGGGGCTGGGGCCGGGAGATATGCGGGTATCAGGGCAACTGCTGGGGCGGCCAGTTCCTAGGCTATATCGAAGACGGCACGCCGTGGCCTCGGCGCAGGATGGTAGTGCCTATGCCCTGCGTGTGCGACCAGCACGCGAAGCGGGGGCAGCAGGCCAGGGACTTTGAAAACATGCCCCAATGGATGGCGGACATGGTGATCTACCCCGGTCCCTTTGATGAAGAGCGGAACGAGGCTTTGCTGGAGCATAAGATCTACTGCAGCCTCAGGCCCATCAACGACGTGGAACGCATCTTCGGGCAGAGGTTCAGCGAAGACCGGATGAAAGAGATCATGGAAGGCAATAAGCTCGTCCGGGAGTACGCGAAAGAGATCACTTATCTCATGGCTCAGACCATCCCGTCCCCCTTGTCGGTGAAAGACCTGTACTCGGTCTACACCATCGGCGGACTGACGAAGGTCGACCCCGAAGCTACGGTGGCCTTCTGGAAGATGGTGAGAGACGAAGTCAAGTGGCGGGCAGACAACCATATCGCCGCCGTGGGCAACGAGCGCTTCCGCTGGATCGAAGCCCATCCGCCCTCCTGGCACTACATGAAGTACTACCGCTACATGGAAGAGTACGGCGCGATCTGCCTGGGTTCCCAGTATGCTCATATGATGGGCGGGGCGCCGGAGTTTAAACCTGACGGTAGCATCGGCGTCCGGGAAAACAGCCAATACCCCGACGGGACGGAGATGTCGACCCGGGAGGATATCATCCGCGTAAGCCAGGGAAAAGAAGCGAGATCCCTTAACGCTTTCAAGATCGACGAGTACATCCGCAGGGACGCCATCGTGGAGTTCGCGAAGATCATGCAGGCGGACGGCGCCTTGCTGGCCATCTGGCGCCACGGCGTGGGCTGCACCCTGACCCGTAAGGAGCAGGGCATGTACCTGAAGGAAGCCGGCGTCAACGTCATGCACTACGAGGGCAGCCAGCCGGGCGATCGTACAGACCTGGACGAGAAGCGGCTGCTGGATCAGCTGGATACTTGGATGCAAGGCCTGGGCTTTCGCAGGCAAGTGAATTAGAGAGGGGGATGAAGACTAATGATTACTGCAGGAATCGACGTAGGCCTTGAGTATATAAAGGCAGTGGTGATGAAGGACGGCGCGGTGGCGGGCAAAGCCAGCGGGCTCTCCGGTGGCGTAGGCCGCCCGGCCGCCGTGCAGGCGGTATACGACCAGGCCCTGGCGGCTGCCGGGGTGAAGGCGGGAGATGTGGAGAAGGTGATCTCCACGGGTAAAGGCAAGTTTGACGTGGCTTTCTCCGCGGATCAGCTATCGGAGACGGTAGCGGCGGCGAAAGCGGCGAAGATATTTGAGCCGAAGGTGACGACGGTGGTGGATATCGGGGCGGACGAGATCCTGGTGGCGACCATCGACGGCGAGAAGATCAAAGAGTTCGTTATCAACCAGAAGTGCACGGCGGGGCTGGGGCTCTTCCTGGAAGGTATGGCCGATCGCTTCGACATGAGCATCGAGGAAGTCGGGAAGCTGGAAGGCCCGGGCTCGGTGACGGTGAACGACGGCTGCGTAGTATTTGCGGAGCTGGACGCCCTGAGCTTACTGAACCGGGGGACGGACGCGAAGGAGATCGTGAAGGCGCTTAACGAGGCATGCGCCTGGCGGGCGAACTCCACCCTCAACGACATCTACAAGCCGGACAACGGTTGCGTGGTGCTCCTTGGCGGGATGACGCAAAACGGCGCTTTCACCAAAGCGCTGGAGAGGATATCCGGCATCAAATTCGTCATTCCGGCGGAAGCGGTATACGCGGGGGCCATCGGCGCCGCGGCATTAGCCGCCGACTGAAAGGCGAATAATCGCTATATAGATTAAGCAAAAACGGTTCTCCTGTGATATTAAGCGCGGGAGAACCGTTCTATGTTTGCGATTCAAATTGCATAATGGTATAATGGTACGACGTCTGTGTATAGAGATACTCCCGCAAACACGATGACATATACAGGAAAGCTGGTGTTCCCGCTGAATTGGAGAGAAATCAGAGAATGGGCGCTTCTGCTGGGCGGCGCGATTCTTGTCGCCGTGCTTCTAAGGACTTTCATCGTTGAACCCAGATACGTACCGACGCCTTCCATGGTTCCCACGATTATGGTCAACGACCGCTTATATGTAGAAAAATTGACGCCTAAGTTCGGCGAACTGAAGCGCGGCATGATCGTTACTTTCCTGGCCCCTGAGCAGACCGGCCGGGACGATTACCTTGTCAAGCGGCTCATCGGGTTTGGCGGGGACGTGATCGCCATCACCGACGGGCAGCTCTATGTGAACGGCTTGGCTGTAGACGAGCCTTATCTCAACGAGCCCATGCGCTCGGACTTCCCGGAGTTTACCGTACCCCAGGGAAAGCTTTTCCTGCTGGGGGACAATCGTAACCATTCTCAGGATTCCCGCTCCTGGGGGAGCATAGACGAAGCCTGCGTGAAAGGCCAGGCTTTGTTTATCTACTTCCCCTTCAGCCGCCTTGGCAGCTTATGGGGGCAGACGATGAGCTTTCGTTAAGTGAAAGGAGACTATTTTCTATGGGCAACACGCCGACCCGAGAGGAAGCCATGGCTTTATTTCTCGCGCATAATCATCAGGAGAACCTGCTTAAGCACGCTTTAGCGGTGGAGGCGGCATTGCGCCACTTTGCTTTGCTATTGGGTGAGGATGAAGAAAAGTGGGGGATCATAGGGCTTTGCCACGATCTGGATTATGAGCGATACCCGGATCAGCACTGCAAGATGACCAAGGTCATGCTGGAAGAAGCCGGCTGGCCGGAGGACTGGGTTCGCGGCGTGATGGCTCACGGCTGGAAGCTCTGTACCGACGTGGAGCCTTCGTTGCCTATGGAAAAAGTCATTTATACCGTAGACGAACTCACCGGCCTGATCATGGCGGCGGCGCTCATGAGGCCAAGCCGGAGCCTGATGGATCTGGAGCTGAAATCCGTCAAGAAGAAATGGAAGGACAAGGCATTTGCCGCCGGCGTCAGCCGGGAGATCATCCAGGAAGGCGCGGACATGATGGGCATGCCCATCGACGAGGTCATCAGCGAAACCATACTGGGCTTGCGTAAGGCTGCCGAAGCCCTTGGGTTGGGCGGTTGACGGCAGGTCTTACTCATGTTTGGCGGAAAGCAGGTACGACAGATGAAGATGGAAAAATGGATAAAGATATTGGGCGCCGCGCTGGTACTGCTGCTCGCTCTGATCCCGGCGGGGGGCTGCGGCAAGGAGCAGGCTGAGGAACCGCCGCCGGAGGAGGAGCCCGTAGAAGAGATCGTAGACGTCAGGACTCATGTAAACGGCGCCCTGACTTTGGATGACGGCAGGAAGGTAGACGGTTTTGCCTACGGGAAGATCGGGGACGAGCTGACCAACGTATTCTTCACCTTTTGCGTCAACAAAGCGGAGCTGAGGGACGAATTCGGCGAGGATCAAGCGGAGCGGGGATTTGCCTACCTGGTAGCCGAGGTGACGGTAAGCAATGCGTTTGACGGGCCTATACCCATGTGGGCAAGCGACTTTATCGCCCAGTGGGGCGAAGGGGACGGCGACTACTGCTACCCTCTGGCGAAGACGGCCGGTACGCAAATGGAGGAAGAGTTCCGGCTGGCTGTGGACCAAAGCGTGACGAGGGAGCTTGTCTTCGAGGTGCCTCTTCCCGAGGTAAAGAACGAATACGGGATCAGTTATCTGGAGTACTATGAAGACGATGTAGAGGGAAACCTATTTATGGTCAGCTTCGAGCTGTCCGCGCCACAGAAGGCTTCGGCGGAGGAAGACGGCGGAAACGAGTGATGACGGAAGAATAAAATCGGCGATCAATAAAGGAGGCAGGTAATCGAATGGACAACACGGCGTTTTTCAAGTTGACTTACGGCTTATTTGTGGTGGGCGTAGAGTATGAGGGCAAGCTTAACGGCTGCATCATCAACACGGCCACCCAGGCCACCTCGGAGCCCGGCCGCCTACTGGCGACCATGATGAAGGCTAACCTGACCACGGAGCTTATCACGAAAAAAGGCAGCATGACCGTGTCCGTGCTGGCTATAGACTGCCCGCTGGATATGATTGCCCATTTCGGGATGAACAAAGGCAGGGAGATGGAGAAGTTCGGCGCCATAGCTTACGATAAGGACGCGAATGGCAATCCATTGATCAAAGAAGGGGCCATCGCCCGCTTCCACTGCCGGGTGGAGCAAACCATAGACCTGGGGAGCCACTATCTCTTTGTGTGCGCGGTGGAGGACTGCCTTTCCCTGGGGGATCAGGAGCCCATCACCTACGCGGAGTACCGTAGGCTGAAGTCGGGGGGCGCGCCGAAGACGGCGGAGGCCGGAGCCCCGAAGGCCACAGCCGGCTCCGGCAGGTGGGTCTGCTCCATATGCCACTATGTATATGACGGCGAGACCCCCTTCGAGGCCTTGCCTGCGGATTGGGTCTGCCCGGTATGCAAACGGGGCAAGGACGTCTTCATCAAAGAAGGATGAAACCAACACTCGCGATTACGATGGGCGACCCCGCGGGCATAGGCGCGGAGATCGCGGTCAAGGCCCTTTCCCGGGCCGAAGTCTATGAGCTGTGCCTCCCCGTAGTCATCGGCGACAAGGAGGCCCTTCTCGACGCGAACCGCTTCTGCCGCACGGGGCTGGAGCTCCGTGAGATATCGGAAATCAGGGACGCCGGCGGGCAGCTCGGCGTCCTTGACTACATCGACCTAGGCTTTCTGGTCAAAGGCGGCTGGTCATATAAGATGGTCAGCGGGCTTTGCGGAAAAGCCTCGTATGCTTATGTGCGCCGGGGCATAGAGCTGGCCCTGGCAGGAGATGTGTTGGGCGTGGTCACCGGGCCCATCAACAAGGAAGCCCTGGCCGTAGCGGGCATACCGTACACCGGGCATACGGAGATATTCGCCGATCTCACCGATACCAGGGATTACGGCATGCTTCTGCTGAGCGATACGCTGCGGGTCATCCATGTGACCACCCATGTATCCATGCGGGAGGCCTGCGACAGGATCACAGAAGAGCGCGTCTATCAGACGATACGCCTTGCCCATGAGGCATTGCAGGCCCTTGGGATAGAGCATCCGCGCATAGCCGTAGCCGGGCTTAACGCCCATGCCGGAGAGAATGGATTATTTGGGAGCGAGGAGGAGACCTCTATCCGGCCCGCCATAGCGAAAGCCGCGGCGGATGGGTATGACGCCGAGGGGCCGATACCGCCGGATACGGTGTTCGTCAAAGCGGTGGGCGGTATGTACGATGTGGTGGTAGCCATGTACCACGATCAGGGGCATATCCCTTTGAAGCTGAGCGGGTTTAAGCTGGACGCCAAGACAGGCCGCTACACCGCCGTCAGCGGGGTGAACTGTACCATAGGGCTACCCATCGTCAGGACGTCCGTGGATCACGGCACGGCTTTCGGCAAAGCCGGGGAGGGGCGCGCCAATGAGGAAAGCATGGTGGACGCCATCAAGATAGCCGTGACACTGGCTAAGGTGAAGTTTGGGTTCGCCGATGGTATAGCCTGAGCTTTAACCATGGCGAGAGCTTTCGGAGTATGTAATGATTGAGCTGCTGGTCATCGCCGACGACTTCACCGGCGCCCTGGATACAGGGGTGCAGTTTGGGAAGCGGGGTTTAAAAACGCTGGTCGTCAAGAGCGCTTACGCGGGTTCCGGCGCTTTGGACGAAAGCGTCCGCGTACTCTGCGTCGACGCGGAGACCAGGCATCTGAGCAGGGAGGATGCGTATCGCGCCGTCCGCCGGTTGGCGGCCTGGGCGGCAGGGCTGGGCGTCACCTATATATATAAGAAGACAGATTCCGCCCTGCGGGGAAACATCGGCAGCGAGCTCCTTGCCGCCATGGATGGAGCGGGCGCGGACAGGCTTATGTTTGTCCCCGCTTTTCCTGAGTACGGCCGCGTTACCGAGGGAGGCGTCCACTATGTGGGCGGCGTCCCTGTTTCGCTGTCCTCTTTCGCCCATGACCCCTTCGAGCCGGTTAATAACAGCTTCGTACCGGATATCATCAAAACTCAGGCGGATGTCGTGACGACGGTGATCCGAAGGGGCGGGAGGCCGGATATCCATGGCCAACGGGGGATATGCGTTTTTGACGCGGCTACCGACGAGGACTTGGTCGATATATGCGCCGCGCTCAAGGAGACAGGCAGCCTCAGCCTGACGGCGGGTTGCGCGGGTTTTGCCGCCGCCCTGGCGCGGGCCCTCGCCGTAGGGGAGCTGCCTGCCGCTGCCGACGGCGCGCTCCAGACAAAAACCAAAGCCAGGATACAGGACGTCTCCCTGCCGGATGGCTACCTACCGGGTAGCTTCCCGCCGGTCTGCTCTCTGCCGGGCAGCTTCCCGCCGGTCTGCTCTCTGCCGGGCAGCTTCCCGCCAGGCTGCTTTCTGCCGGGCAGCTTCCCGTCCGGGGGCTGCGTAGGTAAGCCGGGCGGTCGCGTGCTCCTGGTCTCGGGCAGCCTTCATGAAGCTACCGTTGGCCAGATGCAGTATGCCAAAGCAAAGGGCTTCGCGGGCGTTAGCTTGACTGCGGAGCAGAAGCTGGAGCCGGATTTCCATTTAAGCGCCGAATGCGGCCAACTTGCCCGGGAGATCAGGGCGATCCTGGGTTCGGGGAAGCCGGCGTACATCGAAGGGGCGGCGGGAGCGGAAGACGCCGCTTTGTGCCGCCGATACGCCCTGGAGAGAGGTCTAAGCGCGGAGCCCATGCGAATCGCCGAAAATATCGGGCGGATCACGAAGAGGATACTGGAAACCGCCGAGCCTGCCAACCTCTTTGTCATCGGCGGCGATACCCTCGCGGGGATACTGGGCAGCCTGGGGAACCCCGTCCTTATGCCGGTGGCGGAGCTTCTGCCCGGAGTCGCCCTCTCAAAGATCGTCGGCGGCCGATACGGCTTTGACCTGATCACGAAAGCCGGCGGCTTTGGGCCCCCCGACACGGCGGTTGCCGTCGCCTCCATGCTGAATCGCAAACAGGTGACAGGTCATGGGGTCAGGGGCCTAAAGCGTGGCGATTTGTAAGCGATGGTTCACAGCTTCGTCTGCCAGATAAGCAATCGCAAACCTGGCAAATCCGTGGGTGCGACAATCGCCACGCTTTAGGTTCCTGACCCCATGAACAGTCACGCCAAATAAGACAGCCCCCGCAATATACGCGGAGGCTGCTTGAATCATTGTCTGACATTCATGCCGTAGAAAAGCGGGGCGCCGGAGCGTATTCGCGCTCAAAGGCCTAAGCCCAATACTAAGCCTTGAGTACTTCCTTCAGCGCGGCTACCGTGGCGTCCAGGCCATAACCGTACTTGTTGCGCAGCTCCACACCGCTGCCGAACCCGGCGAAGACCTGAGGTATGCCCAGGCGCTTGAAAGCCTTGGGAGATACGCCCCTGTCCGCCATGACGTCGGCCACGGCGCTGGCCAGGCCGCCGGTCATGAGATGGTCTTCCACGACTACGATCCGCCCCGTCTCCTTTACGCAAGACACGATGAGATCCTCGTCAATGGGTTTGATGGAGACCATGTCCACCACGCGGACGGATTTGCCTTCCTCTTCCAGCTTTAAGGCCGCTTCCAGGGCTTGCCTGACCATCTCGCCGTGGGCAAAGATGGTGACGTCGCTGCCGTCCCGGGCTACGATGCCCTTGCCGAACTCAAACTTGATGCTGCCTTTCTCGTAGATCACGGCGTCCTGCTTACCCTGAGCCAGGCGGATGTATAGAGGGCCGGGCAGATCCATGCTGGCGTAGATCGCGTCGCGGATCAGGTTGGGGTCGCCGATGGAAAGGACAGTCATATTTACGAAAGAGCGCATAATGGAAATATCTTCCATAGCATTGTGGGTGGAGCCGCCGCCCGAGGTCAAGCCGCCCCCTGTGCCGATGAGGCGTACAGGCAGGTTCTGATAACACACGTCGGTGCGTACCTGCTCGCAGGCGCGCATGGTCATAAAAGGAATCATACCCATGACCATGGGGATATTGCCTTCCAGAGCCAGGCCGGCCGCTACGCCGACTACATTTTGCTCCGCGATGCCTACGTCCACGTAGCGATCAGGGAACTCACCTTTAAATGCAGAGAGGGCGCCGCCCGTGTCGGCAGTAAGCGCCCAGATGCGCTTATCCTTCTGCCCCAGCTCAAGTATCGTATCGCCTACGACGGATCTGGCGGACATAAACGTCCCGAAATTCATTGTTACAGCAACCATTATTTGGCCCCCCTTCCCGCGCCGATCTCATCCAGGGCTTTTTTCATATCCTCGCTGCTCAAAGCGCCGGCGTGCCATCCCAGGTTCCTCTCCATGAAGGAAACGCCTTTGCCTTTCACTGTCGTGCAAACCAAAGCGGTAGGCTTGTCCGAGTCGGAGGCGGGCAGATTGTCGATAGCCGCCACCAGCGAAGCCATATTGTGCCCGTCGACTTCTACTACATTCCAGCCGAAAGCGCGCCATTTATCCGGATAAGGCGCCAAAGCCACCGGTTCGTCGGAGAAAGTGGTCATCAGCTGACTATTGCGGTCGATCACGCCTACGAGGTTGCCCAGCTTGTATCCGGCGCCGGTCATAGCCGCTTCCCAGACGGAGCCTTCGCAGGTCTCCCCGTCGCCCATAAGGCAGAATACCCGGTGCTTTTCCTTACGCTGCTTCGCGGAGAGGGCCATCCCTACCGCCAGGGCAAGACCGTGCCCCAGGGAGCCGGAAGAGCACTCCACGCCGGGGAGCTGCACCTTACACGGATGCATGCCGTAAGCGCTGTCCAGCTTGCCATAAGTGCGGACGATCTCGTCGTAGTCGAAAAATCCGCGAATGGCCATGGTGATGTACATACATACGGCGGCGTGGCCCTTACTCAGGATAAAGCGGTCCCGGGTAGGCATCATAATGTCTTTCGGATCGATATTGAGGCCGTACTGGAACAGCGACGTGAATATATCCGCCACCGACAGATCTCCTCCGATATGTACGATGCCTTCGTACGTGCCGCACAAATTGAGGAGCTTGTACCGTAACTCGTAGGCCAGTTCCTCAAGCTGCGCAATGGTTGGTTTTTCTTGCATAGATGATGATCTCCTTTCCCGATTTTGGTTCAACGTTCTGCGAATTGTACAAACCGAACATACCATAATTCCGGCGTGTATGTCAATAGACCTTACGCCGTCCTACCAGGTTTTGCCGTCCATGACCACGGGCATCTTCCCCGTCTCGATCATGGCCTGCATGGCGCCTTCTTCATACAGGATGTGGCCGGAGATATACGTCGCCATGTCGCTATTCAGGAAGACGATAGCCTTGGCGGCGTCTTCCGGTTTGCCCAGACGCTCGAAAGCGCCCTTGGAGTCGTAGTTCATCTCTCTGCCGGCTTTGGTGGTCATGTCGATGATGCTCTGAAGCATAGGCGTCTCCGTGTAGTGGGGCGCTACCGTATTCATACGGTTGCCCTTCGCCGCCAGGCTGGGGGCGCGGAGCTTCATATAGTAGTTGATCGCCCGCTTGGAGAGCTCATATCCCCCCCGGCTGCCCGGGGACTTCTCCGCCCTCGCCTTTGTCGCCGCCACCATCTCCTCCCAGGTACCGGCTTCCACAAGCTCCTTGTACTCGTCGGTATGCTGGGCCCAGCGGCTGCCGCCCACCGAAGCCAGGAAGGCGACGGCGCCGTACTCGCCTTCTGTCAGGCGCGGGATCACATACTCCTCGGTCATGTACTTATTCGCGATGAAGTTGACGGTGAATACGGCTACGATGTCCGGGGAGTGGAACATGCCGGCGATACCGAAGAATTTGTCGATCCTATCCGGGACTTGGGTAAACGCCCTGTCGATGGAAGCCTTGTCCGACAGATCCGTGGGGATGTGGAGCTTGATCCCGGGTACGGGGCAGTCCTGGACGTCGATGGTATAGACTTTCGCGCCCAGATCCACCAGGATCTCCGCCGTAGCTTTGCCGATGCCCGAAGCCGCCCCCGTCACGACGCATACGGCGCCGCCGTAGTTCAAGTAGTCTTTCATAGTATACGGTAACCTCCTTTACCCGACGGCGAATAGCCGCCGTTCGCCTTTCTATTTTCCTGCTGCATTATAAAAAAATAATATAATAAATCCATCAGCCTGTAAACGTATAATCGGTGAAATTTTTTTGCCCGGCTTTGCCACTTGCCGCGCTACTGGTACTTGACAGGGCAGGAATGGTGCTTCATAATGATTGTAACTGGATTTTCACGTGTTCGGCGAGGCTAAGTTTTCCGAAAAAATAATATGAATATTTAAGGAGGAGACAAGCATGAAACCAGGCATTTTACCATTTATCGGCAGCATGAGCGAGGCCTTTGATATCAAAGGCAAGAACGCGATCATCACGGGAGGCAACGGCGGTATCGGTTTAGGCATAGCGAAGGCGATGGCTGAGTGCGGCGTCAATGTGGCGATCTTCTGCCGCAACATGGAGAAAGCGGAGAATGCTCTTAAAGAGCTCAACGCCATCGGGGGCAAGCATCAGGCTTTCTCTTGCGATATCACGGACATCGCCAGTATCCGCAAGGCTACGGAGCAGGCGGTAGGCGTCTTCGGCAACTTTGAGATTTTGGTCAACAATTCCGGCATGGCTAGCGGCGGCGAACTTCTGGATCAGCCGGACGACATGCAGATGTGGGCGTCCACCATCGATACGGATCTCATCGGCATGGCCCGGGTGACCCATGTAGTCGGCCAGCATATGAAGGAAGCCGGCAAAGGCGGAAGCATAGTCAATATCACATCCAACGCCGGCGCTATCGTCAATAAGGGCATGGCCCTGGGCGCTTACGCGGCGGCTAAAGCCGGCGCCAACTCCCTCACCAAGACCACGGCATATGAGGTGGGCAAGTACAACATCCGCGTCAACGCCATCGCTCCCGGCTTCATACACGCGGGCTTCGGCGCCGACCCGGCGCCCATACTCTTCGAGCTCATCGAGGCTCAGCAACCCCTTCCGCGCCTGGGCGAGGCCATCGAGATCGGCGCCCTGGCCGTATTCCTGTCGTCCCCCGGCGCCGCCCACATCACCGGCGAGGTCATCACCATCGACGGCGGCTATACCTTAGCCTGCTAACCGGCTGTGCAATTCCCCGCAGGGGATCGCCCCGGCGGGGGGAGAAATACACACGAAAGAAAATCGAGGAGGAATGTATTTATGCCACAGAGAATGTCACAAGCCGCTCCGATGCTGTTCGGACCCGGAGCCCTGGCCGCTTTGGGGGATCAGCTCAAGATGCTCGGGAGCAGCAACCCCATCATCGTCACGGATAAGGGCGTTACTGCCGCCGGCGCCACGGCGAAGGTAGAGAAAACCATCAAAGACGCGGGGCTGGGCTGCGCGATTTATGACGGCTGCCTCTCCGACGCGCCTACCGACAGCATTACGGTATGCGCCGACGCCATCCGGGCTGCCAAAGCGGACGCCATCGTCGCCCTGGGCGGCGGGAGCAGCCTTGACACGGCAAAAGCGGCTTCCCTGATCCTCAAGGATCCCAAACCCATCACTGAGCTGATCGGCAAGCCGCCGGGGAAGCCCGACGTACCCATCATCACCATCCCCACCACCTCCGGCACCGGCAGTGAAGTCACTATCGTCGGCGTTATCTCGATTTCCGAGACCTCTAAGAAGGCCGGCGTCGTGATCACCGGAGCTTCGGTGGCTATTATCGATCCCGAGCTCACCATTGGCGTACCTCCCGGAATCACCGCCGCTACCGGCATGGACGTAGTCGCCCACTGCGTAGAGGCCATCACGGGCAAGATGCGCAACCCCATGTCCGACCTAAGAGGATATGAATCCCTGCGCCTCGTGGCCGCCCATCTCCAGGCTGCTGTCGAAGACGGCACAAACATCACTGCCCGCAGCGGCATGAGCCTGGCAAGCAGCTTGGCCGGCCTTGCTTTCAGCGACTCCATCACCACCCTTGGCCATGCTATCGCCCAGGGTCTGGCGTCCGTGTTCCATCTCCATCACGGGCTGCTCTGCGGCCTTGCCACGCCTCCTCAGCTGGAGCTCTTTGCCACAGCGGTGCCCGAGCGGGTACGGAAGATCGCCGAGATTTTCGGCGCCGATATCCCCTACGACGCAACCCCTGAGCAGATCGGCCTCATCGCCGGGGATAAGATGCGCGAGTTCATGGGCAACGTGGGCCTGCAGTCCTTCGAGCAGTTAGGCTACACCAGAAAAGACCTTACGGATCAGACCGACGTCTTGATGGGGGAAATGATGAAAGATTTCTCACCCTGCGAGATCACCCGGGACGTGGCCGAAAAGGTATTGGGCCGTATGTTCGACTACAAAGGCTAAAGCCGGACTGTTTTCACAGCGCGGACGTCGTAGTAGTATGGACTTAGCCAATCACAGAGTGGTATAATTCAAGCTGTCAAAAAGATTATTACAGGCAGAAAGTCTCGCTTGCCTTATCACACTGGCAGGCGAGACTTTTTATCACCCAAGAGCCGGGAGAGCCGTTATCAGGAATGAGTGAACTTAAACAAGAGCAAGAGCTACGAGAAGCGAGCGAGCCCCGACAAGAAGATGAGACGCGGCAAGGGTCTGAGCCTGGGCAAGGCTCAGATAAGACCGACCAGTTTGGCCGGGACAACATCATCAAGCTGCTGATCCGCTACTCGCTGCCTTCCATCGTGGCGATGATCGTCCAGTCGACCTACAATACGATAAACATGTCCTTTGTAGGGCAGAAGGTCGGCCCCATCGGGATAGCCGCCATCGCCGTGTGCATGCCCATCACCATGATCCAGGGCGCCATCAACTCCCTCATCGGGAACGGATGCTCCGCCGGGGTGGCCATCAAGCTGGGCGAAGGGGACAGGGAAGGCGGCAGGAAGCTGCTGGGCAGCGCGGTGGCGTTTAACCTTATCGTCGCTTCCACCAATGTGGTATTGGGGCATATCTTCATCGATCAGCTTCTGCGGGCCTTCGGCGCCACAGACGCGATCCTGCCCTATGCGCGGGATTATCTGAATATCACCATGTTTGCCATGGTCTTCTCTTCCTTTGGCCCCTTGAATCCCATGATGCGCATCGAAGGCTACCCCAGGCGGGCCATGATGACCCAGCTGCTGAGTACGGCGGTGAATCTGGTCTGCTCCCCGACCTTCATCTTTGTTTTTGATCTGGGGATAAGGGGCGCCGCGCTTGGCACATTTTGCGCCCAGTTTGCCGCTTCCAGCTGGATATTTTTCTTCCTGATCCGCAAGGAACGCATCATCGGGCTGAAGTGGAAATACATGCGTCTGAAGATACGCAGCCTGCTCCATGTGATGCAGTTGGGCCTGCCAAACTTTTTGATGTCCCTCAGCCAGAGCCTGCTGTCGGTGAACCTGAATAAGAGCCTTATCACCTACGGCGGCGATATCGCGGTGTCCGCCTGGGGTATCACCAACAATATCAATAACCTCATCCAGCAGCCTGTGTTTGGCTTTAACCAAGGCGCCCAGCCCATCATCGGCTACAATATCGGCGCGAAAAACTACGCCCGGGTTAAGCAGGCGCTGCTGTGCTCCCTGGGGATCGCTTTCTTCTTCTCCTCACTGGGCTGGTTGCTGACGAGGCTTTTCGCAAGCCAGATATTCGCTTTCTTCAATAGCGACCCCGAGCTCATCGCCGTGGGTACCCGCATGATGATCGTCTTCCGGGCTTTCATCTTTGTGGTGGGCTTCCAGCAGATGGGGGCGGCGTACTTCCAGTTTTCCGGAAGGCCGAAGATATCCATCGTCCTCACCTTATCCAGGCAGGTGCTGATCCTGCTGCCCTGCATCCTGATCTTATCCAGATACTTTGGGATGAACGGCATCTTATACTCCGGCCCCATTGCGGACTTCAGCTCTACTACGCTGGTATTTATCTTCATCGCCAGGGAATTCAAGCGGCTAAACAGGCTTCAGCGGGAGCAGGAAGCGCTGCGGGCCGATTCATTAGAAACGACGACACAGGAGCGGGTAATCAGTGAATAAACCAATACAGGCGCAAGCCCAGGAAGTAGACAGGACCGCCAGGTTTGGCGAAGAAGGGATCATGAAGCTTCTGATCCAGTACTCGCTGCCCTCCATCGTAGCGATGCTGGTCCAATCCACATACAACACCATCAACATGTCCTTCGTAGGGCGGAGTATAGGATCCTTAGGTATCGCCGCCATCGCGGTATGCATGCCAATCACGATGATCCAGTACTCCGTCATATCTCTGATCACAAACGGGTGTTCGGCGGCAGTGGCGATCAAGTTGGGACAGGGAGATAAAGAGAGCGGAAGAGCGATGCTGGGCAGTTCGGTAGCGTTCAATCAGCTGTTTGCGGCTTGCGGAGCGATCATTGGGATCATGTTTATCGATCCTATCTTACGGGCTTTCGGCGCCAGCGACGCCGTACTCCCCCTCGCCCGGGACTACCTGACCATCATTCTTGCCGGCACAGTGATCGGTACCTTCGGACCTCTCAACCCCATGTTGCGCATCGAAGGTTTTCCCCGACGGGCGATGATGACCATGCTCTTCAGTACGCTGGTGAACCTGATCTGCTCGCCCACTTTCATCTTTGTCTTCGGCTGGGGGATCCGGGGCGCTGCTTTGGGGTCTGTATGCGCATCTTTAGGTTCCTCAGGATGGATATTCCTTTTCCTTATCCGCAAGGAGAGGGTCATCGGGCTGCGCTGGAAATATGTGCGTTTGAAGTTCAATCATCTGGCATATGTCGTCCAGCTTGGCCTGCCCAACTTCCTGATGTCGGTCAGCCAGAGTCTGCTCTCCGTGACGTTGAACCGGAACCTGATCGCCTATGGCGGAGACGTGGCCATGTCTGCCTGGGGCATCACGAATAATATCGACACCTTGATTTCCCAGCCGGTATTCGGCTTCAATCAGGGGGCCCAGCCCATCATTGGCTATAATATCGGCGCGAAAAACTACGCCAGGGTGAAGCTGGCCTTATACTGTTCCTTAGGCACGGCTATGTTTTTCTCCACCATCGGCTGGCTGCTCACGAGGGTTTTCCCCGCGCAGATATTCGCTTTCTTTAATAATGATCCGGAGCTTATCGCGGTAGGCGTCAGGATGATGAAGATATTCAGGGCCTTCCTCTTTGTGGTAGGTTTCCAGCAGATGGGTTCGGCGTATTTCCAGTTCTCCGGGAAACCGAAGATTTCGATCATACTGACACTTTCCCGCCAGGTGCTGATCCTGCTGCCCTGTATCGTCGTTATGTCCAGGCTGTTTGGCTTTGACGGCATCCTGTACTCCGGGCCTATCGCGGATTTCTCCTCAATGGTGCTGACGACGATTTTTGTGGTGAGGGAAATCAAACGGCTGGACAAGCTCCATGCCGAACACGAGGAAGAGCTACGGCTTGCCGCGGAGTCCGGCGCCCAGCCTGCCGCTATGGTTTAGCTGTCTCCCTGGACGACCAAACCATAGCGGCAAGCATAAGACGCGACTCTAACGCCGTGGTATAGCTGTCTCCCTGGACGACCAAACTGCCATTTCGGAGGTCTGCTTATATGACAAAGAAAGTCTTGGTAACGCTCTCGTTTTCCCCGGATATAATTACCGGCTTCGACGGCTGCGTGAGAATGTTGACGGACAAAGGCTTCGACGTAGAGGTGGACGCCCGCTGCCGGTCTCTGCGCACGGATGAGCTCATCCCGGCGCTGAGTGGCGTCTACGCCCATGTGGCCTCGGCGGAGCAGTTCACCGAAGCCGTGATGGCAGCGGCGCCGGAGCTGAAGATCATTTCCCGCATGGGCGTCGGCTACGACGCCGTAGACCTGCCCGCGGCGACCCGGCGGGGCATAGCCCTTACCATAACGCCGGGCGCCAACGCGGACGCCGTGGCAGAGTACACCGTAGCTCTCATGCTTGCCCTGACCCGGCGCCTCACCGCCATCGACAGCGGGGCGAAGCAGGGCAGGTGGGAAACCACATTTGGCAACTCCATATACGGAAAGACGTTGGGCGTCATCGGCACAGGCAATATCGGCAAGCGCGTGGTGCGCAACCTCTCCGGCTTCTCCATGCGCGTCCTGGCTTACGATCCCTTCCCGGATGAAGCCTTTGCCCGGGAGTACGGCGTGACTTACTGTACCCTTGAGCAAATCTTCAGGGAAGGCGACTATATCAGCGTGCATTGCCCGCTCACCGCCGAGACCCAAGGCCTCGTCTCTGTGAAGGAGTTCGCCTTGATGAAACCTTCGGCCCGCGTCATCAACTGCGCCCGTGGCGAGATCATCGACGAAAAGGCCCTATATGAAGCCCTGGCGGATAAACGCATTACAGGGGCGGCCCTGGACGTCTATGAGAAGGAGCCCTTTGATGAGAATGACCCCCTTCTCAGCCTGGACAACGTGGTGCTGTCCCCCCATATAGCGGGCATGACCTACGAGTGCCGCAAGACGGTGATCGAGACGGCGTTTCAGAATATCATCGATATCGCCGAGGGCAGGAAGCCCGACGGACTCATCAACCCGGAGGTGTTGGACGCATGGTAAGGACGAAAAATGAAGGGCCGTTCGGAAGAAATAATTTACTCACTTTGCCGCTTCAGAAGAAGACCTCTCTGGGGGTATATATCGGAGACACAGGGGAAGCCGTGGCGGAAATGGCGGCTTACGCCGGATTCGACTACATGCGCATCGACCTGGAGCATACCTTCGCCGACGCGGCGAAGCTTCAAAACCTGATCCGCATAGCGGAGGCGGCGGATATCCCCACCCTGGTACGCGTGGCCAGGATGGATGACGTCACCGCCATCCTTGACTTCGGCGCCAGTGGCGTGCTCGTCCCCGACATATCCACCGCGGCTCAGGCCCGGGAAGCCGTGCGCCGGACGAAGTTCGCCCCCATCGGGGAGCGGGGCATGACGAATATCGGCAGGGTGGTGCGCTATAGCAGGACGCCCCTGTCTGAGTACTTTCCCCGGGCTAATGAGGAAACCGCTCTGTGCGTGCAGATCGAGAGCCAAGAGGGCCTGGATAACCTGGATGAGATACTCGCTGTGCCCGGCGTCGATATCGTTACCACGGGAAGGCAGGATCTGTCCCAATCTCTCGGCGTACCCGGGCAGTCGGCCCATCCCCTGGTCGACGCCGCGGAGGAGACGGTGATCCGAAAAGCCGTGGAAAGAGGCCTGCAGGTGATGATCACTGCCGGCACGCCGGAGCGGATGCGTGAGCTAAACGCGAAAGGCGTATATTTGAATACGATATGCTTTGACGTCCAGTTCATCACGGAGCGATTCGCGGAGTTGGTCAATACTTATCGGAGGTAGTGGAATGGGTTATACCATCGCGGAGAAGATCATGTCCGCCCATCTGGGCGGCAAGGCTGTCGCCTCCGGCGACATCATCATGCCCGGCGTCGATATGGTATTCGGCAACGAACTGGGCACAGCCCTCGCCATACACGGCAGGGAGGAGATACTGAAAGCCGGCGTATACGACCGATCAAGGGTCGCCGTCATACCCGACCACTTCACGCCTAACAGGGACGTCCCGTCGGCGGAGCTATGCGCCGAGGTAAGGAGATTCGCCGGAGAGCAGGGCATAGAACACTACTTCGAAGTGGGCAGGCTGGGCATCGAGCATATCATACTGCCGGAGAAAGGGCTGATCAACCCCGGCGAGATCGTCGTGGGGGCGGATTCCCATACCTGCACCGGCGGCGCCCTTGGCGCCCTTGCCATCGGCACAGGCAGCGCGGATTTCTTCTACGCGATGATGGCGGGGGAGATTTGGCTGAGGGTACCGGAGACAGTGAAGGTCGACCTTACGGGAGCGCTCCCCCCTTATGTCACGGGCAAGGACGTCATCCTAGAGCTCATCGGCAGGATAGGCATAGACGGGGCGAACTACCGTATCCTCGAGTTCGCCGGCGAAGGCGCCGGCAGCCTTAGCATGGCGGATCGGTTCAGCATATGCAATATGGCTGTGGAAGCGGGGGCCAAGACGGCTATCTTCGCTCCGGACGACGTCACGCAAGCGTATATCAAGCCCCGGGCGGCGCGGCCATATCACCTGTACGCCTCCGACCCGGACGCCGTATACCGCGATACTATCCACATCGACCTTACCCGTCTCAGTCCCCGGCTCGCCTGCCCCCACAACCCTGGTAATGTCAAGCCTGCCGGGGAAGTGGCGGAGCAGAGACTGGCGGTGGATCAGGTCTTTATCGGCTCCTGCACCAACGGGCGCATCGAAGATCTGCGTCTCGCCGCCGAGCTGCTGAGGGGCAGGAAAGCGGCCCCCGGCGTACGGCTCATCATCATCCCGGGCAGCAGGGAAGTGTATGCCGCGGCCCTCGACGAAGGGCTTATCAAAGTATTTATCGAGGCACAAGCTACCGTCGGCCCGCCATGCTGCGGGCCCTGCATAGGCGGGCACATGGGCGTGCTTGCCTCAGGGGAGCGCTGCGTATCCACCACTAACCGCAACTTCAGGGGGCGTATGGGCAGCATGGAGAGCGAGGTATACCTGTCCGGGGCGGCGGTAGCCGCGGCTTCTGCGGTCGCGGGATACATCGCCCTGCCGGAAGGGGTGATGTGACATGGGCGGAGAGCTCAGGTTTCAAGGCAGGGCTTTTGTATTCGAAGACAATATCGATACAGACGCCATCTTCCCCGCAAACTGGCTGATCCTCACCGACGAAAAGGAGATCGCTTCCCACTGCATGGAGGAAATAGATCCGGATTTCCACCGCAAGGCGAAGCCGGGGGACATCCTCCTCGCGGGGGCCAACTTTGGCTGCGGTTCTTCCCGGGAGCACGCGCCCCTGGCGATCCGGGGCTGCGGCATATCCTGCGTAGTGGCGAAGTCCTTCTCGCGCTTGTTTTACCGCAACGCCGTCAATATCGGCCTGCCGGTGATCACCGCCGACACGGCTTCCCTGGCTGCCGAGGGGGACGAGGTTGCCGTTGACTGCGTCACAGGGGAGATCAGTATTCGGAAAGCGAATGCCGCCGCCGGGGCTGTGGTCAAGCTCGCCGGCGAGCCCTTGCCGGAGTTCATGCTGGAGATACTGCGCAGCAGTGGCTTGTACGGCTACCTGGAAAAGCGCCTCAAGCTGGAAGGCAGGATATAACGCGCACGTTCAGGGGCTGGTAGAGGTCAGGGCGTGGCTATTTGCAAGCGATGGATTGAACAACTTCGTTTGCCAGATAGGTGCGCCCTGACCTCTACCAGCCCCTGAAAAAGCATAACAATCACGCCGATTATTGCTTGACCTGCGATATCCTGGCTGATACAATCAAAAACGGGAGCGCTACTGAAAGGAGTATCCAAGCTTTATGTTTGACACTTTACTGCAGAATAAATTTCAGATCCTCGCGATCCTTATGACCATCGTGACCATTGCGATCAGCTTTTTCTCCGCGTCATATTGGGGAAAAAGGGTTAGGGACATGAAGATCAACCCGAAGACAGGCAAGTACGAGCTGCCGCCGAGGCAAAAGAAAGCGAAGTAAAGGGTAGAAATGTTAATTTTTAGTTGACTTTCCAACTTTTCTTCGATACAATCAAACCAAATCTACCGGATATCAGGAACCATTCACTATTTCAAAACCGCGTAAGAAGGCGGCGGATGGCTCGTAGGGGGGCGATACAGGCAAGGTAAAGCAAAGAAGCGCTTAGGAAAGCGAGGCCGGCGGCCACCACCCATTGTCAGTTGTAGTTGCGCACAAACCGATATCTACCTTATGTTTAAACTACCCCGTATTAACCAATGGCAAGTAGAATTGTCAAGGAATTTTATTATTGATTTTATTCTCATTTAGAGAAAGGGGAAAAGAAAACATGGCAGAAAATGTAAGCCCTTCTGTTGGAATGGATCTACAAGCCGACGTGGAATTAACGAATAAGGAAAGATTTTTCTACTCTTCCGGCGTCGTCGGCGTTATCATTCCCTTTATGCTCCCGCTGGCATTCCTTAGCTTCTTCTGGACCGATATCGTGATGATCCCGGCGGCTGCCGTCGGTACCTTCATGATGCTCTGTAAGCTGTGGGACGCCGTCAACGACCCCATCATCGGCGGCATCGTCGACCGTTCCTATCATCCTAAGGGCAGGTATCGCCAGTGGCTGATACCCATGGGTATCAGCACAAACGTCCTCTGCGTACTGCTCTTCATCAAGCTCCCCGGCGAGCTGGGCATCATGCAGTATATCCTGTCTTTCGGCGTTTACTTCATCTTCTTTGCGTCGTATACGTGGCTTGAGGTGCCCCATCTCTCCCTGATGTCCACCATGACCACAAACTACGCGCAGCGCGGTATTCTTACTTCCTGGCGCCAGACTTTCGCCAGCGCCATGATGATGGTTTGCAGCTTCTCATTCCTGCGTATCGTCAACCTGGTGGGCGGCGGCGAGCCAAGCGCGAAAGGTTATACCATCGCGGCGATCATCTTTTGCGCCGTTTCACTCCCGTTCTACTTTATCTGTACGGCGGGTGTGAAGGAGCGCGTCATCCCGGCGAAGGGCGAAGTGGAGAACGTGCCTTTCGTGGAATCCTTGAAGTGCATCAAGGGCAACATACCGGCCATCGCGCTGATGGGCTGCATGCTGACCATGGGCTTCGGCGCCGGCTTCGGCGTCGGCGGTATGTACTTCTGGCAGTATTATGTGGGCGATCTCATGCAGATCACCATCGCTTCGACCCTGGGGTCGGCGGTAGCCCTCCTGGCGGGACCCTTGATGGTTCTCCTGATGAAGTTCATCCCCAACAAGAGGAACCTGGGTATCATCGGCTGGATCGGCCAGTTGATATGCGGTATTATTCGGATATTGATCCCCATGCAGGGCGCGGGCGTAGCCGGCGCTACCGGGACCATTTGGGCGTTCAACATCGTCGGCGCCATCGGGCAGTGCATCGGGCAGATCAGCCTGATCGTCATCTTCTCCCTGCAGCCTGACGTCTCCGAGTACACGAAGGCCAAATACGGCCTGCGGGCCAGCGGCTTCATCGTCGCCATCACTTACTTCTTCTGGAAAGCCGGCATCGCCTTTACCCAGGGTATCTTTAACTGGGTAATGGGCGCTCTGAACTATGTACCGGGCGCTTACGGCTCCCAGCCTGCCGCGATCCTCAACTGGGTCAAGACCTGTATGCTGATCATGCCGCCCATATTCAATGTCTTGGGTATCTGCTGCTTCCTCTTCTACAAGTTGGATAAGTCTACTCACGAGGAAGCCTTGAGACAGATATCCGAGGCTTGATCAAGGCGGAGTAGCGGAGCAAACCGCAGGCGCGGTTGCCTTGCGGCGCGAAACGCCGACATAGTATGATAAATAAGGGGCTGCCCATACAATCGGGCAAGCCCCTTTTTTTGGCGTCTTTTTCGGGATAGGCTCGCCCCGGGTTCCGCCCGTCCCGAAAAAGACGCCGCAGAAAAGCCGGCTGGTTCCGATATCGTCGTCAGAACCGGCCGGCTTATGCGTTTACGCGGTGTGGCGGCCTATCCGCCGTGGAGTATGCGCATGATCATCAGTTCGTCGCCTTCCTGCAGTACGGTAGCGAGCAACGCGGGCTTCTTGCCGATGAGGAACATGGACTCGGGCAGCTTTTCAAGGCTGTCTTCCATCCGGCGGAGCCTCGCGTACTCCGTCATCGCCTGCTCGACCGTGGCGCCGTCGCTGACCTCGGCTTCCTGTATGCCTGAGACCTCGGGGAGATCAGCGCAGGCAAAGCGTAGTCGAATGCGCATACTATGATCCTTAGTCTTTCTTCGGTGGCGGCGCGCCCGGAGGAGGCGGCGGAGGCGGAATCAGGTCGGCGATGACCTTATCCATACCGCCCAGGTTCCTGAGCATAGGCGCCAGGAACATCCCATCCATAGCCCAGCCCATGGCATTAAAGAAGTTGTCGGCCAGAAGCTCGTGGTCTACATTGTTGCCGGCGATGGGGCCTTCGTGGGGGGGGTTGGTCTTGTAGAAACGCTCGGAGACGGTGAAGTCTTTGCGGCGCAACCCTTCCCGGAGATTGAAGGCATGCCTCATGTTGTAGATACGGAGCCCCAGAGCCAGCCACTCGGGAGCCGAGTACTTGAATCCGGTGATCGCTTCGATCTGCATCTTCACGATACCCATGGGCCCGTTAGCGCCAAACATACAGAAGCCGGCGGAATTAGTGAGCTCGGTATTTGCCGCGCCGTTGACGTCGGCGTAACCCGTGCCCTTGTAGTCCACGCTGTGGCCCGCGGTATGGGTGACGAACATGCCCATGCCGCCCTTGACGTGGCGGCCGGGGGTGGGATCGTACTGATATACGCGCATCAAGCCGTAACCCAGGCGGCTGTCATGCTGCGGCTCCTCGATGCCCCTGGCTACGACCAGATACTCATGGCCCTTGCCATAGTGATCCGCGGCCGCTTGCGTGCCCAGCATAAGGATCTTGCCGCAGCCTTCGCCTTTGCCGATCTTCTCGGTGATGGCTACGATGGCGTCGCCGGCGCCCCAGTTCAGCTTGATCCCGTCCAGCTCGTCGGCGGACAGGACGCCGTTTTCAAAGCACTCCATAGCCCAGGCTACGGTAGAACCGGCGGAGATGGTGTCGAGGCCGTACTCGTTGCACAAGTTATTTGCCTGGAATACGGATTCCACATCTTTGTTGAGAAGCAGCGAACCGAAAGAGCCCATGGTCTCGTACTCCGGCCTTGGGGAGTGCTTGAGATCCCAGCGCTCGGAGGGGTAGTCATGGAAGGCGCCGCAGCCCAGGGGGCAGTTGGCGCAGGCATACTTGCCTGTCTTGGTGTTGTCTATGCCCTGGCTGCCCAGAGGCGTAGCCACATCGGCGGGGTAATCCGCCACGCCGGCGCCGCCCCAGTTTTTCACGCCGGAGTCGCCGCTCTGGGTAGAGCCTACGAAGCCCGCGCCGGTGCCGAAGTTGCCGAACATACCGGCGAAACCCGCGCCGGGGCCCTTCATGAAGTCGAGGACTGCCTTATTGTTGGCATTCAGTGCGTCCTTATCGCAAATCGGCACTGCCTGGTCGCCCCGAGCGATGACGGCTTTCAGCTTCTTGGAGCCCATCACGGCGCCGCAGCCGCCCCGGCCCGCCGCCCTGTGGCCGTCGTTCATCACGGCGGATATGAGGGAGAGGTTTTCCCCCGCCGGCCCGATAAGGGCGGATTTGGCTTTCTTACCATACTTCTCTTCGATGACCTTCTCGGTCTGCAAGGTCGTCTTGCCCCAGAGGTCGGCGGCGTCGACGATCTCCACCTTACCGTCGTCGATAAATATCGCGACGGGCTTCTTCGACACGCCCTTGACGAAGACGGCGTCGTAGCCGGCTTTCTTCAGCGCGGGGCCGAAGTCGCCGCCGCAGTTGGCGTCGTTCCATCCGCCGGTGACCGGGGACTTGTTGACGACCATGAAGCGGCCGCCATAGAGGGCGCCGGTGCCGTTTGCAGGCCCGGTCACGAAGCCAATCATGCTGTCTTCGCCGAAGGGATCTGCTTTCGCGGGCATCTCATCATAAAGGATCTTCGCGCCGAGGCCGTAGCCTCCCAGGAAATTGCGGGCGTCCTGCTCATCCAGATCGCGCACTTCCGTGGCGCCGGTGCTGAGGTTGACGAACAGGAGCTTGCCCATGTAGCCAAACATCTTTCATTCCCCCTTCACAATAATAGAAAATAAGTTGAAAAAAGAGACGGAATAAAGAAAAGCAAAAGTCCACAAAACTTACTCCGTGGACCCCTTCGCAAACACAGCAGGCTGCAAAGTCCCCTTCACAACCCATTGGCCGCGGCAACCGGTCTGGCTGCCTGCGGCTCGGAGCTTCCTTTACAGAGAAAATTATAACGTATGCGGCGGCGGATTTCAATAGGTTTATTCGCCAAACCCTGCTATAATGGAAAGAAAAATCGTATCAGGGGAGGGTATATACATGGATCTGATTAAGGTCATCCAGCCCGGCGAACCGGGAAATCCGTATCCGTCGCCTATCGTCGACCCTGTGGGCGTGACTCGCAAGTACCTGAATGTGAGCTATACGCCGGATAAGCCCCACCCCATGCGGATACTGGATATCTGCCTGCCCGAGGCGGGGGAGGGCCCTTATCCTGTGCTGATCTACATGCACGGGGGCGGCTTTGTGGGCGGACTAAAAAATGACCTCCACGCGGAAAGCTACATGGAGGCGGTCAATGAGGGGTATGCCTATGTGGGCGTGGAGCAGCGACTGTGCTCGCCCAAGGGGGACGGTACCTTTGACCCCGACGGCAGATTCCCAGGGCCGCTGTATGACCTGAAAGCGGCGATACGCTTCCTGCGGGCAAATGCCGGGAAGTATCAGCTTGACCCGGATCGCTTCGCCCTGCTGGGCACCTCCGCCGGGGGTTACCATGTGGCTATGGCGGCGGCGACTCAGGACGCCACGGTCATGTACGACGAGTCCTTCGGGTTTGCCGGCGTCAGTGGTAGAGTGCAGGCGGTGGTGGATCTCTTCGGCGTGGGAGACCTGATGCTCCAGTCGGATTTCAGCGGCAAAAAGATCGAGAGTCCCCCGGAAGGGTATCCCGCATTATTGCTGCACAACTTCGCCGATGTCTTCCTGGGCGTGCCTTGCCGGGAACATCCGAATCTGGCGTATTTTGCTAATCCGGAATCCTGGGTCACGCCGGATCTGCCGCCCATGCTGATACAGACGGGAGCGGCCGACCAGGTGGTGCCGGTGGCATGCTCCCGCAATCTCGTCAAACGCATCGAAGAGGTCTGCGGCAAAGGCCGCGTCGTCTATGATGAGTTCCCGGACTACGCCCACGGCGACCCGAGGTTCCACGACCCGGCGAACCACAGGCGTATATATAACTGGCTGAAAGCGGCGCTGGGCTGAGTCTCACTCCTGTGGATAGCAACGGCCGCGTTGCGATCCGTTACGTGTTACGCTTGCGGGATATATCCCTGGCTGCATAGGAGCTCGGCCATGAGCACGTTGCCCCCCGCCGCTCCCCTCAGAGTATTGTGGGAGAGGCAGACGAATTTGATATCGTATTGGCTGTCGGGCCTGAGCCTGCCGATGCTGATTGCCATACCGCCTTCCAGATCCCGGTCCAGCCGTGTCTGGGGGCGGTCTTCTTCATCGAAGTAGCGGAGGAAACGTTTCGGCGCCGTAGGCAGGCTTAGCCGCTGGGGCAAACCGTCGAACCCGGCCCAGATATCCTTGATTTCCTCGATGGCGGGCTTTTTCTCAAAGGAAGCGAATACCGCCGCCAGATGCCCGTCGGTAACGGGTACGCGTATGCATTGGGATGTGATGGAAGGGCCCTGGGCGGGGATGACGCCTTCCGGTGTGACCTTGCCCCAGATCTTCAGGGGCTCCCGTTCGCTTTTATCTTCTTCGCCCTTGATCAGGGGGATGACATTGTCCGCCATCTCAGGCCAGGTGCCAAAGGTTTTCCCCGCCCCGGATATCGCCTGATAAGTGCAGGCCAGGGCCTTGGTCATCCCGTAGCGCTCATGGAGGGGCCACAGCGGCGGCAGGTAGCTTTGCAGCGAGCAGTTGGACTTGACGGCGATGAAGCCTCTCTCGGCGCCCAGCCTGCGGCGCTGCTGGGCGATGACTTCGGCATGGTCCGGATTGAGCTCCGGGATGATCATCGGCACGTCGGGCGTCCAGCGGTGGGCGCTGTTGTTGGAGAATACCGGGCACTCGGCTTTGGCGTAGGATTCTTCCAGTGCCCGCAACGCGTCTTTGTCCATTTCCACGGCGCAGAAGATGAAATCCGCTTGGGCGGCAATGGCGGCCACGTCTTTTTCGCCGTCCAGGACAGTTTTATCCTTGACCATGTCCGGCATCGGTTCATTCATAAACCAACGGTAGCCGGCGGCCTCCTGGTAAGACTTGCCTGCGGAGCGCCCGCTGGCGGCTAAGACCGTCAGGCTGAACCAGGGATGCTTATGAAGCAAAAGGATCAGGCGCTGCCCCACCATGCCGGTAGCGCCCACGATACCCACTTTCCATTTCTTATCCGTCATCGTCAAACTTCAACCTCCTTCATTAAAACGCGCGACTTGGTACTCCGCAACACCGAAAAGTCGCATTCTTTGCAGCCTTTCTTGCTTCCGGTTACACCCGCTTCCGGAGCTAAGGATTCGCAATTTATCGCTTTACAGATCCTTATGTTTTCTTCTCCAAAGCAGCGCCGCATTTGCTGCAGCGTATGGTGATACGGCCTTTGCCCGCCGGTACCCGCAGGATCTGCCCGCAGCCGGGGCATTTGAAGAAACGGTGCGTCCTTCTCTCCGCTATCCTTCGGCGGGTAAGCTTGGCCCAACCGGTCACGGGCTGCAGGATGCTAAGGAATTTTTGATTTTCACGCCTGCGGCGGGCGATATTCTTCGACAGGAAACGGAAGGCCGCGGTGAAAATGCACAGATAAGCCAGGGAATCAAAGATGCGGAATCCGGTCAAGCGGACCGCGAAAGCGAAAGGCCAGTAGATGACGATCAGCGCGTAAGTCAATTGATCGGGGCCGTATCTGCCTTGCATGAATTTTCGAAACCAATTCAAGCCAAGCCCTCCTACCGTTTCGATAATATTACGACACTATACCACAATTTCCGGCGTCAGGCAAACCGGACGACGAATGGCATCAGTCATTTTGATAGCGCGGCTGTTAAGAAATGTTTGAAATACATGCCCGGATTGGATATAATACGTTAAAAAAACGGGCGCGGTGAAGGGGGGCGGCACAATGCTGAGTATCCGGACGGCGAGAACTGAAGACGCCGAAGCGCTCCGGGAGCTGTATCATGACCATTTGACGTCGGATCCGCCCGTCGAGCCACGGGATATGGCGGCGTGGCGTTGACGACTTTTCCGGAGCGGGTGAAGGAGACCCTGATCAGGCATAACATGCTCGCCGGGGGGGCCCGTGTATTAGCCGCCTTTTCCGGCGGCGCCGACTCCCTGGCTCTGCTTTGCGCCCTTTTCGCGCTAAAGGGAGAAGGGCTGCTTGAGTTAGCCGCGGCCCATCTGGATCACGGCCTTCGGGGGGAGAGGTCGCGGGAGGACGCGGACTGGGCTGAAGGCTTCTGCCGGGAGCGGGACATAACCTTCTTTCGCGGCTATTGGCCGGGTCATGAGCATGTGAAGGAAGGGCGTTCCCCCGAAGACGCCGCCAGAAAGGCGCGTAGGGCTTTCCTGGAAGGCGCCCTGAAGGAATGGAAGGGAAGCGCCATTGCTTTAGGGCATCATCTGGACGACCAGGCGGAAACCGTACTGATCCATCTGCTCCACGGCGCCGGGCCGCGTGGGCTGGGGGGCATGGCGCCGGTGAACGGGTTATACATCCGGCCGCTCCTTGAGGTCAGCCGGCGGGAGGTCACGGACTATGTCGGGGAGCTGGGCATAGAGCCCAGATTCGATGAAACCAACGACGATACGGCATATCTGCGAAACAGGCTGCGCCGCCTGGTCGTGCCCCTGCTGAAGGAGGGTAATCCGGGCTTCGCCGCCGCCGCGGGCAGGGCGGCTGAGTTGGTCAGGGAAGAGGACGCTTATCTCGATAGATTGGCAGCGGAGGCTTTGGCTGGCATGAGTATCGCCGGGGCGACTCAGGCAGACCCGGGTCTTGCCGATCCGCCCTCAGAGGCAGACAGACTGGCGATCTTGTATAAGCTGGCGGGCAGGGAAGCCGAGGCGGCGGAAACGTATAGGATATCGCTCCGCGGCCTGACGGCCCTGGATCCGGTATTGGCAAGGAGGGCGCTGCGGCTCTGGCTCACCGCCCGCACGGGGCGGCTGGACGCCGATATGGCGGGCATAGAGCGGGTTTACCGGATGGCGCTTAGCGGTCGCACCGGCTCCCGGGCGGAAGTATACGGCGGTATAAGCGTCGTCAAAGAGAAAGGCAGCCTGACGCTGCTATACCGGCGTGAGGCCGGCGGGGAGCCCGGCGCTTCCGCGCAGGAGGCGGCGCGGGACGCACAGGAGGCGGCGCGGGGCGCGCAGGCTCCGAAGCTGGAGGAAGCCGGGGCGGCGGAGCGGCGGCGGTATGAGGTGCCGGTCATGCCGGGCGAGACCGTGACCATTGCCGGCGGAAAAGCCGCGATACGCGCGGATTGGGCAGAAGAAGCGTCGCATAGCGGCTTTGTGAAAGACGCTTCATCAGGCAGCCAAGCCGCGGAGGTTCCGGCGGCGGACGCGCCTTCGGGCAGCCCGGCTGTGGAAGCGCCAGGGGGCGGGAAGGCGGATGAGAGCATCGTCGACAGCTACGCCTGCCCATGGCCAGCCGGCGGCCCGTGGCCTACGCTGAGATACCGGCGCCCGGGGGATTGGCTGCAAATGCCTTATGGGCGTAAGAAGCTGAAGGATAAACTCATCGAGAAAGGCGTCCCCCGGGGCATAAGGGATTCCCTGCCCCTGCTGGCGTTTGGCCCGCAGGTATTGTGGATCCCGGGCGTGGCGAAGGCGGAAGGGCCGTACGCGCCCCCTGCCGGGGAGCCGGGACCAGACGCGGCACAAGACGTGAAACAGATCAGATTTGACTGCCTTTATACCGGCGCGGCGGAGCCTTCCGCACAAAATTTAATAAATGTTGACGAGAGCCGCTTTTCTGTTTAGTATAGGTGATAGTACATATTAGGAGGGACCGCGAATGCCAAAAATATCCGCTGAACTGAAACGGGGCATAGCCCTCATCGCCGTTGTCGCCGCGTATATCATCATCATGGCTATACCTACGCCTGCCGGGCTGACCCCCGAAGGGCAAAGGGCCATCGCCATGATGGTGTGCGTCGTGATCTGCTGGGTCACGGAAGTCGTCCCCATCCTCATCACCTCGGTGCTGTTTATCTTTGTTACTTACCTGCTGGGATTAAACTCAGAGTCGGGGGCGGTGAAAGACTTTGCCAGCCCAACGGTATTTTTCGTGTTTGCCTCCATGCTGCTGGCTTATGCTCTTGAGAACAGCGGGTTAAACAAACGCCTGGCTCTGAATATGACCGTATTATCCAAGGGAAAACCTAAGCTGCTCATTCTTTTCATGATGTTTGGCACGGCGATCCTCTCGACGATCATCTCCAACGTCCCTTCTTGCGCCGCGTTCTTCTTCATCGTTAAAGCCCTTTGCGAGCAGAACAACTGCGAGAGGGGCACGAGCAACTTCGCCAAAGCCGGCATCATCGGCGTCATCTTCGGCGCCATGGTAGGCGGCAACGCCACCCCCGCCGGGTCTTCGCTGAATGTACTGGGCTTGAATCTGCTCAGACAAAGCACGGGCATGTCCCTGAGCTTCAGCGAATGGACCTTGTTTGGCCTGCCCATCGTGATCGTCATGGTCCCCATCCTGTGGTTCATCATCATCAAAGTATTTCCGCCGGAATTCGAGCTGTTGGCCGGGGTGGAGGATTCCAAAAAGGAACTGGAGCAATTAGGAAAGCTGACCAAACAGGAAATCAAATTCATGGTCATATCGGTTCTGATGCTGACTTTCTGGTTTACAGAGAAGTATTTGCACAATATCTCGGTGTCGGCTTCAACGATGGCCTTCGCTACCTTGTACTTCTGCCCCGGTATCAATCTGCTGACCTACGAATACGTTAAAGACAAGCTGGACTGGACGCTGATCATCATGATCGGCGCTTCGGGCACCTTTGGCGCCGCCATGTTCAACACAGGGGCGTCGAGCTGGCTGGCCAACACCTTCCTCGGGCCGTTCACCAATTCGAGCCCGCTGATCCTGGCTTTTGTCATCGCCACTTTCTGCACGGTCATCAAGATACTGATCCCCTCCAATCCGGCCTGCGTTACCATCATGGTGCCTACATTGGCGGCCTTTTCCCTGGATACCGGCATACCCTTGATGATGCTGTATCTGCCCATGGCTTTCACGATATCCGCCAGCTGGCTGCTGCCCTTCGATCCGGTTCCGGTGATTTGCTGGCCCGACCGGTACTTTTCCATCAAGGACTTCTTCAAAGCAGGGATATGGGGCCATATCGCCCTCATCTTCGTCGCCGTAGCGGTGGTTATGATCATCGGCACGCCCCTGGGTTATTTCCGATAGAGCTCCGGTAGAGCTCATTACAAATCAAAACGCGGAGCCTGCCCGGCGGTCGTCGGGCGGTTTTCGTTTTTTTGTTGAAAAATTAGGGCGTTCGTGATATTATGATTAAACGTGTGAACTGCTAAAGACAACCGGTCATAATCCGGGGATTCACGGGAAAACCGGAGGGAGATTTACGTGAACCGTATGTACCGCAACATAGTTTTGAGAAACCTGGCGATCATGATGGTCATCGGTCTTCTCGTCATTTCCTTTCTCAACGGGATGACGAAGAGGATCGGCGAGCCCGACCCGTTCCAGGGGAACTATAACGCTTTCATCAACGCATTGCAGCAGGGCAGGATAGCCACGATCAATCTGGTGCAGAAATCCGACGTCAAGGAGATCAAGGGGACGCTGGTGGACGGCGCTGTATTTGAGCTCCTGGGGCCGCCTTTCGACGAGACGCTTACGGAGCTGCTCAAGGAGAAGAACATACCCTTCTATCAGAAGCCTGTCCCCCAGAACCTTGTCCTGAACTTCTTTATCAGCTTTGTGCCTATGATCCTGCTCATCGTGCTGATGTTCTTCATGCTGCAGCAGACCCAAAGCGGCGGCAAAGCCATGCAGTTTGGCAAGAGCAGGGCAAAACTCCAGACTTCCGATAAGAAAAAAGTCACCTTCGCGGACGTAGCCGGTATAGACGAGGTCAAGGAGGAGCTTCAGGAAGTGGTGGATTTCCTGAAGAACCCCGACAAATTCATCGCCATCGGCGCGAAGATACCCAAGGGCGTACTCCTCGTCGGCCTGCCCGGCACCGGCAAGACCCTCATCGCCAGGGCTCTGGCGGGGGAAGCCGGCGTGCCTTTCTTCAGCATAAGCGGCTCCGACTTTGTGGAGATGTTCGTAGGCGTGGGAGCCTCCCGGGTCAGGGATCTCTTTGACCAGGCGAAGAAGAACAGCCCCTGCATCGTTTTCATCGACGAGATCGACGCCGTGGGGCGCCAGAGAGGCGCGGGCCTTGGCGGGGGGCACGACGAAAGGGAGCAGACGCTAAACCAGTTGCTGGTGGAGATGGACGGCTTCAACGTCAATGAAAGCATCATCATCATCGCCGCTACCAACCGGCCGGATATACTAGACCCCGCCCTCCTGCGGCCTGGGCGTTTCGACAGGCAGGTCGTAGTGGACGCCCCCGACCTGGACGGCAGAGAGGCGATACTGAAGGTTCACAGCAAGGGCAAGCCTCTGGAAGACAAGGCGGATTTGACGATACTGGCCAAGCGCACCCCGGGCTTCACCGGCGCCGACCTGGCTAACCTGATGAATGAAGCGGCCCTTCTGGCTGCGCGCCGCAACAAGAAAAAGATATCCATGACGGAGCTGGAAGAGGCCATCGAGAGGACCATCGCCGGGCCGGAGAAGAAGTCCAGAAAAATCACGGTTTATGACCAGAGGCTGGTGGCCTATCACGAATCCGGCCATACCCTGGTGGCAGCGCTCCTTGCCCATACCGACCCCATACATAAGGTATCCATCGTGCCCCGGGGGCGCGCCGGGGGGTATACGCTGATGCTGCCGGACAGGGACACAAAGTATGTGCCGAAGAGCAAGCTTATCGACGAGGTAAAGACCTTGCTGGGCGGGCGCATAGCGGAAAGCCTGGTCCTGGAGGAAATCAGCACCGGCGCGACCAACGATTTGGAAAGGGCGTCAAAGATCATTCGCAGGATGATCACCGAGTACGGCATGTCCGACGCTTTGGGGCCCCTGACTTACGGAGCGAAGCAGGAGCAAGTGTTCCTGGGCAGGGATTTTGCCCAAAACCGGGATTATTCCGAATCCGTGGCGGAAGCCATCGACAATGAAGCCCGCCAGCTCATGAACGACTGCTACCATGACGCGGAATACATCCTGGAGCATAATATCGAAGTCCTTCACGCTCTGGCCAAAGCCCTCATGGAGAAAGAGACCCTCAGCGCGGACGAGGTGAAGGCTATATTCAACGCCGCCGGGCTGAAGAAACCGGAGCCCCACTGGGGCGCCCTGGAGAAGAAGTGGGCGGACGAGGACGAGATCGAAAAGAAGCTTCGGGGAGAAGCAGGGGAGCTTGAGCCGGACGAAGCGGCGGACAGCCCCGGCGATGAGGAGCCTGCGGACGCCCCGGATCAGGACGATAGCGGGAATCGCGCCGGGGGCGCGGGTCCGGTGGACGACGCCGGCGGGACAGCCGCCGCGGAAGCATGACGGATGATGTGTTCCGGGCCTACCGGACTTCAGCGGGTACGCTAAGCTGGCGCCGGCGGGGGGTCGTGTTTGACTTTCCGCCGGTTTTGCCGTATATAGCCGGGATACTAAACGTCACCCCGGACTCTTTTTCCGATGGCGGAAGTTACGCCACGGTCGACAAGGCTGTGGCCCACGCTCTGGATATGGCGGAGGCGGGGGCGGCTATCGTAGACGTAGGGGGCCAGTCTACCCGACCCGGCTCCCTCCCGGTGAGCGCGGAGGAGGAGATGGGACGTATACTTCCGGTGCTGGAGGCATTAAGAACGGCTTTTGGCGATGAGGCGTACAGCGGCCCTCATGTCCTCCTGTCTCTGGACACGGACAAAGCGGAAGTAGCGGACTTTGTACTGAGCCGTGGGCTTGCGGATATGCTCAACGACGAAAGCGGCGGGGATACGGCTATGGCGGAAGCCGCCGCCCGGCACAAGACGCCCCTCGTCCTGATGCACCGGCCCGCCGGGCCCGGGCGGGGGAGCCTGGAGGCGGTGATGGAGGACCTGGCTGAGATCCGCCGGGCTTATATGGAAGCCGGCTTGCGGCCGGAGTGCCTCGCGCTGGATCCGGGCCTGGGTTTCGGCAAGGACGAGGATGAGAACCTGGCTTTGTTCAGCAACTGTGGAAAGCTGCTGGAATTGGGCAGCCCGCTATACATCGGCGCCTCCAGGAAGCGATTCATCGGCAAGTACTCGGGTAATGCCGAAGCCGGTCGGCGGCTGGGGGGGAGCCTGGCGGCGGCGCTCTGGGCGGCGGCGGCAGGGGCGGCTTTTGTGCGGGTCCATGACGTGAGGGAGACGGCGGAGGCTTTAGCCATGTACGCCGCCATACGCAAAGCGGCGTCGCGAAATAGTACCGGAAGGGGAGGGGAGACGGATGGGCAGCGATAAGATCATCCTGAAAGGGATGCGTTTCTATGGCAGGCACGGATGCCTGCCCGCGGAGCTTGAGCTTGGCCAGTGGTTTGAGGTGGATATGGAGTTGAGCCTCGATCTTACGAAAGCCGGCAAAAGCGATGATTTGAGAGATACACTGAACTATGCCGAATTATACGAAGGGGCCAAAGCCGTGGTCGAAGGCCCGTCCTTCGCCCTCATCGAAGCCCTGGCGGAGAAGCTGATCGGCCTCTGCTTCGACTTCAGCCAAGTCGAAGCCGCTAAGGTGCTGCTTAAGAAGCCCCAGGCGCCTCTGGGCGGCCCCCTGGACTACGCGGCGGTGGAGCTTGTACGCCGCCGGAATTAACGTAACGTTTAAGCAGCGGGATGGAGGCGATCCCATGGCGGACAAACATGATGTGTGGCTGTCCCTGGGCAGCAATATAGGCGACCGCTTGGCGGCACTGGCGGGCGGCCTGCGCTATCTGCTGGACCACGGGCTGGAGCTGGTGGACTGCTCCGGCGTCTATGAGACGGAGCCGGTAGGGTATGAGGAGCAGCCGGACTTCTACAATATGGTCGTCCGTGCCGCCACGGACCTCGCGCCCCTGGAGCTCCTTGGTATATGCCGGGAGGCGGAGGAGGAGCAACGGCGGGAGCGAACCATCCGCTGGGGCCCCAGGACCCTGGATGTGGATATTCTGCTGTATGACGATCTGGTCATGGATACGCAAGAGCTTACCCTGCCCCACCCGCGTATGGGGGAAAGGGCTTTCGTGCTGGGGCCGCTTGGGGATATGGACCCCGGGTTGCTCAATAAGCTTGGCTTGCCGCATTTAATAAAAGGTATAGTATTGCAAATCCCCGCGGCGGATGTTAGAATGATGATTGCCGGAACCTGATACAGTGTCCGGGAGGTAACTCCGCACCGGATACCATGAGGTGCGCGGAGGCGCGACAAAGATATCGGAGACGAATCTTATACCGTAGCCCGCAGCGTTTCATGAAGTACCGGATCCCCGGCGGCAGGACAATTTTTTCAGCTTGCAGGTATGCTTGGATCTTTAAGTAGACCGAGACAAAAATGCCCGACAGAAATGCTTCGGCGCCTTTTTGGGGCCGTTCTTTTTTTAGGGCGCCGGAGGGAGAAAAAAATGACAAAAGCAAAATCGTTCGACACAAGGCAAATGGTACTCCTGGCTATGCTCACCGCCGTCGTGGTGGTACTGCAGTTTCTGGGCGCGTTCATCCGGTTTGGGCCTTTTTCCATATCCCTGGTGCTCATGCCCATCGCCGTGGGCGCGGCCCTCATCGGCGTGTGGGCGGGGGCCTGGCTGGGGCTGGCTTTCGGGCTTGTGGTGCTCCTATCCGGAGACGCCGCTGTATTTCTGGCCATCGACCCCTTTGGTACCATCGTCGTCGTACTGCTAAAGGGCGCGCTGGCCGGTTTGGCTGCGGGAGCCGCGTACAAGGCCCTTGCCAAAGCAGGCAAGACCGTAGCGGCAGTGACGGCGGCGGCAGTCTGCCCCATCGTCAATACGGGCATATTCATCCTGGGCACATATGTCTTCTTCCTGCCGACCATCCGGTCGTGGGGAGAGGCGGCCGGATTTGCCAGCGCCACCGCGTTTATCTTTGTCGGGATGATCGGCCTCAATTTCGTTGTCGAGCTTATCCTCAATCTTGTGCTCAGCCCCGTCATCATCCGGCTGGTGCAGTTCGGGCAGGATAGGGCTGTCAAGGCTTAGGTTATACCGCCTTGGGTTATGAGCATAGCTCATCTAATAATGAGGGGCAAGGTGTCGTCATGCTTTTGGTATTTGACGCGGGGAACACGAATATCGTCATGGGCGTATACCGGGGCGTAGAGTTACTCCGGTCCTGGCGCCTGGCTACCGACCGCCATCAGACCGCCGACGAGTATGAGATCAAGATACGTTATTTTTTAGATAGCGCCCATATATCCGCCGACGAGATCACCGACGCCATCATCTCCTCGGTAGTGCCGCCCATCATGCCTACCTTGGAGAGGCTGGTGGCAAACTGCTTCCGGATCGAGCCTCTCATCATCGAGCCCGGCGTCAAGACAGGCTTGTCCATCCTATATGACAATCCCAGAGAGGTGGGCGCCGACCGTATCGTCAACGCGGTAGCGGGTTACGAACTGTACGGCGGGCCGCTGATCATCATTGACTTCGGGACTGCCACCACCTTTTGCGTCATCGACGGGGAAGGGCGCTACTTGGGAGGCGCCATCAGCCCGGGCATAGGCATATCCGCGGAAGCCCTGTTCCAGCAAGCCGCCAAGCTGCCCAGGATCGAGCTGGTCAAACCCAGGCAGGTCATCGGGAAGAATACCGTCGCCGGCATGCAGTCCGGCATGATATATGGTTATGTGGGGCTTGTGGACGGCATCGTGCAGCGCATCGTCAGGGAGCTGGGTGGCAAACCCAAGGTGATCGCCACCGGCGACATGGCTGAGATCATCGCCGGGGAATCGGAGACCATCGAGGCGGTAGATCAGAACCTGACCCTGGAAGGGCTGCGGATCATTTATGACCGGAACCGGAGATAGTACCCCGTGAATATCTATTGCGATTTGTTTGTCACATTTGTCCGTATCGGCTGCCTTACCTTTGGGGGCGGCTATACGGTGCTGCCTTTGCTCCAGCGCGAGGTCTCCGACGGGAAAGGGTGGATATCTCAGGCTGAGGTCATCGACTACTACGCGGTGGGGCAGTGCCTGCCGGGCATGATCGGCGTCAACGCGGCTATCCTCATCGGCTACAAGGTCAGGGGCAAAGGCGGCGCGGTAGCCGCGGCCCTGGGTTTTGTCATGCCTTCCCTGCTGATCATCCTGCTGATCGCTTCGCTGATACAGAACTTTGCCGGTATACGGATCGTGCAGAGCGCTTTCGCGGGCATCCGGGTAGCTGTGTGCGCCCTCATTGTCAACGCCATCCTCACCATGGCGAAGAAGGGCGTCGTAGGTTTAACCACGGCAGTCATTGCCGCGGCTACTTTCATCGCTTCCGCCTTGCTGCGGATCAGCCCTGTCCCTCTGGTGATACTGGCGGCGGCTACGGGTCTGCTTCTCAGCTTCATCGCCGGCAGGCGGGGAAGGAAGGCCGGCGGCGGATGAACATATACGTACGGCTCTGCATGGAGTTCGCGAAGATCAGCGTCTTCGCCATAGGCGGCGGGCTCGCCTCCCTGCCTTTCCTCTATACCCTGTCCGACAAGTACGGGTGGTTTACACACGCGGATCTGGCGAATATCATCGCCGTGTCCGAGTCCACCCCGGGGCCCATCGGCGTCAACATGGCGACTTATGTGGGCTTCACGGCAGCGGGCGTGCTGGGGGGCGTGCTGGCTACGGCTTCGTATGTCTTCCCTTCCATCATCATCGGCGTATTTGTGGCGAGGTTTCTGGAGAAGTTCAAAGCCAGCCCATATGTGGAAGCCGTATTCTACGGCGTCCGCCCTGCGGTATGCGGGCTGATCGGCGCCGCCGGCTTCAAGATCATGTCCATATCCCTAGTGGATATGGAGGCATATGCCCGGACAGGCTCGGCGGCGGATATGCTGAAGCTGCCGGCCATAGCCATGTTTGCCGTGATGACGGTGATGAACCATAAGCTCAAGTGGCATCCTGTGGTCTACATCGCCATCGCCGCCGCCGTGGGGATCGCGCTGAAGTTATAGGCGATGCGGGGTACCGGGCGCGAGGAAAAACCACGGGACAAGGATGAGGTTTTATCGACAAAGACGGCAGACAAATCGGCGACGCCGATATCATCAGGAGGATGCTCAGGGACAGCCCCGTTTTATTGGCCCCCATGGCAGGGGTCACGGACAAGACCTTTCGCCGATTGGCAAAGGAGCTGGGGGCGGGCTTGGCCTGCACGGAAATGGTGAGCGCCAAGGCTTTGTCGTATGGCAATGCCAAGACGCGGGCTTTGCTTGACGTCGAGGGGGAGACGGGGCCGACGGCGGCGCAGTTCTTTGGCTCCGAGCCGGATAGAATGGCGGAAGCAGCTGTGGCAGCGGAGGAGCTGGGCGCGGCATATGTAGACGTCAACATGGGCTGCCCCGTGCCCAAGGTAGTGAAGAACAACGAGGGCTCCGCCTTGCTGGAGCAGACGGAGCTGGCGGGGCGCATCGTCGGCGCCATGGCCGGGGCGGCGGGCATACCGGTGGCGGTGAAGATCCGCCTGGGCGCAGACCCCAGGCGCATAGTGGCGCCGGAGTTCGCCAAGCGCATGGAAGCGGCGGGGGCGTCCCTCATCGCCGTACATGCCCGTACCCGGGATCAGTTCTATAGCGGCAAAGCCGACTGGGGACAGATACGGCTGGTGAAAGCCGCGGTATCTGTCCCCGTCGTAGGCAACGGCGATATATGGACGCCGGAAGACGCCAGGCGTATGCTGGAGGAGACAGGCTGCGACGCCGTCATGGTAGGCAGGGCCGCCCTTGGGGATCCGTGGCTCCCGGGCCGCATCCGGCGCTATCTGCTGGGCGGGGACGCCGGTCTCCCTCCCGACAAAGAAGAAAAAATCGCCATGGCCATGGAGCATAGCCGGCGCCTGGCCGCGCTGAAAGGCGAGGGGAAGGCTATACCGGAGATGAGGAAGCATCTGGCATGGTACCTCAAGGGCCTGCCACGGACTGCGGCGCTGAAAGAAAAACTCTTCCACTGCCGTAGCATGGAAGAGGTAGAGGAGCTGATGAAGGGGTATTTAGCTGGGGATCGCTTTCCGGCATAAGCCAAGCCGCTCACGCCTCCGCTCTACCGACTATAAGGCTGCGATAACCACCTACAGTACGGCTTTGATCGGGTCTGGCACTAGTCTCAGGGCCCTGCCTTGGCGGCTTATTCGTCCACGGCTTCCAGCTTCAGGACTACGGGGCGTATGCCGTCGTTGCAGCAGGCGATATTGTAATCCTCGCCAAATACTTTGCCGCCCCCGGCCAAGGTGCAGGCGATGACCTCCACCGCCTGCCAGGCGTACTCGCAGAAGCGCTCGGGCTTGCTGTTGCCAAACATGCCCCCGGTGGTAAATACGTCGCCCACCTTCATCGCCGGGCAGGGCCCGAAGTCCGCGGGCATGTACGCGTCCCGGAGGTCTTCAAACAAGGCGGTACGGAGCACGGTGATTTTACATTTCTTCATGGTCATGTCCCCTTTCTATATCGGAAAGTCATCGTTGTGTTGCGTCGTTGTGTCGGCGTGCCGGTGAGGCAAGCTCAAGTCATACTCTGACAGATTGCATACCCTTTGTCAAGGCAATAAAAAATGCGCCCAGAGGGCGCATTTTTTATGCGGTGGCGCGGCTTATGGCAGCGTGAATAGATTCCCAGGATTTCTTAATCAGCAGAAACCCACTTGTTATCATGCCTGGCAATAATAACAGCGAATATAAGCAGTTCATCCGCTGCCTGTTCTTGATCATGGAATCGTACTTCAACATTGCTCATAACCACTTCACAAACCCCGTTTTATCATCCTTATTGAAGCCGCAGTTCTCGTAGAAATTCAATGTGCTTTCCTTTTTTGAGCCGGTCATCAGCATGATTTTATAACAGTTATGTTCTTTTGCTAGCGCACTCGCTTTATTCATCAGTTCAGTCGCGTAAAACTTACCGCGATGATCGGCATGGGTGACCACGTTCTCAATCACTGAGTATGGGCGCACATTATGGGTGAGATTCTCAATCACGATCAGTGTCGCCGAGGAGAGTACCAGGCCATCGACTTCACCCACAAGCAAATGATAAAATGGGTCGATTTCAAAACGATCGAGCTTCTCCCTCCAAATGGCCATATCTTGTGGTTCTTCCGGCGGATTCGAAGTCAAATGGTTGTGATACAGATCATGCAGTGATTCGGCGTCTGCTGCCGTTGCTGTCCTGATCGTTAGCATCATGCATCCTCCCTCCATTCATTCATCAGCTGCCTAATCGACTGCTGCCGTTGGTTGCGGTCGTCGCTGACGGCTTTTTTCGCTATATCATACAGGCGCTTGTTGAGTGACCACGCTTCCGGCGAGCGGTCGCCATATGCGAACAAGGCGAACGCCGTCGCGCCCATTGTATAGACGTTCGTTATTTCATCCATCACAGCGTCCGGCACACACTCCTCCGGGGAAACATATCTTGCTGAACCCACGATCCCTAAGTTTCCGATGTTATGAAAGGGCGATTTTTGGTAAAGATCTATGTCGCATATAACGACTTTGTTTTTTTCGTAATCATATAGAATACTGCCGTCATAAAAATCAAGAGCGACATAACCTCTCGCGGCGACATGGGCGTGGAACTCCATGATTTCCTCATATGCTTGTATTTTCTTTTCTGTCGGCATTTGCATGAATTTCATGTAATCGGGAGAGCCTTTCGGCTCTATGCCAATCGCGTCAGTCCATTCAAATACAGCCGCATATCCGCCGCCGATTTGTTCGGCTTCGATAAACTTTATCAAAGTCTGGTGGGCCAAATCGGTATAAATCCGAACCGCCTTTTTCAAGAGCGAAATCGCGCTTACGGAGTCAATCGCTCCGGTATCGCGGTTTGCGATGAAGTTTTTTCTTGGAGCGCCCGCGAACTTGACGAAGTACCGTTTGCCATCACCAGCGGTCACTCCGAAACAGATGTTGCCGGAACCTTGTTCGTCAAACACCTTGAACACCTTGCCATACTTACTGATGAAAGAAAAATCAAACGGTGCTTCGAGATGATAGGATACGCCGTCAATCCACTGGATGTAGAAGTCTTTGAGATACCACGATGGTACGGGGCTGTTCATGTTGTCGAACCAAAGCAGGACGTCCTGTGACTGCTTCATCATGGTATCAAGGTCAGACTGCCCGAACGGGATCGCCCAATATATCGAGGAAAGCGTGTTGCTGGCTATGTAAAACGCGAGCAGTTTGAAGAACTCTATCGGCGGCTCGCCGCCAAAGTAGCCACGAAGCTGCCCGGTAGCGAAGTGAGGGCTTACCGCCGCGCTCCATACGATGCGGTTGAATTCTTCCCACGGATCACCGAAATCGTAGCGGTCGAAGTCGATGATTTTTATTTCGCCGTTTTCAATCATCATATTACCCACATGATAATCGCCGTGTTGGAAGCATTGCGGACGGTTCTTCAGTAAATCACGGTTTTCCTCAATATAGGCGAGGACATGTTCGTCGCCGTCAAAACGCAGCCCGCACTCATGGTATTTCTGTATTTTTATATTCGTCTTGCGGTTAAAGCGGGTTCCCCATTCTCCCTGTGCCTCCGGCGTAGGGATGGAGTGCATCTTGCGTATGATCTCACCGGATTTTATCCCCAATACATACTGCTCCGTTTCCGGCAACAGTGGCAATACGGCTTTTAAATCCTCCCCCTCAATCCAGCTTTGGAGCGAATACACCCCGTCATCACAAGTGCCGAACTCCATAGGCTTGCACATAGGTATGCCGAGAGCTGCTACCCGCTCCATCACTTCAAACAGGGCTTTCCGCGTCTCATAACGGGAAAAGGGCGTTATTCGGAGCAGATACTTCGTCCCGTCGGTTCCGGCGACGCAATATTTTTTGTCCTCCGACCAGCCTTTGGCGATTGGTTCGATATTTGTAAATCTATCGAGCAGATTTAGTTCAGTCATTCACGGCCTCATTTATTCTCATTGTCATATAGCCTTCCGAATATTCGAATCCAGCTTTTTGATATATGGATTTTCCGTACTCTGATGTATGAAGCCGGGCAACAGTATATCCAAGAGCTTTTGCCTCGTTTAGCAGTGAATCCAGTAGCTCAGTGGCTATTCCCCTGCGGCGATACTCATCTTTGGTGTACATATTCGTAATGTATGCGTTCATGCCTGTCGGATTCGAGAACGATGGCGGTAGCGAATAGAAGCACAATCCGCTGGTTGCTATTATCTCGCCGTCGTCCTCCATTACCCATGAGATGAATGATTCATCTGAAATTGAGGATTCAAAGTAATCAGTAGTCTGATTGATAAAGTCTGAAGCGGCTGGCAGCTTCTCGCCTTCGTCAATCAACTGCTTTTTCCGAAGTTCGACTAGAATTGGAACATCGCTTAAATCAGCTTTTCTCTTAATCATATCTTACTTCGGCCTCCTCAGATGATTCTCGTTGTACTCATATTAAGGATAGTTCAAACTCAAATTCATGCGCTATTGGTAAAATGTCTTCACCTGTCAGTGGAATCTGCGGTTTCAACTTGCGCGCTTGTAGTAGCAATTTGCCGTCTTGATGAACGAATACACATGCGCCAACATATAATATCCTTTCGCTCTTTCTAATAACCATTTGTATCTATTCTCTCGTTGATTACCTATTAAACCACATCAACGTATTTTGATATAAGACCGATTGAATTAGGGGGTACGTCAGTTTTTCTGGAAGTGAATCAAAGTGATATATTTCGGCTATTTCTGATTCAGATGACAACAAGCCCAAATCAAAGATTTCAGCAAAATACAGCTTTCCATATGTTGTTATACCATCAATCGTTACAGAGTAGGCGCTGATAGGCAAAGTCTTATACTTTAATGCGCCGGTTTCTTCTGTAAGTTCGCGCTTTGCAGCATCATCAATGCTTTCCCCGGCTTCCCTATGCCCTCCGGGGATTTCGTATGTATCGCGTTCTTTGTGTCGGCAGAAAATCCATTTATTATTATGCCTTGTCATGATAACGGCAAATACCAGAAGCTCATCAGCTACTTGCTCATGCTCATGGAATTTAACAATAATGTCGCTCATTTTGGTTTTTCTCCGATAATCAGACTGTACAGCTCATCTATTGTATCGACGATACGGGTTGCACCGGCTATTTCAAGCTCTCTGCGAGAGCCGTAGCCCCATGTGTTGCCGATGCTGTCGATTCCGTTCTCATTTGCGGCGATGATATCATGCTCTCGGTCGCCAATCATTACAACCGATATCTGCCGTTTGGGATCAAGGGTTTCAATCGCAATACGCACGATATCCCTTTTGCCGTTCTTCGTCAGGCTGCCGTCCATTTGGTCGCCGGACACATAGGCAAAGAAGCCGTCGAGCTTGAAGTGTTCAAGAATTCGGTTCGTATAAACTGTCGTCTTGCTTGTGGCGACAGCAAGCATTTTACCGTTGAGTTTTAGCTTGCGCAAGGTTTCCGGTATACCGGGGTAGACAGCATTCTCGTAGAGTCCTGTTTCCGAGAAATACTCTCGATATTTAGCGACAGCCAGTTCTGTGTCAGAATCCGAAAAGCCATATGTGTCCCGAAATGATTCACGCAATGGCGGACCGATGAACTTTGTCAGGCTATCGAGTTCTTCGTTAATTCCGAATGAAGATAACGTATATTGAAATGACTTAGTGATACCGAGCTTCGGGTCGGTCAGCGTTCCGTCAAGGTCAAATAAGCAAATATCGTAAGGCACTTTATTAATCCACCTCGCTTTCGGCGCGATCCCACGCCAGAATAAAAACCCGCTCGGTATCAAACATAGTGCCGTCCATATCGAAGATGATTGCTTTTATCATAATTAACTCCCTATCTATTCTACTCCGACAGGTAATCGAGAAGAACCATCTGTAAGCCTGCTGCATTATCAAGCCATATATAATGTGAAGCATCCTTGATCGTGATACATCGTGCGTTTGGCATCAGGTTTGCAAACTGCTCAGCCGGCCAGCTTGGGCGTATATCATTTTCAGCTATGACAAACAGCGCAGGCATATTCATTCTACCATAAACCCCAAAGTGATTCACTAAGGAATGTTAATATATAGCAGTTCTCTCGCAACAACTCCGTTTAACCAAAACTCAAACGGCGGTTGAATTTCTAGGAAATTCAAATACGAAGTTATTGTTTGCCGTCAGAGCTTAGGGTATGATGAATCCGAAGAAGGAAGAAAACTCTTTTCACTGGAAATCCGGGCAGCTTTTCGCCTTTTTTCAGGAGGTGCTACGCCGCTGTCAACGACGGTGTAGTTGTTTGAAAGACGCTCAGTTGAGCTGGTTCGTATCCGCGCCTGCGGCGATGAGGTCGATCAACCCCATCTGCTCCCTGCCCAGTATGGTCTGCCTGCCGAATGGGTTGATGGCGATGCCGCACAGTTCCGGGAAGCAGGCTATAACGTGCCTCAACGTCAGGTAGGGGAAGATTGCGGTTTCCGCGCCATCGAATCTTTCCCGCCTGTACTCGCCCTCCGCGCTGAAAACCGGGATGTACATCCCCTGCCTATCTTTGTCGCCGATCAGGAACGGCCTCTTGTCCTCGCTGTCCACCGGGACGATGAATTGCGCCGCCCATAGGTCGAGATAGAAAAGCATGATTTTCTCCTGGGTAGGCATACTCTGGTAAAGATAAAGGGTATGCTCGACGCCTGATAGGAAACCGTGTTGGCTTGTGTTGTGCATCGTCATTCCGCCTGTTGCTCCTGCTCTGCTTTCTTCGCCTGTTTCCTCTGCGCCTTGATCTGGGAGCCCACAGGCGATTTTCTTCAATCTCTCTCGCGAGAGATTTTCGAAAAAATGCTTGTCGGAGCAAGCCCCGAACCCCCTAAACCGCCCGCTACCGCGCACGATTTATTAAGCCGCTTTCGCGTCTGCTACGTCCTTCGGACTTTGGAAAAATTGAAAACGTCGCTGCCATCATGCAATAAAAAGTCGACATGCAGACTGGCGACGTTGATGACAAAGCTGACGTCGCAAAACACAACGGCAGCCTCAACGCACCAAAGAATAGGGTGTTGATATCGAGACCGCGCGACCGCAGTTGATTGGAGCAAAAAAACACAAATAGCACTATCATTAATTTCCATATTTTGATATAATACGTCTATGGCGAGAAAAAAGAGAAAGCAGCAGAATCCTGGTAAGGTCATCATTCCCGTAGGTCACCCAAACCCTCCGGAACCACATGAAGTGGACGCTGCAATGGTATTGGCGCGTCATTACCAGACAACAGTAGAGTTCCTCGTACCTGTGGATGACTATAAGCGGAAATCTGCCGACATTGTTATGCTAGGTGTGGAGTGGGAGATAAAGTGTCCGATTGGTAAGTCAAGGTATACAATTCAGGAACAGTTCCGAAGGGCATCGAAACAGTCCAAGTACATTATTATTGATTCTCGCCGTACCAAGCTCAATGATGATGATATTGAAAAGAGCATACTCCATGAAATAAGAAAGCGACCTTCCATAAAAAGGGTTTTACTAGTAGACAAACTTGAAAAAGTAGTTGAAATCGAAGCATAAGCATGGTACAATCATCTGTGTGGGAAGACCGGGCAGTCCTGATTGGGCAGTCAAAGGAGTATCCTGCGCATGAAAGTAAAACATCTGCCAGTATATATGGCAGATGTTTTCTTCGCTATCGCCCCTCTCTGGCTGACCCGCCTCAAACTGCTACGGATGGGGTGGCTGCCTGTCTGTATTTGCGACATTTTGGACATGTCACCTTATCAGATAGCCCGTCCGCTCCTTATCGCTTGTGATCGGTACGGCATGAAGACCGCATCAGAGTATGGCGGCAGGCATTATTCGAATTTTGTTGTTTCCGATATGTGGGAGTACATCACATATTTTGACGTCGTCGATTTCTCAGCTCACGAACTGGATGCGGAAAAACTGTACATGGTTGTAGAAAAGCCGGAAGATGTGCCGTTTATTGAAAAGAACATTTCTGAAGGGCTCTACTTGAAGGTAAGCAGCGATAACCTTGCGATGGTTATGCACAAGGACGCAACAAAGGCGAAAGCTGTCGCCGAGCTTGCAAGACAGTGGGGTATCCCACAATCAAGAATTGTTTCCTTTGGCGACGACTCGAACGATCTTGACATGCTTGAATACTCTGGTATCGGCGTTGCTATGGGGAACGCCCTTGACGAAGTGAAGTCCGTCGCTGACTTCACCTGCACGAGCAACGATGAAGATGGACTTGCTGAATGGATAATGTCTAATGTTAATCTCGTATGAGAGAACCCAATATCAATAAGTAAACAAACCAAAAAACCGGGGGGACGGCTTGACAAACATTTTACCGGATAGATATAATCAACATGCGCAAAAGAAACGCCATGGGTCATTGACCATATTCTCGTGAATTCATTATGCTGCTGAAGCCTGCTTGCCTAAGGGTCTATCCTATGGCAGAGGGCCAACGGGTGCCTTTGGAAACGAAAGCATCTCCCGTACTTGGAAAGGCTGCAAATCTCCGCCGGAGCCATACTGCCGCCCGACACGCATAACGAATGCATCGGCGGTGTTTTTTTTGGCTTGACGTCACGGAGCGCCAGGGTCGGCGCTTCGACGCGCCCGGCAATACGAGCCGTAACGAAAAGGAGGATTTCACGTGAAAAAAATCATCGCATTGGCCCTGGTCTCAATCATGGTCATGGCGGCCCCTCTGGCAGCCATGGCAGCCGCCCCCGTCAATCTTCAGACAAAAGGCGCTCCAGTAGTCTTTGGCGCCAAAGCCGCGCCGTACATCACCGACGCCGGAGACACGATGGTGCCCTTGTCCTATCTGGACTCCCTGGGGATATGGACCGGATGGAACGCCCAGACAGGTACCGCGACACTGATCAACGGCAAGCTGGTCACCGCGACCGCGACCTCAACCGCTGTGGACGGCGCCGCCACTGCTTTTAACCTTAACCTAACTGTGACAGATAACATCCCCTTTATCAAGCTGAGGAGCGTGAGCAATATCTTCAACCTCAGCCTGGCGTGGAACGGGGATACGCGTACGGTCAACGTGACCAATACCCTGTCGAAGCCCGTAGCGGCAAAAAAGGAGCTCATCCTGGCGACCACCACAAGCACACAGGACAGCGGTCTCCTCGATTTCCTTCTGCCCGAGTTTGAGAAGGATACGGGTATCGTGGTGAAAACCGTATCCGTTGGCTCCGGCGCGGCGATCAAGATGGGCTCCGACGGGGAGGCCGACCTTATGCTGGTACACTCCAAGAGCCAGGAACTTGACGCCATGAAAGCGGGAGACGCCGTGTCCCGGCACGAGCTGATGTACAACGACTTCATCATCGTAGGGCCCGAGGGCGACCCGGCGGGGGTGAGAGCGGCGGAGGGCGACGCCCTAAAGGCGTTTAAAGCTATATACGATTCCGGCCTGCCTTTCGTGTCCCGGGGCGACAAGTCCGGCACGGATACTTTAGAGAAGTCCCTTTGGGTCGCGGCGGGCGTCACCCCCGACCCGAAGAATTATCTGGAAGCCGCCACAGGCATGCTGGCCACCCTGACCATAGCCGAGCAGAGGAACGGATATACCGTCACGGACAGGGCCACTTATCTGAAGAATCAGGACAAGCTGAGCTTGCCCATCTTATGCGAAGGCGACTCGCTGCTGTTGAATCAGTACAGCGTCATGGTCGTGAACCCAAATAAGAACAATATGATCAATGTCCTGTCAGCCTTGCAGTTTTCCGACTGGCTGATTTCCGCGAAAGGGCAGGAGCTGATCAACGCCTATGGCGTGGAGGAATATGGCAAACCTTTGTTTTTCGCGAACTTCAAGCCGGCGTATTAGGATCAGGTCTCGCTGAGAATGGGATATATCGCGGAAGGTTTTAAAAGCGCCGTCGAAATCATTCTTCGCTTTGACAGCGAATTCATTGAAGTCGTGCTGCGTTCGCTCTTCGTATCGGTCACGGCGACGATAGTCGCGTCGGCGGTCGCTATTCCGTTTTTCATGTTCCTTGGGCTGCGGAGGTTCAGGGGCGAGAGTATCATCTCTCGCCTCCTGAATACTTTCATGAGTACGCCTACCGTAGTTGTCGGGCTGGTGGTCATGTTGCTTCTGGCCAGGCGCGGGCCCTTTGGCGGCCTGAATCTGCTTTTCACGGTCAAGGCGATGATCATTGCCCAAATCATCCTGATTTTCCCGTTGGTATCGGCTATGACCTATGAGCTGGCGAAGCAGTCGGGGCGTACGATACAGCTTCTGGGGCGTACCCTGGGCGCCGGCGCCTTCCGGTCCGCGGCGCTGGCCATCATGGAACTGAAGGATGTCTTGTTCGTTTTTCTGATCACTACGTTTTCCCGGGCCATATCGGAAGTGGGCGCGGTGATGATGGTGGGCGGCAATATCAAAGGGCAGACGAATGTGATGACGACGACGATCTCGCGTTACAACTCGATGGGGGAGTATGAGTTGGCTATCGCCCTGGGCATCATTCTGCTGCTCACGTCCTGCGTGATCAACTGGATAGCCTATTCCCTCAAGGGAAAGAGCGTGAAGCATGGAAATTAGCGTACGTGATTTGAAGAAAACCTATGACGGCTTCAAGCTGGAGGCGCCGTCGGTGGTATTCCCTTCCGGCAGTGTCACCGCCCTTACCGGGCCAAACGGGAAAGGCAAAACGACCTTTCTGCGGATACTCGCGGGCCTGGACAGGTCTTATACAGGAGAGGTCGCATACGACGGGAAGCCCTTGAATGGGCAGGTGCGCCGCAGGATGACCATGACCTTTCAGACGCCTATGCCCCTTAACCGTTCGGTATACGCGAATATTGAGTACCCCTTGAAAATCCGCGGTATAGCCCGGCCTGCCCGCAAGGCGCGGGTGGAGCTGCTCATGGCTACGCTGTCCATCAGCCACCTGGCGAAGAAGAACGCCGCGAAGTTGTCCGGCGGGGAAAGCCAGAAAGCCGCCTTAGCCAGGGGGCTTTCCCTGGAGCCGCGGATACTGCTGCTGGACGAGCCTTTTTCCGCTATTGACCAGCAGTCCATCGATGATATGATAGGTTGTATAGCGGAGTATAACGTCGCGACGGGGGCTACGGTCATCCTGGTCAGCCACGACAATACCCACATCGGGAGGCTGTGCAACCGCATCGTGGAAATATAGGGCAAGGTAAGCGACGATATATGGAAGGAGTGTACTGTAGGTGGTACATGACTGACAATATAGAGGAAGCGGACGCGGCAAGAAGCGGAAAGGACAAGCGAGGATGGAGTTTTTGAAAGTTGATACCGTAGCTGCCGCCCGGCGGAAGCTGCTGGACAGCGCCAAGGGCTGGCTGGGCGCGGCGGAGCTGCTGCCCATCGAAGAAGCCCCGGGCAGGATACTGGCGGAGGACGTCTACGCCCCCGAGGATATACCTTCCTTCCGCCGCTCCACCGTGGACGGCTATGCCGTCGTATCCGGGGATACCGCCGCCGCTGGGGAAAGCATGCCGGTTTTCCTCAATGTGAAGGGCAGCGTAGAGATGGGTAAGACGGCCGCTTTTTCCATCAGCCGGGGCGAGTGCGGCGAGGTCCCTACGGGGGGCATGCTGCCGGAGGGGGCGGACGCCGTGGTGATGGTAGAGTACACCGAAGCCTTTGGCGGCGAGGGGGTGGCCATGTACCAAAGCGCGGCTTATGGGGAAAATGTCGTGCAGACCGGCGAGGACGCCGGGGCGGGCGACCGGCTACTGCCAAAAGGGAAAACGCTCCTGCCCCAGGACATAGGCGCCCTGGCCGCCGCCGGCGTGGTGGAGGTATCCGTTTACAAAAAACCGCGGATCACCATACTATCCACCGGGGATGAGCTCATATCCCCCGCCGCCTATCCGGCGCCCGGGCAGATACGGGATATCAACACCTACGCCCTGGCGGCCCTGGCTGAGAAGAATGGCTACCTGGTCGTGGGCAAGTCCGTGCTGCCCGACGACGAAGGCGCCCTGGAGCGGACCATACGCGAGGGGATGAAGACCAGCGACGTGGTAGCCGTATCCGGCGGCAGCTCCCAGGGTAAGAAGGACCTGACGAGGGAGATCATCGACCGGGCGTCTTCTCCGGGGGTTTACACCCACGGCATGGCTATCAAGCCGGGCAAGCCGACGATCCTCGGCTACGATGATGCTTCCCATACGCTGCTGAGCGGGCTGCCGGGGCATCCCGTATCGGCGATGATGGTCTTTGAGCTGCTCTTCGGCTGGCTGCTCCGGGAGATCACAGGAGGCGGACAGGCGCCTTTCATCCCGGCACGGATATCCTCCAATGTCCCCACCTCCCCGGGCAGGCTCACCTGCTGGCCGGTGAGGCTGGAGTGGGCCGAAGGCGGGATGACTGCCGATCCTGTATTTGGGAAGTCCGGCCTCATCACTACCCTGACGAAAGCCGGGGGCTACTTCGTCGTCGACCGGGATACGGAAGGCCTGAAAGCTGGGGAGACGGTGAAAGTATACTTGTTTTAGCGAGCCATGCGCTCAGTGCGTGGCGGGCGGATATCATGAAATCGGAGGGGTTCAAATGGCGGAGCGTAACCTATATTTAACTAACCTGCCGGTGGAAGAAGCGTTGGGGCTCTTTACGAAGGCGCTGGAGCCTTACCGGAAGACGGATACCGAGACGGTTGAGGTGATCCATTCCTTAGGCCGGGTGACGGCGGAGGCAGTATACGCCTTGAAGAACTCGCCCTTATATGACAGCGCCGCTATGGACGGCGTCGCCGTGGTCAGCGCCCGGACGAAGGGTGCGGGGGAAAGCGCCCCCCTCACATTGAGGCAGGGGGAGGATTTCATCCCCGTGGATACCGGAGACCCGGTACGCCCCCCCTACGATGCGGTCATTATGGCGGAGGATATACAGGACGCCGGGGAAGGCGCCATTCTGATACGGGCGGCGGCTGCGCCCTGGCAGGACATACGGCCGGTGGGGGAGGATATCGTCCAGGGGGAGATGATACTCCCTGGGGGACATAAGATACGGCCCATGGACGTCGGGGTGCTGCTTTCCGGCGGGATCACGGCCATCGAAGCGCGCAGGCGCCCGGAAGTGGCCATCATCCCTACGGGCACCGAGATGATCGAGCCGGGGGACGAGATCAGGGAAGATAGCATCATCGAGTCCAATTCCCGCATGCTGGAGGGGCTGGTGGCCCAGGGCGGCGGCGTCCCGGTCAGATTCGCCCCCGTGCCGGACGAGTATGATTTGATCAAGGGGCGCTTAATGGAGGCTGCGCAGCGCTACGACATGGTGCTCATCTGCGCGGGTACAAGCGCTGGCAGGGAGGACTATACGGTACATGCCTTGCGGGAGCTTGGGGAGGTGGCCGTACATGGGGTAGCCGTCAAGCCGGGGAAACCGGTGATCCTGGCTGTGGTAAGCGGCAAACCTGTAGTGGGCGTGCCGGGGTATCCCGTGTCGGCTTTCCTGGCGTATGATAACTTCGCGGCGCCTGTCCTGGAAGCCATGACGGGGCTTCGGAAGACCTCGGCGCCCGTGGTAAAAGCGGCGCTGACCCGCAGGCTCGTATCATCGCTCAAGCACAGGGAATACGTGCGCGTCAAAGTAGGCCGTATCGGAGAGCGCCTTGTGGCTTCGCCCCTCGCCCGGGGCGCCGGCGCCGCCATGTCCCTGGTCAGGGCGGACGGCTTCTGCATCATCGGCCAGGACGTGGAAGGCCTTGAGGCCGGGAGCGAGGTGGATGTGGCGCTTTACCGGGGGCTGGATGAGCTTGAAGGCGCCCTGGTCAGCATAGGCAGCCACGACCTGATCCTGGACGTCGTCGCGGACCTGACGCCCAGGCGCTTTCCCGGGATAAATGTATCCAGCACCCATGTCGGCAGCATGGGCGGCTTGCTTGCGCTGAAGAGCGGCGAGGCCCACATCGCGCCCACCCACCTCCTGGACGGGGAGACCGGCGAGTATAACATCCCTGCCATCAAGGAGCTATTTGCCGGACGGCAAATGGCCCTGATCAAAGGCGTAGGCCGCATCCAAGGAATCATGGTAGCGAAAGGGAACCCTCTGGGCGTAAGCGGCATAGGCGACTTGCCCCGCTGCCGGTATGTGAACCGCCAGCGGGGAGCGGGCACCCGCCTTCTGCTGGATTACCGCCTGAAAGCGGAAGGCATAGAGTCGTCCGCTATAGCGGGCTACGAACGTGAAGCGGCTACCCATATGGCGGTGGCGGCGGCTGTGGCGAGCGGCAGCGCGGACGCCGGGCTGGGGGTCCTCTCCGCGGCGAAGGCGATGGAACTGGACTTTGTCCCCGTCGGGAATGAAGAATACGACTTCGCCCTGCCCGCGGAGTACTTGGAACTGGAACAAGTCAAGGCGTTCATCCAGATACTGAAGAGCGGCGAGTTCCGTGATAAGCTGGAAGAGCTGGGCGGCTACAGCGCAGAGCGCTGCGGCGAGGTCATTCTCGTCGGCGGCTGAGGGGCGCTTTCGTTTTTCCTTGACAAACACAAACGCCATGGATATAATTATCGAAAGATTTCGGAAGATTAAGATTCCATATGAAGTTTGGCACTGGCCTCCAGTGCTTTGTTCATTAATGACAGAAAACGGGGTGTAAACAGAAATGATGAAAGAGAAAGAAGTAGTCCTGACCAGGGAAGGGCTGCGAAAGCTGGAAGAGGAGCATGAAAACCTGAAGGCGGTCAAGCGCCGGGAAGTCGCCGAGCGCATCAAGCAGGCGATAGAGTTCGGCGATATCAGCGAAAACTCGGAGTTTGAGGACGCGAAAAACGAACAGGCTTTCATCGAGGGACGCATCCTCACTTTGGATAAAATGCTGCGCAACGTCAAGGTCATCGAGGACACGGGCGAAGCGCAAAACCAGGTGACCCTGGGCTCCACGGTGATCCTGAAGGATTTAGAGTTCAATGAGACATTGGAGTACACCATCGTCGGGGCGGCGGAGGCCAACCCCATGAAAAACCGCATCTCTTACGAGAGCCCCGTGGGGGCGGCGGCCATGGGCCATGCCCAGGGGGACGAGCTGGAGGTACATGCTCCGGCCGGCGTCATGAAGTATATATTGGAAGAAATACGCTGAACACGCGAAGGAAAAGAGATAAAGGCATAAGGGTAGAGTATGGCGAATGAGAATCAGCAGGATTTGTTAAGCGGCGGGCCTGAGGACGGGGAAGAGCAGATCAGGGAAGTCGGCGAGCAGCAGCGGATCCGGCAGGAGAAGCTGGAAGAGCTGCGCGCGGGGGGCATAGAGCCCTTCGGCGGGCGGTATGAGCAGACCCATCACGCGGCCGAGATCGTCGCCGGGTATGCGCGGTTGGAAAACCAAACCGTAGCCGTCGCCGGCAGGATGATGGCGAAAAGGGCTATGGGCAAGGCTTCTTTCGCCCATATACAGGACTTGAGCGGGCAGATACAGGTATACATCCGCCGGGACGACGTAGGGGAAGAAGCCTACGATTTATTTAAATCCCTCGACCTGGGCGATATCATCGGCGTGAAAGGCAAAGTCTTCACCACGAAGACGGGGGAGATATCCATACACGGGGAAGAACTATTGCTATTAAGCAAAGCCCTCCGCCCCCTTCCGGAGAAATGGCACGGCTTGAAGGACGTGGAGATCCGCTACCGGCAGCGCCATGTGGACCTGATCGCTAACCCGGAAGTGAAGGACGTATTCATCACCCGGAGCCGCGTCATCCAGGAGACCAGGAGTTACCTGACGGCAAAAGGCTTTCTTGAGGTGGAGACGCCTACGCTGCACAGTGTGGCGGCGGGGGCGGCGGCAAAACCTTTCGTCACCCATCACAATGCCCTGGACATCGACTTGTATATGCGGATAGCCCTGGAGCTGCACTTAAAGCGTCTCATCGTAGGGGGGCTGGAGCGGGTATTCGAGATCGGGCGCGTATTCCGCAACGAAGGCATGGACACCAGGCACAATCCTGAGTTTACCTTGATGGAGCTGTATCAGGCCTACGCGGATTACAACGATATCATGGATCTCACGGAAGACCTGATCCGGACTGTTTGTCAAAAGGTGAAGGGCACGGCGAGGCTGACCTACCAGGGTGAGGATGTGGATCTGGAGACCCCTTGGCGGCGGGCTACCATGATCGAGCTGGTGAAGGAGTTTACCGGCGCCGATTACGACGAATGGGCGGACGTGGCCCAGGCGCGGCAAGCCGCGGCGGAGCTGGGTGTGACCTTGAAGAAGGGCGATAGCCGGGGGCGGGTATTGCTGGAGATATTTGAGGAGAAGGTCGAGGATAAGCTCGTGCAGCCGGTGTTCGTCACGGGGCATCCGGTAGACGTATCTCCCCTGGCGGTGACATTGAAGGACAATCCCCAGCTTGCGGCGCGCTTCGAGCTTTTCATCACCGGGCGGGAGTTTGCCAACGCGTACTCGGAGCTAAACGACCCGGTGGAGCAGAGGAGGCGCTTCCTCCGCCAGGCGGAGCAGATGGCCGGAGGGGACGACGACGCTCAGGCGGTAGACGATGATTATGTCGCCGCTATGGAGCAGGGCATGCCGCCCACAGGGGGGCTGGGGATCGGCATGGACAGGCTGGTCATGCTGATTACGGATATGGCTTCCATCCGGGACGTCATCCTCTTCCCCACCATGCGGCCTTTGATACCCCGCGACGCCGTACTGGGAGGATAACATGAGCGCAAAGGGAAAGAATGCCAATACGCCGATATCGGGTAAATTGCTTTCCGGCATGAGGTGGCTGGGGGTGATCGCGCTAGCGGCGTCTTTCGTCTGCGCGTCATGGGTCAACTTCGGCCTCAGGGCGCCGGTGGAAGCCCGGGACGATACCGTAGGCTTGCTGGTGGACTACGACGAGCTGAAGCGCCTGGCGGACGGCAGCCAGGATGTGACCTTCGCGGATATGGCGAGGAAGGCCGCCAAGGCGGGCGCTACCGGGCTTGTGGTAAGGGAACGTATACTGGCGGACTGGGAAAGCGCCGGGGATGTGCTGGTTCTGACCGGAGGGCAGCTGGAATTCTACCTGCGGTCCCAAAGCGCCGCCGATATAGGCGGGGGGCCCGCCCCTGAGGCCGACGGGACATATATATTGACGAAAGACCCTCTCGTTTATGAGCAGATATTCTCCATGCTGGAAGCGAAGAGGCGGTATCCCCTGCCCTACGAATGCCCGGGGTATATGGCGATAGCCACCCATCTCCACTCGTCGGAGCGGGCGACTCTGGGGCTGGGCTTCCCCTTGAAGCAACTGGAAGAAGCCGCGGAGGAAGGGCTTCAGGTCATAGCCAGGATACGGAACTGGGAGCCCGTGCGGGAAGACAGCCTGGCGGAGGTCTTCCGCTGGACGGGGATGATACCGAACCTGGCGGGCGTCGGATTCAACGACATGTCCGTGCCCGGGGGCGGTGCGAACGCCGTGCTCCAGGATCATCTGGCGGCGGCGATCCTACCTTTAGGCAAGCCGTTGATATCCTTTGAGTTCTATGACCAGGCAGGCCTCCCCGGCTTAGCCGCAAGGCTGGATCATCATGTGCTCCGGGCCCATGCCATCGCGGAAAACGAGCTGCGGAAGTACGCTAACGTGCGGGACGCCCTGGATAGGTATAACCTGGCGGCTACGGAGCGGAATATACGATACATCTATCTGAGGTTCTACGGGCTGGAAAACCCCGCCGCCTCCCTCATCAGCAATACAGATCTGATCAGCGAGGTGCGGGAAAGCCTGGCCGGCGAAGGGCTTCGCGTGGGAGATCCCACCGCCATACCGGATTTCCGGATATCTGTCCCGTTGCTGTACATAATGGGCCTGGGCGTCATCGCCGCCGGGGGCTGGCTCCTGGCGCTGGGGGCGGCGCCCTTTGCCGGGAAGAGGCTGTGTCTGCCGTACTTCGCCCTTCTGTGCGCGGGTTGCCTGGCTTGGGCCTTCCTCTTGATGAAGGCGCCGACGTTGTCCCGGAAGCTTTTTGCCCTGGCGGCGGCGGTGTTCTTCCCCAGCTTGGGCGTCGCGCTGGTACTTAAAGGCGAAAGGCCGGCTATGGCGGACAAATTCAGGGCGGGGCAGGCGCTTTACGCACTGAAGTCCTATCTGGTCATGTCCGTATTTACCCTCATCGGCGCCATGGTCATGTCCGCCCTGCTGGCTGAGCCGGCGTTCATGCTTAAGCTGGATGGCTTCGTCGGCGTCAAGCTTGCCCATCTGGTCCCGCTGGTTCTGGCGCCCTGCGTCCTCTGGCTGCGGGAAGAAGGCCGCTTCGGGCTCATGTCCGGCACAGTCAGGGGCAATGTCCGCTTCTGGCAGCTTGCGGCGGGCCTGGTCATGCTGGCCGGGTTGGCCATCTATATCCTCCGGACAGGGAATGAAAGCCTGGGTACGGTCTCCGAGCTGGAGATGCGGATACGGCAGATACTGGACAGGATACTCGGCGTGCGGCCCAGGACGAAAGAGTTCCTCATCGGGCATCCCGCCATGCTGATACTGCTCTACTTCGGCTGCCGATTTAAGATGCTGCCGGTACTGATGGTAGGCATGATCGGGCAGGTTTCCCTCATCAATACCTACGCCCATATCCATACTCCCGTCCGCGTATCCCTAATCCGGAGCTTTCACGGCTTATGGATCGGGGCTGTGCTGGGCCTGGCTGCCATAGCCGTGATCATTTGGCTTGCCCGCCTGGCGCGGCGCGTCGGCGCCGGGGAAGGTGAAGAGGAAGGGGGTGGCGCGCGTGGCTTTTCGTAGAAAAGGGCCAAAAATCGTCGTCAGCGGGTACTATGGCTTCGATAACTGCGGCGACGAAGCCTTGCTGCTGGCCATCATCCACTGCCTGCGGAAACTCCGGCCCGACGCCAGGATCGTGGTCCTGTCCGGCAATCCGGCGAAAACCGCGGCTGTATACGGCGTCAGAGCGGTGGACCGGTGGAAACCCTTATCCGTAGCCATGGAGCTGCTGACCTGCCGGCTGCTGATCAGCGGCGGCGGTTCCCTGATCCAGGATGTGACGAGCGCCAGGAGCCCGAAGTACTATCTGGCGGTGATCCTGTCCGCCGCGCTCATGGGCAAAAAAGTCATGCTGTACGGGCAGGGCGTGGGGCCCCTCGCTGATCCGGGCAACCGGAAGTGGGCGGCAAGGATACTGAAGCGCTGCCATGAGATCGCCGTGCGGGACGCCAGGTCGGCGGAACTGCTAAAAGAGCTGGGCGTGGAGCGGGACATACAAGTGGCTTGCGACCCGGTGATGGCGCTGAGCTATGAGGACGTAAACCGGGAAGAGATACGAAAAGAGCTCCAGGAAATGAATATATTGGATGACAGCGGCAGGAAACGCAAACCGCTGCTCCTGGTGGCTATGAGAAGCTGGAAAGACAACAGGCACATGGCGCCGGTGGCGGAGCTGCTGGACGCCCAGGCCCGCATGGGCTGGGATGTGCTCCTTGTGCCGGCTTTTTTCCCCGCCGACATGGAGGCTGTAAATGAAATCGGCAATCGCATGACGGAGCGGTTGTACTGCCTGGGCCAGTGCCTGAGCGCCGGGCAGTTTCTCGCCTTGACCGCTTACGCCGACCGGGTGTTTTCCATGCGCCTCCACGGATTGATCTCCGCCATGGCCATGGGGGCGCCTATGCTGGGCCTTTCCTATGACCCCAAGGTCGACGCGTTTATGGAGCAAGCCGGCTTGGAAAGGTACTGCCTGTCCTATGAGGATTTTGACTGGGAGACTGCGGTGTACCTGATGGAGGAGATGGAAGCCTCCCCGCTGGAATCCAGGCAGGAGCAGGAGCGGCGCCGCCTGGAGATGCAGGGACAAGCCTGGGATATGGCGGAGCGCGCCGTAGGGCTGCTTTCGTGATCCACCGCTTTTCGATAGATATTGAGCACCGGACGCCAGGAGCCGCGCTCTTGCGCTGAAGGACACAAAGGATAGGGATATGCCAAAAAACTTTGCCGGCGCCGCCCTGGTGCTGATGATCATGAATACCCTCGCCCGGCTGCTGGGCTTCGTCCGGGAGACCGCCATGGCGGCTGTATTTGGCGCGGGCCGGTATACCGACGCCTATCAGGTGGCGTATACTATACCTTACTTCCTGCAAATGGTGCTTGGAGTGGCCCTGGTCTCCTCCATCGTGCCCGTCGTGGTGGGCTGCGTCGAAGAAGGCAGGGAGGAAGAAGGCCGGCGGGCCGCCTCCGTCACGATGAACCTGACTTTTCTGCTGATGGCGTGCCTTACGGTGCTGGGCGTAGCCGGCGCCGACCTGCTGATCCGCCTGACCGCCCCCGGCTTCGGCCCGGAGACCCGTATGCTCTCCGCCCGGATGACGGCGGTGATGTTCCCCTCGGTGATATTCATGAGCGTAGCCATGCTGGTCACCGGCGTACTCAACGCTTACCGCCGTTTCGCGGTAGCCGCCTTCGCCCCGGCGCTGTCGAGCCTGGTCATCGTAGCGGGCATACTGCTCTTTGGCGCGCGCTATACTTATGCCCTCCCCGCCGCCACCCTGGCCAGCTTTGTCTGCATGCTTCTTGTGCAGCTCCCCGCCCTCAGGCGTATAGGCTTTCGCCATACCTTTTCTTTCGACTTCCGAAACCCCCTGGTCAAAGGCGTCTTCGCCAATCTGGGCGCGGTCTTTCTCGGCACGGCGACCTATCAGATATACCTCGCCGTCAACCGCTTCTTCGCCTCCAGCCTGCCCGAGGGCAGCATATCCGCCCTGAACTACGCCGGGAAGCTGATGAACCTTCCCCTGGGCGTCTTTGTGACGGCGGTGTCGGTCAGCATCTTCCCCCTGCTTTCGGCTCAAGCCCTGGAGGAGGGCAAGGCGGAGATGTGGGCTACGGCATGCCGGGGGCTGAAGCTGGTGCTGCTGATCACCCTGCCGGCGGCGGCGGGCCTCATGGCCCTTGGGCAGCCCATCGTCAGGCTGCTCTTCCAGCGGGGGGCTTTCACCGCCGAAGACACAATCATGACCGCCCGGGCCCTATTCTGGTTCGGCCCCGGCATGGGCGCCATGGCGGCTACTCAGGTGCTGGTACGGGCGTTCTACGCTCTCAGGGATACGAAGACGCCCCTGTATGCCGGCCTGGCATCCATCGCGGTGAATATCGCCGCCAGCATGCTGCTGACAGGGAGCATGGGGCAGGGCGGGCTGGCCCTGGCAAACAGCTTAGCGAGCCTGTGTTACGCTTTGGGTATGTATGTCATCCTGCTGCGGCGCCTGCCCGGGGCGGATCGCAGGGTTCTGCCGGTCACCCTGGCGAAGGCGCTCGCCGGGTCGGCGGCGACGGCGGGGGCTGCCATACTGGTCTACGGGCCGACAGCCCGGGCTTTGTCCGGCGCGGGAAGCGTTGGCCAACTCGCCGCCGTGGGCGGGGCGATTTGCGCCGGCATTTTCAGTTTCGTAGTTGTAATCTTTTTGTTAAAAGAAAACGAAATTTTCCTGTTTGGCAAACAACTGGTAAGCCGGAAGGGAAAAAACAGCTGAAAAGCGTTGACGGATAAGGGTTTCCGCACAGCTTACGCGACATGGGCGAAAATGGGAATTACGTTCCGCCGACCCGGAAAGCTTAGGCTGAAAGTTTGTTTTTTCAATCTATTGCTGCTATAATGATAACAAATTACAGACGCGTTATGTTTGGTTTGACCGCATCATATGGGAGGCTGTTTTCCCCATGAGTTTATTTTTACCTTTGGCAATGGCTATCGCCCTTACGCTGATTCTGTCGCCCCTCGTCCGGCTGCTGGCGATGAAGTCGGGGGTTGTGGATTTGCCTGACTACAGAAAGATACACACGGAAGCGATGCCTCTCCTTGGGGGGCTGGCCATCTATATCGGGTTTTGGGCCACTGTGTTGTGCACCCAGGCCGTGACGAAAGAGATACTCGCCTTTGGCGCAGGGAGCTTGCTGATCCTTATATCCGGCGTCTGGGATGACGCCAGGGGCCTCCGCCCGGCGGCTAAGCTGGCGTTTCAGCTGGCGGCGGCTTTTATCGTCGTGTTATACGGCGGTATACGCATTGACTTTGTGACCAGCCTCTACGGCGCGAACCCCATATCCCTGGGCTGGATGGCCTTTCCTCTGACCATAGGCTGGGTCGTGGGCCTGACCAACGCCATCAATCTGATGGACGGCCTGGACGGGTTGGCCGCCGGCGTCTCCGGCATAGCCGCCGTGACTATAGGCGTCGTGTCCCTGATGGAAGGTTTCTTCTCCGTGGGCGTCCTCGCCCTCATCCTGGGCTTATGTTCCCTGGCGTTTCTGCGCATCAACTTCCACCCGGCTAAGCTATTTATGGGGGACACGGGGGCATTGTTCCTGGGCTTCTCCCTGGCGGTACTGTCCATGATGGGCATGACCAAGATGGCTACCACAGTGTCCGTGTTTCTGCCCATACTGGTTCTGGGCGTACCGATATTCGACACCCTTCTGGCTATCGTCCGCCGGCTGGTCAATAAGACGCCTATCTTCTCGCCGGACAAAGATCATCTGCACCACAGGCTGCTGGCTATGGGCCTGTCCCACAAAAATGCCGTGTTAGCCGTCTATGGCGTAAGCGTATTCCTGAGCTTATCCGCCATAGGCATATCTTTGCTGCCTACCGGGCAGGCGATGATGGCTTTATTCCTGGTCGCGCTGGCCGTGTTTTTTGGCGCCGACAGGCTCGGTGTCATCGGCCGCAAGTTCAGGGAAAACAGGGCGGAAGGCGAAAAGGCGTCCATCCATAGAAAAAGCGAGGGTTGAGTATGAAGAGAATCGACTGGAAAGTATTTCTGCTTTTGGGGATAATCATATCGGTGGCTGTGGGCTTTCTGTACGGCACCGGCATCCTGGGCGGTTCTTCGCCAAGTGCCGGATCCAGGGAAGACCCTTTGGCTTCCGCGAGTTACGCCGACAGCGCCATCAACCAGAAGGTGCAGGAGATGGATACCCGGATCAGGACCCTTGAGGCAAGGATACAAAGCCTTGAGAGCGAGCTTTCCGTATTTACCGGCGAGCCCATTGGCCAGGAGCCCGCAGACGGATCCGGGGCTTCGGGCAGCGGCGGCGCAAGCACGCCGCCGGCAGGCTCAGGCTCAGGCTCGGGGGGCGGGGGCAGCGCCGAAAGCGGTTCGGCTTCCCAGGCAAATATTGGGAAGACCGCCAGCGTCAAATCCGACGTGGTCAATCTACGGGAATCTGCTTCCACATCTTCAAATATTTTGAAAAAACTGACTCCTACCGATACATTTACCATAACCAAAGCGGATAAAGATTGGTATCAGGTGCAGCTGGGGGACGGCACGGTCGGATGGGTATTTTGGAATCTGGTCGTAGTCCGGTAGGCTGCGGCAGCGGCGAAAGCCGGCAGCCGGGCCGCGAAAAGCGAATAGAGATGAAAAGGCCTCCCGACGCTGTCTTCAGCGTCCCCCGAGGCCTTTTTTCGACCTGGTACTCCGTAACACCCAAAAGTTGCATTCTTTGCGGCCTTTTTCACTCGATACTGCGTTACTCCTCGGTCAAATACCACAGCGGGTATTATCCCTCATCGTGCCTTGTCTCGCGAGAAAAACTCTCGCAAATAATTGACAACTTTTAGGTGTTACGAAGTACTAATGTATTTAATGGGAAAGGGATGGGCATGAAAAGACGCAAACCGGATATTCCTCTGATCCTGGTGGCTGTCTTTCTGGTTTTACTGACGGCCTTCGTCTATGTAGGGACGTACTTCTCCGTCTTTGGCTTCCTGGCGCAGCGGATACAGCATCTACCCGCCGTGCTTATGGCTTTACTGATGGCGTTTATTTTTACTTCGACCTGCATCGTCCTGATGCTGGAGCGCAGGGACCCGGGCCGCACGCTGCTCTGGCTCCTGATACTGCTTGCGTTCCCTGTGGTTGGATTTATCATCTATATGGTTTTTGGTCAGGGGCTGATACGCAGGCAGCGGGTGATACGGCGGCTGCGCGGGATACAAGGGCAGACGGATTTGCCGGGCATGTCCTTGCTGCCGAATGAGGATCATCCCCTCGCCCCGTCGGCCAAAAGCGGATCATTCCCGGTGGACGCGGTTCAGATGCAGATGAGCAGGCTTGTCTATAACAGCAGCGGCGCGCTGCTGACCTGGCCTAACTGGGTCGATGTGCTGAATGACGGCGCCGCCATATTCCCCGCTATGCTGGCCGCTATATCCGGCGCGGGTCATCACATCCATATGCAAAGCTACATCTTCCGGGACGACGATATCGGCAAGGCTTTCTTCGCTAAGCTCGCAGAGAAAGCCGCCGTCGGCGTCCAGGTGAGGATCATCGTCGATGGCGTAGGTTCGCTGGGCTTGAGCCGCGCCCGGATGGAAGAGCTGGGGGCCCTTGGCATAGAGATCAAGGTGCATTTCCCTATACGGTTTTCTTTGTTCCGCAATCGGCTGAACTACCGCAACCACCGCAAGATACTTGTCGTAGACGGCAGGGTCGGCTTCGTGGGCGGGGCTAATGTCGGGAATGATTATCTGGGTCTGTATCCGGATATAGGCAACTGGCGGGATACCCAGATCATGATCCACGGCCCTGCGGCAGCCGAGCTTCAGCGACTGTTTTTCCAGGACTGGATCACGGTGTCCGGGGAGCTCCCGGGAGATAACCCCGGCAGGTTTTTCCCCGGATTCGCTACGGACAATGAGTGGACTTCCGATACCGCCCTCCCGGCGCTTCCTTATTCGGCTGAGACGATAAGGCGGGTCATATCCGACGTGGGCGCGCGTTATACGGAGGCAGCCGCCCCGGGCGCGGGCGGCGTAGCTTCAGCCGCAGCTATCGCGGGCGCTGCCGGCGTTGCCCCGGGCGCGGTCGGCGTTGCTTCAGCCGCAGCTATCGTAGGCGCGGGCGGCGCAACTTCAGCCGCAGCTATCGCGGGCGCTGCCGGCTCCGCGGCTCGTCCCGGCGAGATCGCCACCCCGAGCCTCGCCCCCGTATATGACAAAGCCGTCCAAATCGCCTCAAGCGGCCCAGACAGTCATTACGCCTCGATCATGCACGCATACCTCTTCGCCATATCTCAAGCGAAGGAGACCATCAACATCACTTCGCCGTATTTCATCCCCAATCAAAGCATACTAAACGCGCTGAAGACCGCTTCCCTGGCCGGCGTAGAAATCAACTTGCTGGTACCCAGGAATCCGGATAAGCAGATGGTCTATATGGCGGCGATGACGTATATCGAGGAGCTAATGGACGACGGCGTGAAAGTATGGCTCTACGGCAAAGGTTTTCTCCACTCGAAGATCGTAACCGTGGACGACGCCATAGCCGTCGTCGGCACGGCAAATATGGATGAGCGCAGCTTCACGTTGAATTTCGAGGTCAGCGCCCTGATCTATGACAAAGATACAGTCGAGGAGCTGAACGCCGCTTTCCACAAGGATTTGGATGATTCGGCTTTGCTGGATATAGCGGAATTCCGAAAGCGCCCCCTGCTCCGGCGGATACTGGAAGCCGGCTGCCGCCTGCTTTCCCCGCTGCTATAGGCAGATAACGATCCGGCAGGTTTTACGTCGGGCTAGAAGCGGGAAGTTTAGGGCGTGGCTATCTGCCGCGATGATTCACAACTTCGGCCAGATATAGCAATCGTTCAATGCAAAACCTAACGCCTTCAACGCGACGAACGTTACGCGCCCTTGTGCGTTTCGGTTAGCGGACTGGAGGTTCGTAGAACCTGTGTCGCGATTCCGTCTGGCGCGACGTCGTGTCGCGCCTACGGTTTTGCCAGGTATGCGATTGCTTATCCGGCAGGCGAAGCTGCTCAATCCATCGCGGCAGATAACCGCGCCCTAAGCTCTCTGCCCCTAGCCCAATATTAAAAAATCTCGTCCGCCGCCAGGTTTTCCTTTGACATCGGCTCCCGGAAAGAGTATGATACTCGTATTGACCGAACGGTCGGTCGGCTACTTCTCGATAAAGGAGCTTTGATGAACATGCCCTACGCAACGAAAGCGCCCAACCCGCCGGTATCCGCGGAGTATTCCCCGGGCAATAAAAAGTATTTACGCCGCCTCATAGCTGCTGCCGCGTCTTGTATACTGGCGCTTAGCCTCGCCGGCTGCGCCGCCGTGGACTGGATCAACCAAAACAACAACGCGGTGACCTACGACGACACGCGGGAGCAAGCGCCCCTGCCGGTAGCCGTCAGCCCCGCGACACGGGAGGATATGTCCAGGGCCCTTACCTTGGGCGGGCTGCTGAAACCTATGGAAGAAGTGGCTTTGATGGGGGGCGGCGCCGGCAGCAGGGTGCTGGAGGTGGCGGTAAGCGTGGGGGACTATGTGGAGAAGGGGCAGGTGATCCTGACCCAGGACATGCGCGACCTGCAGATACAGGAGCAAAACCTCCGCATCAGTAAAGGACAACTGCAGGAGAGCCTGGATATCCAGAAGCAGAATCTGGACTTAAGCAGGACCCAGCTTCAGGAGAGCTATGACAAAAGCCGGGCATTGTATGAAGTGGGCGCTGCCGCGGAAAGCCAGCTGACCGCGCTGGAAAACCAGATCCAGCAGTTGGACCTCCAGGCGGAAGGGCAGCTCACCGCTTTGGAAAACCAAATCAAGCAAATCGACCTTCAGCTGGAGACCCTGAGGATCAACCGGGATAAAATGGCGGTGACATCCACTATAAACGGCGTCATAAGCGCCCTGCCTGTGGTGGAGGGGCAGATGGCCGCGGCATCCACGATGGTCGCCATGGTGGTCAATATCGACAAGCTCCTGCTGGATGTGCAGGTAGGCGAATCCTATATCATGGGCGTACGTAAGGGGGACGAGATGGAGATACTCATCCCCTCCTTCGGTGAGCGTACGGTGAAAGGCCGGGTAAGGAGCATCCCACCCAACATCAACCCCCAGACCAGGGCATACACAGTGACCCTGGAGGTGGACAATCCGGAGCGGCTCATCAAGGGCGGCATGTACGGGGAAACCAAGCTGGTCGTGGACAGGGTAGAAAACGTGCTGGTCATCCCCCAGTACGCAGTACTGAAGCTGGACGACGGCCTCGTTGTATTTGTGGAAGAAAACGGGATAGCCGTAAAGAAACCGGTCTCCCTTGGCCTGACCCTGGGCAATCAGGCACAGGTGCTTGAGGGCTTGAACGAAGGGGATAAAGTCATCGTCGAGGGGCAGTACGCGGTGACGGAAGGCCGGGAAGTCAGCGTGGTGGGCAGAGGTGCGGATCAGTGAGAATATTTGATTTTTCCGTAAAACGACCCGTGGCCGTGACCATGATCGTGCTCATCGTCGTGATATTAGGCGTCGTGTCCTTAAGCCGCCTGGGTATGGATTTATTTCCGGCGATGGAGCTGCCCATGCTGCTTATCCAGACCAGATACAGCGGAGCCGGCCCCCAGGAGATAGAGGAGCAGGTCACCCGCCCCCTTGAGGCGGCGGTGGGCACGGTGGGCGGCGTACAAAACATCACCTCGTATTCCAGCCGGGGAAGCTCCATGCTCCTGGTGGAATTCGACTGGGGCGCGGATCTGAACTACGCTACCAACCAGATGCGGGACCGCCTGGACATGTATAGCGCGGCGCTGCCTTCGGACGCGTCGAAGCCCACGATCATCAAGCTCGATCCAAGCTCCATGCCCATCATGCAGATAGGCATATCCGGCGCCGCCACCCTGGAAGAGCTGACGGACTACATGCAGACCAGGATACGGCCTTACCTGGAGCGCATAGACGGCGTCGCCTCAGTGAATGAATCCGGCACCGTTACCGAAGAGATACGAATCACCACCGACCCTCAGCGCCTGCAGGCATACGGCGTCAGTATGAACCTGATCATGGCGCTGCTCCGTCAGGAAAACGCCAACGTAAGCGCCGGCCGGGTAGAAGAAGGTATGATCGACCACGCCGTCCGGGTAGTAGGCGAGTTTACCGACGTCGAAGATATCCGGAATCTCCAGATCCAAAGCGCTTACGGCGGCTATATACCCCTCCACAGCCTGGCTTCCATCGAGCGGACGGTGAAAGACCGCAACAGCTTCGTCTATATCAACGGCAAACCCGGGATAAACGTATCCCTGATGAAGCAAAGCGACGCCAATCTGGTCCAGACTTCCGCGCGGGTCAGGGAAACGATAACCCAGCTTACGGAAGAGCTGCCGTCCGGCTATGAGATGTTCGTCGCTTTCGACCAGGCGGACTATATCAATCTGTCGTTGAGCAATGTCGTGAGCAGCGCCCTACAGGGCTGCGTACTGGCTGTATTGATCCTTATACTATTCCTGCGCAGCTGGCGCAGCACGCTGATCATCGCCATCTCCATACCGGTGTCCGTGATCGCCGCTTTCGCGATGATGTATTTCACCGACGTCACATTAAATATGATTTCCCTGGGCGGGCTGGCCCTGGGCGTGGGCATGATGGTGGACAACTCCATCGTGATCCTGGAGAATATCTTCCGCTTCCGTCAGGAGGAAGGGGCAAACAACCTGGAGGCGTCCATCAACGGCGGCAAAGAAGTGGCGGGGGCGGTCATGGCTTCCACCATTACTACCATCGTCGTCTTTCTTCCCATCGTCTTTGTGGAGGGGCTGGCTTCCCAGATATTCCGCCAGATGGCCCTGACCATCACCTGTTCTCTGCTGGCGTCCCTGGGCGTATCTTTCATCGCGGTGCCCATGTTGTCCAACAAACTCCTGATCAAGGAAAGGAAGAAAAAGGAAAACGAGAAATTCATGCCCTGGATCAAAGGATGGTACAGCCGTTTCCTGGCATGGTCCCTCCGGCATAAGGGCGTAGTGGTTCTATTCTTTACCGCGGCGTTGGCCGGCTCTATCTTCCTCCTGCCTTATGTGGGGATGGAATTCATCCCCGCCCAGGATACGGGGGAGTACTCGGTGAGCGTTTCGCTGCCAAGGGGCGTCGCCCTGCGGGAGACACTCAGGGTAGCGGAGCAAGTGGAAGCCATCCTCCACGAGATACCGGAGAACGAACGGGTCATGAGCAATGTCGGCGGAGGGGGGGGCGTATTTGGCCTGGGCCTGGGCGGCGGGGGCAGCTCAAGCGCTTCCTTCACCGGCTCCCTAGTCCCCCTGAGCCAGCGAAACCGCTCCATCGATGAGATAATGGACGATATAAGGGAGCGCCTCAGCGTCATACCCGGCATCGAGTACGAGGTGTCTTCGGCCGGGGGCATGATGATGATGATGGGCAGCGATATCGTCATCTATCTGCTGGGGGACGACTTGGAGCAGCTAAGGATCATCGCCGACGCGGTAGCCCGGCGCATAGAGCTCATCGACGGCGCCAGGGAAGTATCCACCTCCCTGGAGACAGGCAATCCCGAAATCAACGTATACGTAGACCGCCAGAAGGCGTCTCAGTACGGTTTGAACTCTTCCACCGTAGCCGCTACCGTATCGGCCGCGGTGAGCGGCATATCCCCCACGAAGCTACGGGAAGGGGGCAAGGAGATGGATGTGAGCCTGATCATGGACGCCCGCTACCGGCAAAACCTCAATGATTTGGAAGCCCTGACCATCGCTTCTCCCATCGGCAACCTGATTCCCCTGGGAAATATCGCGGCGCTGAGCATCGAAACCAGCCCGGTGAGCATCGTCCGGCAAAACCAGAGCCGGCAGATATCCGTATCCTGTACCGTGGCGGGCAGGAGCCTGGGGGATGTGGCCGCAGACGTCCAGAGGGTGCTGGACGGGATGAATATCCCGCCGGAGGTGCGCATAGACACGGGCGGCAGTAACAGGCAGATGACAGACGCCTTCAGCGATCTATACATGGCCCTGGCTTTAGCCGTCGTCCTGGTTTACATGGTCATGGCCTTCCAGTTTGAGCAGCTGCTATATCCCTTCGTCATCATGTTTGCCCTCCCGCCTACCTTTATCGGCGTCATCCTGTGCCTCTTCCTTACCGGGAGGACGTTGAACGTGGTCTCGCTGATCGGCGTCATCATGCTTGTCGGCATCGTGGTCAACAACGCTATCGTACTGGTGGACTATATCAACACTTTGCGCCGCACGAAAGGCAAAGGCAGAGAGGAAGCCATCGTCGAAGCGGGGATCACCCGGCTCAGGCCGATCATGATGACAAGCCTGACGACCATACTGGCCATGCTGCCCATCGCCATCGGTATCGGCGAAGGCCAGGAGATGATGGCGCCCCTGGGTACCGTCGTGGCGGGCGGGCTCACCTTCTCCACGTTCATCACGTTGATTTTCGTTCCCTGTATGTATGTCTACGCCGAAGACGTAAGCAACGGTATACGGAAGCTGTTCCGAAGGAAGCGGACAGCGGCGGAGGGCGGGGATGAGTAAAGAGAAAGCCCAGAAGGGCCGCCGGGAAGAGATCATTCGCGCCGCCTTAGCTGCGTATGGCGAGAAAGGCATATACAATACGAGGATAGAAGAAGTAGCCGCCGCCGCCGGCATAGGGAAAGGCACAGTCTACGAATACTTCCGCAGCAAGGAAGAGCTGCTGTCCGCCGCCATCCGCTTCGAGATGGAGGAGTCCGCCGGGCAGGTCAGGGAGAACGCCGCCAAGGAATCCACGGTGAGAGGCAAGCTGAAAGCCATCGTAGAGACGGTGATGCTCCGGCGCCGGGAGAACTGCTATCAGACGCTGGACATGAGCCTGGTGAATATGGGGGGCAGCATGAAAGACCTCCAGAGCCTGGTCGTCGAGCAGAATGCCCTTTGGCAAGGCTGGCTGGAGGAGATCATCGATATGGGCGTGACCCGCGGCGAGATACGCCGGGTAGACGCCCGCGTATGCTTAGGCGCCGTTATGGGCGCTATCCTCTACCTGGTCCAGCCCTTGGGGAATTCGCCCTGGGACGATTTGTCGCCGGGTGAAGCCGCCCAGAGGGTCACCGACTTCTTCTTTGAGGGCATCGGGAAGTAAGAAACACAGCGGGGACGAACACAGTGGGGACGGTTCTTTTGTGTTTCTGCAAAAACACAAAAGAACCGTCCCCACTGTGTTCGTCAATAGCCTTCAAACGCTGAACTATACGGATCTTTCTTCGGGTCGTAGGATTTGCTGTCCGGATCCCTTGTCGCGTCGTAACGGGGGTTGCGGGGATCGACATAGGGGTCGTAGAAGGGGCTGTCCGGGTCTTTTCTCGCGTTATACAGCTCGCTGTCCGGGTCCACGACGGGGTCATACTCGGGGCTGTTTGGATCCTTCCGCGGGTTGTATCGGTAATATGGATTCACATTATAGATAGCCACAAGCTGCTGCTCCGCGTCGTACTCGGTCATCATCTCGAAGGATTCCGCGATGGCTCTGAGGGGCAGTACCGTCCGCCCGTCCCTGATCATAGAAGGGACGTCGCTGACGTATTGCTTCGGTTGTACATACCGCTCTGTGCGGTCGATGTATATGCTGCCGATTTTCGTCGATACGGTATAGTTCCGGCTTGTGATATAGAAGCTGGCGGTCTGGGTATCCTGATTCCAGTTGCTGACGGCGCCGACGGTATCGGCTATGGGCCGGGCGGTGAGCATGGTTCTGCCATTCTGGATGAAAGGGGCTACGTCCAGGTCTACGGAGTATCCGTTGATGGTAGCCTTTGTGTCGTCGATGGCGCAGAGCATGTACTTGTTCCAGTCGCGGCTGATGAAGGAGAAAGTACCCGCCTTAAGCAGCCGGCAAGCCGCCGCGCTGATACGGCCTTCCACATAAGCCTTCAGTTGCTCCTCCGTGCCTAACCCTACGGCATAACGCCCCATGCAGACGTTCCGCGAACTGAGGCTGAAGGAAAAGGCGCCGCCGCTGCTGGTGGTGAGGGTAGTGGTTTTATCCAGAGCGCCGGCGGTGACGTAAGCATGTACCAGATGCTGCTGCCGTATAGGTTCGCCCTCGGCGGACATGGCTATGCCGCTGATGATGATCTTGTCCCTGCCGGCCTCCGCCGTGGATATACCGAACCGGGCATTGCTGCCGTATTCGTAACCGATGGGCTTGGATAGGGACACGATGGTATGCTCCAGGCTGATGACGGGGGGCGGCTCTTCATCGTCTTCGTCGTCCCAATCATCCCAGTCGTCGTCCCCGCCCAAGTCGAAGACATTTTCCGCCAGGTCGATGATGATGTTTTCGCTGAACTCCTGCCCGTCCACATTGCAGACGATCTCGGCGTCGCCCAGCGTATATCCGCGCACCACGAAGGAAACCGAACCGTTGCGGTCTGTGGTAAGGGTGATGGAGGAGCCGCGCCCATAGTTGCCCTCGGAAGTCCTGTTGGGGTAGAGCATGATGCCCGGGGCGTTGGAGTATACCGTTACCCGCTGGTTTGCTACCGGCTGGTCGATAGAGGTGCGGAGCCATATGGTGCCGATGGCGTTGTCGCTGAAGCGGTCGTCCATGACGGCGATGGTATCCTTGTCAAACTCCATCTCGCAGTACTCCACGTCCAGGGCGCCGGATATGAAATACACAGTAAAGATATCCTGGCCTTTGTCCGTCTGGATGATCCTGGCCTCGTCTTCGCCCAGCTCCCCCCTGAGGTACTTCGCCGCGGCGTCCCGGGAAGCGAGGGAGATGGCGATCTGGGACGCCCCCGGGCTGGAGCTGGTGATCTTCACGTCGTAGTATCCGCCTTCGTTGCGCCCCACTGAAATGTTGTCGTCCGGCCGGGAGGAAGCGCCAAATAAGGAAGCGCTGGTCACCGGGCCTTCCCCGGAAGAGTAGACCATGACCTCCAGCTCCACAGCGTCCCGGCGATCCGCCAGGGCCGTATCCACGATGACATAGACCACGGAATTGTAGTGCTCCGGGGCAGCCTGGGCGGGTAAAGGCAGAAGCCCGCCGGATATGGCGACGAGAAAGGCGGTAAGCAGGGTGAGGCAGAGGGCGGAGACGGGCATAGCGCCGCGTCCCGGGAAATGGCCCGCTATCTTTTTTGCTGGGCTATATCTGCTCATATGATGTGTACTCCTTCAACGAAATGCGCATACGGGCGGTTACCATAATTATATCGGTTCATGGCGGGAAATGCTATAGAATATCGAAAACCGGGCTTGCATTACTCCCGGGGCATATATTAAGATGGGAACAGCGGCGAGAACTGCGATAAGAGAGGATAATCCCATGATCCAACAGGTTTTGTACCGCGTATGGCGCCCTCAGGACTTCGGGGAGCTGGCGGGGCAGGAGCATATACGGCGCACTTTGGAAAATGAGATCCTGCAGGACAGGATCAGCCACGCGTATCTCTTCACCGGGCCAAAAGGCACGGGGAAAACCAGCACGGCCAGGATACTGGCCAAGGCGTTGAACTGCGGCAGCCGTCAAGGGGCCGGCCCCTGCGGCGAGTGCGAAAGCTGCAAGACCATTACCGGCGGGAATTCCCTGGATGTACTGGAGATAGACGGCGCTTCCAACCGGGGGATAGAGGAGATCCGGGAGCTGAAGGAGAAAATCGGCTTTCTGCCCGCTTTGGGTAAGTATAAAATCTACATCATCGACGAAGTGCATATGCTGACGGCGGAGGCGTTCAATGCCCTGCTGAAGACGCTGGAGGAGCCTCCCGACCATGTGATTTTCATGCTGGCGACGACGGATCCCCAGAAGATGCCCCCCACGGTGCTGTCGCGCTGCCAGCGTTTCGATTTCCGTAAGCTGTCCCACGAAGCTATCGAAAGGCGGCTGGGTGAGATATTGGCCAGCCTGGGGCGGCAAGCGGAGGCGGAAGCGTTGTCGCTGATCATCCGGCAAGCCGACGGCAGCCTCCGGGACGCCATCAGCCTGCTGGATCAATGCCTTTCCTTCACGCCGGATACGCTGACCTTGGATGAAGCCTGCGCTATACTGGGCATGGTGCGGCAGGAGGCGCTGGCGTCTCTGCTGGCGGCGGTGATGAAAGGCGAGGCGGCCTCTTTGTTTACCGAATTGGAAGCCCTGTTTGCCCAAGGCGTCGACCCGGTGCAACTGATGAAGGAGTTCGCCGGATACAGCCGGGATCTGCTGCTGATGGCCCTCTGCGGGCGGCAGACAGACCTGGTGGCGGCGTCGGGGCGGCAGCGCGAGCTGATGGCAGCGCAATGCGAGGGGCTGGGGCCGGCGAGGCTTCAGCAGATACTGCATGAGGCGGATCAGGCGGCGGCGGAAGGGCGCTACCGGGGCAACAGCCGCTATATGGCAGAGGCTTTGTTTGCCGGGCTGCTGCTGGCGCACGGGAGCGGCGCGCAGGCTGCGGCAGCGGGGCAGGGCAGCGGCGCTCAGGAAGCCGGCGCTCAGGCTGCGGTAGCGGCGACGGGTATCGGCGCTCAGGCTGCGGCAGCGGCGACGCAAGCGGCTCACGCGCCCGCTATGGCCGCCACGCCGCCGGAAACGCCGGGAGATGCAGTGCATACTGCGAAAGCCAATGCTCCGGCTGCCGGCAAGCAGCCTGCGGCGTCAGCTGCGGCAACGCCCGCTCCGCTGAAGCAAGCAGCCGCCGATTTAGCGGACGCAGCCGACGCGGGTATTGAGGCGTCTCCGTCATCGACGGTTTCGGGAGCCCTTTCCAAGCCCGCTACCGCCGCGCCGCAGGAAGATGTTTCGCCTGCGACGGCCGCCACGCCGCAGGACGCGCCTGCGTCGACGCCCGCGCCCATCGCTACGGCGCCCGGAAGCCTTCCTGATGCTCAGTGGGAGCAGATCATGCAGACGGTAAAAAGCCAAAAGATCATCCTGCACGCGCTGCTATCGGCGGCGTTGGAGAAAGTATTATCCGGCGACACTTTATCCATCTATTTCGACCGTGAAAAAGGCGGCTTCCACAAAGACCGCTGCCAGGAAACGGAGAATATCCGAATTATCGCGGAAGCGGCTCAGCAGGCGCTGGGCAGCCAGGTTAAAATCCTCTGCGATTTTCAACCCGGACAAACATTGGATCCGATCCAAAAAGCCATCGACATATTTGGGGAAGATATCGTCAAGGTGGTCGATTAACGTATTATGCCGGGCGCAAGGCGCCTATACCATAAGCCGGACGGGGGAAGCGTATGGAACCGCGATATATCGATAAGTATTATATCGATGTGGACGCGTATGATATGATCTATGGATATCGGGCAGATGATTCCTACCTGGCGATCGCAAAACAGTTTGCCCGGGGCGAAGTGGGCCTCAATATACTGGAACGATTACTGACTCTCGGATCCTTTGGCGTGCAGGTTTGCCTGAAGTCTCAACAAGCTTATACGCGACTGCGGTTCATTAACGTATATGAAGTAGATTACAAACTGTTTCATACACCGTTTATGGAAAGGGACGCCGAAGCGCGGCGGCGTATGAAGGAGTTAGTCAATTCACCGGACAATGATTTAAGCCAAACGATAGAATCCATCATTTGAGGCGATATATGAGCGATTATTTTAAAAATGACGGAAGACAACACCCGTATTCCTGGGTTTATTTAGATGAGGTATGCGAGACCCAGGAAGAATTGTTCATGTCCATCAGAGACGAAATGCCGGGGATCGACGAAAAATGGTTCATCGATGCTTATCTGCGGTCGAAAACGAGGCTGCTCCTCGATAGCGGCAATCCGATACTGGCGAACCGCTCGGCAAGGGAATTGGCTTATACGTTTATCCATGAAGAAACGGGAGGAGAATACGCGCGGGGAAGCCAATGGGGAGGATTCCTTCCCGGATGGACCGGCTATATGTATGCGCTTTATCAATGGCTATATGCGACGCCCAGCGCGAGGGTGATCGAATTGTTCCCCCTCGGCGTGATGGAGACCCTTTGGGTTCCGTATCATACGATTGCCTACGAGGCGGCTGTAGAAAAAATGCATGAAAGGGTGAAGGATACAGCAATATGATGGATTTAAGCGACAAACTCAGAAACGCGGGCGTGTACGAATATGGTATCGTCGATTCCCGCGACGTGGAGTACCGCACCGACGTCCGCGCCATGTGCGAGGAGGACAAATGCCACAGGTACGCTAAATCGTGGGCGTGTCCGCCGGCAATCGGCACGGTGGACGAATGCCGCGACCGCGCTTGGAGTTACGACAAAATGCTCGTATTCTCACGCAAGTTCGACCTGGAGGATTCCTACGACTTCGAGGGGATACGCGAGGCGATGAAAGGCTTCAAAGGTCTCGCCGAAAAGCTCGACGAGGAGTTGCGGTCCGTCTTCAAAGAGTATCTGATTCTATCGAACGAAGGCTGCGGCAAATGCGAAAGCTGCACATACCCCGACGCGCCCTGCCGCTTCCCGGACAAAGTGCACGGCTCGATAGAGGGCTACGGTATACTGGTCAGCGACCTCGCGAAGCTGGCGGGGGTGAAGTACTACAATGGCAAGGACACAGTGACATTTTTCGGGGCGGTATTGTTTAGTGAGAACTGAACCGACTCTCCCCGCCTTATCTATTCTTTTTCATTTGCCTGCTCCATTTGGCGATAGCTTTGTTCTTCGCCCATTTGTCATGCAGGGCGGCAGTCTTGTCAACAGCGTATAACGCCTCGCGCTGGAGGTTGGTATAGTTGACCCATCTATCCGTAGACAGTTCTCCGCTGTCAATGGCTTTAAGAATAGCGCAGCCAGGCTCAGTTTCATGGCGGCAATCCGAAAAGCGGCAGGTACCCAACAACGCCTCCACATCGGCGAAAGTTTCACTGACGCCTTCACCCGCATCCCACATACCCAGGCTTCGCATACCCGGCGTATCAATTACCATCGCGCCGGATGGCAGCATAAACAGCTGGCGATGCGTTGTCGTGTGCCTGCCCCGGCTATCGTCCGCGCGGATTTCATTTACCGCCATAACATCCTCGCCCATCAAAGCGTTAATCATTGACGATTTGCCTACGCCGGACATCCCGAGGAATACAACGGTCACGCCGGGCAAAAGATAGTCGCATAATTTATCGAAACCTACGCCGCAAACTACGCTTACGGGGACAATGTCCGTTTCGCCTGCGATTTTCTGCAAGGAGGCAACCTGCGTTTCATAGTTATCTATCAAGTCTGCTTTAGTCAGCACAATCACTGGAACTGCGCCGCTTTGGCGGGCAAGTACAAGATACCTTTCAACACGATTGATATTGAAGTCCCGATTGAGCGACGTCATAATGAACACATAGTCGATATTAGCGGCGACAGCCTGATTACCTACATATGGGTCGCGGCGGATGAACTGGCTTTTTCGTTGCAGCGTCCTGACGATCTGGCCATCGCCGCCGGCGCCTTCACGGAACCAAACAAAGTCCCCCACTGTAGGAAATGTTTCACTACCGTCGCCGTAGTATACTCCGGTTTTCAATCGGCTAAACCGGGAACCAAACGGCGTCATCAGTTCGTAGCGTTCTCTATGGACCGACGTGACCCTGCCGGGGCTTATACCCTCAGGCGGCGTTTCTATTTCAAAATAACCATATTTTTCTAAGTCTATCATTTGCTTCAAATCTCTCCTGTATCGTTTTAGTTATAAGAATACCGCGAAAACGCAGCCTCGTTTGAAGCTGCTGTTTCACGGTACAATGCCAACAATCTGGCTGACGAAAAACGGGATACGACCTTCATCGTATCCCGCTGACAGCAGTATTCACGAAAGGTTACTATTGACGGCACAGCAAAACACTTGGGGGACGCCTTGTTATCTCCACGATAACGTACCCCGTTTGTTTGACGATGCTATGCCAAATATCCAATTATTCTAAAATCACCATAATAACCGACATTCAAAACAACTCCTTTCGGGATGGGATATCTCTGTACGAGATGAGCATATTGTAAAGCAGCAGCCAGGGATTGTCAATGCGTACGTGATAATGCTGTGTGGCGATAATACTGTGGTTGTTGGCAAAGCTCTTCTAGGCTCTTCATTCAAGATATGCAATAATCATACTCGTAAGTTGCAATCTTATGAGTGGCTTGGCTATTGGCTTGGCTATTGGAAAATGATTCCATTGACGCGTTTGCCCGGCTATGCTATAGTAGCGGAAACCTCTTTGCACTGTATCACGTTCCGCTGCCGGGACGACATCACCAGTACAAACTGAGCAGACCGGGGCCGGGTATCGATCCTTGGATGATAGCCGGGCTTGGAGTCGGGCCGCTGAAGGCGGCAGCAGATCACGCGCAAGTACCTTGCAAAGCATGTCTGTGGGACAGTCATATGTTCCCCTGGACGTGCTTTTTTCTGTCCGGCTGGAACGAGAAGGATACACAGGCGCCGGAGGAAATACGCGAACAGATTGAGGCCGCATAACATGAAAGAAAAAGTGGAGTTAACAACAGCACGAAAAACAGTACAAAAAACGGAGCAAACCGTAGAAGCACCGGCGGATAAATCGAACGAGCAACTGGCCATCCGGGTATCCCGGGAAACCATCATCGGAAACGTATTCCTGTCCGCGTTCAAACTACTGGCCGGTATCCTGGGGCATTCCGCCGCGATGGTGTCGGACGCGGTTCATTCATTATCGGATGTATTCTGCACGTTTATCGTGATCATCGGGGTAAAGATCGCCAATAAGACAGCCGACGGGGATCATCCTTACGGGCATGAGCGCTTTGAGTGCGTAGCCGCCCTCATCCTGTCGATCATCCTATTCGCGGTGGGCGCGGGGATCGGATACCGCGGTATACTGACTATCGTTGGCGGAAACAAAGGAGCCATCGCCATACCCGGCTTGCTGGCGCTCATCGCGGCTTTCGTGTCTATCGCCATGAAAGAAGCCATGTACTGGTATACGAGGGCGGCGGCGAAGAAGATCAATTCCGGCGCTCTCATGGCCGAAGCCTGGCATCATCGCTCCGACGCTTTATCCTCTGTAGGCAGCTTTATCGGTATACTGGGCGCCCGTATAGGATACCCTATCCTCGACCCCGCCGCTTGCCTGGTCATCTGCCTATTTATCGCAAAAGTCGCCGTTGATATATTCAAAGACGCGGTCAATAAAATGATCGACAAGACCTGCGACGAAGAGACCGTCGAGGCGATCCGTTCCATCATACTTAAGCAGGAGAATGTACAGGGCATAGACCTTCTGCAGACCCGCTTGTTCGGCGATAAGATTTATGTGGACGTAGAAATTCGGATGGACGGGGACATGCCCCTGCATATGAGCCACGACGTCGCACATATCGTGCACGACGCCATCGAAAGCGGTATCGGGAATATCAAGCACTGTATGGTCCATGTGAATCCTGGCTCCTGACCTGGATTGTAATTTCGCTATAGCCAAGTTATAATTGACATAACGAATGTGTGAAATGAAGCGAGGGGGACGGAACATGAGCTTTGCTAATCAGCAGAAGATGATGAAACAAGTTCAAAAAATGCAGGCGGATATGGCCCGGCTGCAGGACGAGCTGGGCGAGATGACCGTGGAAGCCACTGCCGGCGGCGGCGTCGTACGCTGCGTGATGAGCTGTAAGCAGGAGGTAAAGGAGCTTTCCATCGATCCTGAGCTGATCGACCCGGAAGACATCGAGATGCTTCAGGACCTTTTGATCGCCGCTTTTAATGAAGCCGCGCGCTTGTCTCAAGAGAAGGCCGCCGCGGAGATGACGAAGATCACCGGCAATGTGAAGATCCCGGGCCTGATGTAGTGGCGGGCTATATCCACGCCCCTGTCATGCAGGAGTTGATGAAGCAATTTGGCAAGCTTCCCGGGATTGGGCCTAAAACCGCCCAAAGGCTTGCTTTTTTTGTATTGTCTTTGCCGCGGGAAGAGGTCAGGGCTTTTAGCGAAGCCATGGTCGGCGCGAAAGAGACGATGACGCTATGCCCTGTGTGTTTTTCCATGACGGACGTCACGCCCTGCCAGGTCTGCCGGGATGAGACAAGGGACAGGCAGGTGATCTGCGTGGTGGAGGAGACAGCGGATGTGTTTTCCATAGAGAGGGCCCGGGAGTACCGGGGGCTCTATCATGTATTGCATGGGTCTATCTCTCCGATGGAAAACCGCCAGCCTGAGGATCTCAAGATAAAGGAGCTGCTCCCACGCTTGGAAGGCGAAGGGGAAAGGCGGGTACAGGAAGTCATACTGGCTACGAATCCCGATGTGGAAGGCGAGACGACAGCCTTGTATCTGGCCCGCCTGCTTAAGCCGCTGGGAATCAGGGCGACAAGGATCGCCCACGGTATACCGGTGGGCAGCAATCTGGAGCATGCCGACGCCGCTACTTTGGCTCAGGCTCTGGAAGGGCGGCGGGTGATCGATTGACAGCCGCGCCGCTTCTGGATGCCATGACGAATTATGCCGAAGGCGGAAGGCTGGGCTTCCATACACCCGGGCATCACCGGGGAAAAGGCTTTCCGGCTGGTTTCGCGCGGCTTGTGGAGAAGTATGGGCCAGCCCTCGATCTCACGGAGCTGCCCGGGCTGGACAATCTCGCCGCCCCTGCCGGATGCATAGAAGAAAGCCAGCGGGAGACGGCGCGCCTGACCGGGGCGGGATCGACGTACTATCTGGTCAACGGCGCCACCGCCGGATTGGAAGCGGCGATGCTGGCCATGAGCGGGCCAGACATGACGACGATATTGCCGGCGCATTGCCATACAGCAATACACCGGGGACTAGTCCTGACCGGAAGCATGCCGATCATCCTGCCCTGCCGGATGGACAGCGAATGGGGTCTGCCGCTTGGGGTGGATATAAAGGCGGCGGAGGTTTGGCTGAAAGCGGAAGTCTCCGGGCGGCTGCCTGACAAAGCCCTTTGGATATCCGTCAACCCCACCTATCACGGGCTGATGGCGGATCTGGCTTGGGAGAAGAACATTGCTAAAGCGAGGCCGGATTGGCGCTGGCTTGCGGACGAAGCCCACGGCGCGCATTTGCCGTTTGTCAACGCCGGTGGCGCTGGGGGGAGGGCTCCCGGCGCCCTGGCTTTCGGCGCCGACGCGGTCGTGCACAGCGTCCATAAAATGGGGACGGGCATGACCCAGACCGGGCTTCTTCATAGCAGCCGGGCCGATCTGGCCGGTAGGTTGAGGCAAAGCGTCAATATCATGCAGTCCACCAGCCCGTCTTATCTGCTGATGGCTTCCCTGGACGCGTGGCAGGCTTTTCTACAGAATGGCGGAGTAAGCGAATTACGGCGGGCGGATGAGTTGGCGCGCTCGCTGGCCGACGGGATAAAGGCTATCGGCGGCTATAGGCTTTGGCAGGATGAGCTGCCGGCCAGCATGAAAACCGATCCCCGGAAGATCACGTTGTCTTCCCGGGAGCTGGGTATAGACGGGATTTCCCTTGCGGAGGTTTTACGGCACGACTATGCTATCGACGTGGAGCTGGCAACGAATGAACATATATTGTTGATCGTAGGCTTGGGCCACGACGAGGCGGATGTATGCCGAATGGTAAAAGCGTTGGCGTCCATCGGTAAGGCCGCGTTGGCGAAAGGCAGCAAGGGCAGCTCGGAAAGAAACCGAGTCATAGACAAAATGTATGAAAGAGGGCAAAAACCATGGAGCCCGGCTATATCGCCCCGGGAGGCTTTTTTCAGCCCAAGGGAGAAGGTCAAGCTGGAAGCTTCACCGGGCAGGTTGGCAGCGGTCACGGTAGCGCCTTATCCGCCGGGAGTGCCTGTCATATTCCCCGGCATGGAAATCAGCAAGGAAGCCATAGAAAAAATCATCAGCATAGAAGGATCGGGCATACGCTGCGCCGGGCTGACGAGAGCAGGGGGAGCGGTGTTCGTGGATGTGGTTGGCGAAACATATTCGGTTTCGAAGCAAGGAGTAAGCCCTTGAACATCGTTGTTTGTATAAAACAAGTACCCGGTACAACAAACGCAGAGATGGACCCGGAGACGGGCGTCCTAAAGCGCGACAATATCCCGGCTAAACTGAATCCTTATGACCTGTTTGCCCTGGAGGCGGCATTTCGGATAAGGGAGCAGGCGGGAGGCCGCGTCGCCGCCATTACGATGGGCCCGCCCGCGGCGGAGGCTGCTTTGCTTGAAGCAGTCTACATGGGGGCCGACGAAGGCGTTCTTCTCACCGACAGACGCTTCGCCGGGGCGGATGTGATGGCGACCAGCTATACCTTGTCCCAGGGCATCCGGGCGCTGGGGGCTTTCGACCTGGTACTCTGCGGAAAGCAGACCACAGACGGGGACACCGCCCAGGTAGGGCCGGAAATCGCCGAGTTTCTGGGTTTACCCCATTGCGCCAATGTAGTAGAGCTGCCGATTGTAGAATTGCAGGGCGCTGAACTGCCAGGCGCGGAATTGCAGGGCGCGGCCTTCGCTTCATCCGTCATCGTGAAGACGGCGATGGAGACGGTAGTCCAGACGCAACGGATACAACTACCCTGCCTTCTCGGTATGGACAGGGATATCTTTACGCCCCGGCTGCCGTCGTATCTGCGCAAGAAGCGGATGACCGGCGCCCTTGTGCGGACGCTGACCCTGGACGACTTGGAAGATCAGGACCCGGAGCGCTACGGCCTGTCCGGCTCGCCAACGCAGGTTGAGCGGATATATCCGCCCGAATCTGACGCCGAACAGCATGTCGTCGGGGGGACGGCGGAAGAGTTGTCGGCGGAGCTGCTACAGGTGCTGGACCGCTTCCGGCTGGTTTAGAGGTAGATGAATGAAAAGAATCGTCGTTTATCAGGATCGGATAACGCCGGCTTTCGCAGAGAGGCTGAAGCGCTTATGCCCTTTTGGCGCTATAGAAGGAGAAAACGACGCTCTCCGGGTCAATGCCGCCTGCAAGCTCTGCGGGCTTTGCGCCAAAGGCGACCCGCCCGGGTTGCCCCCGGGCTTGATCGCGATAGCCGAAGACCGGGAAACCGAAGCGGACAAGGCAGCTTGGCGGGGCGTGTGCGTATTTATCGACTTTACGGAGGGCAGGCTTCACCCTGTATCCCTGGAGCTTCTGGGTAAAGCCCGGGAGCTTGCAAGCGGGATAGGGCATCCGGTCTACGGCGTGCTCGTGGGATGCGGCGTGGAGGAAGCGGCGCGGGATATGCTCCGCTATGGGGCGGACGAAGTGTTCTGCTACGACGACGAACAGTTCCGGCTCTTCCTGGCTGAGCGTTATACCGCCGCCGTCGAGCATTTTGTACGGGAGGTACGGCCCTCAGTGATACTCTTCGGCGCGACCAATGCCGGGCGCTCCCTGGCGCCTCGGTTAGCCGCTCGCCTGCGCACGGGGCTGACTGCCGACTGCACCGCCCTTGAGATGAAAGAGAGCAGCGACCTGGTACAGATACGCCCTGCCTTCGGCGGCAATATCATGGCGCGTATCCTCACGGCAAGGCGTCGGCCGCAGATGTGTACGGTGCGGTACAAGATATTCGATCCCCCGGCTCCGGCGCCGGTGGAAGAGGCTGACGGGGGTCGCGATATCGGCGCCTCCCGCGCAGGGGACGGCGGCGTCGGCGTCTTGCGCGCCGGGGATAGCGACTCCGGCGCCTCCCGCGCGGCAAGCCGGCAAAGGATACGCCAAATGCGGATAGGCAAGATATACAGCCGCGCCGAAGTACTGGAGCAGACGCGGAAACCTCCGCAGACAGACATATCCGAGGCGGAGTTGATCCTGGCTCTGGGCAGAGGCGTGGCGGATAAAAGGGACTTCGCGGCATATGAGGAATTCGCCGCTTCCATCGGCGCCAAGATCGCCTGCACGCGGCCGGTGGCCGAGTCGGGCTTGCTGGACCCGCGCCTGCAGATCGGCCTGAGCGGGCGTACTGTCAAACCAAAGCTGATGATCTGCGCGGGTATATCGGGCAGCGTACAGTTTGCCGCCGGGATGAGCGGAGCAGGTTATATCGTGGCGATCAATACGGACCCCGCCGCCCCAATATTTAAAATCGCCCATCTGGGCTTGGTTGGCGACGCCCGTGAAGTATTACCCATGGCGATGGAGTCGCTCCTGTCGCGCAGAGAGGATAAGGCAGCCATATGAATCGGTTGACGAAAAAAGATATAGCAGTACTTAAAGGCCTCGTACCTGAAGGCTGCCTATATACCGGCAAGCAAATCAGCGAGGATTACGCCCACGACGAACTGAGCGCCGGATCGTATAAACCCCAGGCGCTCATTAAGGCTGAAGATGAGAAACAGATTTCCGCGGTGATGAAGTATGCCAATACCCGGCGTTTCCCCGTGGTCGCCAGAGGGGCGGGCACCGGGCTGGTGGGGGGCGCCGTGGCCCTTTACGGGGGAATCATGATCGACCTGAGCGGTATGGATCGGATACTGGAGTTGGATAGTGAGAACCTCACCGTGACCGTCCAGCCCGGCGTGCTGCTGATGGATCTGCAGAAGTATGCCGACGACCGCGAACTGATGTACCCTCCCGACCCCGGGGAGAAGGCGGCCACCGTAGGCGGCAATATCAGCACGAATGCCGGCGGCATGCGGGCGGTGAAGTACGGCGTGACCCGGGATTACGTGATGGGGCTGACCGTCGTCCTGCCCGACGGGGAAATCGTGGAGATGGGCGGCAAGGTTGCGAAAAACAGCTCGGGATACTCCCTGATGGATTTGTTCATCGGCTCGGAGGGAACCTTGGGTATAATCACATCTGCCGTACTCAGGCTGATCCCTAAGCCGGCCAGCTCGGTGAGCCTCCTGATCCCCTTCCCCGGTATGGAGACGGCTCTGAGCCTGATCCCCCGCATCATCCTATCGAAAACCGACCCCACTGCCGTAGAGTATATGGAGCGGGACATCATCCTGATGGCCGAAGCGTATCTGGGAAAAAAGTTTCCGGATTCCGCCAGCGGATGTTATCTGCTGCTGACATTCGACGGGCAGTCGGTGGCCGAGGTGGAAACGCGGTACGAAGCCGTGGCGGATCTGTGCCTGGCCAATGGCGCTACGGACGCCTGGATCGTGGATACGGACGAACGCCACACATCGGTATGGGGCGCCCGGGGGGCGTTCCTTGAGGCGATCAAGGCCTCCACGCCGGGCATCGACGAGTGCGATGTGGTGCTGCCGCGCAATAAGGTCTGCGACTTCATTCTGTACACCCACGAGCTGGCGGAGGAGCTTCAGGTCCGCATCCCTTACTTTGGGCATGCCGGGGACGGCAACCTCCATGTGTATGTGTGCCGCGACCGGATGGACAAAGAGCGCTGGGACGAGGTGCTGGCGGAAGCCTTCGGGAGGATGTACAAAAAAGCCGCCGAATTCGGCGGCCAGGTATCGGGAGAGCACGGCATAGGCTTTGCTAAGCGGGAATATCTTCACGCGTTGCTTGGCGAGGCACAGATGCGTCTTATGCGCGGGATAAAAAAGGCTTTCGATCCGAATGGCATACTCAACCCCGGCAAGATCGTATGACGTCCCGGGCCAACGGGCGCAAACGCGGCGGCACGAAGAAGTGAAGGGGCGGGCGGCGCCGTGCGGCTTAGCCGAATATGCCGATATAGCCGAACACAAATACAAACAGGATGATGATGGGCATAGCGATCATACAGTAGTACTTGAGCCAGGCGGGGAAAGCCGCGCCTGTGCCTTCGTTTGCCTCAGCCAGGAATTTATCCCAGCCCCAACCGACTTTCGTGCAGCAAAACAGCACATAAATCAAAGCGCCCAGAGGCAGCAGATTGTTTGACACAATGAAATCGAGGAGATCCAGGACGACCCAGCCTTCGCGTATAGGGTTGAATCCGCTCCAAAGGTTGAAGCCCAGAGCGCAAGGCAGGGACAGGATAATGAGGGCGACGAAATTGATCAGGCAGGCCTTCTTCCTGGACATGCCCTTGACGTCGATGGCAAAGGATACGATATTCTCAAATACGGCAACCACTGTGGACAGGGCGGCGAAGGTCATGAAGATAAAGAACAGGATGGCCCAGAGCTGAGGGAAGGGCATCATATTGAAAATATTTGGCAGGGTAATGAAGATGAGCGACGGGCCCGCTCCGGGCGAAACCCCGAAGGCCATGCAGGTGGGGAAGATGATGAGCCCCGCCATAAGGGCGACGCAGGTATCGAGGACGGTGACGTTGATGGCTTCGCCCATGAGTCGGCGCTCTTTGCCGATGTAGCTGCCGAATATGGCCATGCTGCCTATGCCCAGGGACAAGGTGAAGAATGCCTGGCCCATAGCGGCGAACAGCACTTCGAAGAAGCCGAACTCCCGTATGCCGTCAAGGCTGGGGATGAGGTAAAATTTCAGGCCTTCCGCGGCGCCGGGAAGAGTCACTGCCCGGATGATAAGGATAAGCATAACGACAAAGAGGGCGGACATCATGACTTTCGTGATTTTTTCGACGCCCTTCTGGAGCCCCATAGCGCAGATCCCGAAGCCAAGTATGCTGATAATGATCATCCAGATAATACAAGCTGAAGGAGAAGAAACCAACCCGCCAAAGACATTGCCAATGGCGTCGGCGTCCAAGCCGATGAAATCGCCCCTGACGACGAAGAAGAGATAAGACAGTATCCAGCCTGCTACCGTGGTGTAAAACATCATCAGCATGTAGTTGCCCGCCATGCCGAACCAGCTGTAGATGTGCCACTTGGAGCCTTCCGGCTCTATCTCATGAAACGAACGGGCGATACTTCGCTGGCTCGCCCTGCCTACGGCAAACTCCATGGTCATGACCGGTACGCCGAGGAGTACAAGGCAAATCAGGTAGATGAGCACAAAGAGCGCCCCGCCGTATATGCCTGTGATAAACGGGAAACGCCAGACGTTACCCAGGCCGATGGCGCAGCCGGCGGATAGCAGGATAAAGCCGATCCGGGATGACAGTTTTTCTCGATTGTCCATTTTATTACCCCCTTGTTTAAATATGGCAATAGTATAATCGAATGACTGAGGAAAAGCAATCACCGCGGAGTGTTTGCCGACACAGGAAACGGCTATAGCGGGAAACGGCGACTTATGATAGAATAAGGTGGATCGCTACAGGATATGGGGCAAAGCCCTATTTAAAGGAGGTAAGATACGATGAAAATGGTCATGTGCGTCGTCGACGACATCGATGCGTATTCTTTATTGGACGCTTTATCGGAAGGCGGTTTTATGGCGACGAAGCTTGCCAGCAGCGGCGGCTTCCTCCGCAGGGGCAATACGACATTGCTCATCGGCGTGGAAGACGAGAAGAAGGACGAACTCCTTGAGCTCGTTCGAAAGATATGCAAGCCCAGGAAGCAAATGGTTCCCGTATCCCCCGTGTTTGCCATGGAGGAAAGCGTCATTCCCACGGACGTTGAGATCAAGATGGGCGGCGCCGTTGTCTTCGTGCTGGACGTGGTGGAAAACTTCAAGATTTAGGCGTCGCTCAGGATGGATGACTTGGGCCACAGTTATTCGGTTATTCTGAAAGGTGACGACGGCGAATCCCTCCTGGCCGAAGCGCGGCGCATGGCTTCGGCGCTCGTCTGCCGGGAGACGGAGCCAGCCCGCAGGCCCTGCGGGTCGTGCCCGGGCTGCCGGCAGGTCGCGGCAGGGGCGTATCCTTATCTCTTTGAGATCGCTCCCCAGGGCGCGGCCAATCGGATACGCATCAGCCAGATCCGCGAGCTGCAGGCCATGCTGGCTAGCAAGGCAGGCGAGGGGCAGGCCCGGGTAGCGGTATTTCTCGACGCGCACCGCATGGGGGAGGAAAGCCAAAACTGTTTGCTGAAGACCCTGGAGGAACCGCCGCCGGATACCTTGCTTCTCCTGCTCACGGGTAAGCCCGAGGAGCTGCTGCCTACGGTACGTTCCCGTTGCCAGGTCATCGATCTGGGAAGCGCGGGGCGCGCGCCGGACGTCTCAGACCGGGAGCTGGTCATAGACGTACTGAAGGACGTCGCCGCCCGGGGGTATGCCGCTGTGTTTGACAAAGCCCTTTTTGTGGAGGAAAGCAGGAAAAAAGCGGCGCCGGCGTTTTTGGGCGCTTTCGAGTATCTGATGCGAAACGCCACGGTCGCGGCCATGGGGGGACCGGCCGGCAAGGAAGCATACCGGCTTACCGCCGACGGAGAGACTTTTTTAAAAGCGCTGAAGCACATATGGAAAGCGGGGTATCTGCTGGAACGAAATGTTAACCCCTTGCTGGTTTTGGAAAACTTGTTTCTCCAGATAAAAAAACTAAATATCCGGGTTGAGGAAAGGGATTGATTATTTGACAGAAGTAGTAGGCGTTCGATTTAAATCACTGGGGAAAATATACTATTTCGACCCCGAGGACAATACGATCCCCGCCGGTACGGACGTAGTGGTGGAGACGGCCCGGGGCCTGGAGTACGGCAAAGCCGTGATCGGCAACCGGGAGGTAGAGGAGAGGACCGTCGTACAGCCCCTGAGGAAGGTGACCAGGGTGGCGACGGACGAGGATAAAGACAAGATGCTGGCTGTGCGGGAGAAGGAAGAGCAGGCGCGCGCCGTCTGCCTGGAGAAGATCGCCCAAAGGGAGCTGCCCATGAAGCTGGTGGAAGTGGAGTATTCCTTTGACGGCAGCAAGGTCTTATTTTATTTCACCGCGGAGGGCAGGGTCGACTTCAGGGAGCTGGTCAAGGATCTGGCTTCCGTGTTTAAAACGAGGATAGAGCTGCGGCAGATCGGCGTCAGAGACGAAGCGAAGATGCTGGGCGGCCTGGGATCCTGCGGCAGGGAGCTTTGCTGCGCGTCGTTTCTCAGCGACTTTGAGCCCGTCTCCATCCGCATGGCGAAGGAGCAGAACCTTTCCCTGAACCCCAGCAAGATATCCGGCATATGCGGCCGGCTGATGTGCTGCCTGAAGTACGAAAGCCAAGGTTATGAGAATACCAAAAAGAACAAGGCGGACAAGAACCAGGAAAAAGCAGCCGCCCCTGCCGAAGACAGCCCCATGGAAGGGGTGTACGACGTGGAATTCCTGACGGAGGAAGACCTTAAAGATTTCCCTGAGCTGCGTGAGGTCATGAAGGAAGATGAGGGGCAGTAGCCGATGAACCTTAGCGAGAGGCTCGACCATATAGAAAAAGGCCAGCGCGCGCTGCAGGAGGAGATACAGCAGGTCAGGCGGGAAGCGGGGCTGTTGGAAGAGGAAAACCAACGGCTAAGGCGCCAGCTTTGCCAGGTCGGTGACGGCGATTATCAGCAGGTGACCGCCAACGGGGTCAGGATACAGCAAACCGCCAGGGAGAATCTTGAGAAGCTTTACCTGGAGGATTTCCATATATGCCACCTTTTCTTTGGGCAGGAAAGGAAAGGCGAGTGCCTGTTTTGCCGGGGATTTCTGGAGAAGTGAAGGATTTTAGCGATATATGGGGCTTTCTGCGGGAAGAGGCGCTGCCGCCCGGGGTACTTCATATCGTAGCGACGCCCATCGGCAATCTTGAGGATATCACGCTGAGGGCTCTGCGGGTGCTGGCGGGCGCGGAGCTGATAGCGGCGGAGGATACGCGGCGGACGGGGTTGCTGCTCAAGGCTTATGGCTTGAAGAAGCCCATGGTGAGCTGCTTTGCCCACAATGAAGAGGCCCAAAGCCGACGTATCGTATCGGCGCTGGCGGAAGGTAAGGCCGTAGCCCTGGTCAGCGACGCGGGCTTGCCCGGCATATCCGACCCCGGCGCCAGGCTGGTCAGGCAGGCGCTGCAAGCCGGGATAGAGATTTCGGTGATCCCGGGCCCCTCGGCGGGGCTGACGGCTCTGGCCGCCTCGGGCCTGGATACGGAAGCCTTTGCCTTTGGCGGCTTCATCCCCCGGGACGGCAAAGGCCGTAAAGCCTGGCTTGAGCGCTTTGGCAGCTTTGCCGGGACGCTGATCGTATACGAAAGCCCAAGAAGGCTGGAAGCGACCTTACTGATGCTGATGGAAGCCTGGGGCGACCGGAAGTGCTGTGTAGCCAGGGAGCTGACCAAGCGCTATGAGGAATTCATCCGGGGCAGCTTGTCGGAGGTACACGGCAGACTGAGCGGAGCCGGCGGGGTCAAAGGCGAGATCGTCCTCATCCTGGAAGGCAGGCCCTTTCCCGATAGGGAAAAGCTCAGCCGGGAGGAAGCCTCCGCCCGTGGAGAAGAGCTGGTAGCGGAAGGGCTGGGCATAAAAGAAGCCAGCCGGCGGCTGGCGGAGGAAAGCGGGATATCCGCGAAGGAATGTTACGCCATGCTGACGAAAGCGTCTGAAGATGCTAAAATGTCTTGATCAGGCTCTCGGCGCATGACTTACAAACCAGTTTGTTTTGGAAGTGCTGGACATTATTCGCGCTGCCGCAGAATATGCAAGCCGGTTCGTACTTCTTAAGGATGATTTTTTCCTCGTCAACATAGATTTCAAGAGCGTCTTTTAAGTCAATCCCGAGTGTGCGCCTTAACTCGATCGGTATCACGACCCGGCCTAACTCATCAACTTTTCTTACGATTCCTGTAGACTTCATTGGATGGACCCCTTTCTAATCCGAAATATAAAGACCTTCCAGTAAAGAATAACAGTACTTCCAATTAAAGTCAACACTAAAACGGCATTTTTTTTAAAAAAATTGTAAATTTCGACAAAATATTAAATATTACCAATTATGTAATATACAGGAGGATACAATGGACAGGGAGAGGTTCTACATCACAACGCCGATTTACTACCCCAGCGCCAACGCCCATATCGGGCACGGCCTTACTACGGTGCTGGCGGACGCCATGACCCGGTATAAGAAAATGAGGGGCTTTGAGACCTGCTTCCTCACGGGCATGGATGAGCATGGGCAAAAGATAGCCAAGGCAGCCGCCCTGGCCGGGAAAACGCCCCAGCGCCATGTGGATGATATGGCTGAGATGTGGCAAAACCTCTGGAAAAAACTCAAAATCGAGAATGATATCTTTATCCGCACAACCGAAGAGCGGCACATGGCCGGCGTGGAGAAGATATTCAATACGATATACGAAAAAGGCGACGTCTACCTCTCCCGTTACCAGGGCTGGTACTGCGTCTCCTGCGAGGCTTACTATACCGAGCGGCAAGTGGGCAAGGAGCGCATATGCCCCGACTGCGGGAAGGCAGTGGAGGTCATCGAGGAGGAGAGCTATTTCTTCAGGATGTCGAAATATCAGGACGTTTTACTCAAGCATATCGAGGAGAATCCGGACTTCATACAGCCGGCAAGCCGCCGCAATGAGATGGTCAACTTTGTGAAGAGCGGCCTCGAGGATCTTTGTATCTCCAGGACTTCTTTTGACTGGGGCATCCCGGTGCCGGTAAACGGGAAGCATGTGATATACGTATGGTTCGACGCCCTGAGCAACTATGTCACAGCCCTGGGATACGGCTCGGGCGACCTGTCGCTGTACGACGCGTTCTGGCCGGCGGACGTGCATCTGATGGCGAAGGACATCATCCGGTTCCACGCGGTCATCTGGCCCGTCATCCTGATGGCGGCGGATATCCCTTTGCCGAAAAAGGTCTTCGGCCACGGCTGGGTGATGCTGGACTCCGGCAAGATGTCAAAGTCCACGGGTAATGTAGTAGACCCTTTGGTATTGATCGAAAAATACGGCGTAGCCGCGGTCCGCTACTTCCTGCTCAGGGACATTCCCAGCGGGCAGGACGGCTACTATAGCGAAGACGCGCTGATCCAGCGGATCAACTCGGATCTGGCGAACGACTACGGCAACCTGGTCTCCAGGACAGTGGCTATGGTGGAGAAGTATTTCGACGGCGAGGCGCCAACCTGTGGGGACGCGCCGCTGCCGGAGCCGGATATGGAGCTGCGCGCGCTGGCGGAAAGCGTAACCGACGAAGCGGCGGAGTATATGGAGAAACTGGACTTCGCCAATGCGATGACGGCTGTATTCAAGCTGATCAGCAGGGCGAATAAATACATCGACGAGACTGCCCCATGGGTGCTGGCGAAGGATCCGGCGATGCGGGATAGGCTTGGCAAGGTGTTGTATCACCTGCTGGAAGCCGTGCGCATCGCCACGCTGCTGCTGGCGCCCGCCATGCCAAATATACCGGAGCTGGTCTGGGCCCAGATTGGGTACTGGCCGGAGGGCGGGCTGAGCTGGGATCTGCTTGCCTGGGGCGGCACGAAGCAGGGGCAGCGCGTGAGCAAGGGCGCGGCTCTCTTTCCGCGAATAGACGCTTAGCAAGCAACGAAGAATAGGCACGCATAGAGGGCAGCCTATAGCAGGCAGCCTGTGACTGGCAAGGCGGCATTGCGACGCGGTCGCCAAGACAAGCGACGAAATCGCGAGGGAGTGTACTTCTGATGGTACATGACCGAGTAGATTGAGGAAATGGGCGAAGTCAGAAAGGAAAAAGACAAGTCAGATGTGGTTTGATACGCATGCTCATGTAGATAGCAAAGACTTTGACGAAGACCGGGCTGAAGTGATTGAAAGGGCGAAGCAAGCGGGCGTGACCCGTTTCGTCAATGTTGGCTGCAGCCGCGGTTCGGCTAAGCGCACGATGGAGCTGGTGGAGCGGTACGACTTTATCTACGGTACGGTAGGCCTCCACCCCCATGACGCAAAATCCATGACCGACGAACTTTTGGAAGAGATCAAGGGCTGGGCCGCCCATCCGAAGATCCTTGCCATCGGCGAGATCGGGCTGGACTTCCACTATGATTATTCCCCCAGGGAAGTCCAGCGGGAGGTCTACCGGCGCCAGATCCGCCTGGCGCTGGACTTGGCTATGCCGGTGGCGATACATGACCGGGAAGCCCACAGGGAGTGCTTCGACATCCTGACGGAAGAGGGAGGCTGGGCCAACGGCGGCATCTATCATTGCTACTCCGGAAGCGCCGAAATGGCGGCGGATATCCTGAAAAATGGCTTTTATATCTCCTTCTCCGGGACGGTGACCTTCAAAAACGCCGATAAGCTCCGCCGCGCCGCCATGGCCGTACCCCTCGACCGGCTGCTCATCGAGACGGATTGCCCCTATCTCTCGCCCCAGCCGTACCGGGGCAAGCGCAATGAGCCCGCCCATGTGGCGGCTACCGGCAGGGCGCTGGCGGAGCTGCGAGGCATAAGCCATGAAGAATTCGCGAAGCTCACCTGGGAAAACGCTTGCCGGGCCTACCGGATACAGCAGTAGGAGCGATATGGACGCGGACGCCGGTATATATACAAAGGCGAATAAGGACGACATGCCGATGATACGGGAAGTCGTTGTCGTCGAAGGCAAGGACGACGTGGCTGCGGTAAAGCGGGCTTGCAAGGCGCAGACTCTAGTCACAAGCGGGCTGGGCATTTCCCGGGAAATGCTCGATGAGATCAGGATGGCGAAAGAGCGTTGCGGCGTCATCGTGCTGACGGACCCGGACGCCCCGGGCGCGAAGATCCGCCATATCATCGAAGGGGCCGTACCGGGCTGTAAGCACGCGTACCTGTACAGGGATCGCCGGGATAGGAGCCGGGGGGTGGGGGTGGAGTACGCTTCCCCGGCTGAGATACTTGCGGCGCTCCAGGCGGCGAAAGCCACGCTGGTTGCCAAACGGCAAGAGCTGTTCACCCAGGCGGACATGCTCGAACTTGGGCTATCCGGAGGATTGGGCGCCCGGGCAAAGAGAGACAGGCTGGCCAGGCGGCTGGGCCTGGGGCAGACCAACGGGAAGCAGTTCTTACGCCGGCTCAATGCTTACGGCATAAGCCGGCAGGAGGTATTCACGGCTATACGGGAGATGACCGGCGACGATGACGAATAAAGAGAATACGGCGCTGACGGCTCTGGCCCGTCAGGGCTTCCGTTTTAAAAAGGAATTAGGGCAGAACTTCATATTCAACGCCTTTGTGCTGGAGCAAATGGCCGACGCGGCGGGGATAGAGCCGGGCGATACGGTCATCGAAGCCGGGGCGGGGGCGGGAAGCCTGACGGCGGTGCTGGCGGAGAGAGGCGCCAAAGTCATGGCGATCGAGCTGGACAGGGCCCTCATCCCCTATCTACGGGACAGATTCCGCGATGAACCCTGCGTAGAGATCATACAAGGGGACGTCATGAAGCTGGATTTGGACGCCCTGGCGGCTACAGGCTCCGGGGCGCCTGGCGGCGCGGCGGCAGCTTATAAAATCTGCGCCAACTTGCCGTACAATATATCCTCCGCGTTTGTCACCATGGTCTTCCGGCGTTTGAGAGGGGCCGAAGGGGGCGCCGTCATGCTGCAAAAAGAAGTGGCAGGTAAAGTCACCGCCCAGCCGGGGCAGGATGACTACGGGCTGCTGGCCCTGGCCGCCGCCTGGTACGGCGAGGCGAAGCAGGTTATGGTACTTGAGCCGGCTTACTTTACGCCACCGCCCCCCGTGGACTCGGCGGTGGTCGCCTTTCGCCGCCGGCGCCTGGAGCTGGGCGCGGAAGAAAACGCGTTGTGGCTGGTGATCCGGGGCCTTTTCAACCAGCGGAGGAAAAACCTCTTAAATGGCTTAAAGTCCCTGGGCGCCTTTACTCCCGCCAATGGCAGGAGTTGGGCCGAGGTCCTGGAGTCGGCCGGTATCGACCACAGACGCAGGCCGGAAGCGCTGTCCCTGGAAGAATTCGCCGCTATCGCCGCCGCCGCCGGTTATGTCGCTTGATTTGGCGACATTGCGGCGGCATTATATTAATAGTATAATACAAAGGTTAATAGTCACCGTTCGATGACCGCAAAAGGAGACCTGCTTGAAGATCGGCCTGGACATAGGCTCCACCACCGTCAAGTGCGTGGTGCTGGACGCCATGGAAGAAATCATATACGAATCCTATGAGCGGCATTATTCGCGGATCACCGGCTGCACAGCGGACCTGCTGAGGCGGCTGACGAAGGAGATGCCGGATCTCAGGCGCGCCCGGCTGGCTATCTCCGGCTCCGCCGGCATGGGCCTTGCGGAAAGCTGCGCGGTGCCTTTTGTCCAGGAAGTGTTTGGCGCCCGTATAGCCGCGGGCAAGCTTCTGCCGGCAGCGGATGTGATCATCGAGCTTGGCGGGGAGGACGCGAAGATACTCTTCCTCACCGGCGGGCTGGAAGTCAGGATGAACGGCACCTGCGCGGGAGGGACGGGGGCGTTTCTCGACCAGATGGCTACGCTGCTGGAAATCAGCCTGGAAGAAATGAACGAGATGGCGGGCAGGGCGGAAAGGGAGTACGCCATAGCTTCCCGCTGCGGCGTATTCGCGAAGTCGGATATCCAGCCGCTGCTCAATCAGGGCGCCCTGAAGGAAGACGTGTCGGCAAGTATCTTCGCGGCAGTGGTAAGCCAGACTATCACCGGGCTGGCCCAGGGGCGGCCCATCAAGGGGCAGGTCGTCTATCTGGGAGGGCCCCTGACCTTCCTGTCCCGGCTGCGGGCAAGCTTCGACAAAAGCCTGGAGACGACAGGCATATGCCCCGAGGGATCCCTGTACTATGTGGCCTTGGGGGCGGCGTACTCGGCCGATCAGCCTCTTGATCTGGCTGAGGTAGCCCGGGCATTGGAGGATTATGGAAACCGCGGGCAGTATGCCTTCATGGCGCCATTGTTCCGCGACGAGGGGGAGTACGAAGACTTCCGCAGACGGCACGGGAAGGCGTCGGTAGCCTTCAAGAAGCCGGGGCCGGATACAAAACGCGCGTATTTTGGCGTGGACGCCGGTTCGACGACCATCAAAATGGTGATGGCCGACGGGGAAGACAGGATACTCGCAAGCAGCTATCAGACCAACAATGGAAACCCGGTCCAGACGGTACGCGCGTTTCTCCAGGAGTTCTATGAAGCCTGGCCTCATGTGGAGATCGCCGGCAGCGCGGTCACGGGATACGGGGAAGATATCGTACGCCATGCCTTCCGCGTGGATCACGGCGTCGTGGAGACGGTGGCGCACTACAAGGCGGCGGCCCTTTTTATGCCGGATGTGGATATCATCATCGACATCGGCGGCCAGGATATCAAATGCTTTAAAATCCGAAACGGCGCCATCGACAATATCTTTCTGAATGAGGCCTGCTCTTCCGGCTGCGGCTCTTTTCTCCAGACTTTCGCCAACGCTCTTGGTTATGAAACGGAAGAATTCGCACGGCTTGGCCTCTTTGGCCCACGCCCTGTGGATCTGGGCTCCCGGTGTACGGTATTTATGAATTCATTGGTGAAGCAAGCCCAGAAGGACGGCGCCGACGTCGAGAACATATCCGCGGGGCTGTCCATCAGCGTAGTGAAAAACGCCTTGTATAAAGTGATCCGCCCCGACGCCTCCGAACCATTAGGCAAGCGCATCGTCGTACAGGGCGGTACCTTCCTGAACGACGGCGTGCTCCGGGCTTTCGAGCAGGAGCTGGATCTGCAGGTGATCCGGCCGGAGATAGCCGGATTGATGGGCGCGTACGGCGCCGCAATATTTGCCAAAGAGCAAAGATCTGAAAAAGATAAGGGGATACGGGAGGCGTTTGGTACTGCCGACAGGCGGAGAGGATTGCTGGACCGGGACGAGCTGAAGGGGTTCAAACACGAGACGACGTCGGCCAACTGCGGCATGTGCAGCAACAATTGCCAATTGACAATAAATGCTTTCGGGGGAAATCGGCGTTACATCAGCGGAAACCGCTGCTCCCGCCCGGTGACGAATAAGACGAACGACCAAAGCCTCAACCTCTATGCATATAAACAGCAGAGGATAGAAGCCTGCCGCGAAGAAGGGCTTAAGCCCGGGGGAGAGGGGAAGGCATATGGCCGCAAGAGGGTAGGCATACCCCTGGGCCTTAATCTATATGAGCTTTTGCCATTCTGGCAGGCCTTCTTCAATGCCCTCGGATTCCCCGTCGTCGTATCTCCGCCCTCAAGCAGGGAGCTATATCTGGCGGGGCAAGCTTCGATACCTTCCGACACCATCTGCTACCCCGCGAAGCTCATGCACGGCCACATACGCTATCTCCTTGAGCAAGGGGCCGACGCGATATTTTACCCCTGCATGACCTATAACCTCGACGAAGGCCTGGGAGATAACCATTACAATTGCCCGGTGGTGGCGTATTATCCGGAGGTGATCGCCGCCAACGAGCCGGCGGTGAAAGGGAAGGTATTCCTATATGACTACCTCGGCTTACACAGGCCTAAGGAGTTTGGCGCTGCTATGCGGCGGATACTGGAGGATAAGCTTGGGGAGCGGTTCAGCCTCCGGCAGGTCGGAGCCGCCCGCGAAAGCGCTTATGCCGCCCTCGGCGCCTATCGGAGGAAGGTAGAGGACAAGGGAATGGAAATCATCGCCAGGGCGCGTTCGGAGGGACGCCAGATCATCGTCCTGTCGGGGCGGCCCTACCACGTAGACGGCGAGATCAACCACGGCATCGATCGATTGATCGCCGACTTCGGCGCTGCGGTGGTCACAGAAGACGCGCTGAGCCCCTTGGTAGAGAAAGCGCCCGGCACGGTGCTTAATCAGTGGACTTACCATAGCCGCCTGTACGCGGCGGCCCACTACGTCGGGACCCAGGAAGATATGAACCTGGTGCAGCTGGTTTCTTTCGGCTGCGGCGTAGACGCTATCACAACAGATGAAGTCCGTGATATACTGGAAGAAAGAAATAAGATATATACCCAAATCAAGATCGACGAGATCGCCAACCTGGGCGCGGTGAGGATCAGGCTGAGGAGCCTGCTGGCGGCTATCGGAGGAGAAAGAACGGATGAGCAGGACTAGGAGAGGTACCGTGGGGATGGCTGCCGCGCAGACACTGGGCAGCGGGCGCATACCGAGGGTGCCATTTACGAAAGAGATGAAAGACGAGTATACGATACTGGCGCCCATTATGGCGCCCATACACTTTGCTTTCATCAAGAATATTTTTACGAACGCCGGCTACCGGGTGGAGCTGCTGGATAACTGCGGCCAAAACGTGGTGGAGGAAGGCCTGAAGTATGTACACAACGATACATGTTATCCCGCCCTGCTGGTCATCGGCCAGATGCTGGACGCGCTGAGGAGCGGGAAGTACGATTTGAGCAAAACGGCTTTGCTGATGTCCCAGACCGGCGGCGGCTGCCGGGCGTCGAATTATATCTTTTTGCTGCGCAGGGCACTAAAGAAGGCTGGCTTCGATGAGATACCCGTCATATCCTTTAACCTGTCGGGGCTGGAGAAGAACAGCGGCTTCCGGCTCACCCTGCCCCTGATCTATCAGATGCTGGCGGGGCTGGTCTATGGCGACGGCCTCATGGCCCTGAGCAACCAGGTGAAGCCCTACGAAAGGGAAAAAGGCGCCGCCGCTTCGCTGGTGGAAGCCTGGATCGCCCGTATCACCGGGCAGTTCAACCGGAAAAAGGGCTACTCCATGAAAGAGATGGGGGATAACTTCAGCCGGATGGCGGCGGACTTCGACGCCGTCCCCCGGGATCACGTACCGAAAGTGAAAGTGGGCATCGTCGGCGAGATCTATGTCAAGTACGCCAGCCTGGGCAATAATAATCTCGAAGATTTCCTGGCGAGCCAGGATTGCGAGGTCATGGTTCCCGGATTGCTTGATTTTATGCTGTATACCCTTGACGGAAAGGTGGAAAACCATAAGCTGTACGGCGGCGGCGGCGCCGACGCCAGGATCCGGGCTGCCATCGGGAAGTATATCATGAGAATGCAGGACGTCATGATCAACGCCATAGCCGCTTACCCGGATTTTGTCCCCCCGTCCCGTTTTTCCCACACAAAGTCCCTGGCTGAGGGCGTGATCGGCGCCGGCTGCCAGATGGGCGAGGGCTGGCTCCTGACGGCGGAGATGGTGGAGTTGGTGGAAAAAGGATACGGCAATATCGTATGCACCCAGCCCTTCGGCTGCCTGCCAAATCATATCTGCGGCAAAGGGATGATACGGAAGATCAGGGAAACAGAGCCCAGCGCAAATATCGTGCCCATAGACTACGACCCCAGCGCCACCAGGGTGAATCAGGAAAACAGGATCAAGCTGATGTTGGCTGTGGCCCGGGAAAATATGGATAAGGGGCAGGGGACGCCAAAGAAACAGAAGCCGGGGGACTCCGTCCCGGGTCGCCTTGACCGCAGCGACCCGCGCCGGAGATGGTGGAGCCGGCTGCCTTCCCATGCATAAGCCCGTGCGCCGCGCCGCACCCGGCGAAAGGACAAAACTCATGAAACTGCTTATCGCTTCATTGATATTGATGCTATCCTTATCCGGCTGCGGCGCCGCCGATCCCGACGCCGGGGCGGAACAGGCTCCGGCAGAGCAGGCGGAGACAGTGATCGGCAAGGGGCACAGGGAGCCGGTGATACCTCCGCGCCCGATGCCGGCCATCGTACCGGACTTGCCCACCGGCATCCTTGTGATGATCGACAACTATGATCCTGCCAGGCCCCAGTCGGGGCTGGATAAGGCCGACGTGGTGTATGAGATCATCGCCGAGGGGGGGATCACCCGGTACATGGCGTTGTTCTACACACAAGCGGCAGCGGTGATAGGGCCGGTGCGAAGCGCGAGGTATTATTTTGTACAGCTGGCGAAGGGCATGGATCTGCCCTATGCCCATGTAGGCGGCGCGGAAGACGCCTTGGCCATGATCGGAAACCTGAGGATAAAGGATATCAACGAGATAAGCAACGCCCAGAAGTATTTCTGGCAGGATCCATCCCGGAGAAGGCCGCACAGCACATATACGAGTACGGACAAGCTGGTGGAGGCGGTTACCAATAAGCAATATGCCTGCAAAGCGCCGGATCTCCCTCCCGTCGCTACCGAATTCGCCGGGCAAGCGCTGCCGGACGGGCAGCTCGAGCTGACCTATGTATCCGGGCGGGGCGGGTATCAGGTGCAGTGGATATGGGACGGGGAGCTGGGGGAGGGCGGCCAATACCGGCGGTACATCAATAATAAGGCCCAGTCTACGCTGGACGGAGCCCCGATGGCGGCGGATACGATCTATATCATTGCCGCCCAGAGCAAGGCGAGAAATACAGACCCCGTCACCTCGTCGGTAGATATCGTCGGCAGCGGCGACGCCTTATGCATCGTCGATAATAAAATCATCAAGGGGAGCTGGAAAAAAGAATCCGCGGAAAGGCCCCTGATCATAAGCGACGCCTCCAACTGGCCCATGACGCGAAAGCAGGGGCAGCTATGGATACAAGTGGTAGATAGTCTGGAGGCTGTGAGCTTTGGCAAATGATCTTAGCCCGGTGAAGATATATACGGACGGAGCCTGCAAAGGCAACCCCGGGCCGGGGGGATGGGGCGCCGTGCTCCTGTGGCGCGACGAGGAGAGAAGGCTTCAGGGGGGCGAGGACGATACGACCAACAACCGTATGGAGCTCACCGCCGCCATCATGGCCCTGGAGGCCCTCAAGAGGCCCTGCGCGGTGGAACTGTACAGCGACAGCGCCTATCTAGTCAACGCTTTTTCCCAAGAATGGATTGTCAAATGGCAAATCAATGGCTGGCGCAACGCAAGGAAGGAGCCGGTGGAGAACCGGGAGCTCTGGGAGAAGCTTCTGGATTTGAGCCGCGTCCATCAGATATCCTGGCGCAAGGTAAAGGGCCACAGCGACAACGATTATAATAATCTGTGCGACGCCATGGCGGTGGAGGAAGCAGGGAAGCGCGCCACTTAGAGGGATTTCTTACGGACGCCTTTTTCAAATACCCGGTGAGCGACGGAGTACATGGAGTCGTAGATAAGCAGGTCGGCGGCGCTGTAAGTCTTTAACGCCTGCCCGACGTAGTAAACGTCCGTGATCGATTCCTGGCCGGACGCCGTGTCCAGCTGACGCGGGTGCTTTTTCACAGAAAGGCTGCCAAAGGCGTGGAGGCGGATCAGCTGAGAGAGGAAGGTATCCTCATGATAGTACACCATCATGGGGCGGTTCGCGAAATCCAGCTGCTTGAACCCCGAGTAGCCGCCGGACCAGAAGTTGAGAAAAAGAAGCCCGTCAGGCTTTAGCGCGGCGGCGGCGTTTCTGATCAACTCCGCCAGCTCGGCGGGCTTCAGATGGTAAGCGACAGAAGCGACGATTATGGCGTCAAAGGCGTTCTCCGGGTATGACGCCGTCCGTATATCCAGGCAGTGGAAGTCTCCTTTGGGCGCCCTTTTTCTTGCATGGCGGATCATGACTCTGCTGAGATCCAAGCCGGTGACCCTTATGTGGGGATAGCTGTTCATCACCAGTTCGGCGTTCATGCCGGGGCCGCAGCCCAGGTCAAGCACCCTGGCGCCGGGCTTAAGGAACCGAAGAAAACGGGAAAGCGCTTTTGATTGGATGTTGTTTTTCCCTCCGACGGGGCTTTTCAGATAAGCCTGAATGTTTTGATCATAGATTTGCCTGGCCTGATTACAATGCATGATCGCTTCCCCCTTTCATCAGCGTGACGGACGGTCCGGGTATAGAAAAGCAATACAAATCACAGGATAATGAGGTGCAGGTATGGATGAACTATTTGACGTCATAATCATCGGCGGCGGGCCGGCGGGATTGTCGGCCGCGATCAACAGCGCCATGCGCGGATGCAGCGTGCTGGTTCTGGATTCAGGGGCGTCCAGGCTTACCCGCGCGGAAAAAATAGACAACTATCTGGGCATGCCGGGCGTGACAGGCCTTGAGATGATGAATCGCTTTACCAGACATGCCCGCAGACTTGGCGTATTCATCGAGAAAGGTAAAGCGACGAATATACTCCCTATGGGGGATCAGTTCCTGATAAGCGTGGGCGTACATGTCCTGTACGCGAAAGCCGTGGTGCTGGCGGTAGGCGCCATGAGGACAGGGGCCATCGAAGGGGAGGAGAGGCTTCTGGGCCGGGGCGTAAGCTATTGCGCCACCTGCGACGGTATGTTGTACAAGGGGAAGAAAGCCATCGTCTACGGTATATCGGCAGACGCGCCGGATGAGGCGAACTATATGTCGGATATAGGCGTATCGGTGGTCTATGTCAACCCGGGCCCGCGGCCGGAGGGGCTTAAGCCGGACATCGTCTGCTACAGCGGCGAGATATCCGCCATACGGGGCGGAGAGACGGTACAAAGCATAGAGTTTGCCGGAGGTATACTGCCGGTGTTGGAGACCGACGGGGTGTTTCTGCTGCGGGACGCCATAGCCCCGCATACCCTGGTCAACGGGCTGGGCATAGAGGAAGGATATATCCATATAGAAGGCGACAAAAAGACCAATGTCCCCGGGATATTTGCCTGCGGCGACTGTACCGGCCCCCCTCTGCAAATATCGAAAGCCGCGGCGGAAGGGCTCTTTGCCGGGCAGGCAGCCGCCCGGTATGTGGACAGCATAAAGTAGACAGGATCCGAAACGCCACGGCGGGAAAGCAGGGATTACTGGCGGGTTTATAGCACACTTCTTTGTGTATGATCAAGACAGATCATATGCGAGGGGGCGTCTGTATGAAGTATAAGCTGAGCTACGTCCACGGGCACGTCGAGGTATTCGACGAGACGGGGAGGTTCATGTTTTCCGCGGACAATCACCGGGAAGCCATGGAAGAGATCGAAAAGCGCCAGGCTGCGTTTATGCTCAAAGAAAGAGACCCGGCCGCCTGACGCGGAATGTAGCCGCCTGGTATATCTCTTGGAGCCGTACCAGGAACTATTCTTATTATAATATATAGTATAATAAAAGTCAAAAATGTCGGTGCGTGCATATAGCGGGCGATACAAGGAACCACATACAGCGCGATGAGAGAAGGGCGCGACCAAAGCAGCGCAGACTACTGGTTAAGCCGCGCCGCTTTTGGGCTGCGGGCGCGGCTTACTTCAGGTAGTGGTCAAAATACGCCGCGATGACGTCGCTATTCTCTTTGGTATTAAAACCGTAGTCCGCGTGATTCCGATCCTCATATAGGACCAGCTTCACCTTGCTTTCCCCGCAGATACCGGCGATCTTCTCCGCGAGAAGAGTCGAATGCTGGTAGGCGACGACCCCGTCTTTCACGCCCTGGAGAATCAATGTGGGCGGGATATTTTTATGCACATAGCTGATCGGGCTGATCAATCCCAGCAGGCTTGCGGCGGTCGTGCCAAATACGGCGCCGAAAAACGCCGGCTCGCCGGGTTTCTCCCTGGATAAGCGGGGGACGCCGGACTCCCGAAAGAGCTCGTCTCCGGATGCATCTAACATGGAGGGACCGTACATATCGCAGATCGCTTCCAACTCGTCGGAGAATCCGGGCCAGCCGTACTTCTCACCGGCGTACTCGGGCCGGTTGGCGGTGAAGCCCATCATCAGGGTGATGTGCCCTCCCGCCGAGTCTCCCGCCATCCCGAAGCGGGAGGGGTCGAAGTTGTACGCGTGGGCATGGGCGCGGGCCCAGCGGACTGCGGTCTTCACGTCGAATATAAATTCGGGGAACACCGCTTTCGGCGCCAGGCGGTAGTCCACCGATATCACGGCGTAGCCGTGGTCAATCAGGCCGATGATACCGCCCAGGAACCCTTCCGTCTTCGACCCCATGGTCCATCCGCCGCCGTGCACATAGAAGACCACGGGCAAGGGCCCTTCGGAGGCCTCCGGCATATAGACGTCCAGCAGCTGCTCCGGCAGCGACCCGTACTGTATATTTAGCGATTTGTTTTTGATCGCGGCGTGGTCGAAGGGGGAAGGCACGGCCATCTTTTGGAAGGCCCGGATCTCGTTCTCGGTCATATAGTAGCATCCGTCCTCCGCGACGGGGCGGTCCTTAATCGGTTTGGACATGGCAATCAGCTCCTCTCTGCTTCCTGTCAACTCATACGATCCTCGCGCCGAATGGCATGAGGGCGAGTTTCGCCATCTTGAAGCATTGCAATCCAAATGGGATCCCAATAATGGTACAACACAGTATCAAGCCGTTTGCCGCGGCGCATATCGCCAAGGGGACGCCGCCGAAGACGATCCAGAAGATGTTAGCGATAAGCGACGGCGCACCGCCGCCGTACTGCACTTCCTTTCCGAATGGGGCAAACGCAAGGGAGGCGAACTTGAAGCATTGCCGTCCGATGGGTATCCCGACAATCGTGACGCACCACAGCAGCCCTACGAGGCACCATGCTAAGGCTTGCCATATCCCGCCACAGAGGATCCATACAATATTACCCAAGCAGCCCATCTATTGCCCCCCTGTCCCTTTTTTTATCAGTATACCATTGACCACTATTACGTACAATAAACATCGTTGCGAACGTTTGTTTATTATTGATTTTGTATCTTGCTTATTTACTTTGGCGCATTGCCAAGCGTATCAGCCGTATCAGACTTTTTACAATTACCTGAAAATTCCCATTGACTTCATAGACTACACATGTTAGACTGGTCATAGTCTATTGATTGTAGTTTGGAGGAATCCCTATGGCTAAAGGCTTGCAACTAACCGCAGCGGAGGAAAAACTCGCGGCGTTGATATGGCGCGGCGCGCCGCTGACCTCGCCGGAATTGGTCGCTATTGCGGAGCGGGAGCTGGATTGGAAAAAATCCACTACCTACACCATTTTGAAAAGGCTGTGTGACAAAGGCGTTTTCAAGAACGAAAACGCGAATGTGTCAGTTTTGCTTACTCTCGACGAGTTGAGGGCGTGTCAGAGCCGCCATTTCGTAGAGGATACATTTGGCGGGTCGCTGCCGAAGTTCATCACTTCTTTTGCCGGGGGCAAAAAACTGACAGCGGAACAAGTGGCGGAGTTAAAACGTCTTATCGAAGAACACGCGGAGGATGATTAACGTGACATATCCTAAGTTCGCTACAGAAATGGAAAGCGGATACGTTTGGAGGTCATGATGGAAAAACTGTTTCTCATTGTTTTGAACATGAGCATCACCGGGGCGTTCGTCATCGCGGCGATTTGCCTTGCCCGTCTGCCGCTGAAAAAAGCCCCGAAGATAATATCTTACGCGCTGTGGGCGGTGGCGGGATTCCGGCTTGTGTTCCCGTTTTCCATAGAGAGCGTGTTCAGCTTGCTCCCGTTTAAAGCGCAGCCAATACCGCCGGACATCGCCATGCAACCGATACCACGCATTGATAGCGGCATACCGTTTGTGAATAACGCGGTCAGTAGTGTTTTGCCTGCCGCCGCGCCCATTGACAGCGTTAATCCGCTTCAAGTCTGGACGTTCATCGGTTCATGGATCTGGATTATCGGCATCGCCTTTATGCTCATATATGGCGTTGCGTCGTTTATTATCCTAAAACGAAAAATGCGGAGCTCCGCCCATGTCGAGGCAAATATCTATGAAGCTGCCTGTATCCAGTCGCCGTTCGTGCTTGGCGTATTCGCTCCAAAAATCTATCTGCCTGTCGGTCTGTCCGAGCATGAGCGCGGATATATTCTTTTGCATGAGCAGACGCACGTCCGGCGCTGTGACCATATCGTAAAATTCGCGGCGTATTTTGTGCTGTGCCTGCATTGGTTCAATCCGCTTGCGTGGGTAGCATTTATGCTGATGGGCGTTGACATGGAGATGTCATGCGATGAGCGAGTGCTAAAAGAAATGGGCAGCAATACGAAAAAGGATTATTCGCTGTCGCTGTTGTCCTTATCGACTGAACGTAGAATGATCGGCGGCAGCCCGCTTGCGTTCGGCGAAGGTGGAGTGAAGGAGCGGGTGAAGCGGGTATTGCATTTCAAAAAGCCGTCGCGGGTGGTTGTCGTCGCGGCGATAGTTTTGGTTGCTGTGTTGAGCACGGGATTTGCTGTGAACAGGGCTGTTAGCGAACCGCTCATCGAAATGAAGATGATTTATGAAGAAAATCCGGCGTTCTTTTCGCGGGATATGAAACTGCTTTGGGGCGATACCGTCTATCATTTTGTCCATATTGCGAACGGAAAACCCGGTAAAAAAATCGGATATGCTACCGACGAATACGACGGTTGGCATATTTTCGAGCTTAAAGGGTATTCGCGGGATCATTTGTGCGCCACAGAAAAAACGAACGACAGCGGCTTATGGGTTTTTAGCGTCTACCCGCCGGAACAACCGTGGCAGCAGTATATCCTTGAAAACGCAACAGACCGCGACCGCATGATGCGTATGCTTTCAATTTCGCTTTATAGCGACGGTACGGCAAAACTCGCCACGCCGCCGATCAGCAGTTTTGCGATGGTTGGGACATATTATTACTCTTTTACAGATGGCGAATTATTGATTTACAACGATAGTAACGAGGAAACAGCGCGGTTTGAGGTCGTAGACGATACGACTATAATCTTTCGCACTGCGACGGTTCCGC
>Ga0082212_10000109_pt1 | contig 121660 bp, 116 predicted proteins | sample TergutNt197P3_FD_71548 | JGI IMG/M metagenome (GOLD analysis project Ga0082212, IMG submission 71548) | Neocapritermes taracua P3 segment gut microbial communities from Petit-Saut dam, French Guiana - Nt197 P3 | ecosystem: Host-associated > Arthropoda: Insects > Digestive system > Gut ...
CAAGGGGGCGTGGCCCCCTTGACCCGCAACTTGTGAGGGGGGCAGGGGAAATCATTTCCCCTGCCAGGGGAGCCTGAGGGGACAGCGTCCCCTCAGGAGGTCTGCGGCGGAGCCCTTGCGAAGGCCGCGCAGCCGGTGCAGGATTTCAGCCAGGGCATCAGCCGGGGCCGAATAGATGTCGCGCGTGCTGGTATGCGGATTCAAGTCAGCCGGGTCCACGCCGCAGGTGTGGATGGGCGTGACGCGCTGCTTACCGGAAAGGCCACGCAATAGCCACCAGCCGCCGAACAGGGCCACGGCGAAGAGGAGGGCGGCGACAGTGGCGTTCCACGCGCCCGCGCCCGTGGCCAGACCCCAGGGGGCCACATCCTGCGCGGGCAGGCCGAGCTCGACCAGAATTGTATTGATAGGAATGAGCACCAAGCCGGGGAACACGCTGGTCACCACGCAGCCGCCTGTCAGCAGGAACATGGGCATGAGCATGGAGCGGGGCGCTTCACAGACCTTTTCCAGACCCGGCATGGGCTGTCCGAGGAAGACCGAGTGCAGCATCTTGGCGAAGTAAGCCAGGGTGATCACGCTGCCGGCCAGGGACAGGATGGCGATAAACACCTGTCCTTGCTCCATCAGGGCGTGGTAGATGATCCATTTGGAAGTGAAGCCGTTGCTTGGCGGCACGCCGATGACGCAGAGCGCGCCCACGGTGAAACAGAGCAGGGTGAGAGGCATTCTGGCCGCGAGGCCGCCCATGTGGTCCATGTTCTGCAGGTGGGTTTGCGCAATGACCGCTCCGGCCATAAGGAAGAGCAGATCCTTGAACAGCATGTGGTTTACCAGGTGCAGGAGGCCCCCCGCAATGCCCAGCGAACTGCCCAGGGCGACGGCCACCACGATGTATCCGAGTTGGCTGACCGTGGAATAGATGAGCACCAGCTTGATATCGCGCTGAAAGACCGCATATATCCCGGCCATGACAATGGTGATGCCGCCGACCCACAAGGTCAGGTCCATGATTCCGGCCTTGCCGAACCAGGAGGCAGCGGCCACGCCGCCCCCGAGCATCAGGAAGAGTTTGGTCAGGCCGAACAGGGCGCTTTTCAGCAGCACGGAGGAAATGTAGCCGGAAACCGGCGTGGGCGCGGTGGCCGGGTGCATCTGGATGTCGATGCGGAAAGGCAGTTGGGCCGCCTTCATCACAAAACCGGCAGCCATGACCAGCAGAACAAAGCCGATCTGCCAGGGGTCGAGCATGGGCAGGGTCTGGCTGATCCGGGTAAAGGACGCGCCGCCGCACCAGTTGATCAGCAGGACCACGCCCAGGAACAGGAAGGCCGCGCCGAGCACGTTAAAGAAGAAGTACTTGAAGCCTTCGCGCAGGGCGTCCGGGTTTTCTTCATGCACGATAACAAAGTACAGGCTCCAGGAACTCATGATTTCCCAGAACAGGAAGAAGTTGAACAGATCCTGACTGGCGGCCACGCCGGTGAGGCCCGCGGTCATGAACAGGAAGAAGGCGTAAAAGCGCCATTGGGTGTGGCTGTGCCGCATGTAGCCCGAGGCGTAGAACATGTTCAGCGCGCCTATGGCCGGTACGAGCAGGGCGAACCAGAAGGAGATGCCGTCCAGTTCCTGGCCGAAAAGCACGACCAGGAAAGCAGCGGCGGCCAGAACCCAGCCCGTGGCCTGTCCGGCTCTTTCCGGATTGTTCCTGAAGTATACGGGCACGGCCGCGCCGAGCATCAGCCACAGAGCATAGGGCGGCCAGATAATGGACAGGGAGGGCAAGGTCTGCGGGGCTATTTTGCCCGCCTGGACAAAGCTGTCCACCACGGGCATGACCAGGGCGAGGGCAATGCCGGGGAACAGGCCGATGATCACGCACAGCGCGGCCAGAATAATGATGGGCGCGCGCATGGTCAGAGGCGGCTCCTGCACCGGCGGTCCGGTGTAGGGTTCGAAAATCAGGGCGCGGATGATGCGCGTGTAGTAGATGCAACCGGCCAGGCTGGCCAGCAGCAGGAGCGAGGCCAGAAAAATGCTCTCCCTGGCAATGGCGTAGAGCATGGTGAACTTGCTGATGAACCCGGCAAAGGGCGGCAGTCCCATGATGGACAAAAGGCCGATGATCATGCACCCGGCCGTGACCGGCATGGCCCTGCCGAGCCCTTTGAGGTCGTCCAGGGTACGCCCGCCCGCCCGCAGGATCACAATGCCGGAACACAGGAAGAGCAGGTCCTTCATGATGGCATGGTTGATCAGGTGGAACAGCGCGCCCGTGGCGGCAAGCCAGGTGCACAGGCCGAGAGTGATGGTGATTTCGCCGACCTGGCCCATGGTGGAATAGGCCAGCATGCGCTTGATGTCCCGCTGGCGCAGGGCCATCAGTTCGCCGTAGAGCATGGTCAGCACGCCGAGGAAGGTGATCAGGGAGCCGATGCCGGGAATGCCGGGCGCGCTTTGCTCGCCGAGCAGCACCCCCATGCCGAGCAGGCCGAAGAGCAGTTGGACCAGGCCGAATATCCCGGCTTTGGTCAGCACGCCGGACAGCGGGGCGGAAATGGATGAGGGCGCGGCCGGGTGGGCGTCCGGGAGCCAGGAGTGGCCGGGGACCAGACCCGCCTTGACGCCGTAGCCGATCAGGGCCAGCAGGGCGATCAGGGCCGCAATGCCGGGCCCGAGCGCGCCCGCGTGGGCGGCAACAGTGGCCACGGATAGGCTGCCGGTAAGGACGGACAGCATCAGCAGGGCGGGCAGCAGGAACGCGGCCGCCACGGTGCACATGACGTAATACTTGATGGCGGCCGCGTGCGCTTCTTTGGTATTTTCATAGGCCACCAGCACGTAGGAAGTGACGGTCATGAGTTCCCAGAACACGAACAGCCCGCCCAGATTGTCCGATGTGGCGATACCCGCCAGCGAGCCGAACAGCAGGAGCAAAAAGAAATAGTAGTTGTTTTCAGCGCCGGAAAAAGCATTGGCGGGTTTGTGGATGTACCCGCAGGAGTAAAGGGTGACCAGAAATCCGATGGCGGTGACCACCACGGCGAACAGTTTGCCCAGGGGCGTCTGGCTGTCCAGCAGGAACGCGGCGGCCAGGGCCAGACCCATGAGCGCGCAGGCCAGGATGTTGGCGTATTGACGGTTGACCCTGCCCACCAGCCAGACCACAAAGGCCCCGGCAAAGGGAATCAGGGCGGCGGCGTGCCAGGTGACAGCCAGATCAGGCAGCAGTTCCGCGCTTTCTCCGAAGACAAAAGCGGCGAAAGACATGAGGGAGTGGCCGAAAATGCCCATCAGGGCGAGCAGTCCGGCCAGAGCCAGATACGGGTAGGCATGCGGGCTCAAGTCTTCATATTCTTCCTTGTGGCGGCCGGACTCCAGCCAGATGCCGTGCACCATATGGATGGTGCGCCAGGCCAGGAGGGCGTTGGCCGCAACCATGAGGGCGGGCACGATCCACAAGGAAGAGGCGATGGCCGCGTGCATGACCAGGGGTTTTGCATCTGGCGTAAGAAAGGGGCTCACGCCGAGAGCGGCGAACATGGCAAAAGCGAACAGGGTGGCCGTGACCGGGCGGGCTCTGCCGATGCCGCGCAGGGCTTTTCTGTCGGCCGAACCGGCGGTTTCCGCCAGGCGGTCGAGCGTCAGCCAGGCCAGCAGTCTGGCCGTGCCCGTATACAGGAACATGAGCGCCGCGCCGGAACTCCCGTCAGCGCCACCGCTGCCGAAGCCGAGAAAAATATAGGATGCGTCCACCAGGCACATCCAGCGCAGCGAGGCGCGCAGGTCGCCTTCGCTTTCCGGTGTGCCGCAAAAGGCGGGAAATTTGTCCATAATGCCGCCGGGACAGTATTGCGGGCGGAATATTTTGAGCAGTCCTACTAAAAGTATAAAGCTCCCTAAAAGCAGGAGCACATACGATGCGACAGGATGAGGTGTGAGGGGCATGGGGCGTTCCTATTAACGGTTACACGGCAAAGCGGCATGCTGTAGCTTTGCTGTTATCGTATATAAAAAAATACGGCAATTCAAGTCAAAAGTATAGAAAATATCTATAGTGTGCCGGTCCGTTCCCGGAGAAGATCTCAGGCTTTTTGTGAATCCATTGCAACGTACCGCCATTACCGTACTTTTTACTCGCAATTCACTGCGAAATCCCGTACTGTTCATACACAAACATGCTGGGCGGAGCACTCATGATTCTCGACTGGAAAAAACTTTTTACTCAGGACGGCGGCGTATGGGCCGATGCCTGGACGCTTGCCGCTCCGCCCAAGCTGCAAACCCTTGCCGCTTTGCGCCATTTTCTGGATATTGTACATATCAGATACTGTCTGGTAAAGCCTTACTGGGAACTTCCCGACTATCCCCTGGTGGACACGCGTGAATTGATGCCGTCGTTTGAGGCGGATCTTTGGGAGCATAAAAAGCTGCCGGGTTTCAGTCTGGTGGCTTTTGCCAGGCCCATTTGCTATTTCACCGAGGTCTTCCAGTTCGACTCCCTGAAGTCCGTGGGCAGCCATTTGCGTAGCGATGTGGCGCAGCAATTCATGTCCCACAACATTGCGGCCATGCGGTCCCGCCTGCCCAGAGTGCTGCATGATCACTTCGAGCTGCGCTTTGAGAACGCGGACGTGTCCGGTCTGGAGCACTATCCCGCGCTGATACCTTTTCTGATGAACATGGATCGGGCGCAGGTCATGGGCTTGGGCGGTCAGCCGGGCAACATGCAGTTCCACCTGGCCGGAGTTTACGCTTCTTTGCCCTCGGATCTGGATACCGAGGTCAAGCGCTACGGGTTGCGCATCGGCAAATTTTCTCTCAATGACCATGACTCCTATGAGGAAAACCGGAGCTTTGTACTGCAACACCTCATGGAGCTTTACGGCTATCCGGTAGCCTCGGAACGCCGCACCTCGGCCGCTTTGTTTGCCCGCCGCCTGCACAAAATGGGCGAGCGTTTTCTTATCCGCACGCTTGGACAGTCTGATCGCACCATCAGCACCATGTGGTCGGATGATCCCAACGAGCCGTATCTGCATGTGAACAAGATCGCCCTGGTGCGCCTTGAAGACAGTATGTCGGAAGAGGCGCTTTTGCGGTTGAAAGACGGCGGGTTCATGGTGGACGAGGAAAAAGCGGTGGTAATCCTGAAGGTGACTTACCGCCAGCATAAGTTCAGCCCGGATAACGTGCGTCAGGAGCGCGCCCTTTCCATTGAAAATGCAAAGGTGATCCATCCGTTCACAGGGGAATATCTCGCCCTGCCGGGACTTATCCGGGACGCCGGCAGCATGTTTCTGCGTCTCAATGATATTGTCCGGGGCGAGCATAGCGGGCGTATCACCTATAGGCGCAATGAGATTGTCGAAAATACCGACACCGAGGAGAAACGCCTGAAGTTTCTCTATGCCTGGCTCTCCAAGCATCAGCGCCGGATTATATCTTACAGCGACGAATTTTTTGCCAAGATCGACAAGGTGCTGGATACCTATTTATTCTCTCCCGGCAGCGATGAGCGCTTTAACGAACTGAATGATCTCTATGGGGAAGTGAAGAGCCGCTACAGCTACATCCAACAGGCGCGCAAGGTGCGTATGCTGGAGGAACTGGGCGCGCGCGAACACAAGGGCGAGCGCATCGGCTATGGCCGGATGCTTGAGGAGTCTGTCCGCCTCCTGCATGGTCTCAAGTTTGAAATCGTGGATTATTTTGATTCCCTGGTGGGCACGGTCATTGCCATTGGCGAGTCCATGCTTAACGACAGGTATCTTGTTCGCAGCTATATCGAAAAGGCGGACGATGATCTGACGCAAAACGGCTTGGAGATAAAGCGCAATTACGGTAAGCTTGTTGCTCTGCTGGATGAATTCAAGGCCATCCGCAAGTCGCGCACGGAAAAAAATCCACAGCTATCCAAAGGAGCGCAGAGTGGCATCGCTTTTTGAAACCCCGCTGTCCGCGTGGCACGCCGCCCACGGGGCCAAAATGGCTCCTTTCGCGGGCTGGAACATGCCTATACAGTATCCTGGCGGAATTATCGCCGAGCATCTGCATACCCGGGAACAAGCCGGGCTTTTTGACATCAGCCACATGGGCGAGTTCATCCTGGACGGAGCCGGATCCGCTGAAGCCATAAGCCGCGCCCTTACCGTGAATATCGCCACCCTGAAGCCGGGGCGCTGCCGCTACGGTTTTTTACTGAACGAGCGGGGCGGCATCATGGATGATCTGATTGTCTACCGCATGGCGGACGAGCGCTTCATGATCGTGGTCAACGCGGGCTGCCGGAGCTCGGACTACGCGGCCATCAAGGAACGCATCGGCAACGGGCCGGGCGCTCCCGTGCTTGAAGACATCTCCGATGCCACGGCCAAGCTCGATCTGCAAGGGCCGCAGTCCTTTGACGTGCTGGATGCCGTGCTGCCCTGCGGCCACTGGCGGCGGCTGCCCTATTTCGGCTTCACGCACGAAGCCGTCTTTGACGGCGCGCCCCTGCTGGTCAGCCGCACCGGCTATACCGGAGAACTGGGCGTTGAAATTTACTGTCCCTCGGATAAGGCGCTCAAGTTGTGGGAGCTTTTGCTGACCGATGCGCGGGTCAAACCCGTGGGACTCGGCGCGCGCGACACCCTGCGTCTTGAGGTGGGCCTGCCTCTGAACGGGCAGGACCTGGACGAACAGCACACTCCGGCCGAGGCAGGCTACGCGGCCATGCTGACCTCCCAGGCCCCTTACGTCGGCAAGGAAGAGTCGCATACTGTGCGCCAGAAGCTCACGGCCCTGGTGATTCCGGGCCGCCGCAGCGCCCGGCACGGCGATGCCGTGCTGCTGGGCGGCAAAGAGGTGGGCGTGGTCACCAGCGGTTCTTTCGGGCCTTCAGTGGGCAATGCCGTGGCGCTCGCCTATATTGAAGCCGAGCATGCCGCAGCTTCGGCCGGCATGGCCTACACCGTGCGCGCGGCCAAAGCCGAACTTGACGCCCTGACAGCGGAACTGCCTTTTTACAAAGGCGGCACGGCTCGTAGGACTCTGGTATAACGTTTCGGGTAGTGTCTCAGTTTGGCGTGATACTTCGTCAGGCTTGCTTTGTGCTCCGGGGCAGGACCGAAGAGTCCAGCCCCATCGCCCAAAGCCGCGCCTTCCTTGTCTGACTCCAAACTGAGACACTACCTGTATTGTTCAAACTGAGGCGCTACCCATTTTGGCTACCCTGCATAGTTTTTATCTGCTTCCTGAATCCTGGCGTGAGCCGTTTTCGCTTGACGCGGCGGAGTCGCATCACCTGGTCCGGGTGTTGCGCCTGAAGCCGGGCGCGCAGGTGCGGCTTTTTGACGGCAGAGGCAGGCACGGTCTGTTCCGGGTGGCAACGGCGGCCAAATCCGGGGTGCTGCTGGAGCAGGAGTCTGAAGCGTTTGAGCGGGAACCGTCTGTGCGCTGCACCCTGGCGGCCGGATTTTCCAAAGCCTTGCGCCGGGGATGGTTTATGGAAAAGGCCGTGGAACTGGAAGCCTCGTCCCTGTGGTTCTGGCAGGGCGAGCACAGCCACGCCTCTCTGCCCGAGGCGGAAAAGGACAGTTGGAAAGCGTCTCTGATCGCCGGGGCCAAGCAATGCCGGAGTGCCTGGCTGCCGGAATTTTCCCTGATCAAAGGCGGCGTCAGGGGCCTGGTTGCCAGGCGGGATGAATTTGACCGGGCTTTATTGCTGTATGAGGGCGACACCGGAGGCAGGCTGGTGCGGCGCGAGGATCTTTCCGCGCCCGGCAGTCTGTTGCTGGTGGTGGGACCTGAGGGCGGTTTTTCCGCTAACGAAGCCGTTGTCCTGCAAGAGGCCGGGGTGGAAGCGGTCAGTCTGGGCAAGCGGGTCCTGCGCTGGGAGACCGCAGCCGTATTGACCTTGGGCATGGCCTGGTGGGCAAGGCAGGGGTAATGAGCATACTTCCTCCTCTGCCGGAACGGCTGCGGCCGGAAGATCTGTCTCTTTTCGTGGGGCAGGAGCATTTGCGCGCCAAGTTGGAGAACCTGCTCCGGGCCGAGCGTCTGCCCAGTCTGCTGTTTTTCGGCCCGCCCGGTTCGGGCAAGTCCACGCTGGCTTTGCTGCTGGCCAAGGCGCACGGGCGCAAGGTTACGCGGATCAGCGCGCCGGAAGCGGGCATTCAGCAACTCAGGCGCATGCTGGCGGGCACGGATGTGCTGATTCTTGACGAACTGCACCGCTTTTCCAAGGCGCAGCAGGATTTTTTCCTGCCCCTGCTGGAAAGCGGCGAACTGACCCTGATTGCCACCACCACGGAAAATCCCTCCTTCAGCGTCACGCCCCAACTGTTGTCCAGGCTGCATGTGCTCCGCCTGCGTCCGCTCGACCGCCGGGATTTGTTCCAACTGGCCATGCGCGGCGCGGAGAACATGGGCTACAGTCTTGAGCCGGACACTTTGGACATGATCACTTCCCTGAGCGGCGGCGATGCGCGCACTCTGCTCAACCTGATGGAGTATATCGCGGCCCTGCCCCAGGAAGAGCGGACGCATGAAGGGATCAAGAACGCGCTGCCGGAGATTGTTTCCCGGCATGACAAACAGGGCGACAAACACTATGAATTGGCCTCGGCCCTGATTAAGTCCATCCGGGGGAGCGATCCTGACGCGGCGGTCTATTATCTGGCCTGCCTGCTGGAAGGCGGGGAAGATCCGCGCTTCATCTGCCGCAGGCTGATCCTTTCGGCGGCGGAAGACGTGGGGCTGGCTGACCCGGCCGCTTTGAATCTGGCCGTGTCCTGCCATCAGGCAGTGGAGCTGATTGGCATGCCCGAGGGTTTTCTGCCCATGTCTGAAACCGTGATTTACCTGGCCATGGCGCGCAAGAGCAATTCGGCTTACGCCGCCTATCTGAACGCGCAGCGCGAAATCAAGGCCGCGGGAACGGCCCCGGTGCCGCTGCACCTGCGTAACGCTTCCACCAGGTTGCAGAAGGAATGGGGCTACGGCAAGGGCTACCAGTATCCCCATAATTTCCCCGAGGCCTGGGTGGAACAGGAGTATCTGCCGGAAGCGCTCGCGGGCCGCCAGTTCTACTTTGACAAGGACGCTGGCGCTGAAGGGCCGCTCGCGGCGGTGTGGAAAAAGGTTACCCGGTCCGGGCGGAAGAAAAAAGGGTAGTGCTCCGGTTTGAGCAATATCGGTAGTGCCTCAGTTTGGTGTCAGACGAGGAAGGCGTCGCTTTGGCCGATGGGGTTGGGCTCTTCGGCCCTGCCCCGGAGGACAAAGCAAGCCTGACGAAGTATCACGCCAAACTGAGGCGCTACCGAAAAAAGGTTGAGGATCAGCATGCCGCACATATACTTCCCCGAAGACAGCTACACCACTCCGGAAGGGCGGGCCGCGCCCCTTGCCGCGCGTTTTCCTTCCCTGACGTTCGCCTGGAAGGTGTTGGACATCATCAGGCACGACGGCAAGCTTGCTTCGGCAGGGACGTATGGCGGGCCGGAATGGAGCGAGGGCAGCTACGGAAGCCTGCGCGTACTGGAGCGTTGCGGCCTTCGCTTTCATGCCCAGGGCATGAACAACATTGATGCCGTTGACGGTCCGTGCGTTTTTATCGGCAACCACATGAGTACGCTGGAAACTTTTATCCTGCCCTGCTTTATTCAGCCGCGCAAACCCGTGACCTTTGTGGTCAAGGACAGTCTGCTGGGCTACCCCTGGTTCGGACCCGTGCTGCGCAGCCGGGACCCCATTGTGGTCAAGCGCCGGAATCCCAGGGAAGACTTTACCGTGGTCATGGAGGAAGGGTGCGAGCGGCTGAGCCGGGGCATGTCAGTGATTGTCTTTCCCCAAAGCACCCGCAGCACCACCCTTGATCCGGCGCAGTTCAACAGTATCGGCATCAAGCTGGCCAAAAGGGCGGGCGTGCCCGTGCTGCCCATTGCTCTGCGCTCGGACGCCTGGAAAATCGGCCGCTTGATCAAGGACTACGGCGGGCTGGACCCCTCCAAGCCCGTGCACTTTGCCTTTGGCCGGCCTCTACAGGTGGAAGGCAACGGCAAGGCCGAACACGCGGCGGTCTGCGACTTCATTATCGAGCATCTGCGGCAGTGGTATTCGCCTGAAGCGGGTGCGGCGTCCCAATGAAAAACGCCCTGCGGATCATACAGGTGGTGAATGTCCGCTGGTTTAACGCCACGGCATGGTACGGCCTGTCCCTTGCGCGTCTGCTTCAGGAGAGCGGACACGAGGTGCGCGTGCTCGGCCTGCCCGGCGCCGAATCCTTTGCCAGAGCCGAGGACATGGGGCTTGATGTTCTTCCTTTGCCTCTGAATACCACCAATCCGCTCCGCCAGTCTTCTCTTTTGCGCCGCATGCGCGCCCTGTTGCGTGAGTTCAAGCCACATGTGGTCAACTGTCACCGGGGCGAGGGCCTGCTGCTCTGGGGCTTGTGCAAGTTCATGGAACATCCTTTCGCCCTGATCCGCACCCGGGGCGATCAGCGTCCGCCCAAGGCTAATCCCGCCAACCGCGCCTTGCATGCGCGGCTGGTTGACGCGCTTATAGCCACCAATTCACGCACAGCAAGGCAGTGCCGGGATTTACTTGGCGTCTTGCCAGATGCTGGGCCAGATGCTGGGCAAGACGCCGGGCAAGACAAGCTGTTCATGATTCCGGGCGGTGTGGACACGGCCCGTTTCGCCCCGGACCCGGCAGGCAGGACCGCTGTGCGCCGGAAGTACGGATTCGCCGATGGCGATATGGTTATCGGTCTGCTTGGCCGCTTTGATGCGGTCAAGGGGCAGAAGGAATTGATAGATGCCGTGCGCCGCGTGCGCGAGGGGGGGGATTGTTCAGAGCGGTGGAAGCGGATCAAGCTGATGCTCATGGGTTTTCCCACCTCTCTGTCTCAGGAGGCTGTGCAGGGTTGGATACAGGAGGCGGGGCTTTCCTCGTCCGCCGTGATAACCGGCAAGGTGGACGACGTTGCCGCGCATATCAGCGCCATGGATATGGGAATCATTGCCTCGCAGGGGTCGGAGGCCATTGCCAGGGCCGCTTTTGAGATCATGGCCTGCGGGGTTCCGCTGGCCGGAACGGATGTCGGGGTCATGCCGGATCTCCTGTCCGCGGAAGCGCTCGTGCCCGTGGGCAATACCACAGCCCTGGCCGCCCTGCTCGAGCGGGGGCTTTGCGATGCCGCTTTCCTGCCTGCCTTGCGCGAACAGCAAGGACTGCGTATGCAAACGCTCTCCAACGCCTGTTTTCTGGAACAAACCCTGGACGTTTACCGCTTCGCTCTGGGGCGGTGTACCTTACGGAAACAATTATGAACACCTTGATATCCTTTGCCAGCGACAATACCGCCGGCGTGCACCCGCGTGTGCTGGAAGCCCTGGCTCACGCCAATCACGATATGGCTCCCGCCTACGGGGCGGACGGATACAGCGAAGCCTTTGCGGAAACCGTGCAGGCCGTGTTCGGACCGTCGGCCCGGCCCTGGATCGTGGCGAACGGCACAGCGGCCAACGTGCTTGGCCTGAAAAGCATGCTCCGGTCGCATGAAGCCGTTCTTTGCGCCGGTTCCGCTCATATCAACACTGACGAGTGCGGCGCGCCCGAAGCGATGATCGGCTGCAAGCTGCTCACCGTGCCCTCCGTGCAGGGCAAGATCAGGGCCGAAGATTGTCTGCCTTTTCTGGAACAGCGGGGGGATGTGCACCGATCTTCTCCCCGGGTGCTGTCCATTTCCCAGCCCACCGAGTGGGGAACCGTGTATGCGCCGGATGAGTTGGCGGCCTTAAAGGCTTTCTGCCGCGAACATGACCTGTATCTGCACATGGACGGCGCGCGCCTTGCCAATGCCGCTGCCGCGCTGAACCTGCCTCTGAAAGCCATAAGCGCGGAAGCCGGGGTTGACGTGCTCAGCTTTGGCGGGACCAAAAACGGGTTGATGTCCGGGGATGCGGTTATTTTCTTCAATGAAACGCTCGGCCGGGAGTTCGGATACATACGCAAGCAGCATTTGCAGTTGTTGTCCAAAATGCGTTTTATGTCCGCCCAGTTTCTGGCCTATTTCAAGGACGACCTCTGGCTGGAAAACGCTTGCCTGGCCAACCGTATGACGGCATTGCTGGCGGAGGAACTCAAAGGCATGGAGCATGTGCATATCGAATACCCGGTGCAGGTGAACGCGATTTTTGCGCGGCTTTGCAAGAATGCCGTTGCAAAATTACAGGAACGCTTCTATTTTTATGTTCTGGATCCTTCCGAGGGGACGCATCCCACGGTCAAAGGCCCTCTGGTGCGTCTGATGACTTCCTTTCGCAGTACGGAGGAAGAGGTGCGCGCCCTTACCGAAGCGATCGGGGCCTGTTAACGCTACGGCCCTTTTGCCCCCTGCCTGCGTCAGAAACGCTTTTTATTCCGGTCGAGTACCATAAGAGTACACTCCCTCCATAAAAAGCTTTTCTTCCTTGGCAGGAGCCAAAATGACCTGTAGCCTTAACAGGCCCTAGAGCCTACTAAAGAATGATAGGGCGGATTATCGTATTTCCCACGGACGGTTGGACTACCCGTAAAGGAGAACAAGTATGCATGTATTGAAAATGACGGATTTGCCCCTTGCTGGCAAACGTGTGGTTATTCGTGAAGACCTCAATGTGCCGATCAAGGACGGCAAAGTGGCCGGCGAGGCCCGTCTCGCGGCATCGTTGCCGACCATCAAGGCAGCCAGGGACGCCGGGGCCAAAGTAATGCTTCTTTCCCATCTCGGACGGCCCACGGAAGGCGAATTCAGCGCGGCTGATTCCCTGGCCCCGGTGGCCGCGCGCCTGAGCGAAATGCTGGGCAGTGAAGTGCGCCTGATCCGGGATTATCTTGACGGCGGCTTCCCCCTGGAAGCCGGGCAGGTGGTCTTGTGCGAGAACGTGCGCTTTAACAAGGGCGAGAAAAAGGACGATGAAGCCCTGGGCCGGAAATACGCGGCCCTGTGCGATATTTTTGTTATGGACGCCTTTGCCACGGCTCATAGGGCGGAAGCCTCCACCAGCGCGGTGGCCCGCTTTGCGCCCGTAGCCTGCGCCGGTCCCCTGCTGGCGGCGGAGCTGGACGCCCTGACGCGCAGCATGCTCAAGGCCGAGCATCCGCTGATCGCCATTATCGGCGGTTCCAAGGTGTCCACCAAACTGACCGTGCTGGACAGCCTGAGCAGGAAAGTGGACCGACTCATCGTGGGCGGCGGCATTGCCAACAACTTTATCAAGGCTGCGGGCTACGAGGTGGGCAAGTCCCTGTTTGAGCCGGATCTGGTGGACGAAGCCAGGCGGCTGATGGAGGCGGCCAAGGCTGCCGGGGGCGAAATCCCGGTGCCCGTCGATGTGGTGGTGGGCGCGGAGTTTTCCGCCTCCAGTCCGGCCACGGTGAAAAAGGTCTCGGCAGTAAGTCCGGAAGACATGATCCTGGACATCGGCCCGGAAACCTCGGCCATGTATGCCAAAATTCTGGAGCAAGCCAAAACCATCGTCTGGAACGGACCGGTGGGAGCTTTTGAAATCGACCAGTTTGGCAAGGGCACGGAAGCCTTGTGCAAGGCTGTGGCGGCCAGCCCGGCCTTTTCCATTGCCGGTGGCGGCGACACCCTGGTGGCGATTGAAAAATATGGCGTTGAGCAGGGCATTTCCTACCTTTCCACCGGCGGCGGCGCTTTCCTGGAGTTTCTGGAAGGCAAGACCCTGCCTGCTGTGGCCGTGCTTGAGGAGCGCGCAAAGTGAGCAACGGCAACTCCCTGGACTCGGCTCCCGCCGCATCCGGCCCGCCGCAGACTCCTCCGACCCTCGGCCAGGCCGTGGGCTCAGGAGCAAGCCCCAATCCGGGTTGGGGCAGGGCGGTTACGGAAAAAACAGGGGCTGTGCCCGGTTCTCCCGGCGGCGGACCGCCCACGCCATCGGGCGGGTCCTGGACCTGGCAGCCTGCCGGGATGGAGCCAAAACAGCCGTGGCGCAAACGGCATCCCATATTGTTCTGGGGCGGCCTTTTGTTGCTGTTCGTCCTGATCTTCGGCCTGGGCCGCATGAGCGAGAAACAAATGTCCATCCGTGGTCCGCGCCTTGCCGTGGTTCAGGTGGACGGCATGATCCTCGACGCGGAGGAGATTGTGGCCTTTATGGAGAAGGTACGAAAGGATTCGGCCTTCAAGGGCGCGATACTTCGCATCAACTCCCCCGGCGGGGCCGTGGGGCCGTCGCAGGAGATGTATGCGGCGGTCAAGCGCCTTTCCCTGGCCAAGCCGGTGGTGGCGTCCATGAGTTCCGTGGCCGCTTCCGGCGGATATTATGTTGCCTTGGGCGCGAACCGGGTCATTGCCGGACCATCTTCGCTCACGGCCAGCATCGGGGTAAAAATGCAGGTGCCGAATATTGAGGTCCTGATGCGGACCATAGGGATTTCAGAAACCACGTTGACCACGGGCAGACTCAAGGATGCGGGATCAACGTGGCGGGACATGAAGCCGGAAGAAGAAGCCTATTTTCAGGCTTTGATCACTGATATGTATGAAGAGTTTATCGCTACCGTGGCCAAGGAGCGGCAACTTGCGCCGGAGCGGGTGCGCGCCGTTGCCGACGGACGGGCCATGACCGGGCGGCAGGCCCTGGAGGCCGGGTTGGTGGATGAACTGGGTGATTTTTACGCCGCCGTGAACAAGGCCAAAGAGCTCGCGGGCATAGCGGCGACAGAAGAGGTCGTTTTGGTCAAGGGACCGGAAAAGCAGAACACGCTGCTCAGCCGGTTGATCGGTTCCGTGCTACTTACACTCCGGCAGCAATCCGGAGCGGCGGAGCAGCCGGTGTTTATGTATTGAAAAAGGGAGACTTCATGCGCTGTTACGGCTTGCTCCTGCACATTTCCTCCCTTCCCTCGGCCTGGGGCATAGGGGACCTGGGACCCGCGGCACACGCCTTTGCCGAGAGCCTGGCCTTGTCCGGGGCTTCGGTCTGGCAATTTCTGCCCCTGAATCCGACATCGACATTTATCGGTAACTCACCGTATTCCAGTCCGTCCGCCTTTGCGGGCAATCCGCTGTTCATCAGCCCGGAGCTCCTGGCGCGGGACGGTTGGTTGTCGTACATGGACCTCGACGATTCCTTCATGCATCTTCCTGGCGGGCGCATTTGCTCTGATCCGTCCCGAGTGGATTTCGAGGTCGTTACGATGCACAGGGAATATGTGCTCAGCGCGGCTTTTAAACGGGCCGAATCTTCTCTGCCGGAGCATGAAGACTTCCAGCGCTTTTGTCGGGAACACCACTACTGGCTGCATGACTATGCGCGTTTTGTCAGCATCAAGCAGGCCCAGGGGGGACGCTCCTGGGTGGACTGGCCCGCCGGACTCAAGCTGCGCGACCACGAGGCCCTGCGGCACTGGGACGAGCAGGCGGCGCGGGACATGCAGCGGGAAAAATTCGTCCAGTATCTCTTTTTTTCCCAGTGGCAGCGTCTGCGCGAGGCCTGCTCCAAGCTCGGCATCTCCCTGCTGGCCGACGTGCCCATCTACGTGACCCACGACAGTGTTGATGTGTGGGCCAACCCGCACTATTTCAACCTTGACGAGGACATGAACCCGCGAACCGTCTCGGGCGTGCCGCCGGACTATTTCAGCTTGACTGGACAACGCTGGGGCACGCCGGTGTATAACTGGGATCGGTTGGAACAAGACGGCTTTTGCTGGTGGAAACAGCGGCTCGGGCATACCTTGAAACTTGCGGACATGGCCAGGCTGGATCATTTTCGCGGTTTTTGCGCTTACTGGGATATTCCGGCCCAGGAAGAAACCGCTGTGTGCGGCGAATGGGTGGAAGCTCCGGCAGCGCCGCTGTTCACCGCCTTGCGCGAGCATTTTGGCGGCTTGCCCTTTCTGGCTGAAGATCTGGGCGTGATCACCGATGACGTGCGCGAAACCATGCGGGCCTTCGGCCTTCCGGGCATGCATGTGTTGCAGTTCGCCTTTGGCGGCGAGAACATGGCCGCCAATCCGGATATTCCTCACGCCCACGCGCGTAATTCTTTTGTGTACACGGGCACGCATGACAACGCCCCGACCCGGGCCTGGTTTATCGCGGCGCCGGAACAGGAGTGCCAGAACTTCAAAGACTACCTCGGCTTCATGCCCGCCGGGGACACGGCCGCCTCCGCCCTGACCCGTCTGGCCTTTGCCGGTGTGGCTGACTGTGCCGTACTGCCCATGCAGGACGCGCTGAATCTCGGTCCGGAAAGCCGGATGAACACGCCCGGCACAGCCAATGGCAACTGGGGCTGGCGCATGACCCCGGATCAGGCCGATCCGGCAAGGTTTGCCTGGTTGAAGCAGTTGGCGCGCGTTTATGGCAGGTTGGCTGAAGATGAAGAGACGATAGACCGGTAGGTGGACGAAAAAAACAGGGTAGTGTATATAGGGTGGAGTGGAACTTTTTACTCCTGGAGGCTCTATGTTTTGCAACCAATGTGAACAGACATTCGAGGGGCACGGTTGTACGCGCATGGGTGTGTGCGGGAAAACCGACGAGGTGGCTGGAATACAGGACCTGATCGTGTACGCAACTCGCGGCCTCGCTTTAACCGCGCTCGAAGCGGAAAAAAAGGGCCTGGACCTGACAGCGGCCGGCAGAACATGCGTGGCAGCCCTGTTTTCCACGATAACCAACGTTAATTTCGATAAGGACGCGCTTCTGGCGCTGCTGCACCGGATAGTGGATGAGCGCAAGGCGCTTGCGGTCCGGGCAGGCCTGCACCTGACCCAGCCCGTGTGCGTGTTTGAACCGGCCGCGGATGCGCGGGGGCTGGCCGAACAGGCCAAGGTTGCCTGGACCGGCGGATTCGCCCCGGATCTTGATGACAATTCCCTTGCCCGGACCCTGCTGTTCGGCTTGAAGGGCGTCTCTGCCTATACGGATCATGCGGCTGTTCTCGGGCATGAAGACGCGGCCCATTATAAGGAAATCCTCAAAGCGTTGATTCTCGGCTTTGATGGCCACACGCCCACGCGCCAGGAATGGCTGGACGGGGTACTGGCCTGCGGGCGCGCCGCCTTGCGCTCCATGGAGCTTCTGGATGCCGCCAACACGGAAACCTATGGACATCCCGAACCCACGCCGGTTTCGCTGAAGCCGAGGCCGGGCAAGGCGATTCTGATTACAGGCCATGATCTCAAGGACTTGCATGATCTGTTGGTACAGACCGAAGGCAAGGGCATTAACATCTACACGCACGGGGAAATGCTCCCCACGCACGCTTACCCCGGCCTGAAAAAGTATCCGCATTTCGCCGGGCATTTCGGCACCGCATGGCAAAACCAGGTGCGGGAACTGCCGGACTTTCCCGGCCCGGTGTTGTTCACCACCAACTGTATTCAACGGCCTTCATCCAGTTATGCGGATCATGTCTTCACCACAGGGCTGGTGGGCTGGCCCGGAACGGTGCACGTCAAAAACGGGGATTTCGGCCCGGTTATTGAGCGCGCCCTGGCCATGCAGGGTTTTACGGACGAACAGGTCGCGCGCTATCCCGATGTAAAGGTACTGGTGGGCTTCGGGCACAAGAGCATTCTGAACGCGGCCGAAGCATTGGTTGCGGGCGTGAAGTCCGGCGCGATCAAGCACTTTTTCCTGGTGGGCGGGTGCGACGGCGCCAGGCCGGGCCGTAACTACTACACGGAATTTGTGGAGAAAACGCCCGAAAATACGCTCGTGCTGACTCTGGCCTGCGGGAAGTTCCGCTTTTTTGACAAGCAACTCGGGGATATCAGCGGCATTCCTCGTCTGCTGGACGTGGGACAGTGTAATGACGCCCACAGCGCGATCAAGGCGGCCCAGGCGCTCGCCCAGGCTTTTGCCTGCGGCGTGAACGAGTTGCCGTTGTCGCTGATTTTGTCCTGGTATGAGCAAAAGGCTGTGGCCGTTCTGCTGGCCCTGCTTGCTTCCGGCATCAAGGGCATGCGCCTGGGGCCGACCTTGCCGGCCTTTATCTCGCCGAACGTGTTGCGGATACTGGTGGATGCCTTTGCGATCACGCCAATCAGCACGGCAGAGGAGGATCTTCGCCACACCCTGGCTGGATCCTAACCCTCATCATACAAATCGCGGGTCTTGACGCCAAGATATCGCGCCATTATCGCCAGAGTATCGAGTTTGCACTGGCCGATCTTCTGTCCGCGCGCTCGAATCAGAGTCATTTCCGCTAATTTTGTATCTTCCGTCATTTTTTTGAGTGTTATCCCTTTCTGCTCCATGACCGCCTTGAGATTGCTTGTTATCATGCGATTTTTCCTCCATCGCATGATATAGCGTAGCTGGCTTGCTATCCCCACACTAACAAGTTAGAGTATAAAGAAAAACTCCGGCTCTGGCCTTCTATCCAAGGCCAAATTTTTTTGTTGCATTCCAGTTCCTCATGGCAACACCGTAAAGAGCAAAAACGATGAAACTTGTCTGGAAGCTCGCCTTTCCACAAATATGTATTGTCGTATTCTTGGGCCTGATAAGCTTCATAGTGATCAACGCCTCGTTCGTCACCATGCGCGAGCGCTACATCGGGGATTTTTTCGAGGATCACTTCGAGCGCACATTCAGAGATATGGACCGCCGTGCTTGGGCATCCGTGGCCCAGGCTTCCGTGTTCGCGCGGTTGCCGGTGGTGGTGTGGGCGTATGAAATTGCCTTGAGCGGCAACATCAACGATGAATATTCGCCGCAGTCCCAGGCGGCGCGTGAACTGCTGCGCAAAGAGCTTGCCCCGATGCTGGACAGTTACAGGGAAGCGACCGGGCAGACGCTCCAACTGCATTTCCACCTGCCCAACGGCTTCAGCCTGGCGCGCCTGTGGCGCGAGAAAAATACCCGGCGCAATGGGGAATGGGTCGACATTTCAGACGATATCAGTTCATACCGCCCCACGGTCATGCATGTAAACGCGACCGGTGAAACGGTCATAGGCCTGGAGCCGGGAAGCGGCGGCTTTGCCATCCGCGGGGTGATACCCGTTAAAGCGCCGGATGGCAGGCAGCTCGGTTCTGTGGAAGTTCTCCAGGATTTCGACGCGATACTGTCCGCCGCAACGAAAGCAGAAAGGATGTCCTTCGCGCTCTATGCGGACAAAGCCCTGCTTCGTTTCTCCGTGGCTTTGCAGGATTCGGAAAATCACCCGCGCATAGGGGATTTTGTGCGCGTCTTTCAAATACAGGACAGAGCCCTGGAAGGCCTGATCACTCCGGAACTGCTGTCGCGGGGCAAAAGCGGCGATACCATTGCCCGTCACGGCACCGTAGTCCTTATGGCGCGCCCTCTGGCCGATTACAGCGGCAACCAGGTTGGGGTTATGGTCTGCGCCATGCATATCGAGGCCGTATCCGAATTCGCGCGTACAGCCGGGATAACCCTGGCGCTTATGCTGGCGGGCATGGCTGTCGTGCCTTTCATCACGCTGCTGCTGTATTCGCGCAGGCTGATCTCACGGCCGGTGAACACGATCAAGGCGATAATCCAGGACATCGCGGAGGATCGCGCAGACCTCAGCCGGCAGGTTCCCAGCCACCAGAACGATGAAATCGGAGAATTGGCCGGGTGGTTCAATGTGCTGACCGCGAAAGTGGGCGATATAATGGAAGAAATGAGCGAAATTATTGATAAAAATATTGAGATCAAGATCCAGCTCGCAAAGGAAAAGGAATTTTTCCAGACAACGGTCAATTCCATCGGCGACGCGGTCATCACCGTGGGCGTGAACGGTGTGGTCATCACGATGAACGATGCGGCCGAAGCCATCACGGGGCATGAAAAGAAACACGCGGCCGGCAAACATTTTTCTTATGCCTTCTCCCTGCTCCACGAAAAAGATCGTACTCCCTTCGAATATCCCCTGGAAGAACATCTTGCGGAAGGCATCACTGTGACAAGCGAAGCATATCTTCTGCTGGCGGATGATGGTACGGAAAAGCACATCTCCCTCAACTGTTCGCCGATTCGGGGGGAGGACGGTATTGCGATGGGCGCTGTGCTGGTGTTTCGGGATATTTCCGAAGCAAAGGCGCAGGCGAAAAAAATGGAATACCTGAGCTACCACGACAGCCTGACAAGCCTGCACAACCGCGCCTTTTTCGAGCACGTCTGCGACACGATGCAGCAGGAGCGGATCGCTCCCGTGGCCATCATCATGGGAGATGCCAACGGATTGAAACAGGCCAATGATGTCCACGGGCATAGCGCGGGCGATATGCTTCTGCGGGCAATCGCCCATGCCTTCAAAAGCGCTTGCCGCAGCAATGATGTGGTCGTCAGATGGGGAGGCGACGAATTTTTGGCTGTTCTGCCGGGCTTGACGCATGAACGGGCACACGCAATCATGAACAATATCCACGCGCACTGCGCAAGAGCCCGGATAGAGCCCCTCAAGGCAAGTGTTTCGCTGGGCCTGGCGATCAAGGAGTCGCCGGAAACGCCGTTCATCGAAGTGCTCAAGGTAGCGGAGGAACGGATGTACCAAGCCAAGCAGGAGTATAATCAGGCGGCAAGGCAAAACGACGGATAGCGCGTTGCGGCAATAGCTTCTAATTGATGTAGACGGAATTGTAGAAGTGCTGATCTTCCAGGGTTTTGCCGGTGCCGCGCACCACCGTGGTCAGCGGGTCGCTGTCAATAATGATGCTCAAGCCGGTGCTTTTATGGATCAGCGTGTCCAGTCCCTTGAGCAACGCGCCGCCTCCGGCGATCAGGATACCGTTGTCAGCGATGTCGGCGGCAAGTTCGGGCGGGGTTTTTTCCAAAGCCTTATGCACGGCCAGAAGAATAGCCCGTACCGGGTCGGTCAGGGCTTCGCGCACGTGGCCGTCCGTTACGCGCACGGAACGGGGCGTTCCTGAAACCACGTCCTTGCCCGAGACCTCCACCACCAGTTGCTCGGGCAGGGGAAAGGCCGATCCAACGGCCAATTTGATGCGTTCGGCCATGTTCTCGCCGATGAAAAGCTGAAATTCATTTTGAAAATAGCGCTGGATGGCCGTGTTCATGGCATCCCCGGCCACGCGGACCGACTCGGCATACGCAATGGCCGAGAGGGAGATGATAGCCACTTCCGTGGTGCCGCCGCCGATGTCCACAACCATGTTGCCAAGCGGTTCGTGTATGGGCAGTCCGGCCCCGATGGATGCGGCCATGGGCTCTTCAATCAGGCGCACCATGTTGGCCCCGGCTTGCTGGGCGGATTCAATAACGGCGCGCTTTTCAACCTGTGTGATGCCGGTGGGAACGCAGATCACAATATTGGGCCGGGCAAGGCTGAATCCCGCGATAACCTTTTTGATGAAAAAGGCGATCATCTGGCGGGTGACTTCAAAGTCGGCGATAACGCCATCGCGCATGGGACGGATGGCTTTAATGCTTTTGGGCGTGCGGCCGAGGAATTCTTTGGCTTCACGGCCGACAGCAAGCACGTTGCCGCGCTCGGCGTCAAGGGCGACCACAGAGGGTTCGTTCAGCACAATGCCATTTTTGCGGGTATAGAGCAGGGTATTGGCCGTGCCCAGGTCCATGGCCAAATCTTTGCTGAACATATTGAACAATCTACGAAACATGGGCGTCTCTGCTGCTGTGGTTTGCGAGATGCATTATAACATAGCAGGCCCCATAGTATACGCAGAAAGCCGCGCCCGCAAGAGGGTAGTGCCTAAACCGGGGCGCTATTTGGTTCACATCACTTGTCGTTTTGCACGGCCTGGGTTTCCTGGTGCAGATCCCTGAGGCGGCACTTGACGTAAAGGTTTTCCAGGAAAAGGGAAAGATGCTCGACCGCCATGCGCACAAAGTCTTGCGTGGCGGCGGAGATGGGCTGGGGCAGGTCATGGGCGAGGCAGAGCACGCCGCGCGTTTTGCGCTGAATAACCAGCGGCAGGGCGAGCACGGTCTGGAAAGGCGGGATGTCCATGTCTTTGCCCACCAGCATGGTCTCGGGCGAACCGTCGGCTCCGTCGCTGCACACTTGGGAACTGTTGCGAAAAACCCACCCGACAACGCCGTGAGTCATGGGAAAAGAGGGCGGCGCCTGGCCGGATTTAAGCATCAGCGGCGTATTTTCTCCTTCCACGCTGTAGGATTCGCCGCCGGGATCACGAGTGCAGAGAATGCAGTACCCGAACCCGGTTATGGTGGCCATCAGATCCAGAAAATGGCGCAAAAATTCAGTCCAACGGGAATACTGGTGGCGCAGCGCGTAAATAGTGCGTAGCGCGGCATAGTATTTGAGCGTCAACCGTTGTTCTTCCTTGCCGCTGTCATCGGCCTGGAGATGGGCAATCAAGTCGGCAAAGAGGTGGAGCATTTTCTGATCTTTTTCCGAAAATGAATACTGGCGCTTGCTGTCCACGCACAGTGCGCCGTCGCCAAAGGGCAGGGCGCAGCCCATGAAAGCCTTGATGCTCTGCTCCTCATTGCCCGTGTAGTAGCCAAGGTAATTTTGTCGCTGGTCAAAGTTGGCCACCAGGAGCGGCTCCCGGTTGCGCAGAATCCAGCCGACCAGGCCGCGCCCTTCATAAATTCCGGCGGTATAGTCCAACTGGTTGCCGAGACTGAAGGCCGAAGCAATATAATAGGGCTGCCCTTCCTCATTTTCTTTTGGGGAGGGGAGACCGCGATCAGGAAGAAAAAGCACGGCGGAATACGCATCAAGCACACTGCAAAGGATGCCGAGAATGCGATCGTAATGTGTCTGCTGCATAAAAATGGCGTTGCCTTTGGGACCGGAGCCGCTACCTGTGAAATGCCTGCGTCAAATGCGCTACTCTGTCCGGAAAACAAAGCATAACAAAGTTGCCGAATAAAATAAAGGAAGCAGGAGCGATCCGTTTGGCGTGAGTCGTGATTACAGGAAGTACCAGGCGAGGCCGAAAAGCAGCATAAGCGCGGGCGGCAGCGGGACGAGCACGGCAAGCGGCCAGGAGAGGCCGAGGGAATTGCGGCAACCGGTGATCAGGGAGACCAGGAACCAGACCGCGCCCAAGGGGGGGCCCACAAAAGGAACGATGCTGAGAATAAAAGGAGCGACAGCGTAGGACACGACCCTGTAGATCACGGCAAAATCGGCCTGGTCAGGGGCAACTATCCGCAAGGTTATGCGAATGCAGCCGGTAACAAACAGGAGCATCAATCCAAGGGCGATAGGGGCGAGAAGCAGAAGTATGGGCAGGCCGACCCGTCCCATGAATCCGGGGGCCAGGTGCGGCAGCAGAAGAGTCGCGGCCTGAGTCCAGGCCAGGGAACTGATAATGGTCACATAGCCCATGATCAGGAAAAAAAGATACCCCGGCGCAAGTGAACCGGAAGCGTTGAAACCGGAAAAGAACTCGGGTCCTTTGAACATGACGCCATGCAGGGTGGCCGTGAAGCCGCGCAGCCAGCCGTTCCGGGCCGGGTTTTCCCAGGGGATGGCATTGTCCGCGCCTTCGGGGTTCTGTTGCGCATCCGGGTCTGCCTGGCCGGAACTCCCCGCGTTTTGCGGGTCAGAGAACTCTCGCAGTGTACCGAGATCGCGCAGGGGACGTTCAGGGGACGCATCGCGCAGCATGCGCATATCCTGCTCGACGCGTTCCTCCGGGTCCGGTCCGTCGCCGGAGTAAGGGAAAATACCGTGTCCGGATTTTTTTTCCGCGCTGTCCTCGTCCTGGGCAGGCTGTTCGGAAACGGGCGGGGCAGGCTGCAAAGAGGCGGGAGCCTCTGCCGGGCGCGGTTGAACGGTCTGGAGAGGCTCGACAGGCTCCTCCCGCGGAGGGGCTTCAACCTGCTCGGGCTCGGAAACGGGGTGAGACGGCTGAGGTGTTTCCACTTCAGTGACGTTTTTGTCCATCTGCTTTTGCCAGCGCTGGTGCAGGGCGTCCATGGCGTCCCAGATATCTTCCTGAGCCGCGCTTTCCCGAAAGGCGCTTTGCGGCCGCTGCGTCTCCCGTATTGGAATTTCGGGCGAAGGCAAGGGGACTTCAGACGGGGCGCGAGGCGCGGGGGTCGCGGGAGCTTCCGGTTCCGTGGCAGGACGCAAGGTACGAAAGCGAAAGCGGTTTTTGCATTTGGGGCAGGTGGCAAGTTCCGCTGTGAGTGGAATTTTGCTTTCGGTGATACTGCGGGTGTGTTCGCAGTGCGGGCAACGGATGATCATGGCGTCCTGTTCTCGGCATGCGTGGCATTTGGCTCAAGCCCAGGTAATGTATAATGGAGGCGTTATTTTTTCAAGGGTAGTACCTCAGTAAACTGAGGCACTACCTGGCGGGATGGATGTTTGCCGGAAACTACGAAACGCTGAGTTTACGCAGCAGGTCGGACTGGGCGCGGGAGCCGAAGCCGTTGCCCTGGGCTTGCGGAGGCGGCATTTCCACCCCTGCCTGAGCTTCGGGCGGCTGCGCCGTCGCGTTTCCGGCAGTTTCTTCCGGAGCCGCGGGAACCGTTTCCCCGGTCTGCTGTTTGGCATACATGGCGCGAATGCGGGCATTGGCGCCCGGAGCGGGGGCTTCTCCTCCGGACGTTGCCGTTCCGGCCTGGGCGCGCGGAGGCAGGATGGCGGTGGCGCGCAGGTTGGCCGCGGCCTGCTGCGCGGCGGCCTGAGCCTCGGGCGTGGTGAGAATTTGCGAGTAAGCGGCGCGCAGCCCGGACAGCACGCGGATCACGTCATCAATCATGGCCGGGTCTTTTTTCAGATTGGCCTTGACCAGATGATTGCTGCAAAAGAGATACAGGCCGTGCAGGTTGCCGGCCAAAGAGCCGCCCTTGTCCATATTCAGGGTGCTGTCCATTTCATTGATCACATCCAGGGCCTTGGATATGGCTATGCCTTTTTTGGCCATATCATTGGCAGCCAGGTATCCCTTGGCCTGGTTCAGAAACTTTATGGCCCCGTCATAGAGCATGACCACCAGGTCACCCTGGGAAGTGGTCGTTACCTGAGTCTGAAGATATGCGCTTGCCGCTCGTTGCATGGCTGTCTCTTATTTTTTGTTGTTGGCGCCCAGTTGCGCTATTTGCGCCTGGAGACCTTCATTTAATTGGTTATATCTTGCAAGAACCGCGTCCAGCCGGGCAAACTTGTTGATCATGGTCCGTTCCCATTTGGCCAGCCGCTCGTCTTCTCTGCTGATCTTCTTTTCTATGTTGTCGATAATGTCCTGATAGTTCCGTTCCAGGTTGCGCAAGGTGCCGCTTGTGCCGAGCATGCCTTCACTGCCGTCAAGCATGCTGAGCAGTTCGTTGACCTTGCCTTCGCGCAGACTGACCGTACCGCTGACGTCGCTTCCGGCCACAAGGCTGTGCGGATAAATGTCAAGGACAAGACCTTTGGAAGGCCCGCTGACGCTGGTAATCTGGTTCTTTTCGTGGTCGATGCTCGCTTCTTCCCCGTTGACCCAGGCCTTGTCTATCTTGCCGTCCTCGGTACAGGTATAGCGGACGGAATAGTTGCCCGCCTTTGTGGTGCCGCTGATTTGCGAGTTGTAGCCGAAGCTCGCTGAGTCCGTGAACCCTTCGTTTTTGGCCGCGAAAAGCTTGGCCACGGCCATGGGGTCGTCCCTCAGGGCGTCATCAAGGGATTTCGCCCCCTTTTCCCCGGAGATATAGTTGATCTCCAACAGGCCGAAAAAGGTGCTGCCTTGTTCCGCGTTGGTGCTGATGCCGATCTGGGACAGTGAGGAAAAAATGTCTCCGCCCAGAAAGGCTCCGTCCGATGCATATTGCCTGGACGTGAAGCCGATGGCCTGGCTCGCTATGGCATTCTTGAGGCGGGACGCAATCGTCTGAATCCCGTAGTTGCCCGTGAGCACGGAGCCTTTTTGCATTTCAAACTGCGATTCCGCATACTTCGGGTCATAGGTCGCTTTTTCCTTGTCCACTTCGCTCAGGGCCTTGAGAACGATGCGGAAAGAGTTGACCGCATCCACGAAGGCCTCGATATTTTCCTTGATCTTTTCCGTGTCCGTTCTCGTGGTAATGATGGTGTCACCTTCTTTCAGCAAATTGAAGGAGATACCTTCGACAATAGTGCCTGCGGCAATGGTGTTGCTGGCCGACTCGAACCAGGTGTTCTCGCCGCCGGGCCAGCCGTTGACCTTGATTTTGGCGTTTTCTCCCCGCACGACGTCCCAGTGCTTATCAGAGGGGACTTTATAGGCGAAATCCTCCAGGGTGCCGTCTTCAACCGTAACCCGGTGCACCGTGGGTTTTTGCGTAACATCTACATACCACTGGCCGCTGCCGGTGTCTTGCTTCAAGCTCACAGTCCCATACGCGCCAACCTCGTTTTCCAGTGCTTTCCTGAATTGCGACAGGGTCATGCCCGGCGTGATGGTGACGTTTTTTGTAATCTGGTTCGCGTTGTCGCTGTTATTGATCACGAAGCTGAGCGTAATATCCGTGCTGCCGGTATTGAGATCGGTGTCAGGAGTGGCGAACTGGTTGGCGGAACCGACAAAACTGTCGAAATTGGCATTCCCGGCAAAAGAATAGTTAGTATCCGGCCTGCTCAGTGTGAAGTAGCGGTCAGAGCCTGTAGGCTCATCATACTTGGGCGCAAGCGAGGCCAGACCGGGATGCCGGGCGTTGATCGCGGAGATCAGGCCGTCCATAGTCATGTCGGGCGTGACCGTAACCGTGTAGCGCTGGCTGTCGACCGTATAGATGAAGGTTTTGTTTTCCGTGCCCGGATTGATATTGTCAGTGGGATTATAGCTCGCCGTCATCAACTGTACCATGTTCACTTCTTCGTGGTAGGTTTCCCCATCCAAAGCAGTGTTCAGGGTCAGGCCGCTGGTGTCGCGGATAACCAGGGTATTGCTTTTACCGGTATCCTTGCCGTAAATCTGGAAGGTGATGCCGTCGCCGGTCTGGATCAGTTGCGCCCGTGCGCCGGGATTGTTGGAATCGTTGTTGATCAGCTTGACCAGTCCCTCGGCCGTCGTGTTTTTCGGCACAGTGATGGTCCGGGTCTTGCCCTGGTATGTATATTCAAAGATACCGCCGCCGTCCTGGCTGCAAATAACGTCGGTTTTGTGGTACAGGCCGGTATCCTGGCTCCAGGTGTAAGCTTTGGCCAGATTGTCCACCTTCAGAGCATACGTGGAGTCAAGGGAGTCCGCGTCAGCCACGGCCGTCGCCACTCTGTCGTCGGAACTGGACGCGGTTTTGGCCATGAACTTGTTCAGGCTGTTCAGCTTGTTCAAAGCCGACTGCATGTTCATCAACTCGCCGCGTACCTGCTTGAAGCCCTCCAGGCGGGTCTGCCAGTCACTTCTCCAGCGCATCAACTGATTGACCTGCCTGCTCTCGATTTTAGCGAGCTTGCCGATCATCTCGTCGAAATTGGTGTCGTTGCCGAGACCGCTGAAACGGATACTGCCGGAACCATATATAGCCATAACTGTCTCCACTGGGAAAGAATTGCCTGCTGGGGAAGCTTGGAAGCCTCCTTGCTTCAATCACAAGCAATCTTGATGCCAAGAGGTAAAAGAGGCAGTGATCCGGGCGGCGGGAAGCCGCGCCTGTATTCTCTGCTTGTAATAAGTATCGGCATTTTGGCAGCGGTCTTTAGGAGTGGTTGGGGGCAGTGAACTCTCTGAGGGGACTCTGTCTCCTCAGACTCCCCTGGCAGGGGAAATGATTTCCCCTGCGCCCCTCGTACCCTGAAAACAGCTCCGCTGTTTTCAGGAATGCCCGGTCCAGGGCCGGCTAGGCCCTGGCGGGGTGGAGGGGCGGAGCCCCTCCAAAAGTCCTGAGCATAAAAAAACCTCCCGAAAGCCGCGTCCGGCTTTCGGGAGGTTCCGCTGTCAGTGAGGCGTTGTTAGTGATGGGCTGTCGGGGCCTTGCCGCCGTTCAGCTCTATCTCCTGCGGAAAGACCGGGAGATAGCGGTAGGACAGGCTGAGCAGGGTCGCGCCATAGGCGGCGACCAGGAAGCAGGGAGCCCATTCCACCCAGTTGGGCACATAGGTCTGCCACTGGTCAAAGGGCAGGCTGGGGAAGGCCAGGTTCTGCACGGTAAGCACATAGCGGTTGATCGTGATGCCCGCGCAGACCAGCAGGCCCGCTGTGTACAGCAGTGCCGGATTATTGCGCATGTTTTTGTTCAGCAACATGAAACAGGGCAGCGCGCCGCAGAGGATGAGTTCGGCAAACAGCAGCCATTTGCCGTAGATCCAGCCGTAGAAGAACTGGTCAAAGGTCAGGCCGGAGCGCGGGGCAATGCTCAGGATCCAGGCTCCGGTATCCAGGAACTTGAAGACCAGGTAGACCAGCAGCATGGTGCCCGAGATTTTGCCCATCAGCGCTTTTACTTCATGGGAGATCAGTTTTTTGCCGGTGCACTTTTCCATGAGGGTGCCCACCAGCACGGTCATCATGGGACCGGAAGCGGCGGCGGACAGCACGAACAGGAAGAAGGTCCAGGGCCAGATGAAAAAGCCGTCGCGGAAAGCATAGGGACGGCCGAAAAGCACACCGTACATGCCGCCCAGCGAACCCTGGTGGAAGGTGGACAGGAACGCGCCTACGCCCGCAAAGAGCGGCATGGTCACGTGCAGGTTATGGGCGATGTGGTGCAGAAGGGGAATTCTGTTCAGTTGCTTCTGTTCGAAGATCAACGGGATATACTCGACGATCAGTACGATACAGTAGAGGGTGATACAGAAAATAACTTCTGTCAGCATGGAGTGCACGTTGGCGTGCCAGTACCCGAACCAGGACCTGAGCGGTTGGCCGATGTCCAGCACCAGCACTATCATGGCGCCGGTATAGCAGATAAAGCCGAAGATCACGGCCAGGTTGATGATGTTTTTCAAGGGATCGATGTTCAGAATATAGCGCAGCAGACCGGTGAAAAAGGCTCCCGCGCCCAGGGCGATGACCGCGAGGTCAAAGGTGATCCAGAGGCCGAACCCGAAATAGTCGTCCAGGTAGGTGACGCCGATGCCGTGCCTGAAGACCAGGAACATGGCGTAAATGCCTACCAGTTGGATGACGGTCAGAAAGGTCATCCACATGGAGAACTGGGTGAAAGAGCAGCGGGTGACGCCTTCCGGGAACAGGTGCGCGTCTATAGGACGATTGTAGTTCATTTCCATATCGAGCTACCCCCTAGTGCTTTTTCGGCAGAATCTGTTTGGGTTTCTGCGTTTCTTCGTCGGGCAGATAGTTGTCGCCGAGGCGGCGCACCCACTCGCGGCTGCTCAGATAGTATACAGCCGTGTCCGTGCCCAAGCGTTCCAGCAGGCGGAAGGCATTGTCGTTGCCGGTGACCAGTTGATGCACCTTGTGCGCCGGGTTGTTCAGGTCTCCGAACACAATGGCCCCGTTGGGGCAGGCTTCGGCGCAGGAGGTGACGTAGCCGTCTTCGGGGATGGCGCTGTGCTTTTTGCCTTCAACCGCCCGGGTGAGCACGTCAATGCCTTGAACCCGAAGCTTGTCCATGGCCTGCATGAAGCGATGGTGGCAGAAGAGGCACTTTTCCACCACGCCGCGCGGGCGCATGGATACATCCGGGGTCAGGGCTTTTTCCATGCCCTTGGGCCAGATCGGGTCAAACCAGTTGAAGTAACGGGCATGGTAAGGGCAGGCGGCCATGCAGTACCGGCAGCCGATACAGCGGGGCGTAACCTGGCTGACAATGCCGCCTTCCTGGTTGCGTTCCGTGGCGATGACCGGACAGACCGTGGCGCAGGGTTGTTCCGCGCACTGCTGGCAGGGGCGGGGCAGATAGGCCACATCGTGGTCCGGGAACGCCTTGCCGTTGGACAGTTCATAGACCACAAGCCAGTTCATGACCCGCCGCTTGTTCGAGGCATCGGCCTGCGGAGCAAGGTTGTTCTCGGCCTGGCAGGCCACCATGCACGCGCCGCAACCGGTGCACTTGTCAAGGTCGATGGCCATTCCCCACTTGACGTTGAATTCTTTTTTTGCAGACATGGCTTGCAATCCTTATGCTTTTGAGACGGCGACGCCGGTTTGGTTCCAGACGGAAAGTCCGGTTCCCGGTTCGGCGGTTGCGGTCATAAGTTCCATGACATTGGCGCCCTTGTTTTGGCTGAATTCATCAAGCGCGGTGCGGCCGAAGCCGAGGCAGGCGGCTACCGTATCGTTCATGACGCCTTCAAATACACGCAGTTTCGCGCCAATTTTGCGCTTGCCGGAATCCAGCATCACCCTGTCGCCGTTCGCCAAGCCGCTTTTGGCAGCCGTGGCCGCGTTCATCATCACGATCATGGTGCTGCCGTCCAGTTCGGTGGCGCGTATGGTCTTGTTATTGTAGGGCGGAATACCGGTCTTGGCCGTGCCGAGATTCAGCTTGACATAAGGAGCAAGATGGAGTTTGCCTCCGGCTGTCCTGAATTGCAGGGCTTTTTCCAGGATGTCGGCGCGCAGCTTGAAGCCGGAGGGGGTGACAAAGGTGTCGCCCACCGCGGCCTGGCCCGAAGCCAGCACCTCGAAGCTGCATTTTTCATGCTGCAGGGCTTTGGCTTTGAGCACGTCCACAAAGAGCTCGAAACCAAGGTCGTTTTTCATCTGGCGGGCAATGTGGAGCAGGACGTTACCCGTGCTGTAGGTGGTCTGCTGCGCTTCCACCACCGGGGTGGTCACGCAGTATATGCCGCTGCCGCTGCCATAGGGAGTTTCCACATCATCCACGCGCTCAAGGCCCATGCCCAGGGGCAGGATCAGGTCGCACATGGCGGCCGTTTCATCCAGGAAGGTGGAGAAGGACACTTTGAAGGGGATGGCCTTCAGCGCCGTTGCCACTCCTTCGGGATTGGGCAGGGCATACACGGGATTGGCCTCGTGCAGCACGAGCAGAGCGACTTTGGCGTCGTTCAGCCAGGAAGGCAGATCCTTTTGGTACAGTTCTCCGCGCGCTTCGGCCTTGGGCACGGCCGCCTCAACCGGAGGTATCAGGGTGAGGCCGCCGGGGCGGTTGATGTTGCCGAGCAGGGCATTGACCGCGAAGCCGACCATGACGGGGGCGGCGCCGGCGCCCTGGTTGAATTCGGAACCGGCGATAACCAGCGGGGCCTTGGCGGCCAGCAGTGCGCTCACAACGTCGTTCAACTTTTTCAGATCCACGCCGGTGAGCCTGGCGGTTTCCTCGGGCGTGTATTTCGCGGCCAGAGCGGCGAAAGCACTGAAATCACCGGAGCTTACGCTGCGGCCCTTGGCAATGAGCATATGGGCGATGCCCATAGCCAGTATGCCTTCGGTGCCGGGATAGATGGGCAGCCAGGCCCCGGCCACGGCGGCCGTATTGTTTTGCATGGAGCCCGCATAGACCAGGGGCGCGGACGAAGCCGCTTCCTTGCCGTTGTTGGCCGCATTGCGCACCGGATGGGGGTGGGCGTCCTTGAAGATGCGGCGGTTGCGCACCACCGTGCCCCAGGCTTCGAGCATGTTGGCGCCGATGGCCAGCACATAGTCGCTCTTTTCCAGGTCGTAGCCGATCTGGGCATCAAGGCCCATGAGTTCGGCCGCTCTGGCCGCGCCCTGGCCTTCGGAAGGCATAAGGAAGACCTTGTCCGACCCGAGGCTCTTGGCAAAGGCGCTGAGCACCTCGTTGGTGGTGCTGGTTCCGTCGCCGGAGATGAAGGCCGCGTTTTTTCCGGCTGCCGCGCATTTTTCCTGCAGCAGCTCAACCGCCGCCGGCCAGTCCAGTTCTCTGAAGCCGCCGTCAGGGGCTTTCAGCAGGGGGCGTCTGACCCGGCCGGGGCTGTAAAGCATTTGCACTTCGGCCACGGCAAGGGAAGTCACCCCGCCGCCGAGCGGGTGGTCATCCACCGGAAGCACGCGCACGGGGCGGCCGCCCACCAGGCGTATGCGCATGGGCGTGCCCGAAGGGTCCATTTTGCTGACCGCATGGGCGAATGTGGATTCGCCGGGCTGATTGCGCGGAATCCAGGGCCAGTTCTGGGTCCAGATACTCACGTCATCAAGCGTTTTCCAGATCACAGGGGTAGCCACGAGGCCGGCGCCCGCGCCCGCGGCGAATTTCAGGAATCCTCTTCTGTCAAGTACCATGTCGCACCCCTTTACTTATGGCAGGTAGAACATGCGTTGTTAGCGAAAGTGCGTCCCTTGCCGTCATTGTAGTAGTGACCGGGATGGGCGTGGCAGCTTTCGCATACCCACATTTTCATTGTGGTGCGGCTATAACCGGTAAGCGCGTTCACCTTGACAGGGATGTTCCTGTCCAGCTCGTCCAGCGAGGGGTGGCAGGTCGCGCAGAGTTTTTGCGGATTCTCGGGAGTGCCGAGGTTCAGCTTGCCCTTCATGGTCAGGTGGCAAGTGTAGCATTTATTGAAGTGAGCGGCATGACTGAAAAAGACGTTGTCGGGCTGATACTGGTGAACGAGCCAAGACACTTCTCTGCCCTGGCTGACGTATTGTTCGACAAAGATTTTTTCCGCCTCGTACCTGGCGCGATGTTCAGCAGTGGCGCCGGGGCCGGGAACTTCGGTCATGATTTCGGCGTGGCAGTCGGCGCAGTTCGCAAGGGCGGGGAGTCCCGTGAAGGAACCGTCTTCGCGGAATGTATGGCAGTCCGCGCAGGAAAGGCCCACGTCATTGAGATGCACGCCGTGGCTGAAAAAGAAGGGTTGGGCCTGTTTGCTGTAGAGCATATCGGGGAAGATCCACCACCCAAAGGCCAATGCCACGATCGCTCCCACAAGGAACGGCAGGGCTCCGCATGCGCATTTGGAACGACCTTTTCCGCCGTCCGTACAGTGTTTGTTTTCCTCCATACCCTTTGCCTCACAGCTGGTTAAACGGTGAAAAACGGAAACGGCGGCGCTGACCTGAGTCAAACGCGCACTCGTTACGCGGGCGGCATCGTGGGCCGCAGCCCTGGCGACGCTTTACCGAAAGCTCTGCAAAAACTTAGAAAGGCGTTGATTCGTGACGCCGGTCAAACGGCATACGGCTCCCTTCTACTAATGAGCCGTTCAAATCCTGTCAAGGTGATTTTTTTCACAATATGCCCTTGTGTCAAGGACAGGGGCACACTGCCGCGTCTTTACGGCCCGGCAGTTAGGTTATTGTTTCTTTCAATACTTGAAAGGCGTTTTAAAAGAACGCATCAATGGAAGTTCTTTGTCCTTGGGCGAAAGCACAGGGGTGAGCGCCGGCCAGGTGACGGCCAGGGACGGGTCATTCCAGAGGATGCCGCCTTCGCTTTGCGGGGCATAGTAGGCGTCGACCTTATAATGGAACTCCGTGTCCGGCTCCAGCACCATGTACCCGTGGGCGAATCCGGTGGGAATGAAAAAGCGCAGCATGTTTTCCTCGCTGAGGACCAGGCCGTGCCACTGGCCATAGGTGGGGGAACCCGCCCTGAGATCTAGGGCCACATCATACACCGCGCCCTTGGTGACCCAGACCAGCTTGGACTGCGTATGCGGAGGAAGCTGAAAATGCAGGCCGCGTAAAACGCCCTTGTTTACGGATTTGGCGTGGTTATCCTGGATAAAAGGGCGTTCCAGTTTCAGTTTTTTGTTCCACTCCTCGCGCCAGGTTTCAACGAAAAAGCCCCGCTCATCCTTGTAGGGATTCAGCTTGAGGGCTACGAGGCCGGGGATTTCCGTGCTCATGATTTTCATAACAGCGTTCCTTGCCGGGCAACGAGGCCGTTTCCGATCTGAAGTGGTTTGCTTGTGTCCTTGGAAATGTGCCTCAAGAAGCATATTTTGGCAATCCGGACTTCATGCCAGCCGCATTTTTTTCTTCATTTTTTTTCTTTTCAGCCCTAAAGCCCCATACTAGGCTGCCGATAAGCGAGGTACGGGGATAGTGTGATGAATACGCAATCGTTTTATACGCGCCAGATGCTGTTGCGTTATAGCCGACAGCTTGTGGCCGCGCGAAGACTTGCCCGCTACGACCAATTGCTTGGTCGTGGCCCGCAGCAAGGCTCCGAGGCGGCCGAAGCAAAGCGCAGAGCCATGGTGGAGCGGGTAGCCCGCGAAGTCATGGAGAATCTCATTTTCTCCGGCTCTGACAATCCCGTGGTGCAGGAAGTTCAGGCCCGTTTGGCCGAGGAATCGGGAGAAGATTATACTTTTCGCTATCCTCCGGCTGAACAGGACTTCCAGATTTTCCGCACCGCTCCCGATGGGGAAGAAGTTGAACTTTCCCAGGGGGAAAAACAGATGGTCATGGGCCGGTTATGGGATGTGACTTTGCGGACTGTTGACGCAACCATGCTCTAAGGCTACTTAATGTCCGGAAGCCGGGCGGATTTTTTCCGTTGCGGCGCCGGGGAGGTTGTCATGGAAATTAAAAACTCATTGTTCAAAAACATTGAGCCCTACCGGGCCAAGGTCGAGACCAAGGAAGCCGTTGACGCGGCCGCCGGGCGGGCAAAAAACGCGGCTCAGAATCCCGTTGCCGCACAAGGCGATCGGGTCAGCCTGTCCGCTTCCGCGCGTTTGCACACCACCGCTCACGCGGAAGCTGCCAACGCGCCGGAAGTACGCCGGGAAATGGTCGATGCGCTCAAGCAACGTGTCGATTCCGGCGAGTACACAGTCGATTCCGGGAAGGTGGCGGAAAAGCTTGTGCAGAGCGAAGCGCTGCTGGCCCGGACTCTGAACGGCGACACCGTGTAGGGCCTAGTCGCGGTCACTTTACCTCTGGTCCGCGCCGTAATTGGCGCGGTGCGGACCAGGGGCGGGCAGCCCGCGCCGCAGCCGTTCGCCAGGACGGTCCGGCGTGGCTGTTTCTAGGGGCGCGCTGTTATCCTATGGCACGCTTCTAATTCTGTGCAGTTGAGGATAGTGCCATTTTCAAGCCCTTGCGTCCGCTGTTTCTGGCCTCTGTTTCACCGAGAAGAATTGCCTTTTTGCAGGGCATGGGTCTTGACTTCTGTCCGGTAGCGCCGCCGGGCAAGGCCGAACCCGCGCCGCTGCCGGGAGAAGATCCCGCCGCCTACGCCCTGCGCGCCGCTGAAGCCAAGGCTTGCAGCGTATTACCCGATCTCTTCCGTTCCGATTCCTCATCCGTTGTCATTGCCGCGGACACCATTGTCGTGCTCGAAGGGCGGATCCTGGGCAAGCCCGGTAATCCGGATCGAGCCTATGCCATGTTGCGTTCTCTGGCCGGAAAAACACATGATGTTATCACCGGCTGCGTCATTCGCAGTCCGGCTTCCGTCCTGCGCGCTTTCAGCGTGCAAAGCCGGGTGAGCATGTGGGACGCTCCGCCGGATTTGCTCCATGCTTACGCCAACAGCGGCGAGCCGCTGGACAAAGCCGGAGCCTACGCGGTACAGGGGAGCGGATCCGTTCTGGTCAGCCGTATTGAAGGTTCCTGGAGCAATGTGGTAGGCTTGCCCCTGGCCGAACTGGTTGAAGCGCTTCTTTGTCTGAACATCATCACCCCGAATTGCACTGATACGGCCCAGGCCACAGCGGCTTTCGCCGTCACTCTGTAAGGAGCTGTTATGTGGGACACCCTGCTCTTGAACTATGCCAGAGTCTGGCCCGCGGGCCTGAGTCCTGTTGCGCCCGGAACCTGCGGTTCCCTGGTCGCCATAGTACTGGCTCCCTTCATTTTTATGCCCCTTCCCCTTTGGGGGCGTGTGTTGGTGCTGCTTTTTGTGCTGGTCACGGGCACCATCGCCTCCAGCCGGGCCGAGAAGATTCTGGGCCGGAAAGACCCTTCCGAAGCTGTGATTGACGAGGTGCTCGGGCAGTGGATCACCATTCTGCCCTTTGCCGCTTTGCTCTGGTGGGAATATGCGGCAGCCTTTGTTCTGTTCCGGTTGTTCGACATCACCAAGCCTTGGCCCATATGGCGGTTGGAAGATATAGAGGGGGGGCTTGGGGTTATGATTGATGATGTGGCTGCCGGGATATATGCCTTGCTGTGCATGGTGCTGCTGCGTTTGCTGATGGGTAGTGTCTGAGTTTGGCGTGATACTTCGTCAGGCTTGCTTTGTCCTCCGGGGCAGGACCAGAAGAGTCCAGCCCCATCGTCCAAAGCGGCGCCTTCCTCGTCTGACGCCAAACTGAGACACTACCTGGAATTTTACGCGGTTTACAAGCTATTCTCCCTGAAGTATAGCTTATTGTATGCCGCTGTCGATGCTGTTGTCAGTGGCAACAGGATGTATTTCAGGAGTAAGGTATGAACAAGGAACTCTTCGCCGCCCGGCGGGAAAAAGCCCGCCGCCTGATGCATAAAGCCGGGTTAAAGGGCCTCCTGGTCAGTCTGGACGCCAACCGTTTCTATTTGAGCGGATTTGAACTGCATGATGCCCAGAGTAACGAAAGTTCGGGCTGTCTGGTGCTGGTGGAAAACGGCAAGGACTGGCTGTGCACGGATCCCAGGTTTGCGGACGCGGCAAAGCGGCTGTGGAATGAGGAACATATATTCATTTACAGCGGCAACGGTATGAGCCAGGTGAACACCCTGTTGCGGGAGCGCGTTTCCGGGCCTGTCGGTTTTGAGGCCAAGAATCTCAGCGTGTCCACCTTTGAAATCGTCGGCCAGGGCCTGAGCATGCAAAAGGCTGACGGTCTGGTGGAATCTCTGCGCATGATCAAGGAACCCAGAGAAATACAGCTAGTGGAAGCATCCTGTGTGCTCAATCACCGACTCATGGACTGGGTGCCGAGCGTGTTGGTGCCGGGCCGGACCGAAGTTCAAGTCGCTTGGGATATTGAACAGTTCTTCCGCAACCACGGGGCGGAGGAATTGGCGTTTTCGACCATTGTCGGGGTGGGCGGCAACGCGGCCTTGCCGCATGCCGAACCCGGCGCTACCAGGATTACGGAAAATTGTGGCGTACTGATAGATACGGGCTGCCGTCTGGAGCGCTACTGCTCGGATCAGACCCGCAGCTTCTGGGTGGGAGACAAACCGGACCCCGTGTTCAGCGCGGATCTTGAACTGATTCGGGAAGCCCAGACCCAGGCCATCAAGCATATTCGTCCGGGCGTCGCCGCAAGCGAAGTATACAGTGCGGCCCGATCCTTTCTGGACAGTAAAGGGGTGGGCGACCTGTTCACGCATGGCCTGGGCCACGGCGTGGGACTGCAAACCCATGAAGCGCCGAGCCTTGGGACCACCAGTACGTCCGTGCTGCAAGCAGGCATGATCGTGACCGTGGAACCCGGCCTGTACCGGCCCGGTAAAGGCGGCGTGCGTTGGGAGTATATGGTGCTCGTCACTGAGGACGGCGCACGAGTGTTGTAGTGCCTCAGTTTGGTGTGATACTTCGTCAGGCTTGTTTGCGCTCCGGGGGCAGGGTCGAAGAGCTGACTCGCCACATCCTGTGGCTCGCCCTTCGGGCGGGGTCGCATTCGCTCCCCCGTCCAATTCCGCTATCCTGCGGAATTGTCAGCCCACCCTCGCAAAAACTCGCCTTCCTCGTCTGACCCCAAACTGAGGCACTACAACCAGAGACACTACTAAGCCCTGCTCCGCACCGGAGCAGGGCTTTTAAATGAGGGGTGCAGGGGAAATCATTTCCCCTGCCGGGGTTTGGGGTGGAGTCCCAAATCTTCCTACAACCCCAACACCTTTATGGTGGATTCCGCAATAGCCAACTCTTCGTTGGTGGGGATGACCAGCACGCGCACTTTGCCGCCCGCACGGCTGATGTCACGGGCCTGGCCGGAGCGGACGGCGTTCAGGGCCGGGTCGATGGTGATGCCCAGGTCTTCCAGGTTTTCGCAGATCCCGGCGCGCGCCAGGTCGTCGTTTTCGCCGATGCCGGCGGTGAAGACCAGGGCGTCAATGCGGCCGAGCACGGCGTAGTATGCGCCGACATATTTACGGATGCTGTGGCAGAACATTTCAAAGGCCAGTTGGGCCTTGGCGTCGCCTTTGTCGCGGGCGGCGTGCAGGTCGCGCATGTCGTTCATGCCGCAGATGCCGAGCAGGCCGCTTTTGCGGTTGAGCATGGTGTCCAGTTCATCCATGTTCATACCGGCCTGCTTGGCCAGATAGGGAAGAATGGCCGGGTCCACGTCGCCGGAGCGGGTACCCATCATCACGCCCGCCAGCGGAGTGAGGCCCATGCTGGTATCCACGCACTTGCCGTCCCTGACCGCGCTGATGGAACTGCCGTTGCCCAGGTGGCAGGTAATCACATTAAAGCCCTGTTCCTGGCGGGACATAACCCGCGCGGCCTGGCGAGCCACGTACCCGTGGGAGGTGCCGTGAAAACCGTACCGGCGCACGCGGTACGTTTCATACATGTCATAGGGAATGGGGTACATGAAGGCGCTGGGCGGCATGGTGGCGTGAAATTCGGTATCGAAAACGGCCACGGAAGGGCAGCCCGGCAGCAGTTTCATGCTCACTTCAATGCCCTGGATGGAGGGCGGGTTATGCAGGGGCGCCAAGGGGGAAAGCTTGCGGATAACGCCGAGCACGCGGTCGTCGATGCGGGTGGACTTGGTGAACTCTTCTCCGCCCTGGACCACGCGATGGCCGCAGGCGGTGATTTCGGAGAGGTCTTTGATCACTCCGGTTTCCTTGTCCGTGAGCATTTCCATGACCCGGGTCATGCCCGCGGCGTGATCCGGAAAGGGACGCTCTTCGGTAAATTTGCGCTCGGCGTCGCTGCCGGGCGCTTTTTTATGGACAAGGCTCCCTGTGTCGGCGCCGATGCGCTCCACCAGGCCGGAACAAAGCACGGACCGGTCGGCCATATCAAGAAGTTGATACTTAAAAGAAGAACTGCCGCAGTTGATGACAAGAATTTTCATGGCGCACCTTATATTTTTCGGCCCGCAAGGACCGGGAATGAGGAAAACCGGCATATCGCCGCAGCAATATACCGTTACACAAACAGGAAAGTATTTAGGCAGATTTTGGTGCGAAAGGCAACCTTGGAGTGGGCCGGGATTGTGGAATCACGGTAAAGCCGCGCCGCTTTCGGATCTTGCATATGTACATTTTTTCCGGCATATTAGTGTCAGGTGACTCTAACACCTTTATCCACAGGCGGTACCGCCGCCGACCTCGTGCGGGGCTGGGCTTGCATCAACAAGCGCAGCCGTTTCTCCACGCATACGGTGTCGGGAGTGCGGTGAATACAATACCTTGTTCAGAGGGAATAAACCCACCGTCCTGTGGCGGTTAGAGGCTCCCGGCAATTGCCCTCCGGCAGTTGCCAACCAGCAATGCTGGAGAGCGCCATGGTTGAACCCTCCCCCTCTCACGGCGACACGCCGCAGTCTGATTTTGTCCTGCAATACGATCGTATTCTCGCGGCCACCGGATGCAGAACCCAGTCTGACCTGGCCCGTGTTCTGGGCATCAAACAGGCGGCAGTGTCCGATGTTACGCGCCGCAAGAGCATTCCCACGGAATGGCTTTTACATCTTTTTGAAAAGAAGGGCATTAATCCCGAATGGATACGTTCAGGGGCGGGTGACTGTTTTTTGCATATATCGAACTAGCGAATCCGCTCTCAATGAAGTCGCCCCCTGGGAATCCGGACATTCCGCAGGGGGCGCTGGCGTTGGGCTCCTATTAAAGTGAGCCGATGTAAGAGCCGTTTACTGGCGCTGCCGGTTCAGCCGCCGAGATAAGCTTCCTTGACTTGCGGATTGTGCAGCAGATCCTGTCCCTTGCCTTCCAGCACCACTGATCCTGTTTCCAGAATATACGCGTAATGGGCGATGGAAAGGGCGGCATAGGCGTTTTGCTCTATCAGGAGCACCGTTTTTCCCAGGCCGTTGATAAGTTTGATAATTTCAAATATTTCCCGCACCAGGATCGGGGCCAGGCCCAGAGAAGGCTCATCCAGCATCACCAGGTCCGGGCGGCTCATCAGGGCGCGGCCAACGGCCAGCATCTGCTGTTCCCCGCCGGACAGGGTGCCGCCGAGTTGCCAGGCCCGTTCGCGCAGGCGGGGGAAGAGGCCGAAGACCCACTCGATGTCCTCCTGCACGCCGTCCTTGTCAGTACGGATATACGCGCCGAGCCGGAGGTTTTCTTCCACGGTAAGTTGCGGCAGGATGCGGCGGCCTTCCGGGCTCAGGGCCACGCCGAGGCGCACGATGTCTTCGCTGGGCTTGCCGATGAGGTTCTGTCCGGAGGGCTGGTGAAGAATCTCGCCGCTGGCCTTGACCAGGCCGGAGACGGCCCGCACCGTGCTGGATTTGCCCGCGCCGTTGGCTCCGATCAGGGTAACGATCTGCCCTTGCGGAATGTCCAGAGAAATGCCTTTGACCGCGTGGATGCCGCCGTAAAAGACCTGAAGATTGTTGATCTTAAGCATCGGCAGTATACTCCTCGCCGAGATAGGCTTTGATGACCAGGGGGTTGCCCCGGATGGCGTCCGGGTCGCCCTCGGCAATGCACATGCCGTAGTCCAGCACCCAGATGTGGGAACACACGCCCATGACCACTTTCATGTCGTGCTCAATGAGCAGGATGGTCAGATCAAAGTCGTCCCGTATGCCCCGGATCAGGTCCATCAATTCGGACGATTCCTGCGGGTTCATGCCCGCGGCCGGTTCGTCCAGCAAAAGGAGCTTGGGCTGCGTGGCGAGCGCCCGGGCGATTTCCAGGCGGCGCTGCGCGCCGTAAGGCAGGGAATTGGCGGGCTGGTGCGCTGTTTCGGCCAGGTTCAGGCGCTCCAGCAACTGCATGGCCTGTTCCCTGGCCTCGCGTTCTTCCCGGTGCACCAGAGGAAGCTGCAAGGGGGCCATCCACCAGGCGCTTTTCTGGCGCAGGCGGGAGCCGACCATGACGTTCTGGAGGGCGGAGAGGCCGGAAAACAGCCGGATATTTTGAAAGGTGCGGGCAATGCCGTACTTGCAGATCCGGTACGGCGGCTGGCCGGTAATATTCTGCCCGTTGAAAAGGACCTGGCCCGAGGTGGGGGTGTAAAAGCCGGAAATCACGTTGAAGGCCGTGGTCTTGCCCGCCCCGTTAGGACCGATCAGACCGGCGATCATTCCTGTTGGAATGGCCATGTCAAAGTCGTTCACGGCCGTGATGCCGCCGAAACGCATGGTGGCCCCCGCCAGTTCCAGTATGCTGGAAGGCGTCTTTGCGGTGGCTGTGGTTGCGGCTACGGCGCTCATGATTCCCTCCGGGAGCGGAAAAAGAAGTTCCAGGAAAACTCGCGCGTACCCATAAGCCCTTTGCGGCGGAACAGAATAATGCCGAGCAGCAGCAGGGAGAAGATCACCATGCGCGTGCCCGGAACAAAGTTGTCCACCGGGCGCAGGAATTCCAGCATGATGGTAATCACCACGCTGCCGATAATGGAGCCGGTGATGGAGCCAAGCCCCCCGGCCACCACGATCATGAGCACGTTGAAGGTGAGCATGAAGTTGAACATTTTGGGGTCAATGGTGGAGATGAGCGCGGCTGTCAGCGCTCCGCCCACTCCGGCGAAAAAGGCGCCGATGGTGAAGGAGAGCACCCGGTGGTAAAAGGTGTTCACCCCCATGACCCTGGCCGCGATCTCGTCGTCCCGGATGGCCTTGAAGGAGGTGCCCGTGCCGCTGCGCAGCAGCACCACAATGACGTACAGGGTAAAAAGCAACCAGCCGTAACTCCACCACAGGGAGGTATATTGCGGTATGCCTTTGACGCCCAGCGCGCCGTTGGTGATGGAGGCGACGTTGGTGATCACCACCCGGATGATCTCGGCAAAGCCCAGGGTGGCGATGCCCAGGTAGTCGCCGCCCAGGCGCAGCACGCCCAGAGCAATGATCAGGCCGGACAGGGCGGCGGCCAACCCGCCCGCGACCACGGCGCAAGCAAAGCCCAACTGTCTGGCCGCTTCCGGATCGGAAACCAGATTGGCAAAAAGAGCGGGCGCGGAAAGATTGGCCAGCCAGGGCTCAATTTCTTCCAGAAGCCACATGGTCTCTTTCTGGGCCGGGGTTAGAATGAGCAGCGTGCAGACATAGGCCCCCACGGCCATGAACCCGGCGTGCCCCAGGGAGAACATGCCGGTAAAGCCGTAAATGAGGTTCAGGGAAACGGCCAGGATGGCGTTGATGGCCACCAGGTTCAAAATACGGACGCTGTAGGAGTCCAGGTGCTGTTCGGCCGTGAACAGCACGCCGGACAGGAGGGCGATGAGCAGCAGGTTCAGGAGACAGTCGCGGCGTCCTGCGGTCATATTTTTTCCTCCATCTTGCGGCCCATCAGCCCGGTGGGCCTCCAGAGCAGGATAACGATGAGCAGCACAAAGGCGAAGGCGTCGCGGTAGCCCGACAAGCCGGGAAAGAAGGCCACCAGCATAATTTCGATAAAACCGAGCAGGGCTCCGCCGACCAGGGCTCCCTGGATGGATCCGATGCCGCCGAACACTGCCGCGATAAAGGCTTTGAAGCCGGGCAAAATGCCCATGTAGGGATGCACCTGGGGATAGCGCAGCGCCCACATGATGCCCGCGCAGGCGGCCAGGGCCGAACCCAGGCCAAAGGTGAGGGCGATGACCTTGTTGACGGAAACGCCCATCAGCCGGGTGGTTTCAATGTCCGTGGAAATGGAGCGCATGGCCAGGCCCGGCTTGGTGCGGTAGATAATCCAGAGCAGGCCCGCCACCAGCAGAGCCGCGACCAGGGGCACGAGAATGGCTATGGGCACGACACGCACCAGGCTGTTCGGATCGCCGGTGATGGCCGACATGCTGAACATCAGCGGCTTGACCAGTATCTCGGGCTGGGCCACCGGGCGGGGCAGGCCGGTGAAGATGACCACCCCGAGGTTTTGCAGCAGAAAGGACACGCCGATGGCGCTGATTAAGGCGGAAATTCGGGGCGCGTCACGCAGGGGGCGGTAGGCTATGTGGTCCACGGTGATGCCGACGGCGCTGGTGACGATGATGGCAAAGGCCACTGCCACAATCCAGGGTGGGGTAAAGTCGGCCGGGAAAAAGAACCCGTAATACAGCACCGCGCCGCAAAAGAGGCCCAGGGGCAGCCAGAACCAGGGCGGCGGCTTGCGCTTTACCCCGTAAAAGGTGCCGTAAAACACCAGCAGGGAAAGCACGATGAGCAGGGCCGCTGTCCAGGCGGGCATGGGCACGGTTGCCACGGTGGTGAAAAACACAAGGTAGGCGCCGATCATGAAAATTTCGCCGTGGGCGAAGTTGATGAGGCGCAGGATGCCGTAGACCATCGTATAGCCGATGGCGATCAGTCCGTACAGCGCTCCGAGGGCCAGGGCGTTGAACAGGTGCTGGGTGAACATCTCCAGGGTCATAGGCGGTGCGGCTCCCTTTGCCGGCGCGGGGCTTTATTCAGAATAGAGTCGACAGGCCCGAAATCGGAATCCGATGGTCAGGGGCATCCCCCGGTGCGAGCAATGCTGTAGTGCTTCAGTTTGTCTGCGCTACGCTTTGCCGCCCCACAAAGGCCAAGAAAGGCGAGACCGCAGAGACAGCAATAAGCGCCATTGACTACTTTGACGAGGAAGGCGAGTTTTTTGCGACGGGAGTGTACTCTTATGGTACTCGACCGGAGCAAAAAACGATGCCTGACGAAGTATCACGGCAAACTGAGGCACTACAGTCGCGCCGGGGGATGCATAAAAAGCGAGGAGCCCGGCGGCAAGGCCAAGCTCCTCGGGCAGATTACACTTTGGGTTCCACTTCACCGAGATAGACGCGCTTGCCGTCCTTGATCTCGATAATGCCGACGGGGATTTGGGCGTCACCCTTGGCATCGATGGTGAGCGTGCCGATAGCGGCCGGGAAGTCTTTCAGGCCGCGGATGGCTTTGTTGATCGCGTCCCTGTCGTCGCTGCCGGCTGTTTTAATGGCTTCCATGAGCATCATGTAGGTGGTGTAGCCGAGAGCCGCGTTCGCGTTGGGTTCCTTGCCGGGGTAGGTGGCCTTCCAGGCTTCGGTGAACCTTTTGGCGGCTTCGTTCATGTTGGGCATGGTCATGTCATAGGGGAAGGAGGTGTGCAGGAAGCCTTCCACGGCGCTGCCGCCGATTTCCACGGTCTTGGGGTTGTCCATGGCGTCGCCGCCCATGATCCGGAATTCGCCGCCCAGTTCGCGCGCCTGCTTCATGATGATCGCGCCTTCGGCAAAGTAGGCGGGAATGAACAGCAGGTCGGGCTTCTGAGCGATGATTTGGGTCAACTGCGCGGTGAAGTCCTGGTCGCCCGTGTTATAGTTCAGGTTGGACACGATTTCGCCGCCCATCTTCTTGAACGAGTCGGCAAAGAACTTGGCCAGGCCCACGGCGTAGTCGCTGCCCACTTCCTTCATGATGGCCGCTTTCTTGGCGCCCAGATTGTTGACGGCATAGGTGGCCGCGGCCGCGCCCTGGTAGGGGTCGATAAAGCAGGCGCGCGAATAATACTGCTTGCCTTCAGTGACCAGCGGGTTGGTGCAGGAGGTGCCGATAACCGGGGTTTTGGCCTTTTCAGCCACTTCGCCGCCGGCAAGGGACAGGGAGGAAGCGTAGCTGCCGAGGATGGCGGTCACTTTATCCTTGGAGGTCAGGCGCTCGACCGTGGTGGCCGCTTCGGTCTTGTCGGACTTGTTGTCCATGACAATAAGCTCCACAGGACGGCCGATCACGGTGGACATTTCCTTGTGCGCCAGTTGCATACCTTCCAGTTCAAGCTGGCCGCCGAAAGCGTTCTGTCCGGTCAGGGGCAGGTATATACCGACTTTGATGGGTTCGGCGGCAATGGCCGACGTGGCCATGGCCACACACATGATCGCAGCAATAATCAATGCTCTTACAGACATCGCAACAATCCTCCGGGCGAAAAAAGTTGGCGGACGGCCTTTCCCGTCCGTGCGCGGCCCAACGCCGCGCATGTCGGAAATCAACGTGGCTTTTCGTGCGCCCAGGCGGACGCGTATTCACTCAAATACATCAAGGCGTTGCATGTGCAAAAAAGGCGCGCGTAAAAAATATACGCAGCATGAAGGCTTTTTATGTAAACTGAAACAGGACAAGAATCAATAGCAATGAATGTGAGGCCGTGCCTCAGTAGGCCATTTTTCTTTTAGCGATACAATAGCCGGTCAGCGCGGCCAGAATGCAGGCTCCGACCCAGAGGTTCAGCGTCAGCGATCTGCTGAAGCCAAAGTAAAGCATGACGATGGAGATTATGAGAAAAAGACCGCCTGCAACCAGAGCCAGCGGAGCGGGGCGCGGATATTCCCTGCGCTTGAAACATATCCAGAACAGCGAAAAGGCCGTTAACGCGGAAAACAGGGTCAGGATTGCGCCGACATTCGCCAGTACTTCCTGCAGTTGGTACACGAGAACCAGAAACAGGGAGATCGCCCCTTGCAGAAGCACCGCGTGGGTCGGCGGCTCCCCCTCTTTTCCTTTCAGCATCGCCGGTAAAAAGCCATCCCGCGCCATTGCCGCGCAAACCCTCGGGCCAAGAAAGGTCATGGCGCTGGCCGAGGAGATAAAGGCGATAATCGCAAAAATGGACATGCATGCGGCGCCTGCGGCGCCCAGAAGGTTTTGCATGATGAGATGGCCCAGCGTGATGTGGTCAGTTGCATAGGTGAAGACGACCGTGGATTGTTCCGGCGTCAGATTGGCGACAAAAATCCAGTTAATAAAAAGATAGAGGATGCCGACGACAAGGCAGCCCAGAATCATCGCGCGCGGAACGTCACGTTTTGGATTTTTGAATTCGGAAGCCGCGTAGATTGCGGCGTTCCAGCCGCTGAAAGCAAAAGCGATAAAAAACAGGTTGTGCATGAAAGAGCGAACCGGAAACCCTGCCGACGCATTTGGCGGCGTCCATTCGGGCCAGGCGTTGCTTCCGTAAATCAGCCCGGCGATAATGAATCCCACGACAAGAAGCACCTTCACTGCCACCAGCGCGTTCTGCGCCGTAATCGATATGCGCATGCCCACGGCGTGGGCCGCTGTCAGCGCCAGAATCACCAGCACGGCAATCAAGGTTGTATTGACTCCGGAGTGCAACGTTCCGGCAAAAGCCCCGGCAGCCATGGCGCTGATGGCTATGGGCGCGGAAAATCCGATCAACAGGGAAGCCCAACCGGCCAGGTATCCAAGCGCGGGATGAATCAGCGTGGAAAGGAAACGGTATTCACCGCCGGAGTGCGGGACAAGCTGCACGACGCCGGAATACGCCTTCGCTCCGGTCATGGCGATCAGCATTCCAACGGCCCAGGCCAGCAGAATCTGTTGGGGGTTCATGTCCTGAGCCATAAAGCCGGTGCTCAGGAAGACCCCCGCGCCAATCATGTTGGCGATCACCATCCCCATTCCGGAAAACACACCCAGCCTTTGTTTGTTCATACTTCACCGGGTGGCTTTCCAGGAGCCGCCTCCGGCGCGGGTTCCGGAAATCATATTGCCGCTCACCGTGCCGGTATATTCCGTACCACCGGCGGTAAAGCTGATTTTGTCTCCAGTCAATTTACCGGTAAGTTCCCCATCTTTTTTGCTTATAGTCACCTTTCCGGCAATATTTTGAAACGCTTGAGTGAAGGTGATTTGGCCGTCATCAAGCTGCCAGGTTCCGTCCACTTTCGCTGGAACAATCCAGAAATGGGCGATATTCATGTCTGAGGAATCGTCCTTCAGGCGCCTGGTCTGATCAGGTTTCCAGTCCCCCATATCAAAGTCGAAAGAGAGAACGCGCGTACCCGGCTTCATGTCCAGGATTTTCGGCCGCAAATCCAAATTGATCTTGGGCGTCAGAAACAGAGTGAGCACGGTCGCTTTTGAAAAATCGCTTTCGAAAATGTCGGCCTTTTCAAACGTGGCTCTGGCGCTCACGCCTTCTTTGGCGGCGGCGCGTCTGGCAAACTCCACCAAATCCGGGTTGTATTCGATTCCGAACGCCGTTGCGCCGCGTTTTGCCGCCGCAATCACAATGCACCCGTCGCCGGATCCAAGATCAATGACGAAATCGGAAGGCGCGACATCCGCCATATCGAGCATTACCTCAATAAGCTTCTGCGGAGTAGGTACCCATATGACATCCTTGCCGGCTTGCCCGATCTGCGGCGTGTAAGTTTCGTTCGCCCTGGCCTGGTCACATTCACCCGCAACCGTAAGCAATACGCATAGCGCAATCGCAACGCGGCGAAGAAAAGGGAAGGGTTTCATTGTACGCTCCTTTACAAAATCCTTACTATGGCAAGCTGGACTATCAAGGCAGGCACACCGCCAACGGGACATTGACGATAACATCGGTCCAGCGGTAATCGCCGTCGTTGAGGGCCACGGCCTTGGCGCGGTCGTCGCTGCCGTGGGACACGCCGGTCCAGTAGATGAACCTGCCGATGCCGAAGCGGTCTTCCGGCCAACCGGCGGCATGAGCCGCGCCTTGTTTACCGCCCTCGCCGGGACCGGCAACATGTTGAAGCTGCTCAGAAGTCGGCAGCTTAGTGGCAGGCTGATACTTTTGTTGCTTCGGAATGCCGGGAGTGCCCCCACAGGCTCTGGCCGCATCCGCCCAACTATACGCGCCTTTGGGTGCGCCCGCAAACACGGACAGCGGGCCGGGACCAAAGGTGACCCGCACCGCCGTCTCCCGCCGCTCACCGGCGATGGTCATGGCCGCCTTCACTGTCACAGTGCGCGAGCCCACTATATCCGTAAGATACGCCACAACCCCTTTGGGCGCTGCCGCTCCGTTACCGCTCATGTCCATACGCTCGGCCTCAGACCCGGTTAGCGATATGGGCGAGTCTCCCCAACGTAAACCGTTCATGGCTCCGGGGTTACGATTGCTCCACCAGGGCGCGGTAATGGAAGAATTTTCCACCGTCCAGGTGATGTCACCGGGAGAGATGGTCACAGGCTTGCCCCTCTCTCTCGCCGTGGCCGTGATGGTGGCTTTAGCGTAAAAACCGAAATCGACGAAGCTGGTGCGGTCATTCTCCACATGCAGATTCAGTTCGGCGGGCGGGGCTGCATCGCCGCAAGAGATCAATGCAAAAGCCAAGACAAGGCAGCCCAAGGCACGGAACAATGGTCGAATCATGGTCGTGCTCAACTTTTTTAAGATGGTGCTCTATCCTGAATCGTTAAAGGCTTACAGCAGCGGCAGTACCCGAGCCACATCCTCCACCTGGTCGACGCCGATGAAGCTTTTGTCCGTGAGCAGCACGCGTATGGGAATGTTATTTTCCAGGAGGCGGAGTTGTTCCAGTTTTTCCGTGCGTTCCAGCGGGGAAGGCGCAAGGGCCACAAAACGGTTCAGGGTGCGCATGGTGAACGCATAGAGTCCGATATGGCCGTAAACGGGCAGGGCGCGCTCGCCATCGCGGGAAAAAGGGATTCCGGCCCTGGAAAAATAGAGGGCGTCGCCGTTGGCCGCGAGCACGACCTTGACCTTATCCGGGCGCATCAGGTCAGCGGGGTCGAGCACATGGGCCAGGGTAGCCGCCTGCACCAGAGGATCGCTGAAGGCCCCGGCGAGCAGGGTCAGGGCTTCGGGATCCAGGGCGGGTTCGTCTCCCTGAATGTTGATGACCACGGCATTTTCAGGCAGTCCCAGGAGGAGCGCCGCCTCATGCACGCGGTCCGTGCCGCTCTGATGCCGGCATCCGGTCATCAGCACGGGCACGGCCAGCGCGTCCGCCGCTTCCTTGATGCGCTCATCATCCGTGGCCAGGGTCACCGAGGACAGCACAGGGCAACGCATGGCCCTGGACCAGACGTGCCAGAACATGGGTTTGCCGTGCAGCAACGTCAGGGGCTTGCCGGGAAAGCGGGTGGATGCGTAGCGGGACGGGATAATGGCATGTACCCGGCCCTGCAATATGTTATGAGAAAAAGGGGAAGGCATGGAGCACGCTCGTATTGTTGACCCTAACGATCCGCGTACAGGAAGGCGTTAAAGCATTCTTGCAGGCTTTGTACGTAACGGGTAACCACTGGTCCGAGATCTTCGAGCAGGGTGCGCACCGCCTCCATGTCGTCGGCTTCGGCGGCGCGTTCGACACAATGGGCGATCCGGCCGAGCTTTACCAGGCCAAAGACTTCCGCCTTGCCCGCCAGACGTCCTGCGGCTTCCTGAATCAGAATGCTCTGGCCGCGCTCGGCCGCTTGCTGTATCTCGCGCATGATCTCTTGCAGGGCAAAGATCAGGCCGGGAGTGAGCGGCAGCACCGAAACATCAAGCGCTTCCCCTTCCAGGCCAGGAAGAGGGAAGAATGATGCCGGTTCCTGAGCGTGCCCGGTGTTTGTTTCAGGCGCAGCTTCGGGTTCAGCTTCCGGCAGGTGTTCGACTTCGGGTTCAGCTTCCGGCAGTTGTTCGACTTCGGGTTCGGGCGTGTCCTGTTCCGGCAGTTGTTCAGGCGTATCCTGCCCGTTCGCGTCTTCGGACTCGTGCTCCGGGGCGTCCTGTTCCTCTTCAGGCGTGTCGCCGGGCCAGGCAGCAGGGACAAAGCTTTCATCCTGCCCGGACTCATGGGACTCGGGCGGAGCAGCGGAAGCGGCATCCGGCAGCACAAAGTCCAACAGCGATCCGGCCGGTGGGTGATCGTTTTGCGTCTGCGCGGGCGCGGGCGTGACATCCTCAAGAGACAGGGTGAGCAGCATGGGCGCGGCCGCCGCCGCATCTCCATGCGCCAGGGCGTCGTGTTCCGGGGGCGCGATTTCCTGTGCCGGGGCGGTCGCGGCCAAGCCGTCCCACGCCGTGGCAACACCGTGCCGGGGCGGCAGCGAAACCTCCAGGGGAGCGCCCTGTTGCTGTGGGGCGTCGCGCAGGGCTTCGGCCAGTATATCCACTTCCCGTTCGTTCCCGTATTCCGTTGTGCTCGGCGTGGCGCGCGGCCGGGCCGGAGGCGTTTCTTCCGCTATGTGGGGCGCGTCCAGGGCTGAAGCCGACGCTTCCGTGGGCAGGGCGGGCGTCACCGGCGGCGTCTGCGCGGCAATGGCGTACAGCGCCTCCTTGCTGACCGGTTTGATCAGGGCGTGGGTGGCGCCGTTTTCCAGGAGCCGCTCGGATTGGGTCTCATGGCTGGTTAAGACCAGCACGGATGTGGGAGACAGGCCGTTCTTGCGCTCTTCGTCGCGCACAGCCCGCAGGGCGCGGATAATATCATGCTCCGGCGTGTCGCCGTCAAAAATAATCAGGGACACGGGACCGGCGCGGAACATATCCGGCACCTGGGCATTGGTGGCGGCGCTCACGTGCTCGTGCAGCAGGTCGGCCAGATAATGCGAGAGCAGCCGCCGGTTGCTGGTGGTCATCTCCGAGGCAATAATTCTGCGCAGGCCGGAAGGAGGCGGAACAGCGACAGCCGGATCGGAAACGGGCGGAGCGGCGGCAACCGGGGCAACGTCAGCCGGGGCGGGCGCTTCCGGTGCAGCGTGTTCGGCCGTGGCCGGGAACAGGGAGAAGAGCGCTTTGCCTTCGTTCTGCGGCGCGGCGGGCGGCGCTTCATCGACAGGCGGATCAGGCAGGGGTTCCAGGAAACCCTGTTCATGGAGTACCTGTTCCGGAGTCATGCTCCAGTCACTTTCCGTCGAGGGAGAAAGTTCGGGCGAAGCCAGGGCGGTCCAGTCTCCGCCAGCGGGCGTGAAAATGGTGTTCAGCACAGGCATGAGGTCATCATCTTCGCTCTCGTCGGCAGGGCTTGAGCTTGAGTCGGCAACCACCCCCAGCAGTTCTCCGGCGACTTGCTCCGACGGCAGGGCAAAGCGCACGGTAAAGCTGATCTGAGTACCGCCCAAAGGCGAATATTCGACCGTAAACACGCCGCCGGTTCTGGCGGCCATTTCCCAGGCGTGGAAAAAGCCCGCTTCGGTACGCTGGGCCGAACCGTTGTCCGCAACCACAAAGAGCAGGTTTCCGGGATCGCTTGAACCGGGGTTTTTACGCACGGCAAGATGTACCGCCCCTTTACGGGTGGCAAGCACGGCGTTCTGCAAAAGCAGGGTCAGGGCTCCGCGCAGACGGGGGGCGTCACCCTCAAGCAACGGGGGCAGCAGCGGCGAAATATACCAGGAAAAGACCAGGCCCCGGTTTTTGGCCAGGGGGGCGACCACGCTGTGCACTTCGCGCACCAGGGAATGCAGGCTGAACAAGAAACCGCTTTCCGTGGCAAAGGACGTCTGCCGGGCCGCTTCTTCTTCCATTTCCCGCAATTCCGCACTAAAGGCTGAAAGTTCATCATCCATAAAGGAAATAACCCGGTCCGGCTCCAGGCCTGGCTCCTCTGGCGCGTCCTGGGCTTCCTGGGTGACGGGCGCGGCCTCCGGCGTCTCCTGGGCCGTGGCTATGATGTCCTCCTCATACGTGAGATCAGGCACGGGACCGTCATCGGGCAGGGGCGTAGGCTCGGGTTCGGCGTCACAAAGCGGCTGCTCAAGCTCATCCTGGGCAGCCTGATCGCTCGGGACGGGCTGTATGAACTGCGCCAGATCCGGCAGTCCAGGCAGTTCACAGGGCGTGTCGCTCTGCCCGTTCCCCAGGCGCAGAACTTCCAGGGGCGGAAGTTCGTCATACTGGCTGCGCCGGGTAAAGGCCGGAGTTTCCCCCAGGTCCAGACCGCTGTCGGCGGCTTGCGTCCTGGCCGCGTCAACCGCTGATTCGGCCAGGGTCAGCCCTGCCGGGGCAGGGGCCTCGGCCAGGTCGGTCCTTGCGGCAATTTTCCCCCCGGAGGGAATACGCGCCAAAGCCAGGCCGATGCCGCCCACGGCAAGTCCCCACAGGCTGCCCTGGGCAGCCAGGGGATGCATGAACGGTGCGCTATACAGGGCGTGCAGGGCCACGCCCGCGCCGAGCAGGGGCATGGCGCAAGCGCCGCTGAAGGCCAGAGCGCCCGGCTGTCTGGCGGCCAGGGCGCTGACGCACAGGGGCAGCAGCGGGGCTGTCAGCAGGGGCCAGAGTGGGAAAAGACGAGTCAGCCAGGCCAGTCCGGGCAGCAGGGGGCCCAGGGCTACGGCCACGCCGATAAAAGAACACAGGTAAAGAATGGCGTCCCTGGTCGGGGACAGGCCGGAGGCCCGGAACATGCAACGCCCGATGTGCGGCAGCAGGATCAGCGCCATGCCCGGCGCGAGCAGGGCGGGCAGGTGCTCGGGCCTGAAGCCCTGGGACAGGGCGGGCAGGGGCAGAAGGGTCTGGGCCAGGGCGCACAACAGAAACAGGGCGGACCACAAGGCCCATTGGGCTCGTTCGGCCAGGGCCCGCAACAGGCAGGCAGCGCAGGCCGCAATGAACAGGCCCGGCAGGATCAGTTCGGAAGGCAGCACGTCCGGCTGCACGGCGCTCTTGGCGCTTATGGTAGGCGCAAACCACGGTCCCGGCGTTTCATCCATGCGGATATACACGCTGACCGGCAACAGACCGGGTTCCGGCAGATCGAGTATCTCATGTGAAAATACCTGTTCCGCATGCCAGACTTCCTCACCGCCCAGTTGGCCGGGGGCTTTGGACATGTAGAGGGTGGTTTCACCGGGGGGCAGGGCTCCGAGGCTCACGGACAGGCGGGAGGCGTCAGCCGGTTCGCGGGCCGGGCCGGGCTGGCTCTTGACAATGACCAGGCGCAGCCATACCGGGCCTTCAGCTTTCAGGGGAAAACGGCCCGGCAAGGGAGTGAAGCGTTGCTGCGCCGGGTCCGAGGCAATACTGTCGATAGTCAGTTGCCCTTCCGGATCCGGCAGCCAGTCGCAATACGGCAAAAGCGGCCGTGGCGTGGATATCTGGTCCACGGGCAGGGGGTTTGCGGCGTGCGCCGCCACGGCAAGCGCCAGCAGGAACAGGCAGGAGAGAAGAATTCGCATAACGATCCGCAGCCCGCGGGAATAGTGTGCTATACTGTATCGGCACCCTTGGGAGAGCACTGGGTCTTCCTATGAAAGATCGGTGATCAGCTTGCTCACCGGATCTCCGGACGGGGTTTTGGCGTTGGGGTTGATTTTCACCAGTTCGCGCCAGGAATTGAGTCCATCTTCCTTTTTATTCAGATCAAAGTAAAGGAGAACGCCGCTGTTGAACAGGGCATTCTGGTGCTTCGGATCCAGGGTCAGGGCTTTTTTGAAATACTCCAGAGCCATATCGTAATTTTTCAACTCCCGGTACATCACCCCGGCGTCCACCAGTATGTTGGCGCTGCCCGGTTTCAGTTCCAAGGCCCTGTTATAGGCCCGGATGGCTTTTTCCGGTTCCTGGGCGTCAAAGTACAGGTTGCCCAGGTGCTCCCAGGCTTCGGCGTCATCCGGGTTTTTGCGCAGATCTTCCTCATGCTGGAAAATGGCCTGCAAGAGTTGCTTGTTCGGGTTCAGAGCGTCGGCCAAGCCCGAGCTTTGCCCCAGAGGGCGCTTTTCGCCCCTTTCGGCGGACAGTCCGCTGGAGTACGGGAACACATACCTGCCGAGGCACATGCCGATCAAAAGGAACAATACCAGGGCCAGGAGAGCGGTGGTACGGCCCACATACCGGCCCGCCGCCACCTGCTTGCCGAGGAACTCGTAGTCCTTGCTTGTATACTGCTGCATGAGAAGTGTTGGCTCCGTGGAAGTTAAAAAACTGTTGCGCTGAACGAAAATCCGTCGTTATACCGGGTCGCCGAAAGCGGATGAATGCCTGTGGAAAAAGTCGTCAATGCTGAAACTGTGCTCCTGCGTGCCGAAATGCTCGATACAGAAAGCGGCGCACGTTGCGCCCAGGCGGGCGCATTCCGCCAGGGGCTGATCCAGGAGCAGGCCTTTGATCAGGCCCGCGCGGTAAGCGTCTCCCGCGCCCGTGGGGTCAAGCACCCGGCTGACAGGCACGCTGGGCACAGGAATCTCCTGTTCCGCGCCTTTTTCCGTGACCAGCGACCCTTTTTCGCCAAGGGTGGTAATGATGCCGCGCGTGGTCATGTTCAGCAGTTCTTCCTTGCTGCGGCCCGTGGCGTTCATGATCATCTGGATTTCATAATCGTTGCCTACCAGCAGGTACGCGCCTTCAATGGCCGTGAGCAGTTGTTGCGCCGAGAGTATGGGCAACTGCTGCGAAGGATCATAAATATAGCGCACGCCCTTTTTGCGGTACAAGGCCGGGTGCCGGTTCATGTCATCGGGGTTGGAAGGCCCGATCAGGGCGATGTCCCGCTCCGGGTCGAGGTGGGGAAAATCATAATGGGACGGAGTCATCATGGCCGCGGCATGAAAGCCCGTAATCTGGTTGTTGGTCTGATCGGTCATGATATAGGCGCCGGCCGTGAGTTCCGTTTCCAGGCGCATGATGCCCTCAAGGGACAGGCCGCGCTCTTCAAGGACCGAAGCGTAGCGATCAAAATCCCGGCCCGCCGAAGCCACGATGGTGGAGCGTTCGCCGAGCAGATGCAGGGTATAGGCAATATTCCCCGCGTTGCCGCCAAGTTTTTCCTCAAGACTGTCAATGAAAAAGGATACGTTGAGATTGTGGATCTGGTCCGGCAGGATGGAGTCGGTGAATTTGCCGGGAAAATTCATAATCCGATCGTAGGCGAGGGATCCGGTGAGGTAGATGGACAAAATCAGCTCCTTGTTTCGTCGGCAATCCACTGCATAAAGGGCGCGAAGCCCTTTTCCAGAGGCAGGGCCACAATGCAGGGCGTGTCATAAGGGTGCAGCTCGCGTGCCCGTTTCTCAAAGGACGGCCAGGCGCTTTGCATGGTCTTGCAGATGAGCGCGGCCTCCCGGGACTGTTCCACCTTGCCGCCCCACCAATACAACGATTCCAGGCCGGGAAGAATGTTGGCGCAAGCACAGAGACGCTCTTCAACCAGGCGCTTGGCCATGCTGCGGGCGGTCTCCTCGTCGGGGACGGTAATATAGACAAACAGCGCGTTCATTCCTTGCTTCTTGCTTCCGGCGTCTTCAGGCCTTATACAGCAAATGTGCTACAATGACAAATGGGTAGTGCTCCAGTTTGGGGTGATACTGCGTCAGGCTGCGCTTTTGTTCGGGGGGCAGGGCCGAAGAGCCCAGCCCACCCTCACAAAAGCTTGCCTTCCTTGTCTGACTCCAAACTGAACCACTACCCGGCATTGCTCAAGCTGGGGCGCTACCCGCTGCCTAAGGTATAAGGAAGCCATGACAAAAAAATTATCGAAAAAATCCATCGCAGCCAAGGTACTTGCGCTGTTGGCCGAACGCTATCCGCACCCGGAGACGCACCTTGCGCACAAGACCCCCTGGGAGCTTCTGGCCGCCACCGTGCTGGCCGCGCAGTGCACGGATGAGCGGGTCAATACGGTGACCCCGGCCCTGTTCGCCCGTTGGCCCGGCCCGGCGGCCATGGCCAAGGCCGAGCCTGAGGAAGTCGAGGTCTACATACGGTCCACAGGCTTTTTCCGCAATAAGGCCAGGAACCTGGTGGGCGCGGCCCGGCGGATAGTGGAAGAGTATGGGGGCGAGGTGCCCAGGCGTATGGAAGCCTTGATCTCTTTACCGGGAGTGGCCCGGAAAACCGCCAATGTGGTGCTGTTCGGCGCATATGGCATCAATGAAGGGATTGCCGTGGACACGCACGTGGGCCGCATTTCCTACCGGCTGGGCCTGACCGCCGCGCAGGACCCGGTACGGGCCGAGCGCGATCTCGTGGCTCTCTTTCCGCGCGCGGAGTGGGGTAACCTGAACCACCGCCTGGTCTGGTTCGGGCGGCAGGTGTGCACGGCGCGCAATCCTTCGTGCGCCGTGTGTGAAATGGCGGAGTTTTGTCCGAAAAACGGAGTAAAGCAAGCCTGACGAAGTGCCACGCCAAATGGAGGTCCCCCTTTGTTTGCGCTTGAAAGAAAAGAGAGAGTATCGTATCAGTTAACAAGCAAGGCGGCGGAAGTTCTTATTTTTTGCTGCCTCTGCGCCGCGAGAAAGCGGAGCGTCGGAAAAAAAGCCCGGAATCAAACCGGACAGCAAGGAAAACAACATGGACCCGCAAACCGGACAATCCGGAAACGAACTTGAGATCATCGAGTTCTACATTGATGAAGTCCTGAATGACGGTGCATCCTACCGCAGTTACTATGGCATGAATGTGGCCAAGGTGCTCGAGATCATCCGCAAGCCGCCGGTTACCGGCGTGCCCGGCAAGCACCACGAGGCCGCGCTCGGCACGTTTAATCTGCGCGGCAGGGTTCTGCCCCTGGTGGATCTCGGTTCGTGGCTGGACAAGAATATTGTCAGTGAAGATTCACAAAAGGTCATTGTGTCCGAGTTTTCCGGAGTAATCACCGCCTTTGTCGTGTCCGGGGTTACCCGCATCCACCGCATGACCTGGGCCCAGGTGGAGCCGCCGGGTAAATATTTGCAGGCCTTCAGCCATGATTCCATCACCGGAGTGGTACGCTTTGACGAACGTATCGTGTTCCTGCTGGACATGGAGCATGTCATTTCTTCCATGGATCCCTCAGTCAATCTGGCCACCCATGCCGACAACGTGTCCGAAAGCGGCGGATCGGGCTACAATGTGCTGCTGGCCGACGACTCGGCTTCTATCCGCACCATTATCGCCTCCACCCTGCAAAAGGCGCATTTTACGGTCACCAAGGCGACCTGCGGCCGTGAGGCCTGGGATCAGCTTAAACAGTGGGAGAAAACGGCCCAGGAACAAAACGCGCCCATTACCAACTTCGTCAACCTGGTTATTACGGACATCGAAATGCCGGAAATGGACGGGCACAGTCTGACCCGTCTGATTAAGGCCGATACGGCCTTCAGCAAGGTTCCGGTGGTACTTTTTTCCTCGCTTATCTCCAAGGTGGTGTTTGAAAAGGGCGTCCAGGCGGGTGCGGATGACCAGATCTCCAAGCCGGACCTGCCCCATCTTACGGTCAGGGCAGTGGAGTTGATCAAAAAATTCCAGGAATAGTCTCTAGGGGAGCTTTTTGTGGATAAAAAAAGTCTGCTTGTGGTTGAAGACAGCCCTGTCCAATCAAAAATCATCTGCCAGCGCTTTGAGGTGCTGACTTCTTTTTCTCTGCTTGCGGCGCACAGCATGGCCGAGGCCGAGAGCCTGGCTTCGGCGCACAAGGAAGAAATCTTCGCGGCAGTGGTGGATCTCAATCTGCCGGACGCGCCGCACGGAGAGGCCGTGGACATCTGTCTTGCGCACGGCATTCCCTGCGTCGTGCTGGCCGCTTCCTTTGACGAGGCCTTGCGCAAGACTTTTATTGACAAGCATGTGGCCGATTATTTTCTCAAGGGCAGCATTGACGATCTGGAACCGCTGGTCGCGGCCGTGCAGCGTATTTACGCCAACTACAGCGTGAAAGCCCTGGTGGTGGACGACTCCGCCACCCAGCGTTCCGTTGTCAAAAAGTTGCTGGCCGTGCAGTGCATCAGCAGCGTGGACGCGGCGGACGGCGTTGCCGCGCTGGAGGTGCTGGCGGCCCACCCGGACATCAGTCTGGTGATTACCGATTTCAACATGCCCCGCATGGACGGCATCGAGTTGGTCAAGGAAATCCGCAACAAGCACAAAATCCATCGCATGGCCGTGATCGGCCTGTCCTCGGCCGGGTCCGGCGCGTTGACCGCCAAGTTCCTCAAAAACGGGGCCAATGACTTTCTGACCAAGCCCTTTGAAGTCGAGGAATTCTACTGGCGGGTCAACCAGACCTTGAACATCCTGGATGTTATGGAAGAGCTCAGCGCCCTGCGCAAGCACAAGTAGGGGTAGTGTCTCAGTTTGGCGTCAGACGAGGAAGGCAAGTTTTTGCGAGGGTGGGCTGGACTCTTCGGTCCTGCCCCCCGAGCAAAAACGATGCCTGACGAAGTATCACGCCAAACTGAGACACTACCTGTCGGTATTTATCCCGAGATAGACATCCGCACGGCAGGCCAGCACAGGGAAAGCCCCATACAGAACAGCAGCAGAAAGACGAGGCGCATGTACTGCCGCGCATCCATGCGGAGTGCGATGCGGCGGCCGCACAGGCTTCCGGCAAGGCAACAGGGCGCGGCCAGGGCGGCCAGTTTCCAGACTTCCGGGGTGATTAGGCCGCGCGCGAACATCATCACGGCCGTGATGATGAAGAGCAGGCAGCAGAAAATGCCGAGAAAGGCGCGCATGGCCGCGGGCGTCCAGTTGGTGCGGGTAAGGTAGAGCGCAACGGGCGGACCGTTGATGCCGAAGGCCGCGCCAAACCCTCCGCTGAAAAATCCGGTCACATAGGTCCAGAGCTTGCCCGGTTCTCCCGTGGGCGCGGGCAAGGTACGTTTCTGGAAACTCCAGGCCACATAGCCGATGATCAGGGCGCCGAGAAGAAACCTGAGCAGGGGTTCGGGCAGATGGACAAGCAGGCTGCTGCCGAGCCAGATTCCGGGCAGGGCCCCGGCAATCATCCGGGCCAGAGCGCCTTTGCGCACATGGGCGCGGTACAGGTACACGTTAACGCCCTGGATGGTTATGCCGCAGAGCACGCCCAGGGGGATGGTAATGTTCATGCCCACCAGCAGGGCCAGGGCCGGAATGATGATAATCAGCGCGCCGAACCCGGCTAGGCCGCTCAAGATGCCGCCGGAAAAACAGGCCAGAATGATGCTGAAAAAGGCTGTGGTTGTCATTTACGCTTCTATTCCGTCTGCCCGGCGCGGCAAGGCCCGCCCTTTGGCGGGCAGGAAGGTTGCGGAGGCTTCAACCGCCACCTTTCCATCCGGGTCCAGAAAATCGGCATGAGCGGTGATTTTACGTTTGTGGACCTCGTCAACGCCCGCGATGACCGTGTAGGTTCCGCCCGGTGAAACAGGACGTTTGAAGCGCAGAAGGCATTCCGCGGTAAAGGCCCAGTCGCCCGTGCTCTGCTTGACAGCCCAGGCCATGGCTTCGTCCAGCACCGAGGCAATGACCCCGCCGTGCACGATACTGCTGTAGCCGCACCAGCTTTCATCCGGTTGGCAGGGGATATGCACGCGCCTGGCCGCTTCGTCCCACAACAGGCGCAGTTTCAGGGAGCGCGGGTTGGAGCCGTCGTTATCACAGATGATGCACCCCGGTGAACCGGGCAGTGGTTGCAAAGTGTGGTTCATTTTTTCCTTCTTCCTTCAGTCTTAATTTATAGGTAATGCCTCAGTGTGGTGTCAGACGAGGAAGGCGCAGCTTTGGGCGATGGGGCTGACAATTCCGCAGGATAGCGGAATTGGACGGGGGAGCGAAGCGACCCCGCCCGAAGGGCGAGCCACAGGATGTGGCGAGTCAGCTCTTTGGTCCTGCCCCCCGAGTAAAAACGATGCCTGACGAAGTATCACACCACACTGAGGCATTACCTAACCCCGCCTCTTTGCCTGGCCGCGTACATACTTTGCAAAACGACCGAGGTGCAGATAAGCCCCAGACCGGCGAAAAATGCGGCGTTCAATTCATTGGCTTCGTGAAAGATGATCATGGCCAGGATAATGCTGTACACAGGTTCCAGGTTGTAGCTCAGGTTCACGGTAAAGGCCGAGATGTGCCGCAGGGCCTGGATCTGGAGCAGGAACATGCCGATGGTGCACAAGGAGGAGAGCAGGAACAGCCAGAGCAGGTCGAGGTTTGACGGCGCAAGGCTGATGCCGGGAAAAAGCGCCAGATACAAGGGCGCGGCCAGGCTGAGAAAGAGAAAGCCGCCGATCATCTGGTAGAAAAGCATGGTGGTGGAGGTGTGGTGTTTGCCGACTTTCCGGATGGCGATGGTGAACAGGGCGCACATGGCCGCGGAAATGACGCCCAGGATGATGCCGGTGCGGTAGCGGGTGTCGAAGTGGAAAATGAGCGCAATGCCGCACACGGTAATCAGGCTGAAGCACAGTTCGCGCGGGGACAGGGAACGTTGATCCAGAAGGGGTTCAAAAATGGCGGTGAAAAAGCCGGTCAGGGCAAAACAGACCACGGCGATGGAAACATTGGCGTACTTGATGCTGCCGTAGAAGAAGACCCAATGCAGAGCCACCAGCACGCCCACCCCGGCAATGGCCAGAGCCTGACGCGGGGTGACCTTGGGCAGCTTTCCGGCGCAGTACAGCCAGCAGAAAAGCAACAGCGACGCTATGAGCATCCGGTACCAGACCAGCGGTCCCTCGGCCAGTTGGATGAGCTTGCCGAAGATGCCGGTGAACCCGGCCAGCAGAATGGAGATATGCAGTTTGATAAAGGCGGCGCGCATACAGAAGGAGACCTCGGCCAGGGGTGAAGGATCAGGGGCCGCGGGTCAGTGCCGGGGCAGGCGGGGCACGTCGCCGAGAAACCAGCGCTGGGCGCGTTCCCAGGCTTCCCGGCTTTCCCTGGCCCGGACCGGATACACGATATACTGCGCCTGCGCGTCGGGCGGGGCGATGGCCTGAGCGGCCGGCGGGGTTTTGTCCGCAGGCGGGGCAGGCTCAAAAAGGGAACGCAGGTTGGGGGCGATATCCTGGTAGCTGTGCCGTAACGGCGGCAGGTGCGCTTGTCCGGTGTCCACCTGGACTTGGGGCGGAACATAAGAAAAGGGCTGATCCGGGATGACATACCCCTGCTCGTAATAGAGGCGGGGGTATACAGGGAAACCGACTCCCAGCCAGCTTCCGCGATATCCGTGATGGCGGTAACGCGGCCAGTGCCCTCTGTGGTAGCCGCCGTAATACGGGCGTCCCGAGTACATGGACACGCCACCGCCGTAATAAGAGGCTCCGAATCCCAGAAAAGGCCCGCGCGCCTGGGCTTGAGGAAGCGCGCCGGAAAAGGCGAAGAGACAGGCGCACAGGAACAGGCCGATGCGGCGGTGAAGGCGTGGCATGACGATCGTCCTTGGTTGACGCATACAGTGGATGGCTTATGCGGTCAGCGTGGTTTCACTATGCCCCAGGTTCCGGATCACGTCGAGCAAAAAGGTAGTGCCTGAGTTTGGGGTGATACTTCGTCAGGCTTGCTTTGTGCTCCGGGGCAGGACCAAAAGAGTCCAGCCCCATCGCCCAAAGCTGCGCCTTCCTCGTCTGACCTCCAAACTGAGGCACTACCGGCATTGCTCAAGCTGGAGCGCTACCCGTAAAAAGCAGGGAGCGTCCCCAGGCGGCTTGGCCCAGGCTGATGCAGCCGTCTCCAGGAGGCAGGTCCCGGTGCCGCAAGGGAATGAGTCCCCGCTGTTCCAGTTCCCGGCTGAGTTCTATGGCCAGGGTGGCATTCTGCAGGCAGCCGCCGGACAGGCCCACATGCGTTATACCGTGTTCGCGGGCCGCATAAGCGGCAAGTTCGGCCAAGCCCACGGCCAGACTGCGGTGAAAACGCCGGGCAATGACGGACACGGGCTCGCCCTGCCGGATATCGTCATGCACGGCAGCGAATAACGCATGGGTATCCAGGGTGTCAGGCGTAAAAGGACAGGGGTAAAGGCGCTCTGCCTGGTAGTGCCCCAGTTTGGCGTCAGACAAGGAAGGCGCAGCTTTGGGCGATGGGGCTGGACTTTTATGGTCCTGCCCCATCGCCCAAAGCAAGCCTGACGATGTATCACGCCAAACTGGGACACTACCCGCTTCTTCCAGGCGGATGGCGGCTTGCCCTTCGTAGGTGGTGGCATTGCACAGGCCGAGCAGTGCGGCAACAGCGTCAAAGAGTCTGCCGCAACTGGTGCTGACCGGGGTGTTGATGCGCCGTTCCAGCATGGCGGGCAGCAGACGCGCCGCGTTTTCATACTCCGGCAGCCAGGGAAGGGGTAGAGAAGGATCATACAGACCGAGCCGCAGCAGCAGGGCATGGGCAATGCGCCAGGGTTCGCGGATGGCTGTTTCGCCGCCGGGCAGGTCCAGGGGCGCGAAAGCGGCCACATGGGTATGCAGGGGCTCCTCTCCCGGCCGGGTGTGGACCAGCAGCAGTTCACCGCCCCAGAGTTTGCCGTCCGTGCCGAGGCCGGTGCCGTCCAGGGCCAGGACCAGGGCTTTGCCCTGGAAACGGTGTTCGGCCAGCACGGCGTGGGCGTGGGCGAAATGGTGCTGCAAGCGGTATACCGGGAGGCCGCGTTCCTGGCCCAGGGCGTCGGCCATCTGACTGGAAAGATAATCCGGGTGCAGATCCCGGACCACGGCCTGGGGCGCGACCTGTAAGAGTCCTGCCAGGTGTTCGCGCATGTCGGCGTGAAAAGCGGCGGTCTCAAGATTGGCCATATCACCGATGTGCTGGCTGACAAAGGCGTCAGACCCTTTGGTCAGGCACAGGGTATTTTTCAGTTCCGCGCCCACACCGAGCACGCAGGGCGCGTCCGCGCCCTCGTGTTCGGGCAGCGGCAGGGGCCGGGGCACATAGCCGCGCGCCCGGCGCAGGAACAGCGGACTGCCATCGGGCAGGACGCGCAGCACCGAGTCGTCGGCCCGGATCAGGATGTCCCGGTCATGGAATAGAAAGGCTTCGGCTAGGTGCCCTAGGCGTTCCGCAGCTTCCCGGTTGCTCAGGCAGATCGGTTCGCCGGCGGGGTTGCCCGAGGTCATGACCAGGACTGCGGGACGATCCCGTGTGCGGCTCAGAGCGCGCAAATGCTCGAACAGGACAACGTGCAGAGGGGTGTAGGGGAGCATGACTCCGACCATGTGGGTGTCTGGTGAAATACCGGGCGAGAGCGGGTAGTGCCCCGGTTTGTCGTGATACTTCGTCAGGCTTGCTTTGTGCTCCGGGGCAGGACCAACGAGCTGACTCGCCACCTCCTGTGGCTCGCCCTTCGGGCGGGGTCGCATTCGCTCCCCCGTCCAATTCCGCTCTCCTGCGGAATTGTCAGCCCCCATCGCCCAAAGCCGCGCCTTCCTCGTCTGACGACAAACTGGAGCACTACCTAAAGGAGGTGCTTCTCCCGGCTCCAGGAGCGGGCACAGCACAATGGGACGTTCGGGCGAGAGCAGGAGTTTTTCTTCCGCCTGCCCCACCAGGGCAAAGCGGCGGATTTCCTCAAGATTGGCGGCCATAAGGGCAAAGGGTTTGTGCGGCCGGTTTTTGCGTTGCCTGAGCCGCATGACCGCCTGATGATTGCGGGCGTCGCAGGCCAGGTGAAAACCTCCCAGACCTTTGATGGCGGCAATGCCTCCGGCGTGGAGAAATTCGGCCAGGGCGGCCAGGGCGGCGCCGCCTTGGGAGTGGCTTGGTTTGTCGTCAGACGAGGAAGGCGAGTTTTTGTGAGGGCGGGCTGGGCTCTTCGGCCCTGCCCCCTGAGCAAAAACGACGCCTGACGAAGTATCACGGCAAACCAAGCCACTCCCAACAAACCAGACTTTGGGGCCGCATACAGGACAGGCGTTGGGCTGGGCGTGAAAGCGCCGGTCGCGCGGGTTTTCGTATTCGGCCTGGCAATCCGGACACATGGGAAAGCAGGCCATGCTGGTGCTTGCCCGGTCATAGGGGATGGAGCGGGTGATGGTATAGCGCGGCCCGCAATTGGTGCAGTTGGTAAAGGGGTAATGGAAGCGGCGTCCGGCGGGATCGCGGATGTCGGCCAGACAATCGGCGCAGGTGGCCGTGTCCGGGCTGATCAGGACGGCATGGCTGTGTCCGGCTGTGCTGCGGGCGATGCTGAACGCGTTTTCGCCGGGCAGGATCGCGCAGGGCTCACGGTGCAGGGAATGCGGACGGGCCAGAGGCGGCAGGCGCTCTTTCAGGGCAAGGGCAAAATCGTCCAAGGCCTCGGCAGAGCCCTGGACTTCAATCACCACGCCATGCGGGCTGTTGCGCACAAAGCCGCTCAGGGCGCGCTCCTCGGCCAGGGAAAAGACAAAGGGCCGGAAACCGACGCCCTGCACCTGCCCCTGTACAATGAAGCGCTCGCGCCGCACACTCATGCCGCGCGTCTCCAGCGCGGTAAAAGAAAAAAGCAAAACCCCTTGGGGGGCATATCAGCCCGGCTTCCTGTTCAGCAGCATGCGGATGTGTTTGCGTTCTTCATCGGCGCATTGGCGCACCACCGCCCGTTCCGCGTCAGGCACCATGCGTTCCAGTTCCATAAAGAAAAGCAGGGTGTCTTTTTCAAACTGCACGGCTTCATGCAGGGGGATTTTCAGGGCGCGTTCCTGTGAGCCGGGCATGAACAGGGTGTGGGAATCAAGCAGGTCGCGCACATACTGCTGGTATTCCTCGTCCGTGCTTCCGGCAGGCAGGGGCAGGCCGCCGATGCGCTCCAGCATGGCGGCGAAAATTTTCTCGTGGCGTAATTCTTCCTGCGCCATGAAAGCGAAAAACTCCTTGTCTTGCGGGGAGGGAGCTCTGGCTTCCAGGCTCTGATAAAAAGAATGTCCCCGGCGCTCTATTTCCACGGCAGCGGCAACCACATCCGCCGCGTTCACAAAACTGGCCATACGTCTCTCCTATGATTAGCGGGGTTGTGTTTGGCAAAAATCCGGCTGACCCCGGTTACGGTACTACTACAGGCTGGCTGCCAGAGCAAGTACGGCCGCGAATTCTTGCGAACGGACCGGCTGCACGGAAAGACGACTGCCTTTGCGTAACAGTTCCATTTCTTGCAGTTCCGGCTGTTGGCGCAGCAGGGAAAGCGGAACCGGCCGGGCGAATTTCCGGGTCAGATGCACGTCTACCACATACCAGCGTGGGTCGTCAGCGGGCGAGGAAGGATCAAAATGCCTGTTTTCCGGGTCCCACTGCGTAGGATCAGGATAGGCCTTACCAACGACTTCGGCCAGGCCCACGATGGCCGGGTCTTTGACCGAGTGGTAAAACAGTACCTGATCGCCCGGACGCATGGCGTCGCGCATGAAGTTGCGGGCCTGATAGTTGCGCACGCCGTCCCACATGGTTGTCTGGCCGGGGGCGGCGGCCAGATCGTCTATGGAAAAACAGCCGGGTTCGGTTTTCATAAGCCAGTATCCGGGCATGTCCGCTCCCGCGCTACAAGTCAAAACGGCTCATGCCGGTGATAACCACGGAATCCACGGGCAGGGTCTCGTGCTCTCCCTGAGCTTTGACTTTGGCCTTGGCGATCTTGTCCACCACATCCAGGCCGTCGGCCACCTGCCCGAACACGCAATAGCCGAAGCCGTCGGGATCGGGCGCGGTATGGTCGAGTTCCGGGTTGTCCACGGTATTGATGAAGAACTGGGCCGCGGCGCTGTGCGGGTCTGATGCGCGGGCCATGGCCAAAGCGCCGCGCACGTTTTTCAACCCGTTGGCGGCTTCATTTTGCACCGGCGGCCGCGTGGGCTTTTCTTCCATGCGCATGGTCAGGCCGCCGCCCTGGATCATGAAATCCTTGATTACGCGGTGAAAAATGGTGCCGGAGTAAAATCCGTCATCAACATACTGTAAAAAATTGGCCACCGTGGCCGGGGCTTTATCCGGGAAAAGCTCCACCAGGATATCCCCGGAAGAGGTCTCAACAAGTATCATGGGGTGGTCCATCAACGGCTCCTTGCGCTTGCGCTGTTGGGATAAGGGGAATGGCGAGGATAGGAGGGCGGGGAGTGGATGTCAATATACGGCAGTGGCTCATTTTGCCGTGATACTTCGTCAGGCTTGCTTTGTCCTCCGGGGCAGGGCCGAAGAGCCCAGCCCCATCGTCCAAAGCTGCGCCTTCCTCGTCTGACAACAAACTGAGTCACTGCCTAATATGAGCCGACGCTTGCCAAGCGCTATGAAATTAACTAAGTTACACCCTCGCGGCAAGGGCACGGCCCGCCGCAGAACGGCTGCGGAGAGGTAGCGAAGTTGGCCGTAACGCGCTCGACTCGAAATCGAGTTATCGGTTAGTCCCGGTACGTGGGTTCGAATCCCACCCTCTCCGCCAGAAGAATTGCAAAGCTCCGGATTCGCTCGTCATGACTTGACAAAATGCGAATTTGGAGCTTTTCTTTTATAGAGAGCAAAAATGGACAGACTGCTTTTCACCTCACCCCTTGGCTTCTCATGGGAGCCGACCGTAATTTCCTTGCCGCGTGAAGACAAGCCGGGCGAGGCTCTTTTCGTGTTTCAAAAAAACATGGCGGGGATTATCTGGAACTCTTTAGGGGTTTTTGAGAACAATCCGTCCACGTTGCCCCAGACGGAAACCATCCTGCAAGGACAGGCGGTGGGCGGCATCAATATAGACCAGCTTATGCAGGTAAAACGCTTCGGAGAAGGGGCTACGTATCTGATTGCCTCTGTAAAGAACAGGCGTTTTCAGCTTGATATAGAGTTCGCCAAGCAGCTTCATGCGCTTGTCGGCAAAGAAGAAGCTTTGGAATGGGGTGTTCTGCGGAGCAAGCAGGTACATATTCACGGGGTTTCACATATCCCTCCCGCAGCCAGTGAACTTCCCGCGCTGGCCGAAAAGGGGTTTGGCTTCTTGCGTGAACGGTTGGAGAATCCCGTGGAACGGGCAATCGCCGCCTTCCTTTTCATTTCCCGAAGCCAATTTTTCTTTGACTGCAATAAGCGGACGGCTTCGCTCATGATGAACGGTGTTCTTTTGTCCGAAGGATTGTACCCGCTTACCGTTCTGCGGGAAAGCACGGAAGAATTTAACGAAAAGCTCGGAGCCTTTTACGGCTCCGGTGACGGGACTGAAATGCTGCGCTACTTCGCCAGCACAAGTGTAAGGTTGTATGCTTCGTAATTTTGAAAAAATTTTAGCGGCTAAAATTTTTCTGTGAAAAAGCCCGGAGCTCGTTGCCAGTACTGAACGAGGAGCCGAAAAATTGTCCGCTTGAATCCGCGCAAAAATATATCATCCACTCTCTTCGTCAGAAATTTGTTTTAACTAAGAAAGTTCGGAAATTATTTAAATCGACAGGTTGAAGGCCTTTCGGCCCCTGCCCAGTCAATATCCAATCGGGATTTACTCCTTTTTTTCGCCACAGCTTCAGAAGCCAGTCAGAGGGGATTCTTCTCCTCCTCTTTGCATCCGAAATTGACGACTGCTTTATCCCTAAAAAATCAGCTAATTCAACTTGCGTTCTGCATCCTGCGGCCTCGAAAAAGCGCTGTAGGGCTGGAAACATGGTAGTATCCTCTCTTGGCTGAGGATCTAACATAAAAAATATAGCACATCAATTGTTCGGTTCTTTTTTGTTCGGGTAACTCTTGTATGACTTTTTCATGGAAGAAAGACCCTTTTGTCCGTTTGGTGATGTATTGGTAAAAGCCAGAAAGGAACGCGGCATTACCCAATATCGTCTTGCCAAACTGACCAAGCGCAGCGCTCGCTACATCAGCATGTTGGAGCACAACAAACGTGAGCCGCAGTTGTCCACTGTGATCATGATCGCGCGTGCCTTGCGGATGGATGCCGGGGAACTGGTCAGTGCAGTGGATACGCTGATGCCCAAAGATTGGGCTGTTCCGGATGAAGCGGACATGGAACCGAAAAAGGCGGGACGTCCGAAGAAAAAAGCTGAAAAAAAGTGAAAAATTTTCGCTGGATATATTTCCGGTCCGCCAGAATAGCTTTCGCATGAGTCCGTTTGGTTCCGAAAAGGCCAAGCGGGTTTTGCGTTTCAGGGGGAGGGTAAGTTCGTATGGGTTTGCGGCGGCTCTCAGGAGCCGGGCATCAAAGCCCATGTCGGCGATTATTGAGCCGAGGGAAGTTGACAAGTAAATATTTCCACGTGGCAACATATAGGTTAAAGCGATGGTTGTCGCGCGTCAATTTTTATGCTAAGGCAAATCCATCCGCGTGTGTTTACACCCCTGCCGTCCCAGGCTGCGCGGCGGGTAAACAGTCATAGTTCCCTGCCCACCCAGATGGCCCGGCCGAGTATTGTAAAGTAGGCTTCGGGGTCAATTTCTTTTTCCGACCCGTCGCTGTCGGAAATCAGAGCAAGCGCCTTGCCGCCCCTGTCCACTTTAAGGCGTTTGAGGAAAATTTCCCCGCCGTAGCAGACCAAATAAATTTTTCCGTTAACCAGGTCTGTCACCTTGGACTCATCAATGAGCACTATGGACCCGTCCGCAATGGTGGGGTCCATGCTGGAGCCGGAGACGTTGATAACGGTCATTTTTGCTGGTGAGCCCTTGCTGAGAAGCCAGTCGGTACGAAAGGACAGATGAGAAATGACTTCCTTGCTGACTTCAAGAGACCCGCCTCCCATGCTGGCGGTGGCTTCAAGCCACGGTATTTGCATGTAGTCGGAAGACTCGTCATTGCTTCCGAAAAATTCATCAGGAGCCATGTCCAAGGCTTCCATGTAGCCGACAAGCGTTTCCACCGTGGATTGCGAGGCTTTTCTTTCCCCTCTGAGCCATCTGGACATGGTGGCGCGATCCACCTTCATGCGTTCCGCAAGACGGATTTGAGACATGCCCTTTTCAGCCAGAAGCGTTCGCGTGCGCTTCATGATGGCATCCCATATGGCATCATGGTTGAGCGTTTTCATGTGTTGACAGTAGCATATGTTTTGTTGCCGCGCGACATCTTTTTTTGTTGACTTTGTTGTTGCCGCGTGGCAATGTCGGGGCATGCAAAATGTTTCCAGTGCCGCGTGACGTGACACGAGCCACCCCCCCCCTCAACGGTTGTACCCCCTACAAGCATGTACCCCCCGCACTGGGTGCCCCCCCACCCCCCTCAAACGGTGCGGGTGACCCCCCTCAAATGGTGCATTTGCATCTAAATAGAGAACCCAAAGAAAGAATCCAAAAGAACCCAAAGTAAGAGAGTGCGCGCGCGCGAAAACCGAAGCCTCAGCAAAGCGTAACAAGCAGAAAATGGCGGGGAGGCCAGGTAATGGCCGCGGTTTAAAGATGGGCAGTGGCGGGGAATAGCGCCAACTATTCCCCGCCGGGACCGGCCTTATGGCCGACCCCACGACAAACACGGACAACGCTCTCAACGAGTGTCCGCGAGTACCGCCTGGCGTTCCCCTGTTGGGGGGATGCACGATAGCAGGCGAACGTGAGGCTTGCAAATGCCAAAGCTTTGTTTTCTGCATTTTGTCGGAAGAAGCGTGCCCAAAAGCCGTGTCCGGGAAATGTGCCGTCTGGCTGAGTTTGATGAGATTGAAGCACGGTTGATTCTGGAGCGTTTTTGTTCCGGCAAGACCGTCGGGCAATGTGATTTTCTCCCGGAAGATCAGCAAAGGGCTCTCCTGCCGTCCTTAAACCGTCGCGTAAAAGGCTGGATTCAGCACAATACGGGCTTTTTCTGCCTGGAGGAGTTGGAAGGCATCGCACAGTACAGGCCGGAAAAAAACCCCGGAATGAACCCGTAATACTCCCCGCATAGCCGTTTTCATCCGCTGTATACTGTTTTCATCAAGGACGAGGCTTTGTCGCTCCACAAGAGCAAGGAACAGCAAAACGACAAAGGCGGTGTTCGGCGCTGTTGCCTGTCCAGCCTCACAACGATCGGGGTTTTTCCCCGGCGCAACCAGGTAAGGAGGTGCTATGAGCCAAACAAACGAATGCGAATGCGGAAAATCCCTTGTGAAAGTGCCGGTCAGAGGGATGAGGATTGCCGTTGATCAAGAGGCGTTATCAGACATCTGCGGCAGCGCGGGAGAAGGCATTGACTTTTCCCCGGAAGAGCAATGGACAGGCAAACTCTGGCTCGACGGGAAGAAAATCTACCAGAAAACCATTGATTGCGGAGCCCTGCCGAACAACGACACAAAGACTGTGCCCTTAAATATCCCCGGTCTCGACAAGATTCTTGACTACCGGGGAATAGCCATCAGTCCGGCCATGGCCATAATACTGCCCTACCCGCAGCAGCCCCCCAACGCCATCGACTGTTTTATCAATACGCAAAACATGCTGGTAAACATCGTAACGCATTCGAACGCCAGCGCCGTCTTCACAGTCTCTTACCTAACGATTTTGTACACCTGCATTGACCGCTAGGGTTCACCTTGGCGCGACGAAAGGAGAAATTATGAGCAAGAAGCATGATCACGAAAATACTGTCATCCTCCCTATCCGGGGAATTGACCTGATGGTGGACTCATCGAAACTGGACGGGTGCGCCGGCGGCGGTGTCGGCCGGGAAGAAGTGCAGCAGATGATTCAGGAAGCGCTGGAAAGCCTTGCCTACGGCTATGAGCTTTGCGAATTCTACTACTTCCGCCACCCGACCCCGCGTCCCGGCTTCCAGCCTTGCAAGGGCGATGTCATAGCGGATGCGGCCACTCTCTATCCCCAAGCATGGGAATACCTGCAAAGCGCCGACGGGCAACTGCTCCGCAAAACAGAGGCTGAGTGGCAAGCCATGTCGCAGGCAACCTGGCACACGAACGCTGATGGAACGAAAATCGGCTGGAGCGGCATCGGCGGCGTCCCTTTCTTTGTGCAGGATTTAGTGGCGGGAACGCTGCGCCTGCCTGACCTGCGCGGCATGTATGCCGAAGCTGCCGGCTTCGATTCTCTCGGTGTGGGAGATGTGGATGGCGACCGGGCGCGGAATATGACCGGGAATTTTCGTACTAGTACGCGTATTAACCAAGGTTACGCTCCAGTGGGCATCTTTACCGGCGCCGCCACGACCGCTCCACTTCCAATAGACCAAGGGAACTACGGTTATTATGATCACATTTTCATTGATTCTGGTAGGCAGGTTCCCATCGGCCCCCGCTTTGCCCCGGCCCGCTGGGGAGCATTGGCCTGCGTGTACCTCGGGCAACCGGCGGCATGATGCGGGCAGGTCCGAATAAACGCAGACCAATGCGTTCCAGGCACGCGGGGGGCGAAGCCCTTCGGTATGAGAAATGACACGGGAGGAGTGAAGATGGCGACAGTCTACATAGAACAAGCGGTGGCTGCCGCGCTTAACGCTTCAGTGGAAATCGCGGCGCTGGCCGCGGACCGGGTGTACCCGGTGAAGGCCCCACAGGGGTCGGCACTGCCTGCTGTTACCTATCAGCGTACCGGCAGCAGTCCGGATTACACCTTGCAAGGCTACGGCTCGGAGACTGTGACACTCACGCTGAACAGTCTGGCCCCGACCTATGAAGAGGCCAAGGAACTGGCCATTGCCGTGCGCGCTGTCATGACGGCAGCGCCGATCAGGGCGGTAGTGCAGAAAGAAGTGGATCTGGATGACGAAAAAATAGAGGCGCCCTGCGTGAGCACGGAATACCTCGTTCAACAATCAGGAGGACATTATCATGGCTAACAATGACGGTGCTGCCGTTCTTTCTTACGGCGCGAAACTGCGGGTCAAGGACCCGGAAAGCGGAACGCTGCTCGACGTGGGCGGCCTGACCGACTTCAACGGCCCGCAGACTTCCCGCAATGAAATTGAAACCACCACCCTGGGTTCCACGGCCAAGGAATACGCTCTGGACCTCAAGGACATGGGTACGTTTACCAGCACCATGCAGACCCGCTACGGCGATTCGGCCCAGCGGATCCTGCTTGCCAACATGGACAGCACGGACGCACTGGAGTTCGAGCTTGTTTTGCCCGACGACGGGTATGACAACGGCCCGGTCACCCTGAGCTTCAAGGGCCGCGTCCAGTCCTTTCCGGTGCAGGGCAGCATGGGGCAGGTGATTACCACAAGCCTCAGCATCCGTATTACCGGTGATGTGACGTTCGATTTCCCCGGTTAGGAGAGAATGGCATGGGTGAAAGAATGAAAGCTCTTGACCGTGACGGGTTTTTAAAGCGGGCCGTGATTAGGGAAGTGTCTCTGCCTGATGGTTCAACAGTATGCATACGCGCTTTGCCCGCAAGCATGCTCGTTGCCGGGGCGGACAGCGCCGCCAGTGTCTTTGAACCGGCAAACCTGCTGGTTCGGTCGCTGTGCGACGAGAATGGCGCGTTGCTGTTCCGGGACGATGAAAAGAGTGAGATCATGGCCGTTGATCACATGGCGCTGAAAGCTATTTTGGACGCCATTCTGGAATTGAACGGCCTGGGCAGGCACGAGACTGAGGCGGGCAGCGCCGAAAAAAACTGAGAACGAGCGAGGGTGTGACGGCCCGGTATGGCGCCCACGCCCTCGCTCTGGAACTCGGTTGGCCGGACGTGGACGCCATGCTGGAGAGCATGACGGCCATGCAATACCAGGAATGGCTGGCCTTTTTCAGGATCAGAGCGGATGCGGCAAATGCTCCGCAAGGCGGCTACGGCAACAGCCCGGAAGAACAGCGCCGCATGAGCGGTGACATCGTAAGGGCCATGAGCGGGTATCAGGAAAGGCGCGATAGCCTGAACAAATAATCCCCGGATAGGCAACGAAAGGAAAGCCGTATGAATGAAATTGATTATTCGAAGCTCAAGACGGAGCTTGAAGCTATAGCGAAGACATTCGCCTCAATCGGCAAGAGCTTGTCCGAAGCCTCGTCACAAAGTACGAACCCTGCTGGTAAACTTCAGGCAGCGCTTAAGCAGGCTAAGGACGCGGCGGAGTCCTGGGACAAAAAACTGGGTGATGCTAAAACGGATTTTTACGCATTAGGCAAAGACTTGGGCTTGGCGGGAGAGCGTCTTGATGAGTTCGCCGAGAAGCAAAAAAAGGCTTTCGAGAATCAAACCACACAAGCCTTCGCAAACAACCTGCGCGAAAACCTGAAGCTGCTGGGACTGAACAACGATGAGGCGCGCAAGCTTGCCGAATCGCTCGGCAGTATTGCCGACAAGTTCACGCCCATATCCGGGCTTGAGCTGTTTCTTGAAAAGCCCCTGACCAGTCTGGCCAAGGGAGCAGATAAAAAAGAAGCGGAGTTTTATGACAAAACGCTTCCCACCGAGTTGGGCAAGGTTTCGGACGCTTTTACCGACATATTCTCCAGCATTGTTATTGGCTCCAAAAAGTCGAAAGAGGCCTTTGACGACTTTGGCAAAAGCATCAAGAGCATGGCCGAGCAGATCGCCGCCGAACTTATCACCCAGTTCATGAGGGTACAGATGCAGGCGATGCTTTTCGGGAGCGAGAAAGGCGGCGGTGGCGGTTTGCTTGGTGGCCTGGTCGGATGGGCAGGCAATGCGATTAGCAGTTTATTCGCTACTCCTGTATCGTCCGCCTCTAATCAAGGTACGACCTTTGGCGCTATAAGTAACTTAATGGCAAGAAGCGCCAATGGCAATGTTTTCACCTCCCCCGCGCTTTCCGCCTATTCCAACTCCATCGTCAGCAGTCCGACCATTTTTCCCTTTGCCAAGGGCGGAGCCTTCCGGCTCGGTCTGATGGGCGAAGCAGGGCCGGAAGCCATCATGCCTTTGCGGCGAGGTCCGGGCGGCAGGCTTGGCGTTGATGCGGCTGGTTTCGGCGGGCAGCAGAGCCCGCAGGTGAACGTCAACATCATTAATCAGATGGGCGAGTCCGCTGACGTGAGCGTCCGGCAGGCCCCATCGACAAATGGCGGCGTCAACTTTGAAGTGATGATCAAGCAGCAAATTCGCAACGCCATGGCGGACGGCAGCATGGATCGAGTCATGGGCAACCGTTTCGGGCTACGGCCCGCGCTTATGGGGCGCTGATATGGAAATATTCTGGCCTGTTGATTTACCGCAATGTCCGGCTCTGGCGAACAATACATACGCCAGCGCGAACAATACCGTCATATTCAAAACCGAATACGGCCCCGCGAAGGTGCGGCGGCGTACCAGTGCGAACATGGGCCGCAGGACGTGGCAGTTCACCTTGAGCCGGGAATTCAAAAACGCCGCTGGGGAAACAGTGGACCAGTTCCGGCTTTTTCTGGATTTCATGGAAATTACCGAGGGCTTTTCCTTCTGGTTCCCGGATCCGATGAATCAGGCGCAGTATATCAAGGTGCGCTTCGTCTCGGCGTCAGAGGATACCGGGCAGGAACTTACCCCCTACTATGGCGATTTATGGGCTGTAACCACCCAAGTGGAGGTGTGGCCGCATGCCTACAGAAAGCGTGCTTAGTTCCGATTTCAAGCGCATCACGCTGGCCTCGGAGACGGAAGAGGTTATCGTCGCCCTTTTGGAAATCAGCCATCCTGACCTTGTGGCGCCTATCCGCATCTCGTCCGACATGACCGAGATCAAGGAATATGACGAGGGCAGCGGCGATCCTATCTATATCACCCGGCATCAGGGGAAAGAATTTATCGCCATGCCGTTCTCGTTCACGCCGCCGGGCACGCCGGAAGACGGCAAGATGCCGCAGGCCAAGCTGACCGTGGGGGTGCATCCGAAAATCATCCAGGGCATACGCGATATTCACGACCGGCTGACGCTGAAGGTGGTGCTGGTGTATGCCTCTGACCCGGACGTGATTGTGGGCAGTATTCCGCAGTTACAGCTTGAGAGTGTGGATTATGACGCGGCCAGCATTACGGCAACGCTGGGCTTCAAGCACTTCCTTAACTCTCCGGTCCCGGTGAAGAAGTTTGTGCCGTCGCTTTTCCCCGGCCTTTTTAAACACAGTGTGAGTGGCCATGCAACGTAACAACTGGACGGACAGATATATCGGCATTCCTTTCAAGGAGGGCGGGCGCGATTTTGCGGGCTGCGATTGCGGCGGCTTGGCGCTGCTTGTGTTGCGTGAGGAGTGCGGTGTGCGGGCGTTGGACTTCACGGAATATGAGAAGCTCGATTTCGCGGCCATGCCGGGGTACGCAAAGCTCGGACGCGGCATTGAGGGCTTGATGGAGAAAGAATGGGCCGTTGTTCACGATGCAATTCCTTTTGACCTGGTGCGCTTTTACCACGGCCGGTATCCGTGCCATGTGGGCATCTGGGCCGGGCATGGCAACGCCTTTTTGCATGTGGATGAAGCCGGGAAGTTCAGCCGGTTGACCAGCATGACGGATATGGCATGGGGCAAGCGGTTTTTTGAATTCAGAAGGCATCAAACGCTGATGCAGAGAGGTGCGGCATGACAAACAATCCGCCAAAACTGCATTTCCGGCCGGACCAGTTTCGCACGGAAAGCGCTGAACTGGATCTGGCCTCTGACGTAACGCTGCTCGCGGCCGTTCGTAAATGCTTCCGGGAGTCCGGCTACAAGAGCATGCCGCGCGGGTGCGCAATCTTTGTGTCTGACGATGGCAGCAGCGCTCCTTATGAAGTTCCGCGCAAGCAGTGGGACAGCTTTATCATCCGCCACGGCATGAAAATCATGGTGACCGCTCCCAAGACCAGGGGCGGCGGTGGCGGCGGGAAGAATCCGTTGAATACGATTTTGTCCGTTGTTGTCGTGGTTATCTCTGCGTTGATGATTTGGAATCCAATGGGATGGGCAGGCTTGAGCGCAGTGGCTTTTGGAACAGGAGCATCAGCGGTTACATGGGGGGCAATAGCTGGCGCAGCCGTCATGATGGGCGGCATGCTTTTAGTCAACGCCATCGCGCCCATGGCCAAGCCGAAACTCAGCGCTTCAGCCCAGGAACAGCCGGAAAAAGCCTGGTCCCTGGACGGCGTGCGCAACCGGGCGGCGTTATACGAGGCCGTTCCTTTGCCGCTCGGCAAGGTGCGCTTCGCTCCGCGCCATTTTGCCGCGCCCTATACCTACCTGAGCGGAAAAGACCAGTATGCCCGCTATCTCTTCGGGGTCATGGGGCATAACAGGGTGTCGCAACTGCGCATTGGCGACACGCCCATCTCTCAATTTCGCGGCGTGCGGGCCAATGTGTATGAAAAATGGCAGGGGCAGGGCTTCGAGTTTTTTCCGGCCGCCGTGTTTCAAGAGAATCTCGGCGTAACCCTTACCCAGGCCAGCGGCTGGCATACGCGCACCACGTCTCAGAATACCGTGGAAATCCAGTGGGAAATCCACCTGATGCGCGGTCTTGTGCGTATCGAAAAAAACGGAAAGAGGCATGCGCATAGCGTGACTTTCCGGGCCGAGATCAGTGAGGCCGGGGCAAACAACTGGCGCGGGGTTTTCGGGACCGCCTGGACCAACGGCGGCAATTTTGCCGCGCCGACAAACGAGCGGACAACCAATATTTACAGCACACCCGCGGGAGCGCTGACCTTATCGAGCGCGGGCTCCTGGTGGGTGGGAAGCGTAAGGCATGTGCTGCGGGAGAACATTGTCTATGGCGGCAGCGATTGGTGGGGAGACTATACAGTAAGCTATAGTAATGATTACTTCGTGTCAAAAAATCCCGAGTTTTCCGGGAATATTGCCGTTGCGGGCAATATCATCCAGGTAAGCGCCGGGTCGTTGAATCTCGGCAACATAACCATCACGGAACAAACGGTAAGTCCCATCCGCAGAGGCTACAGCGTCCGCGTTCCTGAAGGCCAGTACGACTTCAGAATCATCCGGACCAGCGCTGATTCCAATCCCAATGATACTGAAAACACCTGGCTGGATGATTCGACCTGGCCCGTGCTCAAGTCCGTCCGGTCCGGGCCGGTGCTGAAATATGAGGGAACGCCGTACACGATAGTTGAACTGGAGATTATGGCTACGGATCAGTTGAACGGCCATGTGGACGAGTTCAATGCCGTGTACGAAAGCTACTGCCCGGTCCCGCGCAATGGCGTGTGGTATCAGGAGCCGAGCAATAACCCGGCATCGCTGTGCCTCATGCTGGCGACCGGGGCCAATATCGGCGAGCCCGTTGCCATGTCCGAGATGGACGTTGCCGCGTGGCAGGGGTTTTATCAGTGGTGTGAAGCGCACGGCTGGCGGTACAATGCCGTCCAGTCCTCACAGGTCATGGCCGGTGAGCTCATGCACGGCATACTCTCGGCCGCCCGCGCTTCATTCAGTTTGCGCGACGGGCTGTTCAGCGTGGTATGGGATGCGCCGGACAAGCCGGTTGCCTATCCCTACGGCCCGCGCAACTCCTGGAACTTCAAGGCCAGCAAGGCCTTTGTGAAAGAGCGGGTCCATGCCTTGCGCTACCGCTTTCTCAATGAAACCCGCGATTATCAGGAAGACGAGCGCCTGGTGTATGCTGACGGGTACGACGGCAGAAACGCCGTGCATATCCTTGAGGCCGAGCAGGACGGCGTAACCAATCCCGGCCTTGTCTGGAAGCACGGCAGGCTCAGGCTGGCCGATTCCATATGGCGGCCTGAAGTGTATGAGCTCAGCACGGATTTTTCCTATCTGTGCGTGCAAAAGGGCGACCGGATATCCGTAACCCATGACGTGCCGATGTGGGGTCTCCGGCAGGCGCGGATTCTGGACCTTGCCTATGCCGCCTTTGACTTTGCGGACATGAACCAGGCCGCCTTGCTTGCCCTGGCCAACAGCCGCAAGAATGACATCCGGCCCGGCATGGCCACGCCCGAATGGACGGACTGGCTTGAGAGCATGGACGCGGAAGAACTGCGGGACATGCTTGAGGATTCCGGCATCCGCGACACCAGCCTGGTCGAGGCTGTGTTCATTGACGATCATGTGAGCATGGAATCCGGCAAGTCCTATGCCTTCAAATACTTCCAGGCAGGCGGGCAACCGCTGGTGTATTCCGTTGAAGCGGAAGACGGGACATTCAATACCCTGCGCCTGGCCGTGGCCATCCCGGCCATGCAGGCGCCGCTTCCGGACGGGCTTATCCACTTCGGCGAGGCGGGACGGGAAACGCACGACGGTATTGTGACCGATATCCAGACCCTGGACAATCTGTGCGCGAAAATCATCTTCCAGGATTATTCCGCTGACAAAATATACCAGGCCCTTACCGGACCCATACCGCCCTGGGACAGCGATATCAGCACGGAATCGCGCTGGCAGCTTGGCCGGCCCGCCGCGCCGGTTATTACCGGAATTGAGACGGACGAGTATGTTCTGCTCAGGCTGGCTGACGGCACTCTTGTGCCGCGCATCCAGGTTGCGTTCTCCCTTGTTGAACGCAAAGACGTGGTGGTGAGCCAGGTCCGGGTTGAGTTCAGGGAAAAGGATTCCGGCGCGGCCTGGAAAGAGGGCGGGTCGGTCAGTCCTGAGACAGGCTTTGTGTTTGCCGAAGGTGTGGAGGAACTGGTTGAATACGAGGTCAGGCTCCATGCGGTGTCAAATCTTGGCGTTGTCTCCAACTATTCAGCGGTATTCACCACCATCGTCATAGGCCGCACCACGCCGCCGCCGCCGCCCGTTTCTTTGCAGCTTGACGGCACCCGTCTGTGGTGGGAAATGCCCGCGGACTTTCCCATTGACGTGCGCGGCTGGGAGGTCTGGATCGGCTTCGATGAGCAGGATCTGTTCGGCTATGCGCTGCAAGTCACCTCGCCTTTTGTCATTGACATGGAATTCGACATTGCCCCCTGGTTCGGCTGGGCTCGCCGCGCCTGGGTGCGCAGCATTGACGACTTGGGGCTTACGTCTACACCCATCAGCATAGCCTTCAATCTGGGCGATGTTCCTGTTGCCAACGTGGTCTGGGAAGTGCTCGAGGGGGCGGAGCGCAAATGGCCGGGCAGGCCCACGCTGACCGGGGGTTCCTACCTGCCAAGCATGGGCCTGATATCTTCAACCGGCCGTCCGATGTGGGGGCATATTGAACATACGGACAGCGTTCCCATGTGGGCGGATGAATCGCTGTGGGGCGATGCCGCCATGTGGGCGGGATACGCCGTTTTCCTGGGCTATCCCATGTGGGGTGACGAGCCCATGTGGGGCGGCGAGTATCGCAGCATGGTTTATACGACTTCGCTTGTTGTGCCGCCCGAAGCGGACGTGTGCGATCTGAAAATTGAAATCGTGATGCCTTACGGGGAGCTCGCCTCAGTGGAGTTTGCTTTTGCCGCGTCCTATCCGGCTTGGGGTGACGAGCCCATGTGGGGGGACCTGCGCTGGGACGGCATAGGGCAAATGACGGACTGGCAGCCCATGCGCAACAGCATCCCGGTGCGGGCCGGACAGCTTATCTTGCTGCGCGTGACAACGGCCTCCACCAGTGAAGCCAATATCGCGGAAATCATCTGGGGCTTTGATGTGGAAGACGCGGAGCTTTCCGTCAGCGGCCTGTTCATTCCGGCATCCGGCATCCGCGTTCCGGTCCCGGAAAAACATTTCAGATGGGTAAAAGTGGTCAACATGACCATGCAGTTCACGCAAGAATACCCGGAAGCCTTTTCCGCCGGGTGGCTTGACAGGGGCATTATCACTGACGGCTTCGTTACCGAAGGGCCGCTCGTGCAATGCAAAACTTCACAAAACATGCTTACCGCGGGGGTCGCCGACGTGATCCTCCAGGGGGCCAAAGGAGTATGACAATGGCAGATTTTCCCAATCCGGACTTCCTTTTCCCGGAAAATGACCCGACATTTTTGCAGTCCATGGCCCGGCCCATGATGCGTAACTGGCAGGAAGCCACCATGCAGATGCCCGGCGCGCGCCCCACGGCCACCTTCGGCATCATGAACGATACGCTTCGACCCACGCAAGCCTCGTGCCGGGTGGACACCGAAGGCGGAGCCCCGGCCGACGACCTCAAAATAATCATGACCGACGGCATTCATGACGGCGCGGAACTGTATCTGTTTGCCGCGCATGAAGGCCGTATAGTTACGGTGGTGCATAATCCGGTGGCTTTGAACGGCATCTCGCTTGACGGCGGGAGAAGCAAAACGCTTTCGCCCGCGAGCTTTCTGCGCCTCAAGCGCGAGGGGAACTTCTGGGTGGAGATGGTGGACGGCAATGCGGTCGGCGGTAGCGGCGTGCCCCTCTTCACCCGCATATTCTCCGCCTCGGACCAATCCGAAGAAGGCTTCCTGCGTCTCGACATCGACAACGGCCCGCTTTCCCGCACCGCCTTCCCCCAAGCCTGGGCGAAACTGGCCCAGATGGCAACGGACGGCAGCCCGCAGGTTTTGACGGAAAGCGCCTGGCAAGCCGATGTTGCCGCGCGTGGCTTCTGTGACAAGTTCAGTACCGGGGATGGCGCGGGGACGTTTCGGGTGCCGTTTGTGCCTCTACATCATTGGTATGGGACAACGCGGGTGGGGGGGCTGATTAAGAGAGTCACTATTCCGGCAGCAGTGGGATCGACAGTTGTATATACTGAATTGATGCAAAATGACTGTTGTGTAGTAGCGGTAGCTGTATCTACAGAAATTAACGGGTATATAAGCATAACAGCCGATAGTACGGGGGTGAGTAGTTCAATGGCTGGAGCTACTGGTATGAATGTAATCTCATCCCTGTATGTCAGAAAAGGCCAGACTCTTAAAGTTAGTGGCTTTAATACCAGGGCTACAGACCATCCGGCTCATGGCGTGCTCATTTACCACGCCTCCGCCCCCCTCGAATACCCTCTGCTCAAGATGTATGGAACCGTCACTGATGCCGGGGAAGTGAACATCGGGGAATTGGTGCAGCAGACTACGGCACTTGGTGGCCAAGTGGAAAGCAATGCCAGCTTTTCGACTGCGGAGCAGTGGACTGGCGGGTATTGGATTGACGGGAAGAAGATTTATCGGAAGGTGGTAAACTTAGGCAGTGGCCCTAACGTGGCATCAAAAAGCGTACCACATGGCATCTCTAGCATTGACCACATTATATATTTGGAAGCCACTTTCAGAGCAATCACAACCATACACCCAACTCCATTAGCAACATCGGCTACTTCCATGTCAGATATATATGAGAATGGGGCAGGTAGTCTTGTGTGGCGGTCTACAATGAATACATCCGCTTATGACCGCTGTTTTGCCATTATTCAATACACTTGCACGAATCGCTAATTTTTTGAGGAGCAATACATATGCAATTTATCGCAATAAACAACAGCGGCATTTACCAAGGCACTGTCACCGGAATTGAAGGCGACATCCCCGGCTCCTGGCTTTCCCCTTCCGGCATCAAGGTATCCATGCTTGGCTTGCCGCCCACGGATGAACCCGGCAAATGGCGGGATGACGGCACCGCATGGGTGGAAGTCACGCCGGAACAAGAACTTGATGCCCTGAAGCAACAATTCACCGCCGCCATTGACGGCTACATGAACCACTTTGCCAAGACCAGGGGATACGACTCCATGGCCTCGGCAGCGTCCTATGCCGGGGATGAAGACCCGCAGTTCGATTTGGAAGGCACGTACTGCAAGGCCATGCGGAGCCGAGTGTACAGGGCGGCGTGGGATATCCTTGACGACGTGGTAGCGGGCAAACGCTCTATGCCGAGCCTGGAAGAGGTCTTCGCGGAACTGCCGGAACTGAAGTGGCCGGAGGAAGCGGCTTAAACGCGGCTTCGTCCGCCGCATCAAGGCCATGATAGCCGGGGCTGTCTGCCCCGCCGAAAGGCGGGGCAGACGCATATATGGCCCCTCTCGGGCGCGTCACGCGTCATTGACGGCTTCCTGAGAAACGTTTAAAGCGAATGAGCTTTGAAAAAAAGGAGAGAAGCGTCATGCAACTGGTTTATCGCGGAAAAACCAAGGATGTTTACGAAAAGGAACCCGGTTCGCTCCACCTGGTCTTCAGCGATCGGGTCACCAAAAATGACGCCGGGGAGATAGATCCGGGCGGCAACACGCTGGCGGAAGAAACCGTGCCCGGTCAGGCGGAAGCCTGTCTGCTCATGACCTCGGCCATTTTTGACGAAATACAGGGGAAGCGGATCGCGTCCACGCACATGATCGGCTATGATCTGGCCTCGCTGTCCATGGATGTGCGCCGGGCCAGGCTGTTTACCCCCGGCCTTGAATGGGTGGCGCGCTGGGTTTGCACCGGCAGTTTTCTACGCCGCTATGCGATGGTTCCGGGCGTGCGCGACGGCATGGTTCTGCCAAGTCCGGTTTTTGAAATCACCCTGAAAGACGACGCGGCCGGTGACCCGCCCATTGTGCCCTCCGCCCTGGTGGCCCTCGGCATCGTGGACGGCAAGGTCATGGATGAACTGTGGGCCAAAAACCAGGCTGTCATGCAGGCCATCCGGGACATGTTCACGGCTCGCAAGCTGGACTTGTGGGACATCAAGATTGAATGGGGCCTGGATGAAAACGGGCGGCCCCTGCTGATTGATGAAATCTCCCCCGGATGCTGCCGCGCGTATAAGGCAGGAACCAGGGAACGTGTGCAGGGTCTTGAACTGGCCGGATATTTCCGGTAGCGCCTCAGTTTGGAGTGATACTTCGTCAGGCGTCGTTTTTTGCTCCGGTCGAGTACCATAAGAGTACACAGACTCGCCACTTCCTGTGGCTCGCCCTTCGGGCGGGGTCGCATTCGCTCCCCCGTCCAATTCCGCTATCCTGCGGAATTGTCCCTCCGCAAAAAACTCGCCTTCCTTGTCTGACTCCCAAGCTGAGACACTACCGGTAGTGCTTAAGCCGATACACCAACGCAAAGAGCCCCGTCATTCATGGCGGGGCTCTTTGCGTTGGTATTTTCCAGTTGCTTTATCCGGCGCAGGCATGCGTGGGCAAAAGACCCACTTCCAGGGCTTGAGGCCGGGGCAAGGGAGCGGCAACGGGTTTGCCGCCCAGGCATACTTCTTCAAGATAGTGCGAACCGGCGTCCGCGATGTGGCGCAAAAATTCGTTGTTCAGCGCATGCCCGGAGCAGGACACTGTAAAACGGCCTTGCAGGGGCAGAGGGAGCATGGCCATATCGCCGATGAAATCGAGCAGTTTGTGGCGCACAAACTCGTCACTGTGGCGCAGGCCTTCCTTGTTCAAGACACCGCGCTCGTCCAGCACCACGGCGTTATCCAGACTGCCGCCCAAGGCCAGTCCGCGTTCCTGGAGCATTTCCACATCGCGCAGAAAACCAAAGGTGCGCGCTTTGGCCACCTGAGAAAAGCTGCGCGGAGTCACATCCAGGGCCAAACGCTGTCTGCCGATGGCCGGGTGCGGAAAATCAATGCTATAATCCACGTAGAAGCCGTGGTAAGGCTCGGCTTTGATCAGTTTGCCGTCCTGGGAAAAATTGATGCTCTTTTTGATGCGCAACACTTTGCGCGATTTGCTCTGGGTGCGGATGCCCGCTTCGGAAAGCAGCCGCACAAGGGGGGCGGCGCTGCCGTCCATAATGGGGATTTCCCCGCCGTCCGCGTCCACATGCACGTTATCAATACTAAGCCCGCGCAACGCTGCCAGGAGGTGCTCAACCGTGGATACAGCCATGCCGTCCTTGCCCAGGGTCGTGGCAAGGCCGGTAGCGACGACCGCCTTGGGGAACGGAATGATTTCACGCCGGCCGTCCGGACCGGACACGTGAAACACAATACCCGTGTCTTCGGCAGCCGGGCGCAGGACAAGCTTCACGTTCTTGCCGCTGTGCAGGCCGATTCCCGTGCACTCTATCCTTTGCCTAATCGTGGTTTGCTGCATAATGCCTCCAGGCGGTTCCTGGAATGCAAAAAATGTTCCACGATGAGCTATGCGTTTAATTTATTGAAATATAAGGAAAATATTGAATGATAGTGTGAGAGAGGCGCTGTGTGTTTTTTGCATACTGTGTGTTTTAGAGCACCTCTACCGGCGCTGTGCTGCCAATACCCGGTCCAGCCCGGCCAGATCCGTATGCAGCCGCGCCCCGGTCCAGTCCGGTCCCTGCAAGCGGGAGAGCAGGGCCGGACCTTGCGTACAGCCGATTTCCATGAGCAGCAGGCCGCCGGGTTTCAACAGCGCGCGGGCCCGTTCGATCAGGGCTTGGGCATCTTCCAGGCCGGAAGCTCCGGCTGGCAGCGGGGATTCGGATGTTCGTGCCGCCGGGGAACAGGGCACCAGGGCGGATTGAGGCTCGAAAGCGCGTACTTCGCGGCTGAGCGTGCGGTATTCGGCCTCACTGACATAGGGCGGGTTGCTGAGCAGCAGGTCCAGTGAGGCGGGCGGAACAGGAGGGGTTCTGAAGTCGGCCAGCGCAAGGCAGAGGCTCTGCGCGCCAAGGCGGACCGCGTTGGCGCGGGCAATACGCAACGCTGCCGGGCTCTTTTCCACGGCAATGCCGCGCCAGCGGGGAAGTTCAAGCGCCAGGGTCACGGCAATACAGCCCGTGCCTGTGCCGAGGTCCGCGAACAGAGGGGGCGTGTCCGTATCAACGCTGCGCGCATATTCCAGGGCCAGATCCACCAGCAGTTCGGTTTCCGGCCGGGGAATCAGGGTATCCGGGCTGACCGTGAATTCCCGGCCGTAAAATTCCTTGTGGCCGAGAATATAGGCCACAGGTTCCCCCGCGCTTCGCCGTGCAATCAACTTGGCGAACTCGCGCAGCGCATCTTCGGGCAATATGGCTTCAGGCTCAAGAATCAGCCGCTTGAGCAGCGCATTGCGGTCAAGACCCAAAGCCTTGGCCAGCAATAACTCGGCGGACAAGCGGGGCGCATCCACGCCGCTCTGCTCCAACCTTGCGGTACAGGAGTGCAGCGCTGCGCGTAAACGTGGCAGGTCCTTCATACGTATCTATCTGGAGTCAGACAAGTGAACTTGTGTAGCGGCCTGGTGGGGTGTCAGACGAGGAAGGCGCAGCTTTGCGCGATGGGGGCTGGGCTCTTCGGCCCTGCCCCCGGAGCGCAAACAAGCCTGACGAAGTATCACACCCCACCAGGCCGCTAGACATCGGCCTGAGCTTTGAGGGCTTCCGTCTGCGCGGCCGTGGTCAAGGCATCGATAAGTTCCTGGATGTCGCCTTCCATGACCTGATCGAGCTTGTACAGCGTGAGATTGACCCGGTGGTCCGTTACCCGGCCCTGGGGGAAGTTATAGGTGCGGATGCGTTCGGAGCGGTCTCCCGAACCCACCTGGGAGCGGCGGTTTTCGGCCTGCTCGGCGTGCACCCGTTCCTGCTCGGCCTGGAGCAGGCGGGAGTAAAGCACTTTCAAAGCCTTGGCCTTGTTCTTGTGCTGTGATTTTTCATCCTGCATGGCTACCACAATGCCGGTGGGAATGTGCGTAACCCGCACGGCCGAGTCCGTGGTGTTTACCGACTGTCCGCCGGGGCCGGAAGAGCGGTATACGTCAAAGCGCAGGTCTTCGGGCCGGATGTCCACGTCCGCTTCTTCCGCCTCGGGCATAATGGCCACGGTGGCGGCGGAGGTGTGGATGCGCCCCTGGGATTCCGTGGCGGGCACGCGCTGCACGCGGTGAGTTCCGGCCTCGTACTTGAGGTAGCTGTAGGCTTTGTTCCCGGCAATCAGGGCGCTGATTTCCTTGTAGCCGCCCGCGGCAGCCTCGCTCACGCCCATAATTTCCACTTTCCAGCCGCGCGCTTCAGCGTAGCGGGAATACATGCGGAAGAGATCAGCGGCGAACAGGGCCGCTTCTTCCCCGCCCGTGCCCGCCCGGATTTCCAGGATGATGTTCTTGTCGTCCAGGGGATCCTTGGGCAGCAGAAGAACGGTCAGTTGATGCTCCAGGGCTTCCGCTTCCGGCTCCAGGGTTTTGATTTCCTCCTGGGCCATGGACCGCATCTCGGCGTCGGCATCCTGCAACAGAGCCCGGCTTTCCGCCAGCCCGGCCTGCACGCTCCTGTACTTGCGGAAAACATCCACCACTTCCTTGAGGTCAGCGTGGGCCTTGGTCAGCTTGCGGTAACGCTCCTGGTCGCCCAGGACTTCGGGCGAGGAAAGCTGCTGCTCCACGTCTTCAAAACGGCGCTCAAGATTTTCCAGTTTGGCAAACATCAGACCTGCTCCTGCCTGAGCGCCGGTCCGGCGGACGGATCGAGGCGTTCATACGCGGGGGTGGCGATTTCCGCTGTGGCGCTGTTGCCCAGGGCTTCGCGCAGAGCCACCAGGCCGACCTCCAACTGTTCCTCGTCCGGCTCGCGCGTGGTCATTAACTGGAGCAACAGGCCGGGACCGCGTAAAATGGAGCCGATGAGCGGATTCTTGATTTTGGCGGCGGAACGGATGGCTTCATAGGCCAGGGCGCTGATCGGAACCATGAGCGCCAGCTTGAACGCAATGATCGCGCCATGCTTGATCACGGCGTTTTCCGGCGCCCAGAAGAGCATGAGCAAAGGCACGGTCAGGGCGTGCAGCATGATCGAAATGGAGAGCACAAAGAGCAGGAATGTGGTGCCGCAACGCGGATGCAAACGGCTGTACCCGGCCGCGGAAGCGGGAGTGACCGGATTTTCGCCCTGTTCATAAGCCGCGATGCTTTTGTGCTCCGCGCCGTGATACTGAAAAACCCGGCGAATATCCGGCATGAAGGAGATGGCCGCAATATAGCCGATGAACATGACGAACTTCAACAGGCCGTCCCAGAGATGGAAGGACAGTCCCTCGACACCGCCGGAAATGGACAGGGCGTTCAGTCCTATGGTCAGCACATGCGGAATGACCACAAACAACAGAAGGGCCAGGCCGATAGCCACGACCAGGGTCAAAGCCAGTTGCCAGGGCTTGATGGGTTCTCCCTCGGCCTCGGCCGCCAGTTCCACGGACAGGTTGAGGGCCTTGATGCCGTTGATCATGGTTTCAAGAAGCACGGGAAAACCCCGGATCCAGGGCTTGCGCGCCAGGGGCGTTGTAAAAAGCGTGGACCAGGGCCTGGTTACGGCCACGATCTGTTTGTCGGGCTTGCGCACGGCCAGGGCGAGGGAGTCGCCGTTGCGGATCATGATGCCTTCCATCACCGCCTGCCCGCCCACGGCCAGACTCTCCTGCCCGCCGGGCACGCAGTCGCGCGACTCCAGGTGGCCGCAATCCTGATCAGACGGCGCGGCCCAGACAGTCGACAAAAGCGCCCGCTGGAACAAGCCCATGCCTGAATGCGACTTCGACAGCGGCGGCATCAGCGCGGACGCCCGGCGGAACAGGGCGGGAAGGGCGGCAAAAGACAAGGGCGGCCGCTCTATTTTTGCAGATTGGCGTATTTTTTGCGGAACCGGTCAATGCGGCCGGCAGTATCCACAAAGCGCTGCTTGCCCGTGTAGAAAGGATGGCAATGGGAGCAAATTTCCATGTGCACCTTCTCTCCCTTGGTGGAGAGGGCTTCGCTCTCATAGCCGCAAGCGCAGGTGATTTTGGCCTTGTAAACTTTGGGATGGATATCCTTTTTCATAACCGTGTACCTCTTGGCGGTTGAACCGGGGACTGTCCTGTTGCGGGGCTTTGGCCGCCGCCGTACTTACCCGGGGATAGTATATGTGACGAACAGTTATAGATATGCTGAAAACAGCGCTTTGGCAAGGGAAAAATATGTTTTCAACGCGCCAGCCGCCTCAACAAGAGGAACAGCAGCATCGCTGTCCATGCGGCGGCAATATAAACATACAACGCGGCCTCGCCCAAAGCCTCAATGCACAGGCTGAACAAAAAAGGCGAACAGGCCAGGGCAATGCCCGCGGGCAGGAACAATACCCCTTGCCTGCGGCCGTATCCCTTTTCCCCGAAAATGCTCAGAGGCAGCGTTCCTTTGATGATGCTCATGATGCCGTTGCCAAAGCCGTGCGTCACCGCCACCAGCGCGGCGGCTCCCGGCCCGGCCAGCACCAGCAGAACAGCGCCGAGAGGAATAATGAAAACAGCCAGAATGGCGGCGCTTATGGGTTGCACCTTTTGCTGCACGGAAAGCAGGAGCAGCCGGGCCGACACCTGAGCGGGGCCAAAGGCCATGCCGGCAAGTATGCTTGCAGCCGCGCTGACCCCAAAGAGTTGCAACAGGCCGGGCAGATGGCCTGCCATGGCGCCTGAGCAAAAACTGACAAATACAAAAGCCAGGGCCAGCACAAGCATTGCCGGAAGCATATTTTTTTCCGCCTGGCCGGGAGAAGCAACGTCCGGTTCCTGGGCTTTCGTACCCTGAGCGTGCATGGGCAGCACCAGAGAGAGATTCAGGGGAAGCGCCAGGAAAAGATGGACACCGGCCCAGGCAAGCAACACGTGCCGCCAGCCGAAGTGTGACAGGAGAGAGTGCGATACGGGCCACCCCAGGGTGCTGGCAAAACCCGCCAGAAGAGTGATTCCGGCAATGACGGGCGGAGCGGCCGCACCGCGGGATCGCACCACCGAGGCAAAGGCCATATCATAGAGGCCCGCGCCCATGGCCACGCCCAGAGATGCCCAGCCCAGAAAGAGGCTTGCTTTACCTTGTGCCTGTGACAGGAAAACCAGACTCAGGGCGAACCAGACATTGGAGGCGACAAGAACCCGTTTTCCTCCCCGCGCATCAGTGTATTTTCCCGCAAAAGGCGCAGTGAGCGCCGCCACGATGAGGGCTGCGGAAAAGGCCGCGTACACGGTTGAAACGGAACAGCCCAGACTCTCGGCCATGGGGCGGGCCAGAACGGCGGGAAGGTAAAAAGACGAGGCCCAGGCAATGGTTTGGGCCAGGCCGAGGGAGAGGACGAGGCGTAAGGTTGCTTTTTCGATACCCATAAGAGCGGCCCCCTGTGGGCCGCTACCCCACAATACGGCCGTCGGCCATGCTGATGGAGGCGTGCGTTTGCCGGGCGTATTCCGGGTTGTGGGTGACCATGACAATGGTCATGCCCTCCCGGTTGAGGCTGTGCAGCAGTTCCATAATGGAACCGCCCGTGGCGGAATCCAGGCTTCCGGTGGGTTCGTCCGCATATAATACCCGCGCGCCTTTGGCCAGGGCGCGGGCAATGGCCACGCGCTGCTGTTCGCCCCCGGAGAGCTTGCCCGGACGCGAATGCTCTTTTCCGGCCAGACCCACCCGTTCCAGCATGTCCGCGGCTGTGCGGCGTTCCTGGGCGGTTACCGGACGCAAGCGGTTCATGAAGGGCAGGAGCACGTTTTCCAGAGCCGAGAGATAGGGCATCAGGTGATGCTGCTGGAAAATTACGGCGAACTCCTTGCCGCGCAGGCGGTTGCGTTCTTTTTCCGGATAGGCGCAGATATCCTGCCCTTCAAAGAGCACCCGGCCGGAGTCCGGCAGCACCAGAGAGGCGAGGATATTCAAAAGGGTTGATTTACCTGAGCCGGATCGGCCGAGTATGCTCAGGAATTCGCCGGAACAGATATCAAGGCTGAGATTGTCCACGGCCGGACGCATCGCGCCGGGGTAGCGTTTGGTGATATTTTCAACGTGCAGCATGTATATACTCCGCGGTAGTGCTCATTAAAGGGCCACAAGGGCTTCGGCCGGTTCCACCCGTGAGGCTTTCCAGGCCGGGAAGGTTGCGGCCAGACCTGCGGTGAGCGCGGCCGCAAGGGCGGCGGCGAGGCAGAGCATGAGGGAAAAATCAACGGCGGCCACGTCTTCCAGATGCAGTTGCTCGAGCACATACCGCGCCAGAACATGCCCGGCCGCGTAGCCGATAGCGCCGGAAGGCAGGCCGATGGCCAGAGCTTCGGTGAGGAAAACCGCGAACACGCTTGCGCGGGAAAAACCCACGGCCCGCATGATGCCGATTTCCTTGCGGCGCTCGGCAACGGCTGAAAGCATGGACATGATGATCATGGCGCAGGCCGTAACCAGAATGACCAGACTGACGGAAAAGGCCAGATTCTGCGCAAAATGCACGGCATACATACGGCTTTCCGCCACCTGGCGCAGGGCGCGCACCTCGGTTCCGGGCAGCGCGGCCTGCAATTGCTCGACAATTTCCTCAATGGGACAACCGGCGCACAGGGCCGCCACTTCCAGGAACGCGGCCTGATCCCTTTTTCCGGTGAATTCCTGAACAAAGGCCAGCGGAGCGAAAAGCACGGTGTCGTCATCGCTTCCCGTGGGAAGGAGCAGGCCGCTGACGCGAAAATCGCGCCCGTCGATCGCCAGCGTCTGGCCCGGCCGAAGCCCGAGCCGGGCGGCAAGGGTTGATCCGGCCAGAAGGTCGTTTTGTCCCGAGGGCAGATCCCCCTCCGCCTCCCAATAGCCTTTCAGGGCCAGTTCCTGCTCCCAGTCCACGCCGACCACGGCCACGGCCTGCCCGGCCAGGCGGGTCACGCCGAGGAGTTTGGGGGCCACCACGGCCACGTTGGCCCGCAGCGGCATGGCCTCTATTCCGGCCAGGGCCTCGGGCAAGTCGATCCAGTGTTCCTCAAGGGTGACGTCGCCCAGGGAATAGCCGCCGTAACTCACTTGCAGGGTGTCGCGCTTCGGAGTGACCAGGATGTTGGCTCCGTAACTGATCAGCTTTCTTTCAAAACTATCGCCAATCAGGGCGGAAACCTGCCACAGCCCGGTCATGGAGGCCACGCCAAGGGTGAAAACCGCTGTCAGCAGCCCGGTACGCAGCCACTTTGCCCTGGCATAGCGCAGAGGAAGGGTGAGCAAGGTCATTTGCCGTTCTCCGGAAAAAATTGCGCGCCGGACAACAGTTCATCCACGGCAACAGTAAAGGTCGCGCCGTCCAGGCTGAAGGCAATAGGGTGCGGATTGCATCCGCCCTTGACCAGGCCGATGCGGTTCAGGGCGAATTTCATGCCGCAGTTGACGCACAGCATGTTTCCGTCGCTCAGGACATAGCCTTTGCCTTCCTTCCAGCAGACGTCACAGGCGTTAAGCGCGGCCCGGACCGCGCCCTGATGATCCTTGAGCAGGAAAAAACGGATCCGGGTATTGCCTTCCCGGTACTGATAATGTTTGGCCTGCCCGGTGGACAGTGTTGAGGTGTCCAGCGTTACCAGGCCGTCCTTGGCAACGGCTTTTTGCTCGGAAGTGCCGAAGCCCAGGAAAGCCCAGGCCGGAGCGGCGGTCAGGAGCGTTATCAGGAGGACGAATATATACGTGGTGCGCATGAAGGATACTCGCATGGTTTGGAGATTGCATGAGTGGACTTGTTTACTCCAAATAGGGGTATAGTTCAAGGACGGCTTGTGATAGTACCCGGGTTTGGGGTGATGCTTTGTCAGGCGCCGTCTTTTACTAAGGCGGGGAACATTACCATCGCAATGCAGCGGGCGAGGCCGATAAGGATAAGCCCCACCATGTAGCTGTTGTTGCCGGAAAAAAAGGTAATCGCCAGCAGAAACATGAGAACGGGACCAATAATCCAGTTCTGTACCAGGGAGAGCAGAAGCACTTTTTTGTTGCGGAACACCTGCCCAAGCTGCTCATATTTCACTTTTGCCAGAGGCGGATACATCATCAGGATAAGCCCGATGGCGATAGGAATGTTGGTCGTGCCCGCCTGGAAGAAGTTGATAACGTTTTTTACGTTCGGCGTTGCCCATCCGACCCCCACTCCTATAAACATGGCGAGGAAGATCCATAGAGTAAGGTAACGGTCAAGAAAGGAAAGCCGCTGTAGTGTCGATTGGTTGTCCATGTTTTTACTCCTTCATATCACGGCAAGGCCATCAAGAACGGCCTGGAGCCGGGTCGCGTCCATGTCCGGCTCCACTGCAAGCCGTTTCACGAAGGTGCTTATCCGTCTGTGGAGTACGGCGAGGGTATCGGCAAAGGCGGCGGCAATTGCCGTCTCATCACCCCGTACCTTGGCCGGATCGGGCATCCCCCAATGACTGCGGATAACATTGCCGAAATATAACGGACAGGTTTCGCCCGCCGCATCGGCGCATAGGGTTATCACAACATCCGGCTTTTCCGGCAGATTGTCCCACGATTTGCTGGACAAACCTTCCGTGGCAATTCCGGCATCCTTGAGTGCGGCCAGGGCGCGCGGATGCACAAAACCGGCTGGCTTGCCGCCCGCGCTTTGCACGGTCACGCCAGCCGGGGCCATTGATTTGAGCAGGGCTTCCGCGATGATGGAACGGCAGGAGTTGCCCGTGCACAAAAAAAGAATATTCATGAGCGTCCCTATTTACGTGCTTCAATGTCCAAGCTGACAATGTAATCCGCCAATTCCTCGCCTTTTGGCAGGATTTCAGCGAGTTGCTTGTATAATGGGTCATTCCATTCCAGCATATTGCGTACATAATTTGACTTGGGAGTAAGAACGATAGACTTGAAGCCAATGTTTTCCAGCATGGCCCTCGTTTCTTCCACCAGCGCCGCTCCAGCTATGCAGCCCAAAAGAGCCGCCGCCATTTCTCGAATATTATTCGGGAGAGGCTTCAACAGAGCGAGGTCGGATACGGATACTTTGCCGCCCTGTTTGAGTACGCGAAAAACGTCACGCCAGACCTGGGGCTTGTCTGGGGAAAGGTTGATAACGCAGTTGGAAAGTACAACGTCAACGCTGGCATCCGGCACAGGGAGATACTCTATCTCGCCAAGGCGAAACTCCACGTTATCCAGGCCGGTGCGTTGCCGGTACTGTTCGATATTCTTACGGGCCTTGGCAAGCATTTCCGGGGTCATGTCCACGCCGATAACCCGCCCGGAAGCCTTAACCTTTACACCCGCCTGGAAAACGTCAAAACCGCCGCCGCTGCCGAGATCAAGCACGATCTGCCCTTCTTGCAAGGCTGCGATGGCTACGGGATTGCCGCAGGAAAGCCCCATGTTTGCGCCGTCAGGCAAATTGGCGAGAGTTTCTGTGTCGTATCCTACAGCTTGGGCCAGCAGGGTAGGGTCAGCGTGGCTGGGACGCTGGCCGGAACCGCAACAAGAGTCGCGTTCCCCGGTGGCGATAGCGGCATAGCCAGCCCGAACGGTGTCTTTAACTTCTTGCTTCTTTTGAGAACTATTGCAACAGCCCATAATGATTCCTCCGTTTATTTTTCCGGCAGTACAGTGGGCGACACAGGGCTTACAGCACGATAACTGCGGCACTGGTCAGGGTTGCCGGTACAACATTCAGCCGTCAGGTAAGCAACGGTTTCCAGCATTAAGGGAATATTGGCCTTGTAGCGCGTATTGCGCCCTTCCCGTTCCATGCTGGCAAGCCCGCTGTAGACGATAGTTTTCAGATGAAAGGAAAGATTGGTCTTCGGTATGTCCAGCATCCGGGCAATCTCCCCGGCAACCAAACCGTCCGGCGCGTATTTAACCAGCAAATGGAAGATGGATAGCCGGGCTTCGGAAGCCAGAACTTCAAAGATGGTGGCGGCAGTTTTTGTTTCCATTGGTTGATTATTCAACACTAATTGAACAATGTCAAGGCTGCTTGCTCATATTTGTACTTTTTCTTGCCCGGCTTGTTCTTCCCTTTACCGGGGAGACCTTTGAGCGTAAAAGAGCGGACAGGACTATCCGGCATGGCAAAAAAAGAACGCGCTGATCACCTGGTACATGCACAAGGGCTTGCGGAAAGCCGTGAACAGGCCAAACGCCTGATCATGGCCGGTCAGGTGGCTTTTGTGAGCGGCGATGTCTTGCAGCCGGTAGTCAAGCCGGGCCAGCAGTTCGCGCCGGATACCCGCTTTGCCTTGACCGGACAGGAACGCTTTGTCAGCCGGGGGGCGTACAAGCTGCTCACGGCCCTGGAGCACTTTTCACTTGATGTCGCGGGCTGCGTGGCCCTGGACGCCGGAGCCTCCACCGGCGGGTTCACCGACTGCCTGCTGCAACACGGAGCCTTGCGGGTCTATGCCGTGGATGTGGGCAAACACCAACTGCACGAGCGCCTGCGGGGCGACAGCCGGGTCATCAGTCTGGAAGGCGTAAACCTGCGCCATGCCGCGCCGTCCCTGCTCCCGGAGCCTGTGGACATTGTTGTGGCCGATGTGTCCTTTATTTCCCTGACTCTGGTGCTGGAGCCCTGCATGCAATGGTTGAAAAACAAGGGCACGGTCGCGGCTCTGATCAAGCCGCAGTTCGAGGTCGGCCCCGGCGGCACGGACAGGGGCGTGGTGCGCGATGAGGAACTGCGCCAACAGGCCGTGGACAAGGTGCTGGATTTTGCCCGCGAGGCGCTGGGCCTGACCCTGCTCGGCGTCGTGCCTTCAGCGGTCAAAGGCCCCAAGGGCAATCAGGAATACATGGCCTGTTGGCAAAAGGGTTAAGCCTTAGGACTTTTTGGAGGGGCTCAAACCAGTGACGCAAAGGTCGTCATCCAGCGATACTCGCGACGGGATGAACGTGAGCTTTAGCACTACTGGCCACACCTCCACCCCGCCAAAGGGGGTGACCCCCTTTGGAAACCCCATTACCTGAAAACAGCAAAGCTGTTTTCAGGAATGCCCGGTCCAGGGCCGGCTAGGCCCTGGCGGGGGAGTCTGAGGGGGCAGAGCCCCCTCAGTGCGGCAAAACAGCCACCTTTTCTATACGATCCAGGAAGCTGCCGGGAGAACACAAGTCCGGGCGTTCCACGCCGGGCCGCAAGGTGGTGATCACCCCCTTGCCCACGATAGCGCGGTTGTCGCAGCCGCCGTTGGCATCCTTGGTTCTCAGTCCCCACATATTGTGGAAATACATGGCCTTGCCTTCATACGCGCCAAGATAGACCCCGATATGCCCCTTAAACCAGATCAGGGAACGGAAGGGCGCTGCCTCGGCAAGAATCAGGCGCTCCTTTTCCTCGTTGGACAGTCCGCCAAGTTCGATGGTTCTGCCTGCCTTGGCCTGGTTGGCGGAATTCCTGGGCAGGTGGATGCCGAAAGGCGCGAACAGATCCCGGGTCAGGGCCGAGCAGTCGCGGCGGCCGTCCAGTCCTCCCCAGCCATAGGCCTGCCCGAGCATGGGGTTGCCCACCTCAGCCACGGCCTGGGCCGTGAGCGGCAGGGGCACGGCCGTGGCCGCGCCCGGCGCAAGGTCGGCCCTGGCCGCGTCCGCCCGTCCGTCCGCGCCTCTGACCGGATACAGGACGCTTAGCGCCCGGTCCAGGCCCGGCGCGGCATCCACGGCCAGAGGCAGCAGAGCGCCGGTATCCGCGCTGATCGCGCCCACAGCCGTGCCGTCGCGCACGATTGCGGCCAAAGGGCGGCTCTGCCAGTGTTCCATAAAGGCCGGGTCCACCCTGGCGACATCCCCGGCAGGAACCCAACCCGTGGTGACCGGACCGTCAACCAGCACCCATTGCCCGTCCTTGGACACATTGCAGATATACACCGGCGTGCCGGGCGGGGTTGAGGTATGCTGGAAATAGTCAAAGGGGTAGCCTTCTCCGGGCAGGTCCGGGCGCAGATAAAAATGCCTGTTGCTCGGCATGGCCCGCAAATTGGCGCCGCGCAGGGTAATGGCAGGCCCGGCTCCCTTGCCAAAAGCCTTTTTGTTGCTGTTGGCCACCAGAGCGTCCCAGACGTCGGCCGGGAAAGGCTCACGGTTGTTCGTGTAGCCACTGGCAAGACTCAGGTTGAAGTTTTTGGCCAGGGATTGTTCGATCCAACGGGCAGGTTTGCTCAGCCGCCAGGGCCGGTACCAGGCTTCCTTTTGCCGTTGCGCCGCTGCCGCTTGTTCAGAGGCGGTCAACAGGGGTTTCGCTCCACCCGCCGCATCAACATAGGCATGCAAATTCTGCGGATAGGTCAGCACGTCCAGGCAGGGCGGGCCGGAATAGGGGCCGCTGGGGCTGGGCGTGTGTTTGCCGCCGCAGGCGGACAGGCCGAGGAGAAGGAGGAAAAGACAGGAGAGACGGAGGAAAGCGTTCATAGTAGTGGGGGGATGTAACGTTAGAGGATTAGCCAAGCCGCGACCGCAGCCGTTTGTCCAGCCAGGTAAAGCGCTTGTGCATTTTGTTGTTGTTCACGGCCATGTGCATGGCCTTGGGCGAACCGACCAGCACCACCAGTTTCTTGCCCCTGGTGATGCCGGTATAGATCAGATTGCGTTGCAGAAGCATATAATGCTGGGTCAGGACAGGCATGACCACGGCCGGGTATTCCGAGCCTTGTGACTTGTGCACGGAGATGGCATAGGCCGGGGTAATTTCGTCCAGTTCATCCCAGGCATAGAGCACGTTGCGATCTTCAAAGCGCACGGTCAGTTCGCGCTCCTCGGAATTCACATAACACACGCGGCCGATGTCGCCGTTGAACACATCTTTATCATAGTTGTTGCGCACCTGCATAACCTTGTCATCCAGGTGGAAACGCCGTTCGCCGCGCTGGAGCACATCCCCCCGGCCGCGCAGCAGGGCCTCCTGCAAGCGCTGGTTGAGTATGCCCACACCTGCCGCGCCCTTGTGCATGGGCGTAAGCACCTGGATGTCGTCCACCGGGTCAAGGCCGAAGCGGCGCGGGATGTGATTTTGCACCAGGTCCACGATCATGTCCGCAGCCCGCTCCGGGTCTTCCTGCCGGATAAAATAGAAGTCTGACAGGCCTTCGCGGGTGCTCTTCAGGGGCGGTATTTCACCGTGGTTGATGCGGTGCGCGTTGACGATGATTTCGCTCTCGGCGGCCTGGCGGAAGACTTCGGTCAGGCGGACCACGCTCACGCTTTCCGAAGCAATGATGTCCTTGAGCACGTTGCCGGGACCGACCGAGGGCAGTTGGTTCACGTCGCCCACAAAGACCAGGGTCGCGCCCAGGGGAACGGCCTTCATCAGGTGGTACATGAGCATGGTGTCCAGCATGGAGGCTTCGTCCACCACCAGCAGGCCGCAGGCCAGGGGATGATCCTCGTTGCGGGCAAACCCGTCCTCGCGCGGACTGTACTCCAGCAGACGGTGGAGGGTCTTGGCTTCGCGATCCGTGGTTTCGGCCATGCGCTTGGCCGCCCGGCCCGTTGGCGCGGCCAGCAGGATTTTCGTTTTCTTCTGCTCGAACAGCTTGATGATGGCGTTGATCACCGTGGTTTTGCCCGTGCCCGGACCGCCGGTGATCACCAGCACCTTGTCGGACAGACTGGCCCGCGCCGCTTCCACCTGCTCCCCGGCCAGTTCCAGCGGCAGCATGCGCAGCACGCCGGACAGCAATTCCTCAGGCTCGCTGAAGCGCACGGACTTGGGCGAACGCAGCACACGGTGCACATAGTGGGCGATGTTGCTTTCGTAGTGATGGTAGCGGGACAGGTACACGGCCTGAAAAGCTTCGCCCTGTTCGCATCCCTGTTCTCCGGGGAACTCTTCAAGCACTACCCGCTCTTCGCGCTCCAGGGAACGCACGGCCTGGCGCACGAGTTCGCTTTCCACGCCCAGTTCGTCCGCGGTCTGATGCACCAACTCTTCATAGGGGTAAAAAACGTGGCCGTCCTCGGTGATCCGGCGCAGGACATACAACAGACCGGCCTCGGCCCGGAGACTGCTGTCCGGCGCAAAACCCAGCTTCATGGCCACGGTGTCGGCCGTGACAAAGCCGATGCCGTGGATATCCATAGCCAGGCGATACGGATTCTCGCGCACTACTTCCAGGGCGTCCGCGCCGTAGTGGCGGAAAATACGCACCGCATAGGACGTGGAAACCTCATGCGGTTGCAGGAACATGATCAAATCCCGGATACCCCGGTGCTCGGCCCAGGCGGCCTTGATGTCGCTGACCAGACGCGGGGTGATGCCCTTGACCCGGCTGAGCAGGTCGGCGTCATTGTCCAGGGTGTTGAAGGTCTCTTCCCGGAACTCCTCCACAATGCGCTCGGCCAGCCGCTTGCCGATGCCCTTGATCAGGCCGGAGCCGAGATAATGCTTGATGCCCTCCAGGGTGGCGGGCAGCAGGGTCTCGAAGCTTTCCATCTTGAACTGCCGCCCGAAACGGGCGTCATTGACCCAGGATCCGGTCACGGTCAGGCCGATGCCGGGTTGGGGCGCGGCCATGCTGCCCACCACGGTGATCGGGTCGGCCTTGCTCTGCACGCGCATGCGCAGCACGGTGTAGCCGTTTTCCTCATTGTGGAAAACAACGCGCTCCAAGGTGCCGCGCAGGGTGCGCTTGGCGTCGGGATCAAGCAAATGTTGCGACATGGCCGGGAGAGCGCTCAGGGGACCAGCGGGGCAAGCCGGAGGCCGGTTTCCAGCGGCAGTCCGCACATCAGGTTGGCATTGGCTACGGCCTGGCCCGAAGCGCCCCGGCAGAGATTGTCTATGGCGGAAAGAATGATCAGGCGGTTGGTGCGCGGGTCAATGGCCAGGGCGATATCGCAAAACATGGTGCCGCGCACGGAACGCAGTTCCGGCAGGCCGCCTTCGGGCAGAAGACGCACAAAGGAGCAGCCCGCGTAGGCGTCCGCATATGCCGCGCGCACCGCTTCCAGGGACGTGGCCGGGTCCTTGAGTTTGGTGTACATGGTAGCCAGGATGCCCCGGTTGATGGGCAGGAGATGGGTGTTGAAGGACAGGGTGATGTCCCGGCCCGCAACGGCCGAAAGCTCCTGCTCGATTTCCGGGGTGTGGCGGTGCTTGGTCAGGTTGTAAGCGCGGAAGGTGTCATACACTTCGCAGAACAGGGAACCGACATTGGCCCCGCGCCCGGCGCCGCTGGCGCCGGACTTGGCGTCGATAACCACGTCCGTACTCTCGATCAGGCCGTTTTTCAGGGCCGGATACAGGCCGAGAATGCTTGCCGTGGGATAACAGCCGGGGTTGGCCACCAGCGCGGCCCGGGCTACCCGGTCGGCATAAAGCTCGGGCAGGCCGTACACGGCCTGAGCCAGCGCTTCCGGTTCGGTGTGCTCCACCTTGTACCACTGTTCATAGGTCTTTTTGTCCCGGATGCGGAAATCGGCGGACAGGTCCACAACCTTGAGTCCCTTGCGGGCCAGCGTTGCGCCAAGAGTCATGGCCGCCCCGTGCGGGATGGCCAGAAAAACCACGTCGCAGGACGCGGCCAGGTCGTCCGGGTCAGGCTCGCTGACAACAAGCTGTCCGGTTTCCAACTGTTGCAGGAAAGGGTAGATGCTCTGCAAAAGACTGCCCGCTTCCTTGCGCGAGGTGACGCGGGTCAGCCGCATACAGGGATGGCCCTCGATCAGGCGCACCAGTTCCATGCCGGTATAGCCGGTAACGCCGACCAGCCCGGCCCTGATTGCGGGCCGGGAATCACCCTGGATGTTCATGTTTTCTCCTTGTCCGTGCGAACGGACCCTATTTCTTCATCACGAACTTCATGCGCAGTTCGTACAGCAGCCCTTCCAGCAGACGTGTTTCCTCCGCGTCCAGGCCGTTTTTGACTTTATCCTGCAACATGGAGAGAATGTCGATAGTGTGCTTGGCCAGGGTGATATCCTCAAGTTTTTCGCCCGTGGACGGGTCAGGGACTTCACCGAGCTGCACCAGCGCGGAGGACGCCAGGGACAGGACAAAGGTGGAAAAAGTGGGTTTGGGCATAGAGGCCTGCTCGGCTGAAGGGCCGGATGCGGCGGACGCTTCGTCAAAGCGGTCCTTCCAGTCCTGTTGTTCGCTGTCGTGCCTGTCGTTCATACGTACTCCTTAGTAAAACAACCCCTGGTAGTGCTTCACTATCCCCTATGCGGTTTTTGCGCGGGGATAGCCTTGCTCCAGCGCGCTCCAGTAAGCATCCAGGGCCTGCTCCAGATAGTTGCGGCAACCGATATGCCCGCCAATGGCGGTAAAGGAACCGGCCAGAGCGTGTATTCCGGCGGCCAGATCCGCATAATCCACCCAGCCCATGTGTCCGATACGCACCATGCGGTTCTTCAGTTCATCCTGCCCCGCGGCCATGATCACGCCGTATTTTTCCGCCGCGTGGGCCAGCAGGCGCACGGAATCAATGCCCTCGGGCAGCAGCACGCTGGTCACGCCCCAGGCGAAGTGCTCGGGCGCGAACAAGGTCAACCCCATACTTTCGGCAGCCTTGCGGGCCATCATGGTCAGAGCCCACTGCTTGCGGTAGACGGTCTCCAGCCCCGCTTCCTGGAACATGCGCAACGATTCCACCAGGCCGATGATCAGGTTGACCGGAGAAGTGAAGTTGGTCTGCCCCTTGGCGTTGTTGGCGCGCTCCTTGGCCAGGTTGAAATAGAAGTTGCGCAGCGGCACCTGCTCGGCCTTGACCCAGGCCCGTTCGGACAGGGCAATCAAGGCCAGACCGGGCGGCAGCATCAGACCCTTTTGCGAACCGGTCACCAGACAGTCAATGCCCCAGGCGTCCATGGGACAGGGGGTAATGGACACGGCGGAAATGCCGTCCACCACCAGGAGCGTGTCCCGGCCGCGGGTGACTGCCGCGATCTCCTGCACCGGGTGCTGCGTGCCGGTGGAGGTTTCGGAATGCTGCACCAAAACGCCCTTGATATCGTTATCCGCATCCAGGGCCGCGGCTATGGCCGCCGGGGACGCGCCCTGGCCCCAGGGCACTTTGAACCGCACAGGCTCGACCTGGTGCGTAAGGCAGATTTCCGTCCAGCGTTCCGCGAATTTGCCGCCGTCCACGATCAGGACTTTTTCTCCGGGCAGAAAGAGATTGCACACCGCCGCCACCATGGCTCCGGTGCCGGACGAGGAAAGCGGCATGACCACCTGGGAGGTGCCGAACAGCGTGCCCAGACCTTTCTGGGCTTCAGTCAGCAGGGCTTTGAAGTCGGGCTTGCGGTGGTGGATCATGTCCCTGGCCAGGGCCAGGCGGACGCGCTCAGGCAGTGGGGTAGGACCGGGCGTGAGCAGGCGGTATTTGTTCAGCATGGCTGTGTCCTTCAAGCAAAAGGGGGTGAAACGCGGGAAACTTCTGTTCTCCGCCGCCGCACGCGGGCAGGCCCGCTTCCAGTGCAGATAAGTCCCGGAAAGCGGAGGAACAACAGGAACACGGCAAAAAAGTGGAAAAAGGATACAGTATTCCGTCAGGACGCACAAGTTCGGCGGAAGCGCCTTGGTTTGGGGTGATACTGCGTCAGGCTGCATTTTTGCTCGGGGGGCAGGGCCGAAGAGCCCAGCCCACCCTCGCAAAAACTTGCCTTCCTTGTCAGATCAGTCAACGGCGCTCATTGCTGTTTCCACAATTTCGCCTTTCCTGGCCTTTGTGGGGCATCAAAACATAGCGCACCCAAACCAAGGCGCTTCCGCTATTGCTCAAACAAAGCACTTCCGGGCATTCAAATAAAACTCCTACCCGCCATCATTCTCCACCAGAGCGGCCCGAATACGGCAAACGCCGCAAACATCCTGGGAAGTGGGCATGCCGCAGGAAGCGCAGGCCCGTAGCGCATCCCCCTGCTCATGCTCCAGCCGGGCGAACACCGGACGCCCCCGCTCCAGAAAACCCTGGTAAAAATCCAGCTTACGGCCGGGCATTTCTTCCTCAATGTCGGTCCAGACCTTTTTGTGAAAGGTGAAACTGGCCCCTTTGCTGTAAGGGCAAGGCGCGAAGTGATAGTCAATGCCGCGCAGAAAGGCGTAATTGGCGGTTTCAAACTCGGACAGACGCCACAAGGGTTTGACCTTGCGCACAAAGCCGCCATGCCCGTCCTCAGCCTCCAGCACAGGCCCCTGGTCGCTGAGGTAGGCCGTGTCCCAGCGCAAGGTGTTGCTGAACAGGCGGGCAATTTCATCGTCCAGGTTGTGCCCGGTGGCCAGCACGGTAAACCCTTCCTCCAGAGCGGTCTTGTTGAAATAATGGCGCTTGATCTTGCCGCAGGCCGAGCAGACGGGCCGGTTCAGGCGGGCCTTGACCTTGGGAATGGCCAGACCTTCGGCCTCCATTTCCTTGACGATCAGCGCAAGGCCGTGCTTCTGGCAAAAGGCCTCCACAGCGGCGCGCGCGGCAACGGAGGAAGCGGGAATGCCCAGATCAATGTGCAGGCCGGTGACATTGTAGCCCAGGCGGTCCAGTTCGAACATCAGACCCAGGGAATCCTTGCCGCCGGAAAGAGCGATCAGAATGCGGTCGTCAAAGGTGAACAGCTTTTGCCTGCGGATGCCTTTTTCCACCTGGCCGGTGAAAAAGTCCAGAAAACAGGCGGCGCAGAAGCCGGAATGATGACTGGGCAGGGCCACAACAGCGGTGTCTTTGCAACGGGTGCATTTCATGGGCGGTATCTTTACAGTCTTTTTGGAAGTATTAGCCGGAAACTCCCGGCCACGGTTCGACATATAGAGAATTTTTTCCGGAGGCAATGGGAAAAAGCCGGTAGTGCTCAAACCGGGGCACACTATCCTTGCTTTTTCCGCATTGCCTGCGCCAGGGAAATAGCGTATTTTCCGCCTGTCTCGCTCAAATATTCCGGCCGCATGACCGTGCCCTCAGGTCCAACCCGCATATTCTGGAGAGTTTGTATGTTGCGCAGCATGACCGGCTTTGGCCGCTGCTTTCTGGAAGAAGAACATTGGACCCAGGTTTGGGAAATCCGCAGCGTCAACGGGCGGCATCTGGATGTGCGCTGGCGTCTTCCCGCGCAGGCCCGATCCTTTGAAGCGGTGCTGGAAAAGCTGGTCAAGCAGCACGCCTCGCGCGGCCGCCTGGAAATTTCCCTGTTTCTGCAAATGCAGCGCCAGAACGCTCAGAACGTTTCCTTCAATGAAGACCAGGCCGACGCCATGCTGGAAGCTCTGGCCTCTTTTGCCGCCTCGCGCGGGGATGACTTCACGCCCGACTACAGCCGCCTGCTGAATCTCTCCTTTCTTTGGGACGAGGGCGGCGCGGAACCGGACGACACCCTGGCGCAAAGTCTGGAGCGCGGCCTGCTGATGGCCCTGGATGACTGGAACGAGAGCCGCGCTCTGGAAGCAAAGGCTTTGGAAAAGGATTTGCTGACCCGCATCCTGCGCATGGAAGAATGGGTGCAGTGCATCCGCGAGCGGGCCCCCTTCATCAAGGAAGAACGCTTTATCCTGGTGCGCGAACGCCTGGCGGATATTCTGGAACGCTACGATCAGGAGTTGGAAGAAACCCGCTTCCTGCAGGAAATCACCCTGCTGGCGGATAAATTGGACGTGAGCGAGGAACTGACCCGCCTGGCCGTGCACCTTGACCGCTTGCGCGAACTGCTGGACGCGGGTAAAGATGCGGGCCGCAAGCTGGACTTTACCATGCAGGAATGCTTCCGGGAAATCAGCACCTGCGGCAATAAGATCCAGGATGTGCAGGTTTCCCGCCTGGTGGTTGATTTGAAAAACGAACTGGAGAAGTGCCGGGAGCAGGTACAGAACCTTGAATAGCGTTTGCGCCTCCCGGCATAGGGAACTGATTGATGAGTACGCCAAAACAATTATTGAACCTGGGCTTCGGGAATTTTGTGGTCGCGGGCAGGGTAGTGGCGGTGGTCAATCCGGGCTCGTCGCCCATGCGCCGCCTGCGCGAAGACGCCAAGCAGGCAGGCAGGCTTATTGACGCCACTCAGGGCCGCAAAACCCGTTCCCTGGTGATCACCGATTCCAACCATGTCATATTGTCCGCGGTGCAGGCTGAAACCATGCGCCAGCGCTTTCAGGAGGAAGAAGAGTGAATTCGTACCTGCGAACCGGCGTTGCCCTTGTCATCTGCGCACCGTCAGGCACGGGCAAGACAACCCTTACCAAACGGCTGCTTCAGGAGTTCCCCCGTTTCGCCTTTTCCGTTTCTTGCACCACCCGCGCGCCCAGGCCGAATGAACAGGACGGCGTGGACTATGAGTTTCTGACCCGCGAAGCATTCGAGCAGCGCCGCGATGCCGGTTTTTTTGCCGAATGGGCCGAAGTGCACGGCAATTATTACGGCACCCCTCTGGAAGCCACGCGCCGGCTTCTGGCCGAGGGCCGCGACATGCTCTTTGATCTTGACGTGCAGGGCGCGTCCCAACTCAGGCGCACCATCCCCGGCGCCCGGCTGATTTATATCCTTCCCCCTTCCCGGACCGAGTTGGAACGGCGTCTGCGCTCCAGGGGCACGGAAAGCGAGGAAAGCCTCACCCGGCGTCTGTCCAAGGCCGCCAATGAACTGGCCCAAGCCCACTGGTTCAATCTCTGGATCGTCAACGACGACCTGGAACAGGCCTGGCAGGAACTGCGCGCCGCTTACATCGCGGCCACCCTGTCCCCGCTGTGGCGGCCCAATTTTTTGAGCAGCCTGCTCAAGGACTGGGGGTATAACGCATGAGCGCGGGCCAGGCCGCTGACCACACGCCCGTGCTGGTGGTGGCGGTCGATTATCCTTCGGTGGCCCAGGCTGTGGCCCTGGCGGAAACGCTGTCCGGCCTTCCGGTCTGGCTGAAAGTGGGGCTGGAACTGTTTACCGCTGAAGGACCGGCCTTGCTCAAGCGCCTGGAGGCAATGGGTTTTGCGCTATTTCTTGATTTGAAATTTCATGATATACCGAATACGGTATATGGAGCCGTGCGATCCGCGAGCGCTCTCGGCGTGCGTATGCTGACCGTGCATACGGCCGGAGGCGAGGCCATGTGCCGGGCCGCTGTGGACGGCCGGAAAGCGGCGGCTTCCGAAGGCAAAGGCGCTCCCTTGCTCATGGGCGTCACTGTGCTGACCAGTGAAGGACTGCGCGGTGAGACGGAGATGTCCCTCGCCATGCGCGTGCGGGAGCGGGCGATCATGGCCAGGGACTGCGGCCTTGACGGCGTGGTCTGTTCCGGCCTTGAGGTCGAAACCGTGAAGCGATCTTGCGGGCGGGATTTTCTCTGCCTCTGCCCCGGCATTCGCTTTGCCGGAACAGCGGGCGGCGACGACCAGGCCAGGGTATGCACCCCGGCTCAGGCCGCCGCGATCGGCGCGGACTATATCGTCATGGGCCGTCCGATTACCAGGGCCGCGTCACCGGCCCAGGTTGCCCTGGCCGCCCTGGAAGAGATGCGCGAAAGTATCCGCTAATTTACTAATGAGGCGCAGTGTATGAGCGCAACCATTGATCAGGAAAAACGAGAGAAAATTACCGGAGTGTTTTCCTCGCAGGATGTGCGCAGGGTAGGCACCGGCACCACCACGCGCAAAACCATTCAGAAAACCTTCTGGTTTTGCACGGAGTTGGACGACGGCCAATTGGAAGTGCAGCCCCTGAACCCCAATTATGTGCCTTCCGGCCCCAAAAAGACTATCAGCAAGGAGCAGTTTTTCGCCGCCTTCTCGCCCGAGCCGGAAATGTACGTTTCCGCCGTATACCCAAAAATGCGCGAACTGAACAAAACCATTGCCCGTGGCGACAGGTACCGGGCAAATGGTGAATATTACAGCGCGGAAATGGAGTATGGTTCGGCCCTGAAGGTTGATGAGGAAAACGTGCGCGCCAACTTCGGCCTGGGCATCACCTATCTGGAGCGGGGCGAAAGCGGTAAGGCCGAGAATATTTTTGAACGCCTGGTCAGGCTGGATGCCGCCTTTGAGGTGGAGCACAAGCACCTGTTCAATGAATTCGGGATCAAACTGCGCAAGAATAAGATGCTCGATCAGTCCATAACCTACTATGAACGGGCTCTGGAATTAAGCACGCACGATGAGAATTTATTCTACAATCTGGCTCGGGCCTACCTTGAAGATAACAAGGTTGAAAAATCCCTGGAGTTCCTGCTGAAAAGCCTGGACCTCAACCCCACGCTCGAGCCGGCGGTCAAATTCCTGCAATGGTTGGTGACCAAACAGATGGTGCCGGAAGCGGAAAAGCCGAAAGTGGCCGCTGCCCTGCGTAAAATAAAGGTCGCTCTGGCGGCCCAGGCCGAGGGCGGAGAACAACAAGCGGCAGAGCCCGCTCCAGACTCTCCGGCCGCTCCGGATGCCGTGAGCGCCGCTCCGGCTGACCCGGCTCCTGATGAAGAACACAAGGGACCATAGCGATGCAAACCAACGAGAGACTGGAAGAAGCCCGGCGTTTTCTGGAGGAGCTTGCGGAAAGTCCGCCCGCGCTGCCCTATGAACCGGAGCTTTTGCCCATGCTTTTCGCGGCAACGCGGGAAAATTCCACAGCCTCCATCGACGATCTGACCGCGCTGATCGAACGCAGCCAAAAACTGGCTTCGCGCGTGCTTTCCATCGCCAACTCCGCGCTCTATGCCCTGGAGTCCACGATCACCTCGTTGCGCCGGGCCATCAGTATCCTGGGTTTTCGCGAGGTACGCACCCTGGTGGTCATGCTCGGCGCGGTTTCAGCCATCAAAGGAGCCAAGCTGCCGCGAAATTTCGATGCCACTGCCCTGTGGCGGCACCAACTCAAAGCCGCGACCATTGCCAAGACCCTGGCCGCGGAACTGGGCGGCCCGGCCGGGATCTGCGGTCCCGCGGCCATTGAGGAAAATCGCTTGGTCATGACTCCGGATGAGGCCTATGCGGCCGGACTGCTGCACGATATCGGCCAGGTTTTTTTCGCTGCCGGACGGCCCGATGTCTGGGAAGCGGTGGACGATCTGCGCCGCAAGAGCAGCCTGGAGTCTTTTGAGGCCGAAGATGCCTACTGGGGGATAGATCATGCCCTGATCGGCGCGCAGGTGCTGCATTACTGGAAACTGCCCCTGCTCTTGACCGATCCCATCAACTGGCATCATGCCCCAGGATTGGCCCCTGCCTATAAAATGGAGGCGCGGCTGTTGTCCGCGGCCAATCATATCGCTCACAGCGGGTTGGACAAGGAAGGCGCCTTGCCTGAAGCCGTGGCCTCGCTCATGCCTGAAGACATTGATCTCGTCCAGCTCGGAACCGTTGTGGCCCAAAGTCTTGACAATGATGCCGCTGCCGAGTCTTTTATCATGCTCGTAAAATAGGGTAGTGCCTGAGTTTGGCGTGATACTTCGTCAGGCCTCGTTTTTTGCTCCGGTCGAGTACCATAAGAGTACACTCCCTCCGCAAAAAACTCGCCTTCCTCGTCTGACCCCAAACTGAGGCACTACAAAAATAATTATGCTTTGGAAATTTCGTAGCGCCACCACACCGCCCCTGCCGGAGGATTTTCACGCCTGGGCCGAGCGCCTGGAAGTTTCCCCTCTTTTGGCAAAGCTCCTCTGGCAGCGCGGCCGACATGACATTGAGGCCATGCGGGCTTTTCTCAATCCCTCCCTGCGTACCCTTTCCCCTCTGGAAGACTGGCCGGGCCTGTCCGCTGCCGCCGACATTATTGCCGAAGGCCTGCTGCAAGGGAAAAAACTGTGCGTGTGGGGCGACTATGACGTGGACGGCATCACTTCCACCGCCCTGGTCCTGGACTTTCTCTCCCGTCATGGTTTCGCCGCCAGGGCACATATCCCGGATCGCCTGAGCGAAGGCTACGGCCTGAACCTGTCCGGCGTTTCCCGGCTGGCCGGGGAGGGCGTGTCCCTGCTCCTGACCGTGGACTGCGGCATCTCGGATATGGAAGCTGTTCTGCGGGCCAAGGAACTGGGCATGACCGTGGTCATCTCGGATCACCATCTGCCCGGTGAACAATTGCCGTGCGCCGACGCCATACTCAACCCGCGTCTGGCCGACTGCCCCTGCGCGTCCCTGGCCGGTGTCGGGGTCGCCTTTTTGCTCATGGCAGCCGTTAACGTGGTTTTTGCCCGCCAGGGCAGGGCCAAGGTGGATATGCGCGACTTTCTCGATCTGGTGGCGCTGGGCACTCTGGCTGACGTGGTGGACCTTAACGGCCAGAACAGGATTCTGGTTAAAAACGGCCTGCTCAAAATCGCTGAAGCCGGACGGGTCGGGGTTGCCGCGTTGAAAACGGCCTGCAACTTTTCCCCCACAGCCATGCTTGGCGCGGGCCAGGTGGTGTTCACCCTGGCCCCGCGCATCAACGCGGCCGGGCGGCTGGGGTCCAGCAAGGCCGCCCTGGATTTGCTCCTGACCGCTGACCGGCGGGAAGCGGCCACCCTGGCGGCTGAACTGTCCCGCTTGAATGCCGAGCGCCGGGATGAGGAAGAACGCATCCTTACCGAAGCCCAGGCCCAGGCAAACGCGCAGGTCGAGGCCGGACGCATGGGCTTGGTGTTGCATTCCCGCGACTGGCACCCCGGAGTTATCGGCATTGTCGCCTCCCGGGTGGTGGAAACCTTGCACCGGCCTTGCGTGGTCCTGTCTTCAGTGGAATCGTTTCTTAAAGGATCAGGCCGAAGCGTGCCGGGTTTTGATCTGCACGGGGCCTTCACCGCCTGCGCCGATTTGCTGATCGGTTTTGGCGGGCACAGGATGGCCGCGGGCTTAAGCCTGTTCCCGGAGCAGCTTGAGGCCTTTCGCACCCGCTTCGACGCCCTGGCCGCCTCCGGCCTCGGCAGCGAACCCGCCGCGGCTGAATGCGCCATCGACGCTGAACTGTCTTTTGCCGAGGCGGATTTTCACCTGCTCAAAGAACTGGAAATGCTGCAACCCTTCGGCATGGGCAATGCCGAACCCGTGTTCTCTTCTCCGCCCGTGCGGGTCAAGGCCATGCGTGGACGGCCCGGCTTCATGCAACTGGATCTGGAAGACGAGCAAAGTGGCCTCAGCCTGACGGCCAAAGCCTGGCGGCACCTGGCGGATATGCCCTTGACCCTCGCGGGACGGCGCATCCGCGTTGCCTACACGCCCCGCATTGACCGCTACAACGGCGCGGCGACCATAGAGATCAGGCTCAAAGACTGGAAGGAAGTTTAAGGGCTGTTTCCAATAGTTCTTTTGCCCAATAGCTTCGTCATCCGGCCCTTTTTTCTCCGGTCGAGTACCATAAGAGTACACTCCCTTCGCAAAAAGGGCCGAATTCCTTGCTCTTGGAGCAAAATTCCTTATTTGGAAACAGCCCTTGAATGCACCATCGGAGTCGGAGTATGAACTTTCATGAACGACATTCTCTTTTGCAGCAATACGGCCAGGCAGCGCATGGGAAGTGGTGTATCCCTCGCGGAATTCACCGCTGCCTCCGCCGCCGGGATCCGGGCCTTTCATCAAAGTTTTCCCGAGTATGCGCAGACGCCGCTGGTGTCTCTGCCTCATCTGGCAGAGAGCTTCGGGCTTGGCTCCATATTTGTCAAAGACGAGTCCAGGCGGTTCGGGCTGAACGCCTTTAAGGTTCTGGGCGGCGCCTACGCCATTGGTTGCCTGTTAGCCCGCCGTCTCGGCAGATCTATTGAAGATACGGGCTTTGACGTGCTCCGTTCTCCTGAAATCCGTCGGCAGTTGGGTGACCTTACCTTTGTCACGGCAACGGACGGCAACCACGGCCGTGGCGTCGCCTGGACCGCCCGCCAACTGGGGATGAACGCGGTCGTGTACATGCCCAAGGGCGCGGCCCGGATCCGGGTGGACAACATCCTGTCCACCGGCGCTTCCTGCACGGTGACGGATCTGAACTACGATGATGCCGTGCGCCTGGCCAACGCCAATGCGGAGAAAAATGGCTGGATCCTGGTGCAGGACACGGCTTGGGACGGATATGAGGATATCCCGCGCTGGATCATGCAAGGCTATATGACCCTGGCCGTGGAGGCGCTGGAACAACTGCGCGCCGCAGGCGTCAAAGCGCCCACCCACCTCTTTCTCCAGGCCGGGGTAGGGTCTTTTGCGGGCGCGGTGCTCGGCTATTTCGCGGCGACCCTGGGCGACGACCTGCCCGTGACGATCATTGTCGAACCGCACCAGGCCAACTGCATCTATACATCCATAGTCGCGGGCGACGGCAATCCGCATAGCGTCACCGGCGACCTCGACACCCTGATGGCCGGCCTGGCCTGCGGCGAACCCAGTACCATCAGTTGGAAGGTTTTGCGCGACTACGCCAGCGCCTCCATCTCCTGCCCCGACTATATCGCGGCCAACGGCATGCGCATTCTGAGTTCTCCGCTGCCGGGGGACGAGCGGATCATCTCCGGTGAATCAGGAGCTGTCACCACCGGCATTCTGGAATGGCTCATGACCAGCCCGGCAGCTTCCTCCATGCGCAAAAGCCTGAAACTCGGCCCTGGTTCGTCCGTTCTGCTCATCAGCACGGAAGGCGATACATTCCCGCAACTTTACCGCGACATTGTCTGGCACGGAAAGCATCCCGATGGCAGGTAGTGCCTCAGTTTGCCGTGATACTTCGTCAGGCTTGCTTTGTGCTCCGGGGCAGGACCGTAAGAGCTGACTCGCCACATCCTGTGGCTCGCCCTTCGGGCGGGGTCGCATTCGCTCCCCCGTCCAATTCCGCTATCCTGCGGAATTGTCAGCCCCATCGCCCAAAGCTGTGCCTTCCTCGTCAAAGCAATCAATGGCGCTGATTGCTGTCTTCACTGTCTCGCCTTTGCTGTCCTTGCGGGGCGACAAAGCGTAGCGCAGGCAAACTGAGGCACTACCTGCATTGCTCAAACCAGGGCACTACCCCATGACAAAAGCACTTGAACCCATCGCCGCTCTGGCATACAAAAGGGAGTGCGGTCCTTTCCGCCTCATTTCACATGTACAGGATCCGGCATGGCATTTCCTCTTTTCGGCAGCATCAGCATCGGCTGGCGGGACATTCTTGATATCGCCCTGATCACGCTGTTGTTCTATAATATTATCATCATGGTCAGACAGACCAGGGCGGTCACGGCCATTTACGGCCTGCTCACCATCCTGGCCGTCTACATCCTGTCCCGCGCGCTTGGCCTGAACACCCTGAACTGGCTTCTCGAGTATCTTCTCGGCTCGCTGTTCCTGCTCGTGGTCATTGTGTTCCAGCGCGACATCCGGCAGGCCCTGACCACCATCGGAGCGCGGCGTTTCTGGTTCACCTCCTTTTTCCGCAAAAAAGGAGAGTATCCGACCGTGCCCCTGATCTGCGCGGCGGCCGAATACATGGCCCAGCGCAGGATTGGCGCTTTAATCGTCATCGAGCGCAATGTGCCGCTCGGCGATACCACGGACAGAGGGGTCATGCTGGATGCCCTGGTTTCCACGGAACTGCTGATCAATCTGTTCTGGCCCAACAGTCCGTTGCATGACGGCGCGGCTATTATCCGGGATAGCCGCATTGTGGCCGCGGGCTGCATTTTGCCGTTGTCCCCGGCCGTGGCCAAGCGCGACTACGGCACAAGGCACCGGGCCGCCCTCGGCATCACTGAAGAGACGGACGCGGTAGTGGTGGTGGTCTCGGAGGAACGCGGCGCCATAGCCCTGGCCGTTGACGGCAAGCTCACCGCTGCTCTGGACGCGGCCAAGCTGCCCCGCGTCCTGCACTCGGCTTTGGAGAAAAAGCTATGAAGCTGCGCTGGAAAGAATTCACCGTGGCCTTTCTGATGGCGGTCGTGCTCTGGTACGGCGTGAGCGGCAGTGAAAAAATAGAGTCCCAGGTTGAAGTACGGATGGACTATCGCGGCCTGCCGCAAGGTTTGGTGGTGCGCAGCGGGCTGGTAAACAAGGTTTCGGTCCGGGTGCGCGCCTCGGCGGGCATGTTGCGCACGCTGGCCAACCGTGACTACGCTTTCTACCTGGATCTCTCCGACGTGCACAAAGGCGAGAATGTCCTGGCCGTGAACATGGCCTACCTGCCTTTCCGCAGTGGGGTCGAGGTCATTGAAGTCACTCCCTCGCGCATTTTTCTGGATGTGGACACCGTGGGCACAAAGGTTCTGCCCCTGGAAGCGCAGATCATGGTTGAACTGCCGGAAGACTACGTGGCGCACGTTTCTTTCAATCCGCCGGAGGTCACGGTCACCGGACCGGCCACTGTGCTGGACGACCTGACCGGGATCGCCGTGCAAATTCCTGTGGAAAACCCCGACCAGATCGGCGAAACCACATTCACGCGCCTGCTGCCCTTGCCCGACGGCGTGGATGCCAGCCCGCCCGAGGTCAAAGCCACCTTGAGCGTGGGCATCAAGCGCAAGTTGGTCAAAGTGACCAGAACCGTGCAGGTGACAGCGCCGCCGGACATGGGCAAGTTCATCCGGCCGGACAAGGTGAACATTGATGTGGCCATGCCCGAGTCCCTGGTCTCCAAGGCTGCCGCAAACAAGGACATCCGGGCCTTTGTCCAACTTACGCGGCATGATCTGGGCAGTTATACGCTTCCGGTGCAGGTGGAACTGCCCGACGGGGCGGAACTGATAGCGGTTGATCCCCCCAGGGTTACGGTAACGCTTGAACAAAAATAGCCTTACCCTGCATCTATAAGGAAATAGTCATGAAACGCCTTCAGGCATGGGGCGTGGCCCTGCTGTTCAGTGTCTTCCTTTCCGGTTGCGCCTGGTTCCGCGCTCCGGTTCCCGAACCGGTACAGCCCCTTTCACCGGTACGGGAGTTTATGGTCAGCCGTACTCCCGGCGCCGCGGATGCCACGGGCACGGTGAGCGATCCGGAATTCGGCCAAAACCTGCGCATTGTGCTGGAACAGGAGTTCCTGTCCGCAACCGGAGACACCTGCCGCCGCGCCTCCCTGCTTTCTCTCGCAGGTGCGGCGGAAATGGTGGTGATGTGCCGGGAAGCCTCGGGGAACTGGAAAATGGCCCCGCGAGTCTGGGGACAGGGTTTGCCGCATAGCCCCGAGAATTAAGGTAAAAACCGTGAAACACCCGTTGTCGCGCCCCTGGCGGGCAGTCCCGCGCTCTTTGCGAACGCTTCTTCTTCTGCCGCTGCTCTTGGCGGCTTCCGCCCTTGCCGCGCCTGCCGGAGCGGATCTCGCTCCGTTCGGGTCCGGCCTGTTTCAAGGCAATTTCGCCCGGTCCGAAGAACAGGCGCGTGAAATTGCGCCGGGAGATCGCATTCTGCTGCGTCTTTGGGGCGGTGTATCCTTTGACGGCGCCCTGGACGTGAACGGCCAAGGCGCCATTGACATTCCGGAAGTCGGGAGCATGACCGTGGCGGGCTTGCAGGAAGGGCAGTTGGACGAGGCCCTGCGCAGCAAACTCAACGCCGCCGGGCAGGAGGCCACGCAAACTTACTGCCGCCTGCTCAATGCCCGGCCAATTACGATTACGGTCACCGGAACGGTAAAAAAACCAGGGAGCTACAGCGGCGCGGTTTCGGATTCCATTCTGGCTTTCCTGGACCGGGCCGGAGGTATTGAACCCAATCGCGGCAGCTACCGCACTATAGCGCTGTTGCGCGGCGGCGCGGAGATCGCTTCCTTTGATCTCTATCCCTTTATCCTGCGCGGCGAAATTGCCTCCACGCGTCTGCAAAACAACGACACCATCGTGGTGCGCGAAAAAGGCATTGCCGTAAGCGCCTCGGGCGAAAGCCGCAACGCGGCCCGTTTTGAACTGCGCCAAGGGGAAAACAAGGGCGCGGACCTGATAGCTCTGGCCGAGCCTCTGCCCACGGCCTCGCATGTGAGCCTCACCGGCACTCGGGACAATGCGCCGCTCAACCTGTACCTGTCCATGCGCGATTTCCGCGCCACTCCCCTGGCTGACGGGGACAGTGTGCAGTTCCTGGCCGATGTTCAGGGCGATACGATTATGGTTACGGTCACCGGAGCGATAAAAGGCGTGTCCCGTTTCCCCCTGCGCAAGGGGGCGCGCCTGAGCGACCTGCGGCAGTATATTGCCGTGGACCCGGTCCAGGCCGACCTGGATGCTTTGTATGTGAAACGCAAAAGCGTGGCCGCGCGTCAAAAAAAGGCCATTGACGAGGCCCTGCGCCGTTTGGAGCAAAGCTCCATGACCGCCACCTCGGCCAGTCCGGAAGAAGCGCAGATCCGCACGCACGAGGCGGAGATGATTGCCAGGTTCGCGGAAAAGGCCCGCCGGGTGGAGCCCGAGGGCATTGTGGTGGTGGGCGAGCGCGGCAAAGTGGCGGACATAGCCCTGGAAGACGGCGATATTGTGGTTATTCCGGAAAAGAGCGATGTGGTCCTGGTCAGCGGCGAGGTGGTTATGCCGCAAGCTCTGGTCTGGAGCAAAAAGAAAGATGCCGGTGACTATGTAAAAGGCGCGGGCGGTTTTACCGGCCGGGCCGATACCTCCCAGGTACTGCTCCTCCGGCCCAATGGCGAGGTTGACAGGGACGGCGGCGATGTGCGGCCGGGCGACCAGGTGATCGTGCTGCCGCGTGTGGAATCCAAGAACATGCAGGCGATCAAGGACATCACCCAGATCGTTTACCAGATCGCCGTGGCCGCGAAGCTGGTGATTCCGTTTTCTTTCTGATTGCGCGGCAGGCGCTTTTCCGGCATAACCAACCACATTGCAATCGCAGGAGACGCATCCGTACACTTCAAGCCGTTATGACCGGATTGTCATAAGGAGCGCCATGCTGCAAATCATCATAAGTAATTTTCTGGGCAAAACTCCTCCCTGGTACAAATATACCATCCTGGGCTTTCTGATCCTGAATCCTCTGGTCTATTTCTTTATCAGCCCCTTTGTGGCCGGATGGCTGATCCTGCTCGAATTTATTTTCACCCTTGCCCTCGCCCTGCAGGCTTACCCGGTTCCCGCCGGCGGGCTCATTGCCCTGCAGGCCGCGCTTATCGGCATTGCCAAGCCCGAGACCATCTACGCTGAAATAACCGCCAATCTGCCGACCCTGCTCCTGCTCATTTTCATGGTGGCGAGCATTTACTACCTCAAAGATGTGCTGTCTCTGATTTTTACCAAACTCTTCCTCAAGTTTCGTAAAAAATGGCAGGTTTCCTTCGTGTTCTGCGTGGTTACCGCTGCCCTGGCCTGTTTTCTGGATGCCCTGACCGTGCTGGCCGTGCTCATTGCCGTAACCTTCGGCTTTTACGCCATCTACCACCGGGCGGCCGGGGCCTATAGCGATGATCCCAAAAACCAGGCCAACCAGGAACTTGAGGAGTTCCGCGGTTTTTTGCGCAACCTGATCATGCACTCGGCCGTGGGCACGGCCATGGGCGGCACCCTGACCCTGGTGGGTGAGCCGCAGAACATGATGATCGGCACGAAAATGGGTTGGAATTTTGTCGAATTTTTCGCGCACTGCGGCATTATCGCCGTTCCCGTGACCATAACCGGCTTCATCCTCTGCCCCCTGCTGGAGATATTCCATTTTCCCGGCTTCGGATACCAGTTGTCGGACAAGATCCGTGAGCTTATTGTCAGGGATTATGAAAAAAAGGCCCGGGAACTCACCAGCCCGAACATGATGTACAAGTATGTCCTGCAGGGCATTGTGGCGGTGCTCCTGATCCTGGCTCTGGGCTTTCACGTGGCCGAGGTGGGCATCATCGGCATCGGGGTCATCGTGATCCTTTCCGCTTTCACCGGGATGACCCATGAACACGATTTTGCCGAACCATTCAATAACGCCATGCCTTTTGCCACCCTTATCGTTATTTTTTTCGCCATTCTGGCCGTGGTGCACGATCAGCATCTCGTCAGGCCGATGATCACGTGGGTGCTCTCCTTTGAAGGACAGATGCAACTGCTTGTGCTCTACATAGTCAACGGGATCCTGTCCATGGTCAGTGACAGCGTGTTCGTGGCCTCCGTCTTTCTCTCCGAAATGGATGACGCCTATAAGGCGGGTGCTTTTTCCCTGGACTGGTATCAAAACGTGGCCACGGTGATCAATATGGGCACCAACATCCCATCCCTGGGCACGCCCAACGGGACGGCAGGCTTCCTGTTCCTGCTGACCTCGGCGCTGGCCCCGTTGATCAAGCTGTCCTACGTTCGCATGTTCCTGCTGATGATTCCGTATTTTATAGTTTTGTCGACCGTTGGCGGCATTGTGATATATTTTTTCCTGTACTGATATGAAGCGACATACGCCGAGGAACGGCACAGGAGGCATTGTGGAGCACGTTATGTTCAGACCGGCCAAACTGCTCATCACCATTGTGGGCAAATACAGCGGCGAACTTGTCCTGGCGGCGGGCAAACGGGGTGGAGCCAGAGGTGGAACCAAGACCGTGGGCCGGGGCATGGCCGAGTATTTTACCGGCGGCGACAACGTTCATGAAGCGGTGACCGAAGCCCTGATCTTTACCCTGATGTATGATGAGGCGGATAGCGTGGTACAGGAGGTGCTCCGGGCGAGCCTGGAGAATCCGGAACACATCCGCGGTATGGCCCTGGTAATTGACGCCGCCGCTATGGTGCGGCCGGGAAGCGGGATGAAAAACGAGGAAGGCGCGCTGGAACGCGCCGGGAGTGAACGCATGAGCACCGGCAATACCTTGATTACCTGCATTATTACACACGGCCAGGCGGATGAAATCATGCGGATGGCCCGCCAGGTCGGCGCCAGGGGCGGCACCATTCTGAACGCGCTGGGCACCGGCACCGAGGACGATGTGAAGTTTTTCGGCATCAGCCTGGCTCCGGAAAAGGAAATGCTTCTTATTGTGGCGCGGAACGATCACGTCCAGGCTATTCTGGATGCCGTGTGCGGACTGGAGATCTTCAGCGAACCGGGCGGCGGCATTGTCTACACCACGCCGGTGGAAGAATTCTTTGTTCTTGGGCGTTGATGCGGGAGGAAAATATGGCAAGAAAGGGAATACACATACAAAACGCCGTGGCTGTGGGGCCTTATTCGCATGCTGTTGATGCGGACGGACTGATATTTTTATCAGGACAAACGCCTGTTGATCCTGAAACAGGGAAATTGATCGAAGGGGATATCAAAGCGCAGACGGAACAGGGGTTTAAAAATCTGTTTACTGTACTGAAAGCAGCCGGGCTCACTTCCGATGATGTGCAAAAAGTCAATGTTTTCCTTACGGATATGAATGACTTCCCGGCAATGAACGAAGTATACGCGCAACAGTTCAACAAGCCGTATCCCGCCCGGACCACCATAGGCGTCGCCGCTCTGCCTCTAGGCGCGCGCATCGAAATCGAAATGATTGCCAAGAAATAGACAAAGAAAAGCTGAGAACAAGTCCGGTAGTGCCTCAGTTTAAACTGAGGCACTACCCGGAGCCTCTTTCCCGTATTTTTTTAGGAAGGCGGCTCCACACCAGATCATAGGAAATATCCACCAGTTCCCGGCACACGCTTTCGGGCGTGTGCTCCATCAAGGACAGGGATATCCAGTGCAGTTTGTTCATGTGCCATCCGGGCAGCACCGTGGGGTACCGAGCGCGAAAATCAAGCGAAAGGTAAGGGTCGCACTTGAGATTCAACAGCGTGCCCGTCCTGTTGCGCACGAGCAGGGCGAACATTTTGCCGTGCACGAAATAGCGCAGGGCGTCCCAGCTTTCTTTGTAGTCCAGAGCCGCCTCCGGCTTTGCCAGCGCGTATTCGTGCAGCCAGAGATAGCCGGACGGCCATGTTGTGCGGCTCATGTGGCGGCGGCGGTCAGGGACTTGCGTCATGCTCCGGTGCTCCGTAGGTAAAGATTTTGCTGGTGTCTCCGTTGACAAGGAAGCAGCCAAAAGCATACAGGTGGAGTATGCAAACCCCGAATGAAGATATACCCGGCATAGGCCACGACAGTATTCCCGATGATTTGTTTGCAACCTTCATCGGGCCGAACGCCCCTTATTATATGCGTCATTTCGCCGTGTTCCGGCTCCTTGGGGGCAACTTCACGACAAGCTGGAACTGGCCCGCTTTTCTGTTGCCATACGCCTGGCTCTTCTATCGTAAGATGTACCTGTACGGCCTGATCGCCCTGGCCGTGTCGTACATCTTCAACTTCATCGGATGGCTGGTCGCGGGCATCTTTGTGGGACTGTGCGGCAACTATATGTACTATGCCCATACCACAAAGAAGCTGCTCGGCTTAAAGACGACAACGCCGGAAGCGGACATCCGGCTCGTGGCGCGGATAGTCGGCGGCACAAACCTGCCCGTTGCGCTGGTAGTGGGCATTGTCACTCTGGCTTCGCTGTTGCTGGCCGCAGGCGCGCTCAGCTTTTTCTTCATGGGGCCGTTACCGGTCCGTTGGCCGTTGTAACATATCCTTATAAAACATCATCCTGCAACCGTATCATGCGGTAACCGACGCCGATATGCGTCTTAATAAATAAAGGCTGCGCCGGATTTTTTTCAATTTTTTTGCGAAGAGTAGCCATAAAAACACGCAACGATTGTGTCGTGCTTTCAAAATTGCAGTCCCAAATTTCTTTCAAAATATAGTTGTGTGTCAATACCTTGCCTACGTTGCGGGAGAGCAGGCACAGCAATCTGTACTCCATAGGCGTCACGTGGATTTCCATGCTGTCCACAAAAACAGCGTTTGCGGCATAATCTATGCGTAATCCGCCGTTAACAAATATAGTTGTATTTTTCAAAGGGCTTTTGTCATAACTCATTTTGCGAAGCGCCGCGCGTATGCGCGCCATGAGTTCTTCCACGCTGAAGGGCTTGGTCAGATAATCATCGGCTCCGGCATCCAGGGCCGCTATTTTATCATCTATTTCACTGCGGGCACTGACCACAAGAATGGGATTATTCGTCCAGGTTCTCAGCTTTTTGATGATATCCGTCCCGTCCAGGTCAGGCAGGCCCAAATCCAGAAGAAACAAATCAGGCTGCCGGGAGACGGCCTCTGTGATGGCGTCGGCGCCGGTACAGGCATAGCAAAATTGGTATCCGAACGTTGAGAGGGCGGTCGTGATGAGGCTTCTGACAGCGTTGTCATCCTCAACTACCAGGATATTCATTTTCAACACGCACCTCCTCCAAGTGCAAAGCAAAACTCATGATAACACCGCTTGGAACATTGTCCGCGATATGGATCGTGCCGCCGTGGGCATGTACAATCGACTGGCAAAGCGGTAATCCCAAGCCGATGCCGCGACGGCTGTCACCTGACTTTTTGTTGGTGGTATAAAACATTTCGAATACTTTTTGCTTGTCTTCGTCGCTGATCCCGCACCCCGTATCCGCTATTTCCACAACAACCTGCAAGTCACGCTGAAATGCCCGCACTTTTATATCAGAGCCGAGGGGCGCGTATTTGATGGCGTTGTCCACAATATTAATGATTACCTGCATAATAAGACGGGCGTCCATCTTCACTACAAAAAAATCTTCAGGCAACTCCAGCACTATGGTGTGCTCTTCAGCACGTCTTGCAAGACAGTGAAGCGCCTCTGGAATAACCTCCTGCAATATTTCCGGTTCTGTGTGAATGGACATGACGCCATTGTCAATGCGGGTGATAAAAAGCAAATTTTCTACCAAGCTTATCAACCATTCAGAATCATTATATATATTTTGATATAGCTGTTTACGCAAATCCGGGTTGATTTGTTCTTCGTTGCTCAAAAGGATATCCGCGTTTCCCGATATGCTTGTCAGCGGCGTGCGCAGGTCGTGCGAAATGGTGCGCAGCAAATTTGTCCGTAAGCGCTCCGCTTCCGCTTCGCGTGCAATGCGTTCATTAAATACATGCAAATAGTGCTTTTCCAGTGACAGCGCTACCTCGTCCAGCATTGCCAACACCAAATTGTACTCAAAGCCAACGATGTTTTCATCGGAATCAACAATAATGCCCACAACCGCAAAGACTGTTTTTTTATTCCGTACTTTGAATAAAACCGCCTTTTTCCCGCCGTGGGTATGGATAAGAGGATTTTCCGCCTCATTATCAGAATGGACAAACCGCTCCAATGTCTTCTCATCCAGTCCCCAATGGTCAGGAGAAAAGTTCAAGTCATCCTCTGATCTTCTGAGCATCGGCTGTAATACCTTGCCGTCAGACAGGGGAAAAAACAGAACTGTCCGCTCAAACATCCGATACAACTGGGCTAAAGACACAGCAAAAATATCATCCACATTTTGCGCTTGTTGCAAATGCTGGCTGGTTTCAAGCAAAATATCCAGGCGGCGGGTTTCCAGTTTTTCTCTATCAAGCTGGCCACGGAACAGTGTCATGATAGAGTTGGTAACCAGAGAAACGATGAGCATGGCCCCGGCCGTGATCGCATACTGCCAGTCATATACGTAAAAGTTAAATATCGGATCCGCATACAGGCTGTTGAACAAAATCATGCCGGCGACTGACGAGACGGCGCCGTATATCCAACTGGAGGTAATTGAAGCAATCAGCAGAATACCGAGAATATAAATAGATATGATGTTGGCCTCGCTCAAATTCAAAGAATGGAACACAAATCCGATGAATGAACACGCGGCCAGGATGTAAGCTGACATAAGGACATCGCGCTGAACGGCGTCAGTCTGCAAGCGATTTCTTCTTTGTGCGGATTTGAAGCGCATGCGGCACTCTCTCCTGTTGGCGCATTATGAGGAAATCCACTTCCCGGCGCTACATTTTTTGCGATAGCCTGTCGTTTCTTTATATCGCCTTAATATGAGGCGGACGAGTGTACATGGTATGCATTGTTGTAAGCCGCATGGATTTTCATGATGAGGATATGGAGAATTATACGGCTTTTCGTTAAAAATCCGTATGTAATGCCGGAAAATGGCTTGCGGAGTTATCTTAATACGTTCTTTATATATGGTGTGATAACTTTAACGCCATAAAAATTCCCTGCCTTCGTACATAATGATACTGCTAATCTCGAATTGAGACAGGAAACATTATGTATAACAAATGAGGAGGTGGGTGATGACTACTGGAGGCATGGCTCTTCTTGGTGTGTTTGTCCTTTTTGCCGTGTGTGGATTGTGGGTTCGTTTAAGCGCCAACGCCAAAAGGGACCAGGAAAAGAAAGAATCCGCGGAATAAAAACAGGAGTATATCAGTGTGCTTTTTGGGGGCTGTAAGCAGTCCCCAAAACTGTTCAGTATCAAGGACTGTGGCGTGACTCCAGCCGACGGCGGCGCGCTCAGCCTTCTCTTCATGGGGCCGTTGCCGGTTCCGGACGTCCGGCAACTCACAATCGCTTCATATTCTCCCCAAACTTTCTCCGTACTCTATTTGTAACGTGTCCCCAAGGCCATAAAAAAGGGGACCATCATGAGGCATCTCGTTTGTGCCGTTCTCATACTCAGCCTGTTTCTCTGGGGCTGCGCTCCCAATCAAGCCCCGACGTATTATTCCTCCGAATCTTTTGCCGGCATGCCGCTCCAGGAAGAAGCCGCGCCTTCTTATGCCCGAGGGCAATCGGAAAAATCCTCGTCCTTCGGCGAAGTGATCCTGTCAGTGGTGGGACTTGTTGCCCTCTGTGGCGTGGCGCTCCTCCTTGGAGCTCTTGTCGGTGGGTCGTCGAGTGCTGAAGCCGATACATGTTGCCATTCGGAACAGTAGCGAGACTATCGAAGCTGGCGCGTCACCCCCTGTACACTTCAGATCACCTCCTCCTCTTCGTAGAGGTCTTTGGTTTTGCAACCAAGATATTGAGCCATAAGTTCCAAAGTGCGCAGGTGGCAGTGGATTATCTGCTCGCCCCGCGCTCGGAGAATGGTTTCACTTGCCAGTCCGGTGTATTCCATCATGCGCCGGACGGAAACTTTTTTGCTCTCCATAATTTTTTTGACGTTGCTGGTAATCATATTTGCTCCTCTTTTTTGGGGGGAACAAATATAGCGGACTTCTTGACAAATTGTGTATCGGTGTATTAGGACACTTGATGTGTATCGACGTATCAGAGCGACTGGCAAAAAAGAGGCCGTAGGGTGGCCGCTGACGACAAAGCGCTTCTCAACCTGTTCCGGCATCGGCGGTACACGATTGTACATGCCCACATCAGCGCCATGAACCTGTTCCCCTTGCTGGCCGCGGAGGGCGGGCACCCCTGTCCGCATTTGCCATAACCACTCCACGGCCCATTGGGGGGAGGGGATAAAGACGCTTCTGAAGTATATTCTGCGCCTCCCCGCACGGCTGTTTGCCACGGATTATTTTGCCTGTGGCGAGTATTCCGGACGCTGGATGTACGGCAACGGGCTCTTTGATGCCGGGCGGGTTTTTGTCCTGCCCAACGCCACAGACGGCAAAGCGTATGCCTTTCATGAGGAAGCCCGGAACAGGATTTGCCAGGATCTCGGTCTGGAGGAATCCTGCTTTGTGGTCGGGCATGTGGGGCGCTTTGTCTATCCCAAAAACCATGACTTTCTTCTGGATATTTTCGCGGCCATCAAGCGGCGACGGCCTGACTCCGTCCTTTTGCTTATCGGCGAAGGGCCGCTCCAGGTGCGCCTGGAGGAAAAGGCGAGACGTCTGAGAGTTTTCGATGCTGTCAAGTTTTTAGGAATGCGGGATGACATAGGTGCATGGTATTCCGCGATGGATGTCCTGATATTGCCGAGTTTTTACGAAGGCATGCCGATGGTGGCGGTGGAAGCACAGGCCAATGGCCTACGTTGTCTGTTGTCCAACAATATTACCACGGAAGCGCTGCTGACTGAAAACGCGGTGATGCTTCCCTTGAAACAAGGCCCGGATGCTTGGGCGACAGAGGCTCTGGCAAGCTCCCGGCGTACCGCCAATTTACCTGCGGCCTTTGCGATTGAGACGCAGGCGGAAAGCTTATACGCGGCGTATCGGCATTTTTTCCGACGTGCTTTGGGACCTCAGTGGGATACCATCGTTTTCCGACCCGAGGCGTCGGCTCGGCATGGGACTATATGAAGCTCCTCTTTCTTACGCCGACTTCAGCTCTTGCCGGTGGGGAACGCGGGTGACTGTTAATCACTAGGTCCGCGGTTCAATCCCGTGCCGGGGAGCCAGAAAATGATAAGGGTTTGGAGTAATTCCAGACCCTTTTTTGCGTCCAAATCTCGTCAAAAGGAGTGGTTT
>Ga0082212_10000110_pt1 | contig 121368 bp, 84 predicted proteins | sample TergutNt197P3_FD_71548 | JGI IMG/M metagenome (GOLD analysis project Ga0082212, IMG submission 71548) | Neocapritermes taracua P3 segment gut microbial communities from Petit-Saut dam, French Guiana - Nt197 P3 | ecosystem: Host-associated > Arthropoda: Insects > Digestive system > Gut ...
CTTCGATGCGTTTTTCCAGGGTCTGGTAGTCGCCCAGGATAGACTGCAAGACTTCGGGGATGCGGCGCATGGCGGTGATCATGGCGCCGATTTCGCCTTTTTCGCGGCTGGCGACTTGGGCCTGGAAGTCGCCGTCAGCGATGGCTCCGGCAAAAATGCTCAGGTTGCGCAACACCCGGACCAATCCCCAGATGATGAACGTGGCCAACAAGATGCCTATGATCAAGCCGGCAACGGTAACGCCGAACATGGACTTCTGGGCCGTCTCGTTTACCTGCACGGTATGCGTGCCCTGCGCAAGCATGGCTTCATTGACATCGTTGCTGAGGCCAACGACGGCAGCTCTGAGCTCTCTGTTATTCTCCACCAGAAGGTTGTTGGCCGCTGTCGCGGCCTCGGCGGTCGTTTGCATAATGAGGGAGGCTTTTTTCAACGCCTCGTAGTCTTGCGCAATAGCGGCAAAAAGCTCACGTCCCGCCTGAGACTGCATGGAGTTGCCGAGAGCCGTCATCGCCACGCTGAAGTCCGTCAGGGCTTTCGTTGTCGCATCCGAATTCGCCTGCACCCGGGCGTAGGCAAAGCGGCTGATGGCGGCAGCGACATCGACGAGAACATCCAGACATTGGGCGGACAGGGCACCGGCCGTTTCGTTACCCAGGGAAAAGGCCATAGCGTTCATCTTCCTAAGCGCTCCGCTCATCTCCCGCAGGGCCGGCTCCACCTGCTTCACGTATGCTTCCAGCGTCGAGAGAACCGCTTTTTCCAGTTCGGTGACTTCCCCTATCTGGTTGCCCGAGCGTTTTTGGATAAGATCCAGAGAGGCCAGGGCCTCCGGACGCCGCGAGAAAGTTTTGGCCTCCTCGGCAAGGTCTATGCTGTTTTTGATTACTTTGCGGCCCTCTTCAGCCAGATTGGGATCCCCGCTTATGCGAAAGCCCCGCAAAGCGGCCGCAAGGGCATTCTGGTTGGCGAGCATCTCGGAAGTGAGCACGTTGTACCTGGCCAGACGGCGATATTCCGTAAAAGCGTCTGTCGCATCGCCAAGGCTGCGATAGCCTATGGTGGCGACAGTGCCTATCAGCAGAATCATGGCCACAAACCCCGAAATGATTTTCCACTTTGTAGTCATAAATCACAAACCCCTTTTGGATGAAAGCGTTTACACAGAAAATTATAACACTCCCGGAAAAAACCGCCCCTCATCAATCTATAGTATTTTGTACTTGAGGTTGTCGTTTAACTGTTCAAGCTGTTGGTGCGGCATAACATAGAATACAGCGCCGGTTCAGCCACAGAACAACGGCGGGTTAACTATTTCGGCAAAGCCCGCCTACGCCAACCTCGCGACAGCCATTCACCCACTGTGTTTTTTATTGTTATCCTCTTTCTCTTTTTCCATTAAGAATCCGTTATTTTGGATAATAATGATATTAATGGAAAATGGCAAATCATTTTTTATGACTGTTATATAAAACAAAAGTTCCACGTGGAATTTTCCCGCGTGTTACAGAGCAGGTATTTCTATATTTTTATAAAGTCACCGCAAGCAAGAATAGTTCATTGAACATTTACATCAAGTAACGGCGGACAAATCCTCCCCATCCCATCATGCGCGATAGCGCGCATGGCCGGAGCGGCCTTTTTTGCGCGCAAAAATAATCCCGCCCTCCGGAGCCGGAGGGCGGGATTAAACTGTACATTTGGAAACAGCCCCTACCGCAACTGCTCCATAACCCTGTTAAGCTCCTGAGCCATGTGCGAGAGTTCGTGCACGGCAGCCGAGGCCTGGGTCATGCCCTCCGTGGTTTCGCCGACTATCTGGTTGATTTCTTCGATAGCGCGGTTGATTTCTTCCGAAGTGGAGCTCTGTTCTTCGGCTGCCGTGGCAATGGAGGTCACCACGGAGGAACTGGAGGTGGCGAGTTGTACAATCTCGCCCAGAGCTTTACCCGAGGCGTCGGCCAGTTCCGTGGCTTCAGTCACGGCCTTGGCGGCCGAGCCGACCTCATCGATATTGGTGCGGGTTGAGTTTTGGATGGCGCTGATGCTGGAGCCCACTTCCTGGGTGGCGGTCATGGTTTTTTCCGCCAGCTTGCGTACTTCATCGGCCACCACGGCAAAGCCGCGTCCGGCTTCACCGGCGCGGGCAGCTTCAATGGCCGCGTTCAGAGCCAGCAGGTTGGTCTGATCCGCGATATCGGAGATCACGTTCATCACCCCGCCAATGCTCTCGGCCTGGGTACCCAGTTCCTGCATGTTCTTTTGTAAGGTCGTGGCTACTTTGTTGACCAGGTTGATGGAATGTACCACCTTGTCCACCAGAGCGGCCCCGTCGTTGGCTTTGTTCTTGCTGAGTTCGCTCTGTTCCGAGGCCTGTCCGGCGTTTTTCGCCACTTCCATGACCGTGGAATTCATTTCGGACATGGCCGAAGCTGTGGATTCCACGCGCGTGCGCTGCATTTCCGCCCCGCGTGAGACCTGCTCCACCTGGGCTGAGAGTTCTTCGGAGGCGGCGGCCACCCGGCCTGAAATGACGGAAGCCTGTTCCGCCACCTGCTTGATGGTCCGTTGGGTCTGCTTGATGGCCGTGAGATCCGTGACCAGCTCCAGCACGGAGGCCAGTTTGCCTTCCTGGTTGAGCATGGGGATAACGGTATAACTGATATCCATGTCCTTGCCGCGCGGGTGCGCGCCGGTCTCGGCGCTGGCGGGCCGCAGGGTTTCCACAGCCTTTCTCAGGGCGTCGGCGGGGGTGCCGTCATCGTCGCGGTTTGCGATCTGCTTGTCGGCCTTGCCTTTATAATCATCACCAACGAGTTCCCGAGTGATGGCATTTACATAGACCAGCTTGAGATCCTTGTTCATCATCATCAGGGGAGTGGGGATATTTTCCAGAAGCAGGAGGAAGCGGCCCAAGATGGCGTTGGTGCCGTTGAGCAGTGTGGCAAAGCCGCCTCTGTACGCGGTTGGGTCAGCCTTGACATCCAGTTCGCCGCCTTCGATGCGTTTTTCCAGGGTCTGGTAGTCACCCAGGATAGATTGCAGGACCTCGGGGATGCGGCGCATGGCGGTGAGCATGGCGCCGATTTCGCCTTTTTCGCGGCTGGCGACTTGGGCCTCAAAGTTGCCGTCAGCGATGGCTCCGGCAAAAAGGCTCATGTTGCGCAGCACCCGGACCAATCCCCAAATGATGAACGCGGCCAGCAAGCAACCTATGAGCAAGCCGGCAACGGCAACGCTGAGCATGGAGGCCTGGGCCGTCTCGTTCACCTGGAGGGCCCGCACGCCCTGCTCATTCATGCTCCCATTGACCTCGTCGCTGAGACCAACAACGGTCGATCTGAGGTCTTTGTTTTTCTCCACCAGAAAATCATTGGCCCTTATTCCATCTTCAGCGGCCTTTTGCATGGCGCCGGAGGCGGTTTTCATTGTCTCGTGGTATTTCAGGATCTCGGCAAAAAGTTCACGCCCTTTTTCAGAGCGCAATTCCCCGCCGAGAGACTGGATAACCTTGTCGAACGCCGCCAGGGTCTGCGTTGCCATCTCCGCATTCTCCTTCGTCCGGCTGTAAGCGAAACGACTGTAGACGGCGCGGGTGTCGCTGAGCAGATCCAAGGCCTTGGCGGACAGATTGGCGGCCGTTTCGTTGTTGAGGGTGAAAGCTGCCGCGTTCAAGTTCACAAGCACTTCGCTCATCTCAGACCCGGCCTTCTCCACCTGCTGCTCATACAGATCTCTCGTCGAGATAACGGACTTTTCCAGAGCGTTGACTCCCTCTATCTGTTCGTTCGATCGTTTTTGTATAAAGTCCAGCCTTTCCAGGGCATCCTTACGCGCCGTGAGGGTTTTGGATTCCTCGGCAATGTCTATGCTGTCCTTGAGAACTTTGCGGGCCTCTTCAGTCAGATTGGGATCCCCGCTTATGCGAAAGCCCCGCAAAGAAGCCGCAAGAGCATACTGGTTGGCAAGCATATCAGAAGTGCGCACGTTGAGCCTGGCCAGACGGCGATATTCCGTAAAGGCTTTTGTCGCATCGGAAAGACTGAAATAGCCTATGGTGGCGACAGTGCCTATCAGCAGGATCATGGCCACAAACCCTGAGATGATTTTCCACTTTGTAGTCATAAATCAGAAACCTCTTTTGGATGGAAGCGTTTTTATTAGAAATTGCACCAACCACGAAAAATAGAAAACAGGACTTCGTATTGTACAGAACCTCGCTGCGCGGGGGCCCGAACGCCTGCGGGATGCTTGGCGTGTGTAGCGAATAGTGCACTGAAGCAACCGGCATTCACCCGTATAGGCTGGTTCAACATACTATCATTCCACACAGTTTTCTTCACTCAATCCCCTCTCCCTTTTCCCGCAACACAAGAATATTGCTTAATAATAATGAGCCTTAGGGAAAATGGCAAATTATTTTTTTGCGCCTGCTGTCTGAAATAGAAGTTCCAGACAGAGTTTTCCTGTATGTTCCAGCGCATACCTCTCTATTGTTTAATAGGAGCCGTTGTAACCAAATACAGATTATGCCATATTTGCATCAGGTGACAATGGATACCCCTCGCCCATCCCATCTTGCGCCACAATGCGCATGACCGGGATAGGCTTTTTTTGCCGCCTTGAATATTCGCGCCGCGGCAAACGTTTCACTTCATGATCTTTGCAAAAACAGTCTGCTATGGGGTTACAATTACACAATAAATAGCGCCTCCCTCCTTTTCTTCCCCCTGCTTGGTTCAGCTTTGGCACAGCCTTTGTATTTGTTCCCGGCAAGGAGAATGATCATGCAATTTTTTCCCGCTGACATCGCCATACCCGAAGGCCTGGGCATCAACCCCACCCTTCCTGCATCCATAAAGCGGCTCGTTTCCGAAAACAGCTTCGGCAACGTGCTTTCCTCCTTTATTGAAGAAGACCGCTATGATTACACCGGCCGTCCCGCCGGGTTCGCGGCCTTCGGTCCCGAGACGGGCACCATAGACTACGAAACCGCAGCCCGCATCGCCAAAGAACTGCGCAGCCGCAAGGTTTCCGAACTGAGCGTCGGCCAGCTTGAATCCCTGGCCGCTTCCGGCTCTCCGCTGACCATCGGCACGGTGTTCAACTCTCTTTCCGGCAAGGCCCGTCTGACCGAAGCCTTGAGCGATGCGGAGATGGAAAGCTTCATGCTGGTGCTGGACAAGCTGGACTTTTCCAAGCTGGAAAAGGAAGAACTGCTGGCCTTAAGCGACGACGGCAACACCAAGGGCATGTGGACGCTCCTCTCCAACAAGCTGCAAAACATGGACGCCACCGCGGATGTCAGCCGCAAGGAATGGAACGCCCTGCTCAGAGGCCTCGACAGTTCGTCCGGAAACCGTAAGAACCTGCTTGAACTCTTCGCGGGCGAGGCCGGGGACCTGGAAATGCGCGAGCTTACCGGCGCGGATCTGGAAAAGATGCTGACCCCGTTGCGCGGTGAATATGCCGAGCGTGAGCAGGCTGCCGCGTATGCCCGCACCCAGGCGCGCGGCGCTATTGTGGCCTCGTTTGAAGCGGCCAAGGTCGCGAAGAACGCCGCCCCGGTGGAAGACACGCGCGGCTCCCGCCTTCTGGAACAGAAAGAAGTCCTGATGCAGAACAGCGTGCGGAAAAATACCGGCGTCGACCGGATTATGGGCGAGGATCAGGGACAGCCTTCCCTGTTCCGGAAGAGCGAGCCCGTCCAGGATCAAAACGCCCTGTCCCGGAAGGCCGAGCCTATCCAGGATCAAAACGCCCCGCTCCGGAAGAGCGAACCCGTCCAGGGGCAAAATACCCTGTCCCGGAAGGCCGAGTCCACCCAGGATCAAAACGCCCTGCTCCGGAACGCTGAACATGGCCGGGATACCGATGCCGAGCACGGCGCTGAGCATTCTTTTGAACACGGCGCCGACAAAAAGCCTTTTGAGCGCGCCCCGGCCGCTCTTTCCGATTTCACCGCTGTGGCGCGCAAGAGCGCCGAAGGCGGGAAGTCCGAGACCTCCCGGACGGTCGATGCGCTTCTCCAGAACATCCACGTGGCCACCGATGCGGTGCGCCCGGAACTGAACCTGGCCGCCCCGGCACAGAATTTGAATAGTATAGCCAGGAACTTTCGCCAGGAAATATTTTCCCAGGTGGAACAGGGCATCCTGAGCGGCACGCACAGCGGCACCAACCGCCTGACCCTGCAACTCAACCCTGTTGAGCTCGGCCAGGTCACGGTTATCCTGAGCGTCCACCAGGGCGAAGTAAAGGCCACCATCCGGGCCGAACAGCAGGAAAGCGCCGGAATACTCCGCGAACAGATGGCCGAACTGAAGGTCGCTCTGGAAGCGGAAGGCCTGAAGGTCAAGGAACTGGACGTGCAGACGAGCCTGCGTGAAGAGCTCACGGCCGACCAGTGGGACGGGCACCAGGAACACAACCTGATGCGCGACGCCGACGAAAGAGACCGCATGATGCGCCTGGCGCGCATCCGCCGCGACACGGCGGGGCAGCGGACTGAAAGTCTGGAAAGCGCGGCCCGTGAAAACGAACAGAACGGGCTGCATATTGTAGCCTGATATCAGGAATACAGAGGCAGGGTGAGCATATGTCTACCGCAAGCATTCTCGGACAATACGAAGCCAGTAAGGCCGCCGCGGGCGTTACCAACCGCGTGACCACGGACAAGGATACCTTCCTGAAGCTTCTTGTTGCCCAGTTGACTCACCAGGATCCTCTGAACCCGGTTGAAGACAAGGAATTTATTGCCCAGCTCGCCCAGTTCACTCAGGTGGAAGAACTGCAGAACATCCGTTCCGCCGTGGACGATTTGAACGCCACCATGGGCATACAGCAAATTACCAACGCGGCCAGCCTGCTGGGCATGCTCGTTCTGGCCAAGGGCGACAACGTGTACCTCGGCACCAACGCCAACGGCGTGAGCGAAGCGCACGACATCGACCCCAACGACCCGATGCAGACCGGCTGGAAGTCCATTTACTTCACGCCGCAACACGATATCGCCGAAGGCATCTTGAACATTGTCGCCACCGATAGCAACGGTAACCCCACCGGCCAGATCATATACAGCCAGAAGCTCGAATCCAACGCTTACAAGGGCGGCAAGGATTACGTTCTCAACTGGCACGGCAGAGACTTTGCCGGTCAGGTCATGCCCGCGGGCTCCTATGTGTTCAGCTTTGTGGCCGAAGACTCGTCCGGCGGCAGAGTCATGGTGGATACCTTCTCCACCGGTCTGGCGGTGGGTGTGGAAACCTCCCCGGACGGCAACCACAAGCTCAACCTGCATGACGGCAGAACCGTCAACTACCTGGAAATCCGCCAGGTTCAAGTTTACATCCCACCGTCCGGCGGCGGCGCAGGGGAAAAGCCCGGTGAAGGCGACGGCACAGGCGAAAAGCCCGGTGGCGGCGACGACACAGGAACGCCCCCTACTGACGGCAGCGGCGATGTCGAAGAAGGCGCCAGCGACGGCAGCACCCCATAACCATTTTACCTGATCGCAATACTAAAAAACACCCCGCCCCGGAACGGCGGATTATTTGGAGGGAAACCATGAGTCTTACAGCAAGCATGTGGACCAGCGTGTCCGGTCTTCTCGCCCACGGCGAAAAGATGAACGTCATCGGCAACAACATTTCCAACGTGAACACCGTGGGCTTTAAAGGCCAGCGCATGGACTTCGAAGACTTCGTGTACCAGTACATCGGTACAGCAGGCGGAGTAGGCCAGGTGGGTCGCGGCACCAGCATCGGCATCGTGATGAACGATTTCATGCAGGGTTCGCTGGAAACCACCACCAGCGCCACGGACATCGCCATTACCGGCAACGGCTTTTTCAAGGTCAAGCCCAAGTACAATAACGAAAGCTACTACACCAGGGCCGGTAACTTCACTTTTGACCGCGAAGGCTACCTGGTTGACCCGCACGGCTACGTGTTGCAGGGTTGGATGATCGACCGCAACATGGCCAACCAGATCACCGATTCCCGCTCCAACAGCGGCATCATCGGCAGCGGTTCGCCCGTGGACATCAAGCTGGACACCTTCACCTGTCCGCCCAGGCACACCACCAACCTCAGCCTGCCGGTAAACCTGAGAAGGACCACCCAGGCCAGTGAAACCGACAAGGCCACGGACGCCACCGATCCGTTCTTCGCCCTGCTCAAGACCTGGGACGCTACCCAGGATCCGCCCATAGGCCGTGACATGTACGCCCATCAGAGCACCATCGAGGTCTATGACGAAGGCGGCAGGATGCACAAACTTACCATCTATTATGACCGGGTGGCGAACGACCACGCCAACCAGAACATTGCGGGCTACACAAACAGCGAATCTTACTGGGAGTTCATCGTTACCATGGACCCCTCGGAAGACGTGCGCGATTTTGACTCCGTGTTCGACCCCAGGGGCGGCTCTCCGACCTCGCCTAACGTCCCGGAAGCCCTGAAGGGTTTGCTCGGCGCCGGCGTCATGACCTTTGACTCCAGCGGCCAGATAAAGAACATGAGCATGTTTGTGCCCAACTCCGAGCCGGGTGACCCCACTGACCAGTGGTGGACCGGCGCTCCGGGCAGCGAAGTGGTGGATCTGAGCAAGTGGATCCCCGCGCCCATCTCTTCCAACGGCTTCCCCATGATTTCCCCGGCCTTTTCCGGCACCGCCGGGCTGCAAACGCCGTACACCTGGAACTCCATCACCAACAGCATGGACTACAACAGGCCCAACGTGAACGCCTCGGATCGCATGATCGCCATTGACCTCGGCCTCAAGATCATGTCCACCAGTTGGCACTTTGAAACGTCCCCCACGCCGCCGCCCGTCACGGATCCGAATGCCACGAATGCCACAGATGCCGGGAACAGAATGTTCTTCGGTATTCTCGCTGACGCCAACGGCTATCCGCTCGGCGCCGACGGCGCCCGGGTCGATACCGGCGGCCCGGTGTGGAATGCCAGCCAACTCGCGACCTCGCCCTACCCGCCGGTGCAGCGCAAGGATGCCAACGGCCAACCGATGAACCTGTACTTCATCGCCAACGATAACAGGGTGGGTTCGGCAACTCCCGGCGCCTCGTACTGGACCACGGACATTAACGTGTACAATGAGGTTCTTGGCAATAACCCCACCGATGTGGGCGCGCCCATGCCCATCATGGAACCCAACCCGCGTTCCATGCTGAATGCCACGGGTCCCAACGGCATGCCCACAGCGGCTGACATCGGCAGCGCCAAGTTCGCCACTGACGGCACGGACGGCTTTGGCGAAAGGATGCCCAACGCCACCACCAACTTCGGCACCAGCTCCTTTGAGCACAGCGGCAAGAAGCAGGACGGCTATACTTACGGCGACCTCCGCTACGTGAACGTGGACACTAACGGCGTGCTCTCGGCCACCTACTCCAACGGCGTGACTCTGCAGTTGTTCCAGATTACCCTGAACGACTTCCCGAGTTTGCAAAACCTACGGCGCGAAGGCGGCAACCTGTTCAGCGAAACCCGCGAATCGGGCATCCCGAGTACCGGCGCGGCAGGCACAGGCACCTACGGCACAACCCGCAGTTACTCCCTGGAGCAAAGTAACGTGGACCTGTCACGCGAATTCGTGAACATGATCACCACGCAACGCGGCTTCCAGGCCAACTCCAAAAACATCACCACCGTGGATACCATGCTGGAAACAGTCATCAACATGAAGCGGTAAACGTTCCATACACCCTTTCTGCACGGTACGCGCCGCGCACCGTGCAGAAAGGGGTCAGTCTGGTTGTCAGACGCCCCCGGCGCGGTCTTCCCTCCCGCGCCGGGGTTGTTTTTTTAGAGCGGATCTCCGCCGAGCAGACATCTCAAGCGCAGCTTGTTTTTTTAACGCGGCACGAGTATGGTGCATCCTTTACTTCATACCAAAACACCCGGTCCCGCCGGGTTGTGACAATGCCCGGCCCTGCCGGGTCGCAAGGAGCCGATGTGAAAAGAATTCTTTTGCCGCTGTTGGCGCTGCCCCTTCTGTTCGCAGCCTGCACATCAAAGGAAGAACAACGCGATGCCCGCATGCAAAGCGCCCTGAGCGCGGAACAGCGCGGCGACTGTGTCGTTGCCGCCAAAGAGGCGCGGGAAGCCATCGGGCTCGACCCCCTGTTCGCCGACGCCTATCTGCTGCTCGGGCGTTGCGCCATGAAGGGCGACGAACCGGCCGAGGCCGCCGCGAACTTTGCCAAGGCGCTTGAGCTCAAGCCCGATACCGTGGAGGCTTTGACCGGCGCGAGCCGGGCGGCCCTTTTGACCGGGGAGATCGGTAAGGCTCTGGAATATGCGGATAAAGCGGCAGCGCTCGGAGGAGACTCGCACGAACTGACCGTGATCCGTGCGGCCGTGTCCATGAAACAGCAGGACTATGCCGCCGCCATTCCCCTGTTTGAAAAGGCTGTGGCCGAGGAACCCGACAACGAGGAAAGCGTGATCGGTCTGGCTTCCGCCTATATCAACGTTCAGGAGCGGGAAAAAGCACTGCGGCTGCTCAAGGATTCCCTGGAAAAAATGCCCCGTTCCTCGGCCGTGCTGGCCCTGTTGTTGACCATGTCAGTGCAGGACAACGACTTTGAAGCCGCCGAAGACTATGTGCAAAAACTGCTGGCCATACGCCCGGAAGATCCCACCCTGGTGCTGCAACTTTCGGACATGCGCCTCCTGGCGGGCAAGGAAGAGGAAAGCCGTTCCGTGCTGGTGGATTACCTGCAAAAATTTCCCGGCGCGGACCAGGTACGTGTACGCCTGGCCGAACTGGACACGGACCGGGGCGAGTTTGACCGTGCCCTTGCCGTGCTGGACGAAGCCCCGGACCGGACCGGACTCGTCCGTCTGACCAAGGCCAGTGTGCTCGGCAGATCCGGCCGCATTGCCGAAGCCGAGACCCTGCTCAAGGAACTGTCCGTGGATGCCTCGGCCAAGGCCCAGGCTACGGAAGCGCGCCTCGGGCTGGTGGAGATTTACCTGGAAAGCGGACGGATCGAGGATGCGGAAAAGGAACTCAGCCTGCTCCTCGCCGATGAACCGCAAAACATGGACGCCCTGTTCCTGCGCGGCCGTATCTATTTCAATATGGGCCGCTTCTCCGACGCGATCACCGATATCGCCAGGGTAGTCGATGCTGACGAAAACGACCTCGAAGCCGCTCTGACCCTGGCTGACGCCTACAATGCCGCCCGCGACACCGAACGGGCCGAAGCGATCATCACTGATATCATCAAGCGCGCTCCCCAATACGTTCCGGCATATACCGCTCTGGCCAACCTGTACATGATGCAGCAAAAGCCGGAAGCCGCGCTCATGACCCTGAGCATCGGTAAAAAAGAACTTCCGCAGGAGCCGATCCTGCCCCTGCTGGAAGCGGACATTCTGGCCTCGCAAGAGCGCTTTGACGAAGCCGGAGCCATCCTGGAAAAACTTGCCGAGCAAAAAGAATACCGTGAAGGCGCGCTCATGCGTCTGGCAGCCGTTAACGGCTTGGCCGGGAATCATCTTAAGGCTGCGGCCGACTACGCGCGTGTTCTGGCCATAAACCCGGAAAACATCACCGCCGCCGAGGGACGCGTCCGCGCCCTGATTGCCGCGAACAAGGAAAAGGAAGCCCTGGCCTTTGCCGAAAAACGCCAGAAGGAGCGGCCGGAGGATGCCACGGCAGCCTACCTGGCCGGCGAAGCGGCCATCGCGGTCAAAGACAACGCCAAGGCCGAGGCCGCCTTCCTGAGAGCCCTGGAACTGGCTCCGGGCTGGGATCAGCCGCTGACCGTTCTTGCCCAATACTACAGCGCCACCAACCGGCTGGACAAAGCCCTGGAACTGGCCCGCACATCCATGGCCGCCGCGCCGGAAGCCTCCGGACCGGCCCTTGTGCTGGCCATGCTGCTGGAAGAAAAAAACGACCTTGACGGGGCGGAAAAAGCCTACCGCAACGTTCTGTCGAATGATCCGGAATCCCCCATTGCAGCCAACAATCTGGCCTTCCTGCTCACCCGGCACAAGACCGACCCCGACCGTCTGAAAGAAGCGGAAGAACTGGCCCTGCGCGCCAGCGCCACAGGCGCTCCCCCCACCCTCGACACGCTGGGCTGGGTTCGTTTCCTGCGCGGCAACAACGAGGGTGCGGAAGAGGCCTTGCGCCAGGCACACGAAAGCATGCCCGAAAACCCGGTCTTCTCCTTTCACCTGGCTTCAGTTCTTGCCGCCATGAGCAAGCAGGAAGGCCGTGCCGACGCTTTGGCCAAAAAAGACGAGGCCAAGTCCCTGCTCAAAGCGATTGTGGACGACAAGCAGGATTTCCCGCAAAAAGCCGAGGCCAAAAAACTGCTCGACAGCCTGAAGTAGGAAACAAGGGCGATCTTCTGATCGCCCTCTTCATTAGGTAGTGCCTCAGTTTGGGGTCAGACGAGGAAGGCGCAGCTTTGGCCGATGGGGCTGACAATTCCGCAGGATAGCGGAATTGGACGGGGGAGCGAAGCGACCCCGCCCGAAGGGCGAGCCACAGGATGTGGCGAGTCAGCTCTTCGGTCCTGCCCCGGAGGACAAAGCAAGCCTGACGAAGTATCACCCCAAACTCAGGCACTACCCGTTCCTACTTTGTGCCGAGCAGCTTGTCGCCCGCATCTCCCAGACCAGGCAGGATATAGCCTTTGTCGTTCAGTCGTTCGTCAAGGGCGGCCACGTAAATCTCGACATCCGGGTGCACATCCAGCACCCGTTTGATTCCTTCAGGAGCCGCCACCAGAAAAAGGCCGGTGACTTTTTTGCACCCGGCTCGTTTCAGCAGATCGATAGTAGCGGCAAAGGTGCCGCCCGTAGCCAGCATGGGATCGATAATGACCGCCATGCGGTGTTTCATGTCTTTGGCCAGTTTGACGTAATATTCGACAGGCTCAAGGGTTTCCTCGTTGCGGAACATGCCCACGATACTCACCTTGGCCCCCGGAATCATGTCCAGAAAACCGTCCAGCATGCCCAGACCGGCACGCAAAATGGGCACCACAGTAATCTTCTTCCCCTTGATCCGATCCACTTCCACCGAACCGGCCCAGCCCTGGACCGTGACTTTTTCCGTTTCCAAGCGCTTGGTGGCTTCATAGGCCAGCAAGCGGCAAAGCTCGTTGGACACGGCCCGGAACTCACGCACCGACAGGTTTTGCCGCCGTAAAATACCCAGTTTATGTTTTACCAGAGGATGATCAACTTCATAAAAAGGCATGAGATCTCCTTTGTTTATCAGGGCGTGGATCACCAGAACTTTTCTGGAGTACAGTTTGTCAATGGCTGTCACGAAAACAGTACAATCATTTTGTATGCCTACCCCGCAAAAGCACACCGTATGCCCGACAATCTTGCTGCGGGATTGTTCATCATACTTACAGGTTAACAGGTTTTTAGGCTGAGGAAAAGCGACGCCTCCGAGGTTCTTAAACAAGGGAACGGTTTTTGCTTAAAGCGCAGATACACGGGGAACTATGCACCGCGGCCAGAAAGGAGTTTTCCATGCAAAAGAGGCAAAACAGGTGGCTGGTCGCCGTCGGCACGGTCGGCGTTCAGGTATCTTTAGGCGCTATCTATATCTTCAGCGCGTTGATCCTGCCGCTGGACGAACTGCATGGCTGGGCGAAAAGCGATGTGACCCTGGCCTTCAGTCTGGCTGTTTTGCTTCTTGGTTTTTCCGCGGCTTTTTTCGGTCCCATGGTGGAGCGCATCGGCTCTCAAAAAGCCATCCGCCTCAGCGCGGCCTTGTATACTTCGGGCATTGCCGGCGCGGGACTCGGCATCCATCTGGGGATACTGCCGTTATTCATTATAAGCTACGGGGTTATCGGCGGCATCGGCCTTGGCATCGGCTATATCGCGCCGATACCGACCGTGCTCAAATGGTTCCCTGACAAGCGCGGCATGGCCAGTGGCATGGCGGTCATGGGTTTTGGCTTCGGCTCGCTGGTATTCGGTCCGGTCATGGTCGCCATGATGAAGTTTTTGCCCGTGTGGACAGTGATCTATGCGCTTGCCGGAATTTACGGAACGATTCTTATTCTGGCTTCTTACGTCGTAAAGCCGCCGCCGGAAGACTGGTCGCCCGCGCCCGGAACCGCAAGCGCCCAGTCACGGGAGGCAGAGGCGCAAAAACCTGCGGGCATGGCGGTGGACCTGACGGCCAAAGAAGCGTTGCGCACACCCCGCTTTTATTATCTGTGGCTGATGATATTCATGGGCACCTGCGTTGGGCTCGGCATCATTTCGGTGGCTTCGCCCATGGCGCAGGAAATGACGGGCATGACGGCCCTTCAGGCCGCCGGTCTTGTGGGCATGATAGGTCTGTTCAACGGCATCGGCCGTTTCTTCTGGGCGAGCGTGTCCGACTATACCGGCCGCGCAACCGCATATACCATCTTTTTTGCTCTGCAATTCGGGGCTTGCCTGTTGCTGGCGCAAGCCACATCTCAAGCAGTGTTCTACGTGCTGGTCCTGCTGGTGATCAGTTGCTACGGCGGTATTTTTGGCTGTCTGCCCGCCATCATCAGCGATATCTTCGGCGCGCGCCAGCTCGCCACCATTTGGGGCTATGCATTTACCGCCTATAGCATTGCCGGTTTCGTGGGGCCGACTATGGTCACCCAACTGGTGGCGCACACCGGGAACTACACGCTCACCTTGTATATCATGGCGGGCGCGATGGCGGCGATGCTTGCCGTCTCGTTGCTGATGCTGGCAGCAGTGCGGCGCTTGCGTAGAGAGAGCGAGTGACATTCTCCCTCTGAGGCGCTACCCTTCATTTATGGGGTAGTGCCTCAGTTTGTTGTCAGACGAGGAAGGCGCCGCTTTGGGCGATGGGGCTGGGCTCTTCGGCCCCGCCCCGGAGGACAAAGCAAGCCTGACGAAGTATCACGGCAAACTGAGGCGCTACCGCATTGCCGGACGCCTTGCTTTGCGCTATCCTGTGCAAGCAAAGGAGTATATGCACGTTATCACCGTACCCAATCCGCCAGGTAACGATGGCAGGCTGTTGCCAAAGATATTTATGGCAATAGCCATCGTCGTTATCACGGCGTGCATTTTTGCGCCGGGCCGGACAACCGCAGCTGCCGGACCGGCGCCTATACCTGCGGGGCTGGAAAAAGCGCGCCTGGCTTCGCCGGATGCCATTGCCGAGGCTTTCCTGGGGCTGCCCTACCGGGCGGATGGAGCGATCAACGCGGCCGGTGAATATACGCTGTTCGCGGATCAGACCCGGCGTTTCAGCACGCCGGGCCTTAATTGTAGCGGCCTGGTGCTGGCTCTTTCGCGCTTTCTGCTGGGCAGTAATATTACCCTGGAAGAAGCGCTGCGGGACAGGTTGGGCGACAGCGGTCCCTCTTCGCCCCACGGTGAAGACTGGGACTTTGGCTGGGATCTGATATTGAATATTTCCGAAGGCTTTCCCCGCCGGTTCTTACTGTCCGGTGGCGAAACGAGAGATCCGGCCGGAACCGACGGCTTTTCCCCGCGTGGTTACGATATCCACGCCGAACAGACAGGACGCGAGTTGCCTGCCCGTTTTGTACCGGGCCATCTGTACCTGATCAGTCTCAATGTGGAGGGGCGTAGAAAGGGATACGGTTTGCAGCACTACCATGTGGGTATTGTGCACGTTGCTTCCGGCGGGCAGGCTTGGTTTTACCAGACAACAAGCAAAGGCGGCGGGGTCAACAGGCGGGATCTGAAATCAGCCCAGGGCTGGGACTCCTTTACCAGAGCCTTCGCCAATACCGGCAAGCACAGAAAAATGATGCTGGTGCTGGAAGTCGACCTGCCAAGGAAGTGAATCATGCGCCAAAATCCGCGTATTTTCTTACTGCCCCTTTTGTTGTGCTCGCTAGGGATTGCCTTGAGCGTAACCCTGGCTTCCCCGCCAGCGGCCTCGGCTGAGGTTCTCAAACAATCCACGGTGCTGCCGGCGCGGCCTGTTGTGCCTCCGAGTGCGCCCGCGCTCGCAGCGCCGGTCGCCCCGGTGGCGCCCACGCCCAAAGTGACGGCGCCGACGGGCGTGACTCCGGGCCAAAGCGAGGAACGCGCCGACCATGACCAGCGCATAGAGGGTGTCCCGCAGGAAGAACAGATCCCGTCCACTCCCCTGGGCGCGAAAGAGCTGGAGATGCAACAGCGCGGCATTGTGCGGGCCGAGGTGCGGCCCGCCAGGCCTTATGTGCTGTCCCTGCCTTTTGCGGGCACCCTGGCCTCGGTGGAGGTTTACGACGGCGAACTGGTGGAAAAGGATCAGGTGCTGGCTGTTCTGGACAAACAAGGAATGGAACGTGAACTTGAAGAGGCGCGACTGGTTGTGACAGCCGCGCTGGAACGGGTACAAACCGTGCAGGAGTATACGCCCAAGGAGCAGGAAGAAGCCAGGGAGAACCTTGCCCGCAGCGCGGATAAACTGCGCGAGGTTGAAGAACGCATGGCCATGACCAGCTTGAGGGCTCCCTTCGCGGGCAGGGTCACGGAAATAAAAACCCGGGCCGGACAGCACCTCAAGCGTGGCGAAGCGGTCATGGAACTGGCCGAACAGGGAGATCTTGAAGTGTTCAGCCAGGTGCCGTCCGCCTGGGTGTCCCGCCTGCGGCCGGGGAACATCATCTGGGTCTATGTGGAGGAAACAGGCAAAAGTTATGAGGCTGAATTCGTGCGTTTCGGAGGTAAGGTCAACCCTTCCGTGCGCAGCATCCGGGCCTATGCCCGTTTTGTCAATACTCCTGCCGAGTTGTTGCCGGGCATGGGCGGCCGGGCGGATTTCTTTCCGCCTCAGTCTCGCTAGATGTTTTTCCTCAAACCATCCCTAACGCCTGTTGGTCGTGCCTCAGTTTGGGTGCGCTACGCTTTGATGCCCCACAAAGGACAGGTAAGACTGGACTTGTGGAAACAGCAATGAGCGCCGTTGACTGATCTGACGAGGAAGGCGAATTTTTTGTGACGGGAGTGTACTCTTATGGTACTCGACCGGAGCAAAAAGTGACGCCTGACGAAGTATCACGGCAAACTGAGGCACTACCCGCCTGTTTGAAAACTTTCCGAATCTAGAGTAGGGTCTCGCCATATTCGCGAGGGGGCTTTTTTTGAAGCACATTCACATATCGGAACTCAAGCCGGGCATGCGCGTGGTGAATCCCGGCCTGGACTGGACGGCCCATCCGTATCTTTACATGGCTGACGAGGTGATTGCCTCGGAAGAGGCCGTGCAAAAGCTTATTGAGGAAGGGTACCAGGAGGTTTACATTGATCCCCTGCGTTCGGAAAAGCCGCTCCGCTCCCCGGCGTCGATAGCAACCGATAGGTCTATCGCGGAATCCTCGGACACGCCTTCCCACAAGCCCAAGGTTCCGCTGGAAGAGGAAATGGTGTCCGCGGCCGGCGTGCATGACGACAGCGTGAGCTACGTGCGCAGCTTTATGCGCGACATGCGCTCGGGCAAGCTGAATATGGAGCCTGCCGGGGACATTATCGAACGAATCACGGACAGTCTTGAACGCAACGCGGATGCCCTGGTATCACTTTGCCGCTTGCGCCGGACCGACAGTTACACCTATATGCACTGCGTTAATGTGGCCGTGCTGACCGCGCTGTTTGCCCGGAACGAGGGCAAAAACCGGGAACAGGTATTTGCTTGCGCTCTGGCGGGGCTGTTTCATGATCTCGGCAAAAGCATGGTGCCGCCCACGATTCTCAACGCGCCGAGAAAGCTGACCAATGCCGAACGCATGGCCATGAATGAACATCCCAAAAAGGGCTATGAGCAACTGACGGCTGTGCCGGGAGTCCGGCCCGAAGTACTTTTGGGCGCGTTGCACCACCACGAAAAATTTAACGGCACCGGTTATCCGCAGGGACTGTCCGGCAAGGACATCTCGGAAATAGGCTTTATGGTGGGCGTGGCCGACATCTACGATGCGCTGACCAGCAAGCGCGTGTATAAAGAAGCCATGTTTCCACACCGCGCTCTGGGTATCATGTACGAAATGCGGAACAAGGATTTGCCCACGGAAACGCTGGTGCATTTTATCCGCATGATGGGCGTCTATCCCGTAGGCAGCGTTGTGGAAATGAATGACGGCTCGCGAGGTGTTGTAACCATGAGCCATCCGGAACAGCCGGTAAAGCCTGTGGTCACGCTGGTACGCGATCCGCAGGGCAGGGGTATGAAGCCCTGGCGCACGTATGATCTGGCGGAAAACTCCGGCGGTTTGGAAATCGAGCGCTGCATCGCGCCGGAAAACACGGACATTGATCCTGTTGCGGTGCTGGGGCTGCCGACGCCCTGATTAATTCAGGGTAACATAGCTGGTAACGCTTTTAACCTGCTTAACCTGCTTGATCTTTGTCACAGCAGTGTCGATTTGTGACTGGTTGCCGATAAGGCCTGTCAACACCACATGCCCCCCCCATACATCGACGGCCACGCGCCGGCCATGAACAGCCTCTGTCCACAATATCTCGGATTCTATTTCCGACTCGATGAGCGCGTCCGTGCCGCCGGAAGCCGTGCCCGTGGGGAACCAGTGCGTTGTCACGTGCACCACGCCTTCAGCGCGCCGGGCAATATCGAGCGCTTCGTTACGGAACTCTTTGTCCGCTTCGCCAATCAGAAAAACATGTCCATTAAAGCAACGTATACTGACAGTATTGGCCCTGGCCGCGTCTTTTCTCAGCAGAGCCGAAGCTATTTCGGTCTTGATAGTCGCATCGTCGTAGCGTTGTTCTCTTCTTTGCTGCTCCAGCGTTTGTTCGCGAGTAAAGTAGGCACAGCCCGGCAGGAGCAAAATCGACGTGAGTAAGGTAAGAAAAAGTAACAGCGTGCAGCGTTTCATCAGAAATTTCCCCATAAGAGTGGAATAGTGGCTACGAATTTTAGTAGTGCCTCAGCGTAGCCGTCTATAGAGTACGTTACCTGCGGACTGGATGCAACGTACTAAAAGAACCAGCACCAAAATACACCAGACAGAAACATCATTTTGGAAGCGGTTATAGCCAAGCCGGTAGGCCAGGTCGCCGAGGCCGCCGCCGCCCACCGCGCCCGCCATGGCCGAATACCCGAGCAGGGCAATGGCCAGGACCGCCACATTGAGAATGATGGCGGGCAGCGCTTCGGGCAGGAGAACCCGGAAGATGATTTGCGGGGTGCTCGCGCCAAAGGAACGGGCCGCTTCCACCACCCCGCGATCCACTTCCAGGAAGTTGGCTTCAATGATCCGCGCCGCGAACGGGGCTGCGGCAACAGTGAGCGGCAGCACCGTGGGCAGGGTGCCGATGGCCGTGCCCATGACCAGACGGGTGAGCGGCATGATGAAAATGATTAAAATGATGAAAGGCAGGGAGCGCAGAATATCCACCAACACATCCAGCACGGCGTATACATAAAAATGGGGCCTTAGGCCCTGCGGGCCGGTAATGATCATGACCGCGGCCAGGCCGAAGCCGATGATGAAGGAAAACAGGGTGGACAAAGAAACCATGTACAGCGTTTGCCAAAGAGACGTGAACAGGTCTTCGCGAATGCGGGTAAAGGAAGCGCCGACAGCTTGCAAGGCTTCACCCGGCGACACGGTGAAAACATACAGGCAGACGAGGAAGATCAGCAGGGTCGCCCCGGAGAAAAACAGGCCGAGAAACAGGTTGCGGACCCCGGTATCAGGCTTCATCGTCCATAACCTCCCAGAACAGCTTTTTCTCCTGCAAATAGTTCAGCACTTTTTCCAGGTGTTCGTCATCCACGTTGATGATCAGGAAGCCGCGCACGTCATCCAGGTAGCGCTCAAGCTTGCCGCCCACAATGGAAAAGTCGATATCCAGGGCTCTGGCCATGCCGGTGATCACCGCATCCTGGGAAATCTCCTTGGGGAACCAGAGTCTGATATTGGTGCCGGTGGGAATGAGGGCGAACTCATCCTCAATGAGTTTTTTCAGATCCGGCGTGGGCGCAAGGAACAGGCTGTCCGTTTTGCCGATGCCTTGGGTGACGCCCTTGTCCAGCAGCAGCATGCGATTACAGACACGCTTGACCACTTCCATCTGGTGCGTAACCACAATGATGGTCAGGTCCAGTTCTTTTCTGATGGCTTCAAGAAGGTCGAGAATGGCAATGGTGGTCTTGGGGTCCAGAGCGGAAGTGGCTTCGTCGCACAGCAGGATTTTGGGCGACAGGGCCAGGGCTCTGGCAATGCCCACGCGCTGCTTTTGCCCGCCGGACAGGCTTTGCACCCGCTCCTTATACTTGTCGGCCAAGCCGACCAGGGTGAGCAGTTCCATGACCCGCTGGCGGCGTTTTTCCTTCGGGATGCCCCATACCTCAAGGGGAAAGGCCACGTTGTCAAAGACGTTCTTGCTGCCCATGAGATTGAAGGTCTGGAAAATCATGCCCATTTCGCGGCGCAGGTGTTTACGGCCGTCGCGGTCAAGCGCGCTGACCTCCTGGCCCATGACCTTGAGGCTGCCCTTCTGGTAATCTTCCAGAGCGTTGAAACAGCGCAGCAGAGTGGACTTGCCCGCGCCCGAGTGCCCGACCACGCCGAACACCTCGCCCTTGTCCACGGAAAAGGTGATATCCTTCAGGACAATGGTGTCGCCGTAGCGTTTTTCAAGTCCGCTCACTTCAATCATGGGGGATGCTGGTCCTGTCATACGGGTTCGGGCGTTGGGCGCTCCTGATGCCGCGACACAGTACATGAGGATGTGCCGGAATTCAACTCCCGCCGGGTGTTGGTAGTACCCCAGTTTGGTGTGGGCGCGGGGTGCGGGTGTGATTTTAACGTGTAAATTTGCGCGGATTGACAGGATTTGGGAGATCCGTTGTGGTTATGGATAACAGCAAGTTCTGAAGAACAAGCTTGGCATCCCTCTGCGCTTCACGGTGTGGTCGCTTCACACGTTGCTGAAAACAACGCGCAGGCGGCCACGCCACCCGCTGGATTGGCCTTTTGCTTTACCCGAAACCCGAGTATAATCAGCGCCATAATCTACCGTGGCGGCTTCAATATGAGACGAAACACCTAAATAAATGATGACGATGCAATAAAATTTAGGAGGATATATGCTTCATAAAATTTGTCGCCTTTGTCCGAATACTGAGCAATGGAAGCGTCCAACGCATAAGTATGGCGAAAATAAAAAAGCATTCACCTCGAAGTATGGCTTTGGTTTTGAAGAATGGCTAAACCGTGAGGACTGGCTTCTATCCGGCTATAAAAATGTTGAGGGTGAATGGCGCTACGTTCATATCCAAGGAATGTTAACGAAAAAGAATGCATATGAAGGCCAAGAAGCGAATATTTTGTTTTATGTCAGAGAATCAATTCAAGAGTCGCAGGCGGTGGCCTTCTTGGAACATGCCTATGTACTCGATGATCGAGAAGCGACATGGGCAGCCAAGCAGTTCTCTAAGAAAGGATGGCTTCATTTGATGCATGCCGAGGTCAAGGCAATAGGCGGAGATGTCAAAGGCCTGCCTCCTATACCGACGAATAATAATGAATTGACTTGGGCTGATACGCCATTGTTTTATGCGAACGTCCGCTTCCGCCCTGGTTCTCTTCATTTTTTTGATGAACGTAAGGCTATTAACGTGCCAGCATATTATTATGCCAAAGCGTTAGATTGGGATGGTATACTGCCTTCGAAAAATTATACCATACCTGCCGTTACGGTCCCTCATACGGATAAAAATAGACCCGACAACAAGGCACTCGGTCGCTTTTCAGAAGAAATCCGTGCAAGGCGGGCGGAAGCGGGAAAGCCTTTCCTCCCGCGCCAAGCTCCAATACAAAATGCCCTTGCCATACAGTTGGACGACTTCTTTAGGCCAAAAAACGGCAAGGTGACTTGCGAAGACAGCCGCGTGGACATCAAACTCGTTGCACCTGATAACTCCATAACATTTATCGAAATTAAACCTGCCTCATCGGCACGGGAAGCGATACGCTTAGCCATAGGCCAATTACTGGAATACTCTCACTATCCCAACACCAGCAAAGCAAATCGGTTTGTCATCGTCAGCGATGCAAAGCCCAACGCTGATGACATGAAATACCTTGGTCATCTGCAAGGCTTATATGCAATACCTGTCCGCTATGTGCATTGGCCTCTCAATACCAAGTCATTTCCTGCGGAAAGGCTTTCTGACTTTGTTTGAGATGAAAAAGTATCTCTGTGCGTATCAGCGCCAGCCCCAGCTTGGGAAACTAAGGTCATAAGGACATACCCCATGAGCGAACCCCAAAATACGATTAAACTGTTTGAGGAGCGCCAGGTTCGTGCCATATGGGACGAAGAAAATGAAAAATGGTGGTTTTCCATATTGGATATCATCGCTGTTTTGACTGACCAATTGGATTATGGGAAGACGCGCAACTATTGGAAATGGCTAAAAAACAAATTGAAATCCGAAGGCAGTGAGTTGGTTAGCAGGACTAACCAACTGAAATTGGTGGCCGCCGACGGCAAAAGATACCTGGCCGATGTTGCCGATACCGAACAGATTTTGCGTCTGATTCAATCCATTCCGAGCAGAAAGGCCGAACCCTTCAAAATGTGGCTTGCCCAAGTCGGCAATGAAAGACTTGACGAAACGATTGACCCGGAACTTTCCATCAACCGCGCCATCCAAAGTTACCGCCGCTTGGGGTACAGCGAAAGCTGGATCAATCAGCGCGTCAAATCCATCGAAGTCCGCAAAGCGCTGACGGATGAATGGGATAAAAGCGGCGTTCGTCAGGGAGAGGAATATGCCGCCTTAACCGATCTGATGAGCAAAACCTGGAGCGGCCTGACTACACGTGAATACAAAAGCTTCAAAGGGCTGAAAAAAGAAAATCTGCGCGACAACATGACCAACACCGAACTGGTGCTCAATATGCTTGCCGAAGTTGCCGCAACGGATATTTCCATAGTGCGGCAGCCATTGGGATTCAAGGAAAGTGCTGTTGTTGCCAAAGAGGGCGCAAAAGCCGCAAAAGTCGCCCGTGAACAGATCGAAAAAAGCACGAGGAAATCCACCGTCAGCCGGTTGAGCGCAAAAAAATTGGGACAAATTACGCCGGATGAGGGTACGGACGCGTGAGCCGGTTTGACTCCAAGCATAACCAAACCGGCCTTCCCTCCAAGCCTGAGAGCGTGTCGCCACGAGGAAAATTTTTGGCCTCTGCCAAGGAAGAAAAGCTTTTTATGGAGGGAGTGTACTCTTACGGTACTCGACCGGAATAAAAAGCTTTTCTGACGAAGATAGGGGGCAAAAAGACCCTCGTGGCGACACGCTCTAAACGAAAACCAAAGCCTCGTCCCGTACCTCCACGCTGACGGTCTGGCCGTCATGGATGGTCCCGGCAATAAGCTGCTTGGCCAGCGGCGTTTCCACCCGCTGTTGGATATAGCGGCGCAGGGGACGGGCTCCGTAAACCGGGTCATACGCGGCTCTGGCGATGAATTCCTTGGCCTCGTCCGTCATGACGAGCCGGATTTTGCGCTCCTCCAGGCGGCTTTGCAGGCGCTTTTGCAGCAGATCCACTATGGCTGTGATCTGTTCCAGCATCAGCGGTTTGAAGAGCACGATTTCGTCCACGCGGTTCAGGAACTCGGGCCGGAAATGGCCGCGCAGTTCGCGCATGACCGCATCGCGCACGCCGGGCTTGAACTCGCCCTGCTCTGAAATGCCGTCCAGCATGAGCGGCGAACCGATGTTCGAGGTCATGATGATAATCGTGTTCTTGAAGTCCACGGTCCGGCCCTGGCTGTCGGTCAACCTGCCGTCGTCCAGAATTTGCAGCAGGGCGTTGAAGACATCCGGGTGGGCTTTTTCCACCTCGTCAAAAAGCACCACGCTGTAAGGCTTGCGGCGCACCGCCTCGGTCAGTTGCCCGCCTTCGTCATAGCCCACATAGCCCGGAGGCGCTCCGATCAGCCTGGCCACGGAATGTTTTTCCATGTACTCGCTCATGTCCAGGCGGACCATGTTCTCTTCCGTGTCAAACAGAGCCTGGGCCAGGGTTTTGCAGAGTTCAGTCTTGCCCACGCCCGTGGGGCCGAGAAAAAGAAAGGAGCCGATAGGCCGCCCCTGGTCGGAAAGCCCGGCCCTGGAACGCAGTACCGCCTCGGACACGGCCGTGACAGCCTCCTCCTGGCCGATGACGCGCCCGTGCAGCACCTCGGGCAGGCGGAGCAGCTTTTCCCGCTCGGATTCGAGCAGCCGGGTGACGGGAATGCCGGTCCAGCGGGCCACGATTTCCGCGATGTCGTCGGGCAGCACCTCTTCCTTGAGCAGGCGGGAAGATTCATTTTGCCCCTGTTCGGAAGCCTGCTGTTCAGCCTCGGCCAATTCCTTTTCCAGGCGTTGCAGAGTGCCGTATTTGAGTTCCGCGGCTTTGCCGAGATCATAGGCGCGTTCCGCTTCCTCAACGGCCCGGCGCGCCCGTTCCAGTTCTTCCTTGAGTTCACGCACCCGGTTGATGCCGCCCTTTTCCCTTTCCCACTGGGCCATGAGCCCGGCCTGTTTTTCCCGCAGGCCTTCGAGTTCGTTTTCCAGGCGCTCCAGACGCTCGCGCGAGGCCGCGTCGGTTTCGCGGCGCAGGGCTTCGCGCTCGATTTCAAGCTGCATGATTTTCCGGCCCGCTTCATCCAGTTCAGCGGGCAAGGAGTCTATTTCCGTGCGGATCATGGCCGCGGCTTCGTCGATCAGGTCAATGGCTTTGTCCGGCAGCTGGCGGTCGCTAATGTAGCGAGTGGAAAGCATGACAGCCTCCACAATGGCCGCGTCCGCGATGCGCACCCCGTGGTGCACTTCAAACCGTTCCTTCAGGCCGCGCAAAATGGAGATGGCGTCCTCAAGCGTGGGCTCGTCAACCAGCAGAGGCTGGAAGCGGCGCTCCAGGGCCGGGTCCTTTTCAATATATTTACGGTATTCGTCCAGAGTCGTGGCGCCGATGCAGTGCAATTCGCCCCTGGCCAGCAAAGGCTTGAGCAGGTTGCCCGCGTCCATGGCTCCGTCGGTGCGGCCCGCGCCGACAATGGTGTGCAGTTCGTCGATAAACAGGATGATCCGGCCTTCCGAATCCTGCACTTCCTTGAGCACGGCCTTGAGGCGCTCCTCGAATTCGCCCCGGTACTTGGCCCCGGCAATCAGCGCGCCCATATCCAGAGCGTACACCATCTTGTTTTTCAGGCCTTCCGGCACATCGCCGTTCAGAATGCGGTGGGCCAGGCCTTCCACGATGGCGGTCTTGCCCACGCCCGCCTCGCCGATCAGCACCGGATTGTTCTTGGTCCGGCGGGATAAAATGCGGATGCAACGCCGGATTTCGGCATCGCGGCCGATAACCGGATCAAGCTTGCCCTTGCGCGCTTCCTCCACCAGATCGCGGCCGAACTTGTCCAGGGCCTCATACGTTTCTTCCGGGTTCTGGCTGGTTACCCGCTGCGAACCGCGCACCGCGCTCATGGCGGACAAAACCCGTTCGCGGGTCAGGCCGAACTGCTTGTTCACCCGACCAAGGATAGTGGATAGCGGCTCGGCCGCCATTTCGCTGAAAATATGCTCCACACTCACATATTCGTCTTTCATGCGCATGGCCGCTTCGTGTGCGCGGATAAGAAGCTGGCGCAGACGGTTGGTTATGCCCATCTGGCTGGAGTCCGCGCCGGGACCGCTCACTGACGGCAGTTTTCTGAGCTCCTGTTCCAGAGCCAGCCCGTATTCGCGCGGCGAAACGTCCGCTTTTTCCAGAAGGCGCGGCACGAGGCCGCCTTCCTGCCGGACCAGGGCAAGAGCCATGTGCTCGGCGTCAACCTGCTGGTGCCCGAAGCGCACGGCAAGATTTTGCGCTTCCATGACAGCGGTTTGCGACTTTTCGGTAAAAGATTTCATGTCCATAGGAATATCCTCATCCGCTTTACACTGAATTACTGCCCGCTTCCGGAGCCTCGGCTTTGTTCCGGGACAACTCGCGCAGCTTTTCCCACTGTTTTTTGATTTCCGGCGTTGCGGGCTCGGACACGTCAATGGCGATACGCACGAACTGGTCTCCCTTGCTTTTACCGCTGCCCAGGCCTTTGCCGCGCAGGCGCAGTTTTTTGCCGCTGCCGGCGCCGGGGGCGACCTTGATTTCAACCTTGCCGGAAAGTGTGGGCACGGTGGCGGTTACGCCGAGGGCGGCATCCCAGGGCGAGAGATGCAGATCATAGATGATGTCCGTGTCGTCCAGGTGGAAATGCGGGTGTGTGTGCAGAGCCACCTTCAGATACATGTCGCCCGCCGGACCGCCGCTCATGCCGGGGTCGCCCTGTCCGGCCAGACGGATCCGGGCTCCGTTCTTCACGCCTTCAGGAATAGTGACTTCCAGGGAGCGCGGGGCCGAGCCGGGCGCGCCGGAAAGGGTAATCGCTTTTTTCCCGCCATGAAAAGCTTCTTCAAGCGTCAGAGAAAGCTTGGCCTCCACGTCGCGCCCCTTGCGCGGCTGCTGGCTGAACCCGCCGAATCCGCCGCCGCCAAAGGGATTTGCTCCGCCAAAAGAAGAACCGCCAAACCCGCCGCCGCCAAAGGAGGCGGCGCTAAAACCCCCGCCGCCGCTACGGCCAAACACCGTTTCAAAAAAATCGCTGAAGCCGGAAGAGCCAAAATCCGCGCCTGAACCGCCAAAGTTGAAGTGCATGTTCTCAAAGCCCTGCGGACGCTGGAAATTCTGACCATGCTGCCAATTAGGGCCAAGTTGGTCATACATTTTGCGCTTTTCCGGATCCTTGAGCACTTCGTGCGCTTCATTGATTTCCTTAAACTGCTCCTCGGACTTTTTGTCGCCCTGATTGAGATCCGGGTGATGTTTACGGGCCAATTTTTTGTAGGCTTTGGTAATTTCTTCCTTGGTGGCGGTTTTCGCCACTCCGAGAATTTTATAATAATCCTTATACTCTACGCTCATACCAAATCTCCTCCCGTACACAACAGCGCCCCGCGCAGAACGGGAGCCGCAAGGGTAGTTTCACTTGCAGAAATAAGTCCGGTCCGGTAAGAGTCAAGCAGCATTCCCATATATTTCTGGCTACTTACACCCTATTGAACGAGCTATGGAATAAAATATATATGAAAATATCCGGAAGTAAAAGCCTGCCCGCAGTGATGTACCATTACGTCAATGATCTGGAAGGCGGCATCACGGTCTCGCCCGCTTGTTTCGAGGATCATTGCCGCGTGCTGGCGGGCAAAGGCTGGCGCGGCATCGGGCTTGAGGAGGCCGAGGAGTTTCTCATCCAGGGCAAACCCTTGCCCCGGCGTACTCTTTTGTTCACCTTTGATGACGGCTACCTTGATAACTATATGTACGCCTTACCGATATTACAGAGATATGGGCACCGGGGCGTGGTCTTTGCCGTGTCGGGCCGTCTTGAGCAGGGGGACACGCCTCGCGCGCCGCTGGACGACGTGCTGAACGGCAGGGCTCCCGTGTTGCCTGAGGTGTCCATGCCCATAGATAAAACCGCCGAAGGCTTTATCCTGCGCAAAGATGTCTTTCTCAACCGGGCGGAAGCCCGGAGCATGGACGCGCACGGCACTCTGGCCGTGGCTTCGCATGCGCGCGGACATTATGGCGTGTATACCGGTCCGGAGTATGAAGATTTTTTCAAACCCCGCACCCGCTACCGTACCTTTTACCGTACCGAGGACGAACCGGTCTGGGGCATGCCCGAGTTCAAGATGGGCGCGGGACTGCTGCACCGGGCCTTTTACCCCAATCCCGCTTTGGTGGAGGCCGTCAAATCCCTTGTGCCACAAAATTTTTCCGAAGCGGCCGCATTTTTTGCCAAAGATGAAAACCTGCGAGCACTGAAAGCTCTGTTGGAGCGTTTTGCCGGAAGACTAGGCCGCTATGAGGACGATACAGAGCGCAAAGAACGCATGTGGCGGGAAATAGCCGGAGGCAAACAGGAGCTTGAGGCTGTCCTCGGGCATGGCATACGCACCTTGTGCTGGCCCTGGGGGGATTACTGCGCCGAGGCCCTGGCCCTGGCCCGCGAGGCGGGCTTCGAACTGTTCTTCACCACTCGGGAAGGCGTCAACCCGCCGGGACAGCCTTTGGCGGTTCACCGTTTCAAAGGAAAGCCCAACAGCGGAAACTGGCTGTTGTGGCGGTCGCGCATATATGCAAATCCGCTGCTCGGACGCCTGTATACCCTGGTGCGTATGTAGGGACTCGGATATCCCTTGGCAGACAGCGGAATCAAGCATTCATCTTGACAGGAACTTTTGGTATCGTTATTGATACTAGTAAAAGGTTACATGAACGCGATAGACAAAATACTGGCGACGATGCGGGATGCCCCGCAAAACGTGCGATATGCTGACTTGGCAAAGGTCTGTGAGCACTATTTCGGCCAAGCCCGCCAGCAAGGGACAAGCCATGCCGTCTACAAAACGCCATGGAAAGGCGACCCTCGCGTGAACATTCAGCGTGGCGACAACGGCAAAGCAAAGACATATCAGGTGCGTCAAATACTCGCTGCCATCAAACGATTGAAGGAGGACGCGGAATGAACGCCAAGCACTATACCTACCGCGTTATTTGGTCTGAAGAAGATAATGAATTTGTTGGACTGTGCGCTGAGTTCCCAAGCCTGTCATGGCTGGAGGCGGAGCAAGGCGCGGCATTGGCCGGCGTGGTGTCCCTTGTGGAGCAGGCTGTCGCCGATATGGAAGCAAATGGCGAACCCGTGCCGGATCCTTTGTCTCTGCAAAAGTATTCAGGCAAGTTCATGGTGCGGACAACGCCGGAAGTACACAGACGGCTTGTTGTGCAAGCGGTGGAAAGCGGCATCAGCCTGAATCGTTTTGTGAACAGTAAATTGCAGGAACACGGCGGGTAGTTTTTGCCGCAAATTTTTACTTTGGCCCAGAAAGGGGGCGCTTCTGGGACGAGAATGGGGGGATGTATTGCGGAGGGATAAGTGGACTTATATCCTTGCGTTTCAAAGGAAAGCCCAAAAGCGGAAACTGGCTGTTATGGCGGTCGCGCATATATGCAAATCCGCTGCTCGGACGTCTGTATACCCTGGTGCGTATGTGAAGGGAGCGGCACTTTCTCAAGCCGTATCGGGAAGTGGTATTTTTTGACGAAGCCGGTTGGACAAAAGAACTATTTGGAGACAGCCCCTACTGCGGTTCTCCTTCAAGCAGGGCGGCAATTTCCTCCGTGCTGAGGCTGCGCACTTGAGAGGGGAGCCAGTGGTATTTTTCGGCAAAATACATATAAAGCGCTGGCTGCCCATGTAGTTTCCAGTCCCGCTGCTTGGCGATGGCGTCAATACGCTCCATAACCCGCTTACGAAGGAACCTGTGACATTGAGCGTCCGCAGGCTGCATGCTGTCGGACTGTAAAACTCCGGTAGTAGAAAATTTCTGCATGTTCGAGTCCCCTTCTTACGATGTATCTTCTTCCCGTGCCCCCCACAGGAAACATTCCTGAATTTGGATTTTCTATACTATCTTCGTTAAAAAGACAAGATATCAGAAACTATTTAGGGAGTAATAATTCCGCAGGATATGGTGAGTCATATCTATAGTAGAGGACAGGAGCAAAAAAGGCAGGGCGCCGCAGCTATTTGGACAAAAGAGTTAACGGTCGGCGTGGTCACAAAAAAGAACGCCCGGCAACATACAGGCCGGGCGTTCGGTTATGTATTACAGCCTGATCGACGGCAAGACCTTATTTGTTACTGTCGGACCAGTCGACACTGTGCTTGTCCATGCGGTCATCCCTGATGCCCTCGTGTATGCCCTTGATAGCGTCAGGACTCTTATTCTCTTCGATATAGTAGCCGTGATCGCGCTTTGATTCGTCAAACGGGCGTTCACGTTGCCAATCGACACTGTGCTTGTCCATGCGGTCATCCCTGATGCCCTCGTGCATGCCTTTGATGGCGTCAGGGTCTTTGGTCTGCTCGATATCGTAGCCGTGATCCCGTTCGGATTTGTCAAACGGGCGTTCACGTTGCCAGTCGACACTGTGCTTGTCCATGCGATCATCCCTGATGCCGTCGTGCATGCCCTGGATAGCGGCGGGCGGTTGCTCCTGTTGAGTAGAGTTGGTAGCAGCCAGAGCAATCAACCCCGCAGCCGCGACAAAGGCGCTGGACAGCAAAAGGGTAGATAGAAATTTCTTGTTCATGATGTATTTCCTTTTAATTGAAGTTGCAGTTGCTTACCTTGCCGCGCGGGAACGGCGCCCGGCGCAAATTCCCCCGCGCCGGGCAGTGCGCGAAATAACAGCGCAAGATAGTTTTCTATATAGTTATAACTATAATTTTTTCTAAAGCAATATTTTTTTGAAAAAAAAGCCCCTACCCATGTGTTCAGTACGGGTAGGGGCTGTGGGCATTCCGAAGTCTGTTATTTAGGGCTTGTCCATACATACGTGGAGCGCGAGGCGAAGACGAGGAAAAGGTGTTTTTTGCGGAGGGAGTGTACTCTTACGGTACTCGACCGGAGCAAAAAACGCCTTTGACAAAGTATGCGACCGCGAAACGCGTATGGATGGGCAAGCCCTCATTGCAGCAGGCCGTAAAGAGCGGCGCCCCAGAGTCCTGCCTGGGGGTTGCGCACATGCCACACAGGCACGTGCTCGAGCAAGTGGCGCTGGGCGGCGCAGTTATGGAACTCCTCGGCAAAAGCGGAGTGCGACAGCACAGGGATACGCAAGGCCATGCCCCCGGTAATGTACAGGCCGCCGAGAGCCAGGGTGTGCAGCACGTAGTTCCGGCACAGGCGGGCGTAAAGACGGGCGAACCAGGCCATAACCTGGGGATGTTCCGGCGCTTTTGCCGCGGCTTCATGCGCGGAAAGATCCAGTCCGGTATGAAAAGCCAGCAGGTGGGCCAGCCCTGAACCGCTGACAATAGCGTCGCCAACCAGCTTTGGCGTGCCGACCCGCGCAGCGACGAACCGGGCAAAGTCGAACTCTTCCGGGCCTACAAAGGCGACTTCAGCGTGTCCTCCTTCGCTCGGCAGGACCCGGACCCGCCGGAAGCGCTCCAGCTTGGCTGCCAAGGCCGTTTCGTCATCAGGAAGCGGGGCATCTAACAGCAGAGCCTGACCAAAGCCGGTGCCCGCTCCCATGACGGCCACGGGCGCGCCTTTGCGCGGGGAGCCGGACAGCACGCGCACCGCGTCCACGGCCTGGGGAAGCAGGCAGGCATAGGCCTGGGCCGCAAAATCGTTAATCATATGGATGGAAGGCACAGCAAGGGCGTCCCGGATATCCTGGACGTGTATGACCCAAGGCAGGTTGGGCATGCGGCAGATGTTATCCTGCACCGGGCCTGCCGGGGCAATCACCGCCACATCAGGAGGGGCGTGGGCGTCCAGCAAGGGCGGCGCACCGTCTTCGCCGGGCAGAAACAGGGCTTTCAAGGCCTCGGAAAAGCTCGGGTAGGCCTGGCTGGAAAGCCAGCGCTCTTGCCGCAGAGCAAGCAGGGGAACTGTCTCCGGGTGGCGTCTCAGTTTGGTGTCAGACGAGGAAGGCGCGGCTTTGGGCGATGGGGCTGGACTCTTACGGTCCTGCCCCGGAGCACAAAGCAAGCCTGACGAAGTATCACGACAAACTGAGGCACCACCCGCATGGAACAGGGCGAACCGGCTGTGCGTGCCGCCGATATCGGCCGCAAGAATACGCAACATGCTTCAGTCTCAACGGGGCGCGGAGGGGAGCGGGTCCACGTATTCCGCTCTGCCCACGAGTCTTCCCATGTCAGGCGAAAAAGCGGGCCGGGCGGTCAGCATTTGCAGGGGACTTTCCGGCAGTTGCTCAAGCCCGTTCAGATCGACAGCCGCGTCAGCGCGCCTGGAGAACTCCTCAATGTCCTGCTCACAGTCGGTGCGCAAGGTCCGGCCGCGCAGCGTGGGGGCATTTCTGTCCGTGCGCCGGGCTGTATCCGCAGCGATCAGACGTTCTTGCATGCACAGCGGCGCGGGTTCCCGGTATTCCACCACGATGCGGATCTCACTCTCCGGCCGTGCCGACCAACGCTTGGCCAGCCAGAAGTCCGGTGTGCTCCGGCCGTTGACCTGCCACAAGGCGCTGAACCAGTCTGTTCCGGCAGTTACGGGCATTATCTGGATGGTCCAGAATCTCCCGCCCGCGTTCCTTTGTTCATAAGACAGACTTTCCGGTCTGGCCCAACTCTCCATTTCCCAACGCCAGAGGTCGCGCGGCAGTTCGCTGAAAATGGCGTGCACGTGGCGCGTGACCTGGCCTTCCCGGCTGTCGGTGAACAGAGCGTATGTGAATGTGGCCTGGGGACCGACAATCACGTCCGCGGGGACGTTGCCGAGAAGCACGCCTGTGGAAGCCAGAGCCAGCGGCGGGTTGATGCCCACGGAAAACGCGCCCTTGCCCGTGGCGTAGAAGCCTTGCGTTGCCGCTCCCTTTTGTCTTGGCGTACAACCGCAAAGAAGAGCGAGGGCGAGAAGGGACAGCGCAAGAAAGGAGAGAACACGAATGCGCTTCAAATATGACATAAAAACTCCTGCCTGTGGCGGTGGCTGCTATTTATGGTATTCTTTCTTGTATCTTGTGGCAGGTGAAAGCGCAAGGGGCGTCCAATAAAGTTGCGCATTGTCATGGCGGCACATCTTATGATAGAGCTTTCCCATGACCACAACACACCTTTCTTTATACGTCACTGCCGATGAACAAGCCATGGCCGAGGAAGCCGCCAGGATTATCGTCGCCCAATGCGCCGAGGCCATAGCCAAGCGCGGCCTGTTCACCATTGCCCTGTCCGGCGGCCGGACGCCTGTTCCCCTTTTTCGCTTGCTGTCCCAGCCGCAATGGGCCAAAGCCATGGACTGGAGCAAAACCGTGGTTTACTGGGTTGACGAGCGTTGCGTTTCACCGGAAAGTGAAGACAGCAATTACCGTCTGGCTCGAACCGAGCTTCTCTCCCATGTTGAAGCCACCCGTTTTTACCGCATGAAGGGAGAAGACAACCCCGAAGCCGCGGCCAAGGCCTATGCCAAACTTCTGGCCGATCACTTCTGTCTTATCCCCGAGGAATTTCCCCGTTTTGACTGCATCCTGCTTGGCGTCGGCACTGACGGCCATACCGCCTCTCTGTTCTCCGGCGACCCGGCCCTGATGGACAGGGAGCATCTGGTGCTTGACGTGTACAACCCCAAGCAAAAAACGCCTCGTCTGACCATGACCCTGCCGGTACTCAACAATGCCCGCTGCTGCATCTTCCTGGCCTCCGGGAGAGTTAAAAACCATATTTTGTCCACCGCGCTCAACCTCATGACAGCCCCGGTGCTGCCCGCGCAGATGGTACGTCCGCATAACGGAAAACTGTGCTGGGTCATAGACAATAACGCCTACCAGGGATAGCGCGGCTCAAACATGCCGTAAGCAAAAAGGCCCCGCCTCCGGGATGAGCGGGGTCTTTTTGCGCTGGTTGGAGGGGTTTGCGCCACGTTCGTCTTTGACGCGCGTCGCATGAGGTGATATGATGAAAGCTCTTGATATTTCCGAACTGTTATTCACTGCAATGTTCACCGGGCGGAACAAAATTCTGATGATGCCATGAAACAGTTTTTTTCAGGACATATCACCCGCACTGTTCTTTTTCTTCTGCTTCCGGCTTTTGGGCTCGGTTTTTTAAGTGTCGCGTTTTGCGCAAAGGCGATCGCTGCCGACGGCGCGGGCGTGGCTGACAACGGCCTGAAAATCTACCTGGGAGCACTCCTGCTTTCATGTCTGGCCGGTCTTGTCCTGGCGGGCGTCATATTCCGGCTGGTCTTGCGCAATCCTGTACGCCAACTTCTGGAAGTGGTACGGCGGCTGGGCAAGGGCGATTACCGGGCGCGCGCCAACCTGCCGCGCCTGTCCGGCGATCTTGGGGAACTGGTGAACGGTGTTGACGACATGGCCAGGCGCTTGGAAAGCCACAGCGAAGAATTGCTGGAAGCCAAGCAGGCCGCTGACGTCGCAAGCAAGGCCAAAAACGACTTTCTGGCCAGCATAAGCCATGAAATCCGTACCCCCATGAATGCGATTATCGGCATGACCTACCTGGTTCTGAAAACCGATCTCAACGACCGCCAAGAATCCTACATCAAAAAAATTCAAATCGCGGCCAACACGCTGCTGGGTATTATCAACGACGTTCTCGATTTCTCCAAAATCGAGGCCGGCAGCATGACTCTGGAAAAACACGATTTCGTCCTGGAAGAAGTGCTCAACAATGCCATTACCCTGTTGGCGCAGACAGCGGAAAATAAAGGGCTGGAACTGATTTTTTCCATCTCTCCCGATGTGCCCCAGAGTTTGGCGGGCGACTCCCTGCGCCTCAGCCAGATCCTGAGCAACCTCATAAGCAATGCCATCAAATTTACCTCGACAGGAGAAGTCACCCTGGTCTGCCGTCTGGCGGATCACTCTGACGACAGCCGGCGCCTGGAATGTCCCGAAGGCAATCCGGTGCGGCTTTTCTTTTCCGTGAGCGATACCGGTATCGGCATCACTCCGGAGCACATGGAGACCTTGTTTCACCCCTTCAGCCAGGCGGATACGTCCAGCACCCGCGTACACGGGGGCACCGGGCTTGGCCTGACCATCACCAAATCTCTGATTGAAAAGATGGGCGGCGAAATCCACTTTGTCTCGCAGCCGGGCAAGGGAACCACCGTGTCCTTCAGCATACTCCTGGAGTGCAGCAGACCGCTCACCGCCCTGCCTTCCTATATGAGCCTTTCCGACCTGAAAGTGCTGGTGGTTGACGATAACGAAACAGCCCGGACCATTCTCAGCGAGCTCCTGGCAAACTTCAAGCTGCTGCCCACCGCGATCGGTTCGGCAAAAGAAGCCTATGCGGAACTCCTGCGGGCCGAGAAAAAGGGAAACCCGTACCGCCTGGTCGCACTGGACTGGCATATGCCGGATATATCCGGCCTTGAAGCGGCCGAACATATTCGTAGCATGGGACTTGCCCGCACGCCGCCCATTATTCTGGTCACGGCTTTTGGACGGAGCGATTTGCAAAAGCAAGCCGAAAAGGCCGGCATCAAGCACATCGTGTTCAAGCCCGTGAACGCATCGCGCATGTTCAACGCCGTTCTGGAAGCTGTTGAAACCGAACGCCGGGAGCTTGCGCCCGAACCGGAATATGCTGCCGCTCCTTCTCGGGGATTGCGCTTCAAGGGTTTGCGCGTCCTTCTGGTGGAGGACAATATCATCAACCAGCAGGTGGCCAAAGGCATTCTCGAACCGGAAGGCGTTTTTGTGGAGACGGCGGACAACGGGCAGATCGGCGTGGATATCCTGAAAAGACGGCCTGAAGACTTCCACCTCGTCCTGATGGATCTGCATATGCCGGTTATGGACGGCTATACTGCCACCCAGGTCATCCGCACGGAACTGGGGCTCACGGTCCTGCCGATCATTGCCATGACCGCGCACACCATGAGCGGCGAGCGGGATGCCTGCATCAGCGCGGGCATGAGCGACCATGTGGCCAAACCGATTGCCGTGGACAAGCTGTTCGAGGCGCTTGAACTCTGGGCGCCTAAAGCGGGCTATGTGCGCCCCTCCGAGGATTCCGAGCCGCTGCCGCATCCCGCAGGTTCCGAGCCGGAACCTGTATCCCGGCCCGCGTCCGGCGAGCCCGGACAGGACACGCCTCCCCTGCCCGTCATTGCGGGTTTTGCCGTGACCCGCGCCGTTGAACGGCTGGCCGGGAATCTGCCCATCTATATCAACGCCGTGTGTCTGTTCATGAACAGCATCCCCCAACACGCCGAGACCCTTGAACACGCCTATGCCGGAAACGAAACCGAAGTCCTGCAACGGGCCGCCCATACCATCAAGGGACTGGCCGCGACCATCGGGGCCACGGATTTGGCCGGAGAAGCCGCAGCCCTGGAAAAGGATCTGGACCAGGACGGCTTCTTTCCTGACCATAAACGGCTCTGCCGCCTGCTGGACCTGTTGCACGATGCGCAAGCGGCCATCGCGGCTTCAGGCCTGTGCGTTGAAAGCGCCGACCAAGCCAAGAGTGCGGGCGATCTTGATACACACCTGGAAAAGCTGACCGCGCTGCTAGAGGAAGATGACGCCAATGCCCCCGGCTACCTCAGGACACACGGCAGCCACTTTGCCGAAGCGCTATCCGAGCAGGATATGCGGAACCTGACCCAGGCCATACAGCTTTTTGATTACGAAGCAGCGCTTGAGGTGTTGAAAGCACTCCGCGGCTAGGGGCCGTTTCCAAATAGGCCTTTTGTCCAAATAGCTTCGTCATCCGGCCCTTTTTGCTCCGGTCGAGTACCATAAGAGTACACTCCCTTCTCAAAAAGGGCCGGATTCCTCGCTCTTGGAGCAAAATTCCTCATTTGGAAACGGCCCCCTGGCCGCGCTACAACAACAGTTTGCGGAAAAGCAGCATGCCCCTTCTTTTTGTGGAACTCCCACCGGATGCGCGACAGGCGCAAACCGCTCATGTTCGGCCTATATCTTACGCCGCCGGGCAGACTCTTGCCCAGGCCGTCTATCTGTCCGGCTTTTTCAGGCCGCCGGTGCTGTGTTCCGGCCTGTCTCTCTGCGGCCGCTGCCGTATGCGTATTTTGTCCGCCCCCTGCCTGCCGGAACCGACAAACATTGAGCGCCGCTGCTTTTCCCAGGACGAACTCACGCTCGGCTGGCGTCTCGGCTGCCGCCATCCGGCGCAGCCGGATATCCGTATAGAACTGCCGCCTGGTAGTGGTTCAATTTGGGGTGATACTTCGTCAGGCATCGTTTTTGCTCGGGGGGCAGGACCGAAGACTCCAGCCCTCCCTCGCAAAAACTTGCCTTCCTCGTCTGACCCCAAACTGAACCACTACCAACAATATGTTCTTGCTATCGACTTAGGCACTACCACTCTGGAATGGGCGGTAACGCCGCAGACCTCTCCGGCGGGCCATGACCCCTTATCGGACGCGCTGTGGAACGGCAGTTGTGTTAATCCGCAGATGGGCGCGGGCAGCGACGTACTGTCTCGTCTTGCTGTCGCCCGCAGCCTCGAGGGCAGGGCCACACTACACAAACTGACCGTGAACGCCGTGAACGCTTTGACCCGGACAGCGCAACAACATGCGCGGGCCGCCGCGCCCGGAGCGGACATCTCCGCTCTCTGTCTGGCCGGGAACCCGGCCATGACCGCCCTGGCCCTGGATCTGGACAGCGCCGGGCTGGCTGCCGCCCCTTATTCCCTGCCCGATCGCGGCGGCAGATGGGCCAGCCTGCCGGATCTGCCCCCGCTCTGGATCCCGCCGCAGCTTTCGCCTTTTGTGGGCGGAGACCTTGCCGCCGGATACGCTTTTCTGGCCCTGAACCCGGCAGCGCCTCCGCCCGTGTTTCCCTTTGTGCTCGCCGACATGGGCACCAACGGCGAGTTTCTCCTGGCTCTGGGCCCTGACAAGGCCCTGGCCGCCAGCGTCGCTTTGGGCCCGGCCCTGGAAGGTTCCGGCCTCAGCATGGGCAGCGAAGCCCGGCCCGGAGCGGTATCCGGCTTTGTTCTGCAACCGGGCGGTCTTGGCGCGCTGGTTCTGCGCGAAGAGGACGGGCCGGAAACCGGCCGCGCCGTTGGTAGTGGCTCAGTTTGGCGTCAGACGAGGAAGGCGCAGCTTTGTACGATGGGGCTGGACTCTTACGGTCCTGCCCCGGAGGACAAAGCAAGCCTGACGAAGTATCACGACAAACTGAGCCACTACCGCGCCGTTCCCGCCAAGCCCGTCGAGCAGGTCTCAGGCATCACGGGCACGGGATATCTCTCGCTGCTGCGCCTGCTTCTGCACGCTCGCGCCATTGACGAATACGGCCATTTCAGCAGCAACGCCGCCGGGCCGTTGCGAGGGCTTTTCCCCCCCGCGCAAGATGCGCGGGGAGAACGCTATCTTGAGTTGCCGCACGGCCTGCGTCTGTATGCTTCGGACCTGGAGGAACTGCTCAAGGTCAAGGCAGCCTTCAGCCTGGGTTTGCGCCGCCTGCTCGCGGCCGCGGGAACAGCCTCGCGCGATCTGTCACGGGTCTATCTGGCCGGGGCGCTCGGACGCCATATGGACAAAGAGGCTTTGGAAACGCTGGGGTTTTTCCCGCCGGGGTTCCTCCCGCGCCTGCATGCGGTGGGGAACAGTTCCCTGGCCGGAGCCGCGCTGCTCCTGCGCCATCCCCCGGCGCGGGAAGCCTTGACAGATTGGGCCGCGCACGTACAAACCGTGAATCTTGCCGCTGACCCGGAATTCACCGGATCATTTACTTCACACATGCGTTTTTTCTGGTGAAGCAGTATGCAGCAACATGACCTCGCACAAAAAAATCCGGAGAACATCCGCGTACTTTGCCTGGGCGATATCGTGGGCCGCCCCGGCCGCAAGCTCCTTCGGGAGCGCCTCCCGGCCCTGCGGGCCTCTCTTGGCGCGGACATGGTTATTGCCAACGGAGAAAACGCGGCCGGAGGCATCGGCCTTTCTCCGGACACCCTGCGCGAACTGCTCGCCGCCGGAGTGGATGTGGTTACCTCGGGCAATCATATCTGGAAACACCGCGAAATCTATCCTGTTCTGGAGAAAAACGAACGGCTGCTGCGTCCTCTGAATTATAGCGACGCGGCGCCGGGACGGGGCTACCTGACCTTTACCCTGCCCTGCGGCGCGCGGGTCGGGGTGATCAATCTGATCGGGCGGGTGTTCATGGATCCGGCAAACTGCCCCTTCGCGGCCGCTGACATGGCCCTGGCGCAGTTGCGGGAACAGGGAGTGGCCGTGATTTTCGTGGATTTTCATGCCGAAGCCAGCAGCGAAAAACGGGCCATGGCCCACTATCTCGACGGCAGATGCACGGCCGTGCTGGGCACGCATACCCATGTGCAGACCGCTGACGCTTTTGTCAGCCCGGCGGGAACGGCCAGCCTGACCGACCTCGGACTCTGCGGCGTGGAGCGGGAATCCGTTCTTGGCATGGATGCGGCAAAAGTCCTGAAACGCTTTACCACCGGCCTGCCCCACCCGTTCGTCCCGGCCAGAGGAGATGCCGTTTTTAACGGGGCGCTTGTGGAAGTGCATACAATGTCGGGCAGAGCCTTGTCTATTTGCCTGGTTCGCGGTAATATAGCAATACTATCGCACTGACGGTTCGCCTTTGCGGATTCGGCAACCGGGTGCATTGATGCTGTTCATGTTCTTCAGGCCGGACACACAGCCATGCTGATTTACTACAGTATCCTGCTGCTGCTCTGTTGCGGCGGCGTGGCTTCGTTTGTTCTTCATAAGCGGACAGCGGCGCTATACGCCGCTTCGTTCAGTATTTGCGCCGCTTCCGCGCTCGGCTTCTCTTTTACCCTCTTCCTGCTGCTGGACGGGGCCACCGTGTCCGGGGCGCTCCCGCTTTCCCTGCCCCTGGGGCATTGCACCTTCACGGTCGATCCCTTGTCCGCCGTGTTTCTGTTGCCCGTATTTTTCCTCTCGGGCATCGGCGGGCTTCTGCTTCCCTCACGCATGCTGCTGCTGTACGATGACGATGCCGATGACGCGCCCTTTGGCAAGCACGGTTTTTTCTGCTGTATCCTGGTGGCCGGAATGGTGCTGGTGCTCACGGCGTCCGACGCGGTGCTCTTCCTCATTGCCTGGGAAGTCATGTCCCTGGCTCCTTTTTTTATCATCAGCCCCAGAGACAGAAACGCCGCCGAGCGCCACGCCGCCTGGATGTATCTGATTGCGGCGCACCTTGGCGCGTTACCCCTGCTCTATCTGTTTGCCGCTCTGAGTGTGGAAACGGGCAGTACCGGCTTTTTCGCCTTTGCCGCCTTTGACGGCTGGCAAAATGCCGGGCTGTTGTTCCTGCTGGCCCTGATCGGCTTCGGGGTCAAGGCCGGACTGGTGCCCCTGCATGTCTGGATGCCGGAATCTTACAGTTGCGCCCCGCCCCATGTGGCGGTCATGCTTTCCGGGGCCATGCTCAATCTCGGCCTGTACGGAATCATGCGCGTGCTCACTATGCTCGGCCTGGGTGAGATCTGGTGGGCCTATGCCCTGATGGGCGCGGGAGCGTTTTCCGGTATTTTCGGCATTCTGCTCGGCCTGGTCCAGCCCGGTATGAAACGAACCCTGGCCTATTCCAGTTCCGAGAACACCGGCATTATCTGTCTGGCCCTCGGCGGGGCCATGCTGGCCATGCATTGCCGCGCTTCTATAGCCGCGATACTGCTTCTGGCCGGGGCATTCCTGCACATCTGGAACCATGCCGCCTTCAAGAGTCTGCTCTTCCTCGGCGCGGGCGCGGTGGAGGAACGCACGCGCACGGACTCCATTCATCTGCTCGGCGGCTTGCAAAAACGCATTCCTTTTACCGGAAGCTGCATGGCCCTCGGCAGTGCGGCCATAGCGGGCGTTCCGCCCCTGAACGGATTCATGAGCGAACTGCTCATCTATTTCGGTTTTGCTTTGGGCAGCCATGCCACCCACGGTACGGAACCGGCTTTTGTCTTCTGGGGCGGGTTTTTCATGCTCGGCGCCATCGCGGGCATGGCTGTGTTCGCCTTTACCCGCCTGTTCGGCTTGAGCTTCCTGGGCGCGCCGCGCAACGCAGTCGCTCTTGAGGCCAGGGAACCGGACCGCCTGATGCAAGGCTCCCTGCTCTGCCTTGCGAGCCTCTGCGTGCTGTTCAGCTTGTGCGGTCCCCTGCTGTACAGGATCTTTACCCCGCTCCTGCATTCCTTTGCCTACCGCCTGTCCCCGTCCTTCGACCTGACTGGCGCGGCCCTGGACTTTGGAGAAACGGTCCTGTTCTGGTATGCCCTGGCCGGTCTTGTGCTCGTGCTCCTCTTCGGCTTTTTTCTGCTGCTGCGCAAGCGCATCGTCGCCCTGAACGGCAGTACCGAAGGCCTGACCTGGGATTGCGGCTACCGTTTTCCCAGCGCCCGTATGCAGTACAGCGGCGGTTCCTTTGCCCATTCCGCAGCCGTGATGCTGCGTCCTTTGATTCGCCCGCGCCTTGAAACGCCCAAAATACAGGCGCTGTTCCCGTCCGAAGCCCAGGCGCGCCTGAGCGCGCCGGACTGGCCGACCACCCTTTGGGAAAAGCTGATTTTCCACCCCATTGAACTGCTTTCAGACTATGCCAAAGGTATGCAGGCGGGGCTGGTCAACATCTACATCCTGTATATTTTCATCACCTTGCTGCTGGCCCTTTCCTGGGCCTTGGGGTGGTCATGAGCGCGCAAATCGCGGCTTCTTTCTGCGGCCTGCTGCTGTCCCTGGCTCTGGCCCCGCTCCTTCCGGGCATCATCAACCGCGTCAAAGCCATCATGGGCGGCAGGCGCGGGCGTCCCTTGCTCCAGCTTTACTTTGATCTGGCCAAGCTCATGCGCAAGGCCCCGGTATACCCGCACGCCAGTTCCCTGTTTTTCCACCTGCCCGGACCGGCCGGTATCGCTTCCGGCATACTGGCCCTGATGGTTCTGCCCTTCGGCAGTCTGGGAGCCGTTTTCAGTTTTCCCGGCGACTTCATTCTGCTGGCCGGAGTCTTTGTCCTGGCACGTTTCTGTTTGATGCTGGCCGCCCTGGATACGGGCAGCGCCTTTGAAGGCATGGGCACAGCCCGCGAGGCCCTGTTCTCCGCCCTGGCCGAGCCGATTTTCCTGTTCTGCCTCCTTGCTCTTGCCTACTACATACAGAAGTTTTCCCTCATCGACATGTTCACGGGCGGCCTCACGCCCTTGTCGTCCCGCGTGGACTGGGCCTTTTACCTGATGCTGATCTGCGCCCTGTTTCTGTTGCTTTTGTCCGAAAACTCGCGCCTCCCGGTGGATGACCCCAACACGCACCTGGAACTGACTATGATCCACGAGGTCATGATCCTTGACCACAGCGGTCCTGATCTGGCTTTGCTGGAATACGCGGCATCCCTGAAGCTCTGGATATTCAGCCTGCTCATCTCCGGGATCCTGCTGCCGAACGGCACGGAGCATTCCGTGGTTATTTCCGTGGGGCTGCATTTGCTGGTTATTTTTTGTATCGCCGTGCTGGTGGGTCTGGTGGAATCGCTGATGGCGCGCTTTCGTATGGAGCGCGTGCCGCAAGTCTTTACCGTGGCCGGAGCGCTCGTCTGCCTGGCCGCGCTGGCCATCTGGAGATAGCCGTGCTGAGCGCCTACACCGACGTTACCGCCATTCCCGGCTTGAACATGGACAGCATCCAGATCGCTCTGGGGCTGATTGTGATCACCGACATCTGCCTGCTGGCGGCCGAGCGCCAGCGCCTCAGCATCCGCCTGATCGCCTTGCAGGGGGTCATTCTCGGCCTTCTGCCCCTGCTGACCCATACCGGAGAGATAGATGCGCGCCTCATGGCCATCTGTGCCGTTTTCCTGCTCATCAAAGCCGTGGTGCTTCCGCTGATCCTGCGCCGTACCTATAAAAAATTGCCGGCCCAGTCTCCGGGCAAACCCTACCTCGGCAACACCCTGAGCGTGCTGGCCGGTCTGGCCGGTTTCGTCTTTTCGCTCTGGCTGAGTTCCCGCCTCGGGCTCACGGCCAATCCGCTGTTTTCGCTCTTTTTCGCCCCCGCTTTTGCCACCATCTTCGCGGGACTGCTCCTGATCGTGGCGCACCGTGAGGCGCTTTCCCAGATGTTCGGCTACCTGGTCATGGAAAACGGCATTTACCTGCTCGGCGTGCCCACGGCCCAGCAAAACACCTTCTGGCTCGAACTGTCCGTGCTGTTGGACATCATGGTTGCGGCCTTTGTCATGACCATTGCCATTCATCATATTCACCGGGCCTTCCACTCCACCGACGTGGAACGCTTTGCCTGCATCAAGGATTGAGGCCATGCTCATAGCGCTCATAGCCGTGCCTCTCGCCTGCGCGCTGCTCTCCTGGTGCATCCCGGCGGATCTGCCCAGGCGTATTCTGCTGGTGGCGGCTTCAGCCACGGTTCTGGGCCTGGCCGTAACCTGCTGGGTGGTGCAGCCCGAACCGGCCCTGGGAGGTCTGCTCAGTCTTGATCCCATGGGCCGTCTGGTTCTGACCGTGACCTGCCTGCTTTTTTTCGCCGCTTCGCTTTACGGCGCGGCCTATCTCAAACATGAGGAAACCGGGCCGCGCAGGGATTTCCAGCAGGGACTGCATTTTTACAACGCGCCGGAAGCCACCTTTACCGGCTGCCTGCTGCTTTTCCTTTCCGCGGCGGTACTGGTGCCTGTTACCCGGCATTTCGGACTGCTCTGGGTGGGTATTGAAACCACCACCATTGTCAGCGCTCCGCTGATTTACTTTCACCGGCACCAACGTTCCCTGGAAGCCACCTGGAAATACCTGCTCATTTGCTCGGCCGGCATTGCCCTGGCCTTGATCGGCAACCTGCTCCTGGACATTTCCATGCAAGCCCAGGGCCATGTTGCCGACGAGATGACCGTGGACGCGCTGATCAGTAACGCCTCCACCATACATCCGCAGTGGTTCAAGGCAGCCTTTGTTTTCCTGCTGATAGGATACGGCACCAAGATGGGCGTGGCGCCAATGCACACCTGGTTGCCTGACGCGCACAGCGAAGCCCCTTCCCTGGTTTCGGCCCTGCTCTCCGGGGCTCTGCTCAACTGCGCCTTTCTGGGCATCTTCCGCGCCTGCGAAGTCAGCATTGCCGCGGGCATGAGCGACTTTACCTCGGATCTGCTGATCTTTTTCGGCTTTTTCTCCATGCTCACGGCAGCCCTGTTCATCGTGCATCTTGGCGACTTCAAGCGCATCCTGGCCTATTCCAGCGTGGAGCACATGGGCATTCTCCTGATTGCTCTGGGGGTGGGCCTGGAGGCATCCCGTGGCGGCGTCCTGCACATGTTCGGCCACTCCCTGGTCAAGGCCGCGCTCTTCCTGCTCGCGGGCAATATTCTGGCCAAATACCACACCAAGTCCAGCCACGACATCACCGGCTTGTTCCGTGTGCTGCCCGTCACCGGTTTTTTCTGGCTGGCCGGTATTCTGGCCATTACCGGCTCTCCGCCCTTCAGTATTTTCATCAGCGAATTTTCCATTCTGCAAGGGCTGCTGCATCGCGGGTACGGCTGGCTGGGCTTTTTCTACCTGGCCCTTTTAGGCATTATTTTTGTCGGTATGATTACCCCGGTCATGCGCATGTGCCTGGGCAAAGCGCCGCACGGCATACATCCCATGCGGGAGAACCTGCTTTTTGTACTCCCCCCGGCCTGTCTTTTGCTGCTGGCTCTGAGCCTCGGCATGATCATGCCCGGCTGGTTCAGCCAGGCCCTGGATATGGCAGCAACCCTGGGATTCAGACAATAGTCTCCGCTAAGGAACAGTGATCATGAACAGCCATCTTTGCCACGCAGCAGAAAGCGCGACCGCCAAGCCCGCGACCGCTTCTACGCCTGACGCCATGCCCGGTTCCGCACATGACGCTCTGCAAATACAAAACGGCTGCGCGGCGCCCTTGAGCGCGGTTCCGCTGTTCAGCTTCTCCGAATTCTCCCACTGGCTGGCCGTGCGCACCAGAGAGGGAAACCGGGTCACCGCCCTGTTCGCCGTACCGCTCGGCGCTTTTGGCAAAGGTCTGGCTGCCGTGCCGGGAAATCCCGCGGCAACGGAAGAACGGTGGCGGCTCTATGCTGTTCTGGCGGATGAAGGCTCGCCCCGGCTGCTTATTGCCGCCGCCGAGACAGGCAGCCGCTATCCCGCGCTTACCCCCCGTATTCCCCAGGTGCATCTGTTCGAGCGTGAGCTGTACGAAAAACACGGCATCCTGCCGGAAGGCCACCCCTGGCTCAAGCCGGTGCGTTTTTCCAACCCGCACGGCCCCCTGGCCGGCAATATGGACTTCTACCGCGTGCACGGCGACGAGGTGCACGAGGTGGCTGTCGGCCCCATTCACGCCGGAGTTATCGAATGCGGCCACTTTCGCTTCCAGTGCCAGGGCGAAGTGGTCATGCACCTGGAAATTTCCCTCGGCTACCACCACCGGGGCATGGAGTCGCTCCTGCAAGCCGGCCCCCACGCCCGTACCCTGCCGCTCATGGAAGTGTTGGCCGGAGACAGCACTGTCGCCCATTCCTGGGCCTATTGCAGCATCAGGGAAGCCCTGGCGGGCGTAGCGCCCTCTCCACGCGGCCAGTTGATCCGGGCTCTCGGCCTTGAACTCGAACGTCTGGCCAACCATACCGGCGATCTCGGCGCCATTGCCGGGGATATCGGCTTTCTGCCCACACTTTCCTTCTGCGGCCGTTTACGCGGCGACTGGCTGAACATGAGCGCCATGCTTTGCGGCAGCCGCTTCGGACGCGGCCTGGCGCTTCCCGGCGGCAGCGCTTTTGAGATTGATCATGCTCTGGCCCGGAAACTCCAGGATTTTCTTCAGCGCACCGCGCGGGACGTGCAAGGCGCGGTTCAGTTGATCTGGAACGCGCCCTCGGTGCTGGCGCGCCTGGCCGGCATCGGGTCGGTTTCCAGGGAGACGGCCACGGCCCTCGGCCTGGTCGGTCCGGCGGCCCGTGCCTGCGGCCTGATGCGTGACGCCAGGCACCTTCATCCGCTGCCCGGCCTGCCGGTCCCTCCGGATATCGCCATTGAGCCGGAAGGCGATGTCCGGGCGCGTACCGCTGTGCGGCATCAGGAAATCACAGCCTCCACCGCTTTTTGCCTCCGCCTGCTCAAAGAGTTTCTCGCTGGCGAAGACAACGGGGAAGCGCAGGAAGCGGCAACTGTCGCGCATGACTTCTCCCTGCCCGCGCCCGGCCAGGAATCCATTGCCGTGGCCCTTGTGGAGGGATGGCGCGGTGAGATATGCCATGCCGCCCTGACCGGCAGGGACGGGCGTTTTCTCTCCTACCACGTGACCGACCCCTCGTTCCATAACTGGATGGGCCTGGCCGTGGCCTTGCGTGGGCAGCAAATTTCAGATTTTCCCCTGTGCAACAAAAGTTTTAACCTCTCGTACTGCGGGCATGACCAGTAAGGACAGGGCATAGGCTATGCTGGACATCTTTTTTGAGCGCTTCCGCCAGAAGCATCGCACCGTCCCCTTCCCGGCCGCGGCGCCCACCCTGACGCCCCGTTTCCGGGGGCGGCCTTTTATTGACGCCGCCCGTTGCAACGGTTTGCAAGGCAGCGTCTGCGCCCTGTGCCGCGATGCCTGCCCCGTAGGAGCCATCCACCTGGAAAACGGCGCGCCTGTTCTGGACATGGGCATCTGCACCTTTTGCGGCCTGTGCGCGCGCGTCTGCCCGGAAGAAGCCCTGGTCTTCACCACGGACTGGCGGCTGGCCTCAACCAGCCGCGAGGCTTTGCTCATTCGTCCTTTGGCATACGTGCCCGGCAAAAACTCTCCAGTAACCCAATCCCTGCCGGAACGGCCCGAACGCCGCTTCCTGCTGCCGGAACTGCCCATTACAGCCACTGACGCGGCCAAAGGAGCCTTCAAACGTTCCTTCCGCCTGCGTCAGGTCGCGGCAGCGGGTTGCGGAGCCTGCGAGGCCGATCTGAACGTGCTGGCCACCATTGTGTTTGATCTGGCCCGCTTCGGCATGGACTTTGTTGCCTCCCCGCGCCACGCCGACGGCCTGGCCCTGACCGGTCCCGTGCCGCGCAACATGCGGGAAGGTCTGATCAAATGCCACAATGCCATGGCCGAGCCCAAAACGATCCTGGCCTTCGGCGCCTGCGCCCTTTCCGGCGGCCTGTTCCGCACGGACCAGGAGTATGCTTCCGGACAGCACGCCGAAGGCCTGCTGCCGCACCTCCCCGCCGACCTGTTCATTCCCGGATGTCCGCCCCATCCGTACACCTCGCTGGACGGCATGCTCCGCTTCATCGGCCGGGCCGTGCCTTCTCCCGAATAGCGCGCATTTCCTTTGCAATGGAAAAATCAGCGCAGTCTATTGCTTAAAACGGTCTGCAACCGCAAAACTTCCTGCAAAAATTCCGTTGGCTCAACATCAAGCGCCTTGGCAAGCTGTAAAAAGACAGTGATCGTGGGCGTCCTTTGCCCGTACTCAATCCTTTGAATATACGACTCGCTGACATTTGCAGCTACGGCGAGTTCAGCTTGCGTCAAATCGGCCCGCTCCCGACGGGCGCGGACTATTTGGCCGAATGCTGCAGTTAAGAAATTACTCATTGCTTATCTGTTAGCAGCCTCTCTTGATTTTTCATTATGAACGGACTATAGTCCGTCTAAAATATACAACATGCGCTAAATTAATAAAATATTTTACATGGATAGACGAAAAACTGGCTCATTACATCTGAATATAGCCCCTTTATATAGATATATCTATATAAAAAATCAGACACCTGTTTTCACCACGCATAAAGGAGGATTGTCATGTCCTGGAGCAACCTGCGCCTGAACCTGAAAATAACCGTCATCATCGGACTGCTGCTCGGTATCATCATCTCCCTGTCAGCCCTGTCCATCTTCAGCTTGCGAACTCTCCACAGCGAGGTGGGGCGTTTGGAGTTTGCCTCTGATCTCAACGCCACGGTTCTGGCGCGCGAAACCGACCATTGGCGATGGATTGCCGCCCTGCAGCGCTACGTGTTCGACGATGACGTCAAAACGCTTGAAATTCAGGGAGACCCGCACCAGTGCGGCTTCGGCAAATGGTATTACGGCCCGCAGCGGGCCGAGGCCGAGAGCTTCTCCCCGGCAGTGCGTGAACCCCTCCGCTTGATCGAAGAGGCGCATAACGCCTTGCATGCGTCGGCAGCCGTGATCAAAAAGCATAAGGAAGCCGGAAATATTCAGGAAGCGCAGGCGGTCTTTGAAAATATATCCATGCAGAATATGCGGACGGTGCAGAAATTGTTGAGCCAGGTCTCCACAGACATGGGCGAGGTGCAAAAAATGACCAGCCGGAAATTTGAAGACCAGGTTTCCGGTTCTTTCAAGATCATCGCGGGCGTTGTTGTTTTTGCTGTTTTACTGGCGCTTTTCCTGGGATGGGCCATTATTATAAGCGTTACCAAGCCTGTACTCGCGATCGCGCGCTATGTGGAGAGCGTATCCAAAGGTGCTCTGGATGAGACGCTCGTCATGGCGAGGAAGGACGAATTAGGACAACTGGCGGACAATTTGAAGAGCATGGTCGCCAATATTGCGTCCATGATGCGTGAGACGGAAGAGAAAGGCAAAGAAGCCGAGCGCCAGGCTGTTGCCGCGCAGCAGGCGCAAAAGGAAGCCCAAGAAGCCGGAGAGGTGGTGGAGCATAAAGCGGAAGGCATGCTTCAGGCCGCCGCCCGCCTGGATGACATAGTGCGCCATACGAGAAGTACGGCGGAAAAAATGGCCGGGGTGATTCATACGACCGTCCACGGCATGCAGAGCCAACAATCACATGCCTCGGAAACAGCCGTGGGAATGGAGCAGATGTCCGCCGCCGTGCATGATGTGGCCGCAAACGCTTCGTCCGCCGCAATAAGCGCTGAGGAAACGAAAACCAATGCGGAACAGGGCGCCCGCATTGTCGCTGACACCATTGACGCAATCCACGCGGTCAGCGACGAGGCGAAACGCATCGCCGAATCCATGGCTGCTCTGGACGGACAGGCCAAGGACATCGGCCAGGTTATGAACGTCATCAGCGATATCGCGGATCAGACCAACCTCCTGGCTCTCAACGCCGCTATCGAAGCGGCCCGGGCCGGTGAAGCCGGGCGCGGCTTTGCCGTTGTGGCGGACGAGGTGCGCAAACTGGCGGAAAAGACGATGCACGCCACCCATGAAGTCGAAGTGGTCATCAAAGCCATTCAGGACGGCGCTTCAGTCAACCTCCGCTCCATTGGGGAAGCGGTCAGCGCGACGGGCAAGAGTACGCAACTGGCGCAGACCGCCGGGGAGTCTCTGCAATCCATCGTCGCGATAGCCGAGGTCAATGCGGGCAAAGTTCAAGCCATTGCCAGCGCTTGCGAAGAGCAATCCTCCTCCTCGGAACTCATCCGCCAGCGCACCGCCGAAGTGAGCGAAGTGGCGAAGCATAACGCGGAACTGATGGCCGAAGCGGACCGGGCCGTGGTTGAGCTGGAAGGTTTGATAGACCGTGTAGCCGCTCTGGTGGTGGAACTCAGAGAAGCCAAATAAGCACGGCGGCCGTGGCCTGTGGTTGATACTCCAAAGCCCCCCGGCCCTGGCAGGCCGGGGGGCTTTGCTGTGTCGCGCTTCTTTTTGTTGACCGTGCAATTATAATTCTATACATAATAATACATAAAAGCCGTTCCATTGTAATCGGCACACCACCAGCAAGGAAAAAACATCATGGAAAGGACATCTCTGATCCACAAAATGGAAGGATATATTCAGGATTTTCGGGCTCAGCTTGAAAAGAACGATCCAGCCTCTCTGTCCACGCTCACGACCAACACCCGGCATTTTTTCGCCAAACTGCTCAAGGAAACGCCCGCGGCAGGCGATATAAAAGACAGCATCAAAGCCTTCAGCAATTGCATTGACCAGTTCGAGCAGAGTTGCGCGGTAAACGACAAGCAGAGCGCTTCCAAATCGCTGACCCTGATGGAGGAAACCGTGCGCGGTCTGCTCAAGCGGTCCGTGGCTTAGTCAGGTAGCGCCTCAGTTCGGGGTGATACATCGTCAGGCTTGTTTGCGCTCCGGGGGCAGGGCCGAAGAGCCCAGCCCCCATCGCGCAAAACTGCGCCTTCCTTGTCTAACCCCGAACTGAGACACTACCTGCGCTGCTCAATATGAGGGGTGCAGGCGGGGGAGTTTGAGGTGGCAGAGCCCCTTCAATTTTACCAGTCCAACGTGGCCTTAAAGGCTGTGGCCAGTTTTTCGCTCTCCACGCGCAGTACCGTGCTTGCGCCAAGGGAAAGCTCCAACACGGGCGTGGGCGTGACCGCGCCGATACGGGCCGCGTCAAGGCCGAGCGTACAGCCCGATGCAGGGGTGAACAGCGCTTCAAAAGCGGCTGCCTGCGCCTTGGGCACGGTCAGCAGCAGTCGGCTGGCCGATTCCGAATACAAAAGAGAGGTCAGGGCAGCCGTTGTTTTTTCCAGGCCGTTCACAGGCACGGCATCCAGGCTGACGGCCGCGCCCAGGCGTCCGCCCAAGGCCATTTCAGCCAGGGCCACGGCCAGGCCGCCGTCGGAAAGGTCATGGCAGGCATTGACCAGTCCGGCCTGCATAGCCTTGTGCACTAGGGCATAGCGGGCTTTGGCGCTCAACAGATCCACCTGCGGCACAGCGCCGCCGTCAAGCTCCAGTTCGGCAGCGATTTCACTGCCGCCAAGTTCGTTTCCGGTCCTGCCGAGCAGGTATACAAGGTCGCCCGGCTGCTTGAAATCGCTGCTCACGGCCCGGTTCACATCCGAAATATGGCCGAGAATGGAAAAAAGCACGGTGGGTGGAATGGAAATTTTAGCCCCGCCGCCGGTATAATCGTTCTTCATGGAGTCCTTGCCCGAGACGCAGGGCACGCCGAAGCCGAGGCAGAAGTGTTCCAGGGCCTTGCCCGCGCGCACCAGTTGGGCCAGCTTGTAGTGTCCGTCAGGCGTCTTTTCGGACTGCACCGGATCACACCAGCAGAAGTTATCCACGCCCGCCAGCCGCTCCGGATTCGCGCCCACGGCCACGGCGTTGCGCACGGCCTCGTCAATGGCGTTGGCCATCATCCAGTAGGTGTCGGCGTCGCTGAACTTGGGGCAGATGCCGTGCGAGAGCACGATACCCTGCTCGGAAGCCAGCAGGGGCCGCAGCACCGCCGCGTCGCCCGGACCGTCCCGCCGCACGCCCACCAAAGGCTTGATGACGCTGCCGCCCTTGACCTCGTGATCATACTGGCGAATCAGATATTCCTTGCTGCAAATATTCAGGCGACCCAGCATTTCCAGCAGTAAAGAGGCGTGATCATGCCCGGCCTTTTGTACCGCCTCCTCAACCTGGGACGGGTCGCCGGGCGTGAACCCAATCGGGCGCTCCCAGCGGGCGGTAAGGCGCATCTGCGGCACGCCGTCGTGCAGGAAATGCATGGGCAGGTAGGCGACCAGCGTGTCGCCGTAGGTCACGTGGAAATAGCCCGATTCCGTGAACTCGCCCAGCGCGGTGGCTTCCACATCCATTTCCCCGGCCAAGGTCAGGAAGGCTTCCAGTTTGTCTTTGGGCACGGCCAGGGTCATGCGTTCCTGGGCCTCGGAAAGCAAAATTTCCCAGGGCTTCAGGCCGTCATACTTGAGCGGGGCCTTGGACAGATCCAGACGGCAGCCGCCCGTGTCTTCGGCCATTTCGCCCACGGACGAAGAAAGCCCGCCCGCGCCGTTGTCCGTAATCGCGCTGTACAGGCCCAAATTGCGGGCCCGGATAATGCAGTCGTACAGCTTGCGCTGGGTGATGGGATCGCCGATCTGCACGGCGGTCGCGGGCGATCCCTCGTGCAGTTCCTCGGAAGAAAAGGTCGCGCCGTGGATGCCGTCCTTGCCGATGCGTCCCCCGGCCATGACCACCACATCGCCGGGACTGGCCTTTTTGTAATGGCCGGGTTTGCCGTGGATCTCCCTGGGCATCATCCCGACCGTGCCGCAGTAAACCAGGGGCTTGCCGAGAAAGCGTTCGTCAAACACAATGGAACCGTTCACCGTGGGCACGCCGGACTTGTTGCCGCCGTCTTCCACCCCGAGCCGCACTCCTTCCATGACCCGGCGGGGATGCAGCAGGCGCGGGGGCAACTGGCCCTCATAAAAGGGCGAAGCAAAGCAGAACACATCCGTGTTGCAGACCAGTTCCGCGCCAAGGCCGGTGCCCATCGGGTCCCGGTTCACGCCCACAATGCCGGTCAGCGCGCCGCCGTAAGGATCGAGCGCCGAGGGACTGTTGTGGGTCTCCACCTTGATGCACACGTCATGCGTCTCGTTAAAAGCCACGACGCCCGCGTTATCCTTGAACACGGAACGGCAAAAATCCTTGTCGCCCATATTTTTGCGCAGCTTGGCCGTGGAACCCTGGATGTAGGTCTTGTACAGGCTGTCAATGCGTTCCTCACGGCCGGTCTCGCTGTCCTCATAGGCGATCAGGGAGGCGAAAATCTTGTGTTTGCAGTGCTCGGACCAGGTTTGGGCCAGCACTTCCACTTCCGCGTCCGTGGGATCGGCGGGCAAGTTCAGGGCCTTGCGCGCGGCCTTGGTGGCCGGGTCGGCATAGTGAGCCTTGATGGCGTGCATCTCTTCCAGGGAAAAGGCCCAGGTGTTGTCCCGGCTTAGGGCCATAAGCGCGTTGTCATCCAGGGAAGATAACGGAATCACCGCCACCTCGGCGCTGACCGTGCCGGTCACCCGCGCCGCCTGGAGCGGGAAACCGGGTTCCTGCCGCCACTGTGCGCCGCTCTTGATCGCGTAGCGCTGAATCAGTTCATTGGCCAGCAGATCCTTGGCAATGCGTTCCACATCGGCTTGGCTGACAGCACCCTTCAGGTGGTATTGCGCGGCCGTGTACACGGCGAAATCACGGGGCAAGCCCAGGACCAGGGCCAGGGTATCCCGAGCGGTGCGGCCTTCATTGTCGGTCACGCCGGGACGGAAAGCCACCTCGATAATCCAGTCCGCATCAGAGGGAAAGGGCGTGAGCGAAGCGTCATGCAGCACCGGGTCGTGCAGAGCGGCCGCGTCAAGCGCCTTGCGGAGGTCAGGGGCGTCCAGCCCTTCCACAATAAAGACCTTGACCACACGGGCCGAGTCCACCTCGATGCCCAAAGCGCTACGCACGGTAGCCGCAAAACTACGGCCGACGCTGTCGTCATGCTGCGATCCGGGCTGGGACTTGGGCCTGACTTCCAGGGACTGAAGCATATAATCTCCTCAAAAAACGGCTGCGGTAAAAAGCTGAAGGGGAAACATCATACGAGGGAAGCGGGTTTTTGCCAAGGGAAGCCGCGGACGAATCCCATTTTTTGCTCTTTCATCATATATATTACCATATTAAACGCAAAAACTGACTATTTGCCCCCACGCGGTCTGTGTGCTATATACAGCCGTTCAGGCGCGGCTACCCGCACTTATCTGTCGAAATAAAGGACACGCATGAGCCAATTGAAAGACATGTACAAAAACCTGGTCCGCGATTCTTTCCCGGACAAGGTCAGCCTGGAGTTCGGCGAGACCCGCCTGGAATATTGCCGCCGCACCTGGGATATCGGCGGTGAACAAAAAGGGCTGCGCTACGGGGAGAACCCGGACCAGCCCGCGGCTCTGTACGAGTTGACCCAAGGCGTTCCGGTGGTTGACGGCATTGTCTACAAAGGGCCGGGACAGGGACTGATATCCGCCCTGACCGAGGCCAACATGCTCCAGGCGGGCAAGCATCCGGGCAAAACCAACCTGACGGACGTGGATAACGGCATCAACATCCTGCAATACCTGCACTCGCGTCCGGCCGCTCTTATTCTCAAGCACAACAATCCCAGCGGCGCGGCCTGGTCTAAAGTAGGCATTGCCGACGCCCTGGGCAAGGCGTACTGGTCGGATCGCATTGCCGCCTTCGGCGGGGCCGTGGTGGTCAATCGCCCGCTGGACCGCGCCGCCGCCGAGCTCATCGACGCCAACTATTTTGAGGTGGTGGCGGCCCCGGACTTTGAGGAAGGCGCCCTGGACATCCTGAAACGCCGCAAGAACCTGCGCATCCTGCGCATTCCTGGCCTCGGGGAATTGGAAAAAGCCGTGGGCGTTCCCTTTCTGGACATCAAATCCCTCAGCGACGGCGGCCTGATCTTTCAACAGTCCTTTGTCAACCGCATCCGGAGCGTGGACGATTTTCTTCCGGCCGCAGCGGAAAAGGACGGACTTGCCGTTTGCGCCAGAAAGCCCACGCCGCAGGAAGCCGATGATCTGCTGTTCGCTTGGGCCGTGGAAGCGGGCGTCACTTCCAACTCGGTCATTTTCGCCAAAGACGGAGCCACCATCGCCATCGGCACGGGCGAACAGGACCGTGTGGGCGTTGTGGCCATTGCCGTGCACAAGGCCTACACCAAGTATACCGATACCCTGGTGTTCAAAAAATACGGCAAGTCCCTGTATGAGGTCATGCGCGCGGCCAGCCATGACGACGCGCTGCACGAGTTTCTGATGGAAGCCGGAGCCGCTGCCGGTAAGGCCAAAGGTGGCCTGATCGGTTCCGCACTGGTGTCCGACGGCTTCTTTCCCTTCCGGGACGGTGTGGATGCGGCCCTTGAACATGGGGTCGCGGCTATTGCGCAGCCCGGCGGTTCCATGCGGGACTACGAAGTGATCATGGCCGTGAACGAAGCTTGTCCGCAGGTGGCCATGGTCTTTACCGGCCAGCGCTCTTTCAAACACTGATGCCCCGCACTGTATGAGCGCCAATAAAATCAAGTACCCCGGCCCAGGCTGTCTTGTTGAATTCATGCAGGAAAACGGTCCTGTGCAGGCTGTTGTGCTTGAAGAGCAGAGCGGACGGCTCAGGGTATATGCGGTGAACCGCCGGGAAAGCACGCTGCCGCTTTCCCGCCTTTTGCCCTGGTCCGGCCCTTTGCTGGGCAGCGGCCTTTCCCGCCAGCGCATGGATGAAGCCCTTGAGGAGCACCGCTCCCTGCGCGCGGCCATTGCCACGGGCATCTCCCCCCTTGAGGTCTGGGAACTGACCCAGGGCGAGGTAAACAAGGCCACGGCGGAATGGCTGGCCGGGCTGCTCTGGGAACACCCCACCATTGACCAGGAAGCGGGTCTCGGTCATGCCCTGCTTTCGGCAAAGGCCCATTTTCGCTTCTCTCCCCCGGATTTTGATATTTTCCCCCAGGATGTCGTGGAAGCGCGGCTGGCCGAAGCGGAAAGCGCCCGTGTACGCGAAGCCTTTGCCGTGACCGGAGCCCAGTTTTTCCAGAAACTGTGGGAAGTGCATGTCCGCAAGCGCGCTCCGGTCACCCCCCAGGAAATCCCCGAAGAGCCGCTGGCCACCAAACTTAAAGAACTGATTTTCGCTCGTATCGTCGATCCTGAAGGCGCCGAGGACGCCCCGATCTGGAAACTCCTGACCAAAGGGCTTCCTGATGTGCCGCACGTTGCCCTACATCTTGCCGTGGCCTGGCGCCTGGTACCGGATCATTACAATTTCTGGCTGGACAGAGCGGGTTTTGAACGCGGGGAAGCCTGGGCCGAAGCCTTTGCCCAGGAAGGCGACGCCCTGGTGGAACATACCACTGCCGCCGTGCCCGCGCTTGAGCGCGACCATACGCCCTATGTCAGCATTGATCCCGCCACCACCACGGATCGGGATGATGCCTGTTTTACCGAAAAGCGGGAAAACGGCGGATTCCACATGAACGTCGCTCTGGCCTGCCCGGCCCTGACCTGGCCCTTTGCGGGCGATCTGGACAAGGCCGTGCAACGGCGCGGTTCCAGTCTGTATCTGCCTGAAGGGGACGAACACATGCTTCCGGCGCGTATTGGACGCGCGTTATTCAGCCTGGATGCCGGAAAGCTCCGCCCGGCCTTTGTGCTGAACATGCATCTTTCATCCGAAGGCGAGGTCCTGGAAGCCGAGCCGCATATCCGCTCCACCGTCATGAGCGTCAACCTGGATCTGGAAAGCGCTGAAGCGGCTCTCCTGGCCGGGGAACCCGGCGGCCATGCCGTGGCCGTGCCCGCCAAGGCCAGGGGACCCGCCCTCATGCTGCAACACAGTCTGGCCCTGGCCCGTCTGCTCCAGGCGCGCCGTATTGCCGCCGGAGCGGTCATTACCGAGCGGCCTGACCCGGAAGTCCAGGTGCACGGGAGCGGTCATGAGACCAAAGTGCGTATCGAAAACAGCCTTGACGTTCCCCTGTCGCACCTGACCGTGGGCGAGTTCATGATTGCCTGCAATGCCGCTCTGGCGGACTGGGGCCATAAACGCGGCATTCCCCTGCTCTACCGTACCCAGGATGTGGCTCTGCCACGCGAGTTCGCCGGAGTCTGGACCGATCCGCACGATATTTCGCGCATTGTCCGGGCGCTTCCCCCGGCCTCGCTGGAAGCCCAGCCCAAACGCCATGCCGGTCTGGGGCTTCCTGTCTACGCCACTTTCAGCTCACCCATCCGGCGCTATACGGATCTTGTGAATCAGGGGCAGATCGTGTCCTATCTGCAAACCGGCAAGCCGCGTCTTTCCCAGGAAGAATTGAATACGCTGCTCCCGCTCCTCTCGGCCCGTTCCGACGCGGTCGCCCAGGTCCAGCGCCAGCGTCCGCGTTACTGGAAACTCTTGTTCTTCCGCCAACAAGGGGATAAAAAGTGGTGGGACGCCGTGGTGGCGGACGAAAATGAAGCCTTTGTCACCATTTCCCTGCCCTGGGCCCAGATTATGGTACGCGGCAGACGGCGGCAGTTTGATGAAAAGCTTTTCCCCGGCATGCGCCTCCAGGTTCGCCTGGGCAAGGTGAACCCCCTGCTCGGTGAAATACAGGTATTGGAAGCCCGCGAGAGTTAAGGGCTGGACTTATTAATCCGTATTGGGGCTCAAACCAGCGGCTCAAAGGTCGCCTTACAAGCGATACTTGGCAATAGACGGAACGTGAGCTTTAACACCACCGTCCACACCAAACCCCGGCAGGGGCATGATGCCCCTGCACCCCCGTTACCTGAAAACAGCTTCGCTGTTTTCAGGAATGCCCGGTCCAGGGCCGGCCAGGCCCTGGCGGGGAGGTTTGGAGGGGCAGAGCCCCTCCAAAAGGAGTGCTACACCATGGCCTTTTTTTTCAGCACTGTCATCGTTGCCATAGCGGCCTTTTTCATCGGTTCGATTCCTTTTGGCCTGCTCATTGCCAAAACGTTCTGCGGCATTGACCCTCGCCTTGATGGCAGCCGTAACGTGGGCGCCACCAATATCTCACGTTTGTGCGGCTTCAAGTGGGGCCTTTTGACCCTGGTTTGCGACGTGCTCAAGGGCTTTCTGCCTGTATTTATATTTGCTGTTTCCAGCAGCGGATTGCACAATCTGGCCTACCCGGCGGGTCTGGCCGCCATCTGCGGACATATGTTTTCCGTGTTTCTCAACTACAAGGGCGGTAAAGGCGTGGCCACCACGGTGGGCGTGTTTCTGGCCCTTTCTCCCTGGACGCTTATCCTGGCCGGTTTGGCCTGCCTGTTCACCATCTGGCGCACCGGTTTCGTTTCCGCCGGTTCTCTGGTGCTGGTGAGCGCCCTGCCGATACTGTTTCTTGTCCAGGGCAGTTGGGGTAATGTGTGGTTCTCCCTGGTCATCGCGGGACTGGTCATTTACGCCCACCGGGAAAATATTCGCCGCCTGCTGCGTGGGGAGGAAAAACCTTGGCTGGCCTCCAAAAAGGCCGGTTAGGGCTGTTTACCATTGAAAAAAGAGAGAGCCCCCTTGCGGTATGTGCCCACCGGCACACGCGCACGGGACTATAAAAATTCTTGAGCAAATAATCGAGGAATACCATGTCCAGAACCTTCCCCACCTATCGCGGCTCCATGCGCTATCAATGCCTTGGCTGCGACAAAACTTATGGTATAGATGACCTCTTATATACCTGTCCCGCCTGCGGCGAGGTCTTGCTGCTTGAAGACACCACCTTTGATTCTCTGACCGAGAAAGCGGGCGAGGAATGGCAGGCTATTTTTGACGGCAGGGCATCTGACAAAACCGCGGCCCTGCATGGTGTTTTCCGTTTCTACGAGCTCATGGCCCCGGTACTGGAAGAAGAGGACATCGTTTATCTCGGTGAGGGCAATACCCCGGTCATCATTGCCTCCGAGGCGCTGCGCGATATCGTGGGCCTTAATTTCGCCTATAAGAACGACGGCCAGAACCCGAGCGCCTCCTTCAAAGACCGGGGCATGGCCTGCGCCTTCAGTTACTTGAAAGGCCTGGTGCGCAAGCACGGCTGGGATGAAGTGCTCACGGTCTGCGCCTCCACCGGCGACACCTCGGCCGCGGCCGCTCTCTACGCCGCATATGTGGGCGGCCCCATCAAGTCCGTGGTGCTGCTGCCCCACGGCAAGGTAACGCCGCAACAACTGTCGCAGCCCTTGGGCAGCGGAGCAACGGTGCTGGAAGTGCCCGGCGTGTTTGACGATTGTATGAAAGTAGTGGAATTTTTGGCTGACCGGTACCGCGTGGCCCTCCTGAACTCCAAAAACAGTTGGCGCATCCTGGGCCAGGAAAGCTATGCCTTTGAAGTTGCCCAGTGGCGCGACTGGGATACCCAAAACCTGTGCCTGTTCGTACCCATAGGCAACGCGGGCAACATCACGGCCATTTTGCGCGGCTTCCTCAAACTGAAACGCCTCGGCATCATTTCCAGCCTGCCCCGTATATTCGGGGTCCAGTCGCAGCATGCCGATCCGGTATACCGCTACTATGAAACGCCCGAGGACACGCGCGTTTTCACGCCGGTCACGGTATCGCCCTCGGTGGCCCAAGCCGCCATGATCGGCAACCCGGTGTCCTTCCCCAGGGTCAAGTTTCTGGCCGAGGAATATACCCGCATCGGCGGGGAGCACGCCTTCCAGGTCCTTCAGGTAACCGAGCAGGCCATTATGGATGGTATGCTCCTGGCCAACCGGCACGGGCACATCGCCTGCACCCAGGGCGGCGAATGCCTGGCCGGGCTGCTGGCGGCCAAGGCCCATGCCCTGGTGAGCATAACCGATTTCTGCGTGCTCGACGCCACGGCCCACGCGCTCAAATTCATGGATTTCCAGAACATGTATTTCAATAATGCCTTTCCGCCGGAGTTCGGCGTTACCCCCAACCCCGCTCTGATCAACAAGCCCGAGTTGCTGTTGACCCCGGAAGAGCGCGCGGGCATGTCCGAGCAGACCTTTATCCTTGAAACCGCGGCAAAGATGGTGCATCGCCTGAATCTCGCGGCAAAAGACAGCTAACCCAATTGGGATTTGTGATGACCGGACGCGAATTTTTTCGTCTTTTGCGTAAATACTGGTATCTGGCGCTTGTCGCTCTGCTGGTCCTGTGTATTCTGGGCTATATCATTTACCGTTCCGGCGATGACCCGAAACAGTTGCTCAGGGATTACGGTTACCTTGTCATCCTGATCTGGACCTTTCTGGAAGGTGAAACCATTGTCATTGTCGCGGGCGCCCTGTCCAGAGCCCTGGACCTCAGGCCCTGGCTTATTGCGCTGTGCGCCTTTACCGGCAGTTTTCTGAGCGATCAGCTCATGTTCAGCCTGGGCAAGTATAAGGGCGAGGAAGTGCTGCGCCATTTTCCGCGCGTGGCCAAAAACCTGAACAAGGCTTCGGTCTTGTTCAAAAAATACGATACCGCCCTGATTCTTGGCTTTCGCTTTGTTTACGGCGTGCGCAACATCACCCCGATCATGCTGAGCATCAGCGGTGTCAGCCACAAAAAATTCTTCTTCCTTAACTTTATCGGCGCGGCTGTCTGGGCCGCTACCTTCACTTACGGAGGCTTATTGGCCGGGAAAGCCTTCCAAAAGGCCATGCACACTTTCGGCCACGGCATCCTGTATGTCCTGCTGGGCGCTCTCGCCTGTACCCTGCTTGTATGGTACATTCGAGCCCGCTCCAACGTGAAAAAGGCCAAAAACATTGCCGAGCATTGCGCGGAAGAAGAGCGGCTGGGAAAGGAACCTTCGCCTGAATGCCGCGACTACCGCGCGTCCGAACAAAAAAATACGAACAAGGACAGCCATGATACATAAACTTTTTCTCCCGCTCCTGGCCGCCTGCCTGTTGTTCACGGCCGGTTGCGGCGACCAGTCCAAGATTGACCAGGTAAAACAGACCGTGCTTCCTGATTGTAAGGGAAAAACCATGCAGGATCTGGCTTCAGGCCTGCTCCAGGATCCTGTCTGGGGTCTTGAAAAAGCGCCGGACGGCAAAAAAAGCGTCACCCTCAAAGGCACTCTCGCCGGGGACAAGCTTCCCGGTTGGGTCAAAGAACAAAAACTGATGGATATCACCTTCCGTTTTCCGCTGGATCCCAAAAGTGAGACCTTTGACCCCGGAACTCTGGACGGATTCCCTTCGCTCACCGCGCCCGAAGGCATTTTCCAGGCCTACAAGATGCTGGTTTGCGAGTAGAACGCGCTTCTGCCTCTGCCCGCCATGCGCAACGACACGCACATTCTTTCCGTCAGTTCGCTGACCAAGGCGATCAAAGGCAACCTTGAAGCGGCTTTCCCCTTTATCTGGGTACGCGGTCAGGTCGCCAATCTGTCGCGCCCCTCTTCAGGGCATGTGTATTTTTCCTTGAAGGACGAAGAAAGCAGCCTTGCCGCCGTGTGGTTCAAGGACAGCCAGCAGGACTGCCAGCGCTTTGATCCCCTGACCGGCGAGGTGTTTGAGGAAGGTCCGCGCCCGAGCCTGGCCCCAAGCCTGGCCAACGGGCAGGAGATTGTCTGCGCGGGACGCATTGCCGTATACGGACAGCGCGGCGTGTACCAGTTGGTGGTGGAACTGGCGCAAGAGGCCGGACTCGGCCGCCTGCACGAAGAGTTTACCCGCTTGCGGGCCGCTCTTGAAGCGCTCGGCTTTTTCGCTCCGGAACGCAAGCGCCCCTTGCCGGAGCATCCCCGGCAACTGGCTGTGATCACGGCCCCGCAGGGCGCGGCCATCCATGATTTTCTGCGCATTGCCCAAGGCAGGGGCCTTGGCGCGGCCATTCGCATCTATCCCGCACCGGTGCAGGGAGACGGCGCCCCCCCCGCCATTATCGCGGCCTTGCGCCGCATCTGGGATGAAGGATGGGCCCAGTGTATCGTGCTCATCCGGGGCGGTGGCTCCATTGAAGACCTGTGGGCCTTTAATGACGAAACCCTGGCCCGTGCCGTCTATGCCTCGCCCATCCCGATCCTGGCGGGCATCGGGCATGAGGTGGATTTTACCCTTGTGGACATGACCGCTGACCTGCGCGCGGCCACGCCCACCCATGCGGCCCAGTTGCTCTGGCCGGACAGAGAGGAACTTTTGCGTGAGTGGCGTCAACTGGCCACGGCGCTGGAACGGACAGAGGCGCGCTGGTTCGCATGGCAACAGGAGCGCCTTGAACGTTTACTACGCGGCCTGGAATGGGGTTCGCCGGAGCGTACCCTTGCCGCCTGGTCGGAGCGGCTGTCCTCGGGACTGCGCCTGCTGGCCGGGGCGGGACGGCTGGTATTGGAAAAACACGCCGCGCGCCTCGCGGCTTTGTCTTCCCGGCTGGAAGCCATGAACCCGCACGCTCCGCTGGAGCGGGGGTACGCCCTGGCCCGCAAGGAAGACGGTACTTTTGTACGCCTGACAAGTGATGTCGCTCCCGATGAGACCCTGCGCCTGGTGGTGAGCGACGGCGAAATACCTGTACGCGTTAAAGGAGAGAATGCATGAGTGCTATCCGTGGCCTGAAGACAGCGCCTCCGGCCCTGCTTTTGGCGTTGCTTCTGCTGCTCGGCTGCGCGGCCAAAGAGGAATCCGGAACCGCCACAACGCCATTTATAACGACGGCAGCAGCCGCTCCCGCGCCCAAGGAAAAGAAGGCCGTGCCGCCTGCGGCCAAAGCGGGTGGCGGCAAATCGGCTGGGACGAATAGCGCCTCTGCCGTGGAAACCTCCGTGGCCCGGATGCTGCGCAGCGCCGGGCGTAACCCCTCCCCTGCCGCGCAGCCCGAAGCCGGATTCATCTTGCGCATTCCCGCCGCTCTCGGCGACGGCGAAGCCTTTCTCGTGGAATTCGGGGCCGGAGGCGCGCAAGCGGTAGACTTCCAATGGCAGGGCAAGACCCTGACCGTGCCCGCCCCCAACCCGCGTACCGGCGCCTTCCAGACGCTGCTTCCGGTGGCGCTGGATGAAAAAGCCAAAACCCTGCCCCTGGGTATGACTGTGCATTGGGCTGACGGCAAACGCGAACGCTTCACGGCCGACCTCGCGGTCAAAAGGCGCAGCTACCCGGTGCAGAAGCTTACGGTGGAATCGAAATACGTGACCCCGCCCCCGGAAGTGGAAGAAAAAATCAAGCGTGACAGAATGGAGATGCGCGCCGCGGTCACCACTTTCACACCGCGCCAATACTGGAGCCTGCCCATGCTCAGGCCGGTACCCGGCGAGGTGACCAGCCTGTACGGCCTGCGTCGCGTGTTTAACAACCAGCCCAAAAATCCGCACAAGGGCCTGGACCTGGACGCCAGACAAGACGACCCCGTGCATGCGGCTGCTGACGGTGTGGTGGTGTTGGTCTCGGATCACTATTATGGCGGCAATACCGTGGTTATTGACCACGGCCTCGGCGTGCTCACGGCCTACCTGCATTTGTCCGGCTTCAATGCCGACACGGGCCAACAGGTCAAACGCGGAGACGTTATCGGCTTTATAGGCAGCACCGGGCGAGTGACCGGCCCCCACCTGCATCTCTCACTCTATGTCATGGGAGAGAGCATAAACCCGCTTCCCCTTTTATCCAAATAGATTGAAGCTCCCCCCTGCAGGGGACACCTAGCAAGCATTGCTGCTGCACAAAAGGATCTGCTGTAAAATAGCGGCAGCCTCTTCGGAACCCATCTCCTGAACATTATCATGGAAGATGTTGTCAGGCTGCACGATGATGTTTTGCTGGATATCGCTGTCTTCACCGCCGGCAAGCGTCAGCGGGAATTCCTTGCCGCACTCCGAGAATCCGGCCGTGGAGCAATCCCGGCCCGCGCTGTGGCTGAATATGCCGCCAGGCCCGGACAGGACCCGCAGCAGAGGGTCAAGGCTATCCTCAGGTCCCAGCAGATCTCTGATGTTGAACTGAATCTTATCATTATACATGCCGCCGGGGGCTCCCAACCCGTCCTCACTGTTCCGTTCGTAAGTGAAATCAAAGGTTGCAATGGAGTCCGCCCCGTCCGTTTCAACAAGGGCAAAAGCCATGCTCATGCCTGTGCCCGCGTCTTCGGCATGTGCGATATCCGCCTCTCCGGCAAAGGCCGCCATGAGCGGGCTGACGCCCACATCGACGGTGATGTTGGAGGTGCTGACGCCGCCAAGGCCGTCGGATACGGTAACAGCAAAGACAAAGCTGCCCGTGCCGCCGCCGCTGGCCGTGTAGGTGTAGTCCCCGGTCGACGGGTCAAAGCTGAAGGTTCCCGATACATCGGTATAGGTGTATGCGCCGCCTGAAAGCGGTATGGTTGTGCCGTTGACGGTCACGGACGTCACAGTCACGGTGTCCGCGTCCGGATCGGTCAGGGGAATGGCGCCGCTGACCTGCGCGCCGCTGCTGTCGGCCACGGTCTGGGTCTCCTGCACCGAGTCCGGGGGCAGGTTGATAAGCCCGACAGCGGGCAGATCCACGGCGGCGGCGTCCGGGCTGAACACATACTGAGGCGGGCTCAAGGATGTTTCCGTGGACCCTGCCTGCACCGTGATTGCGCTGGCCGGAGTATTTTCGGGTATGGTCACAGCAAAGGAAGCCGTGCCGTTCGCGGCGGCTTCCACCTTGTAGAAGACGCCGCTCCAGCCCGCGCCGGTGGCCGCGCTGTAAAGAACGGGGTCCGAGACGGCCGTCACGGCCGTCCAGCCCGCCGGGGGCGTTACCCCGGCGGGCAGTTGGACCAGGAAGAAATGGTCTTCCGTACCGGTATAATCGTTGAAGTTGGCTTGTAGGTTCACCGTGACCTGCGTCTGGTGCCCGGCCTCATCCACAGGCGGACTGCTCAATCCCGAGGGATCACCCGGTACGGTGCTCACCGGATTCACCGTGACCGTGCCGGTCTGCCCGGTGAAGGTGGTGGACGCGTTTGAGGCGTTATCCGAGGCCGTGGCCGAGAAGGTCAGGGTATAGTTGCCCTTGCCGTACTCGGGCGGCAGGTAATAGTACCCGCCGCTCAAGGCCGTGGCCCCGTCCAGGATGGCCGGAGCGCCGGTGAACAGCACATTGCCCGCGGCATCCGTGATCACCCCGCCCTGCAGGTCGGTAATGGTGATGTTGTTCAGGCTGTCGTTCTGCGGTGTGCCGATCCAGTTGAACTGCATCTGGGTTCCCGGCACAGCGCCGCCGTCATACTCGTTGGTCGCGGCCATGGTCAGGGAAACGCCCGTGGCATTGACCACGCCCACCTGTACCGTGGTCGTGGTGGTGACGCTGGAGGTGTTGGTGGAGGCTCCGTCCACGGACATGCCGCTGACAATCAATGTATAGGAGCCGTCAACGGTGATGCCGGCGGGCGTGTTCAGGGTCACGTTCACGCTGGGATTTGCGGTCGTGCTGTTGCTGATCGGAATGACGAAGTACGTCTCCCCGTTTACAAGCATGGTCTGGTAATTTCCGGTCCAGCCGGGCAGTTGTTGCACCAGGTAGTAGTGCTGTTCCGAGCCGTCGATGTCCGCGAAAATGCCGGACACGGTAAAGGTCACCGGCGTGTCCGCGCCCACGGCGTTGGCCGGATTCGCCGCGTTCAGATCGGTGGGCGCGTCCGCCGTGGGCGTCCAGGCCACGCTGGAGGAGCCAGGCACGCCTGTTTTGGTGTCAAGGGAGGCGTTATCCTGCACCGTGGAACTGGAACTGACCGTCATGTTCGAGCCGGTATGGTTCCACTGGGTCACCTGGGGCACGCCGGGCGAACTGTAGATGACGTTGCCGCTGCCGTCCGTGGCCACAGTGCCCCAGATCAGCGTCGGGTTGTTGCTGGAGGAGTACCCACCCGGACCGAAGTTGATGGTGGCCGAGGCCGTACCGTTGCCGTTTGAGATCACCGGGATGGCTATGCCGTTATAGATGATCGTGCCCACCTGCGTTCCGGCCGCATAACCGGTGAAATCTCCGCTGAAGTTCAGGGTCGTGGCCATGACGCTTTCATTGTTGGCGTTCAGGGTGTTCAGCATGGCCTGATTAAGACTGATCACCGCGCCGGTGGCGCTGTCTTCGGTCACGCCGGAGATGGTGAAGTCCACCGCCGTGGTCTGCACCACTCCGACGTTGATCGGCAACTGCGTGCTGGTCACGGCGGTGTTATTGTTAAAGGTCACTTCCTGGTCGATGGGGGTTTGCACTGTCACGGCTCCGCCGCTGATGGTCACCGCGTCATGCACGTCAGAGGTGTAGTTGGGCGTGCTCAGGGGCAGGGTAAAGGTGTAGCTGCCGTCGCCGTTGTTGACCAGATAGGGACTGCCGCCGTTGCCGAAGAGGTCCACGCTCACCAGATAGTAGGTGATCCCGTTGTACGTCTCCACCGCGATGGTCGGCGGCAGGCCGCCCGCCACATCCCAGCCCGCCACCTGCTGGATGGCCATGTAGTGCTGTCCGATGGAACCGCTGGGGGACAGGAGATCCGGGAAGGTTGCCGTGACCGAAACCGGTACGGTGGTCCCCGGAATAACAGCTCCGGTATAGCCGGGAATATCCATGCTCACGTTCGTGGGTTGCTGGGCCACGGCGTCCACGATGATCGTGCTGGTGTTGCCCACGGTCTCGCTGTCAGGGGAGAAGTTGTCATTGACCGTGATCGTGGCGCTGACCGGCACGTCCTTGTCATTATAGGTACTGGGCACATACCGCACGGCGGAGTGGCCCGCGCTGCCCGAAGTCAGGGCATTGATAATGGCCGGGTTGGTGATGGTGGCCGTGACATTGCCGCTTGCGTCCACCGTGTAGGTGACGCCGCTCAGTCCGTTAAGGGACACGCCGTTGTACGTGACATCGCCATTGGAGTTGTTGAATTGCAGCACCACCTGGGGAATGTTGTCGCTGCCCTGGTTCAGCCCGCTGATATACAGGTTGGAGCTGACGTTGGGGTTGGGCACGCCCGAACCCGTGGGGTCATCTCCGGCATAGGTGCTGGTGACATTAAGCACCGGGTCGGATTCGGCGGCGGAAAGGACTACTTGAGCAGTGCCGGTCAGGTTGTAGGACACGTTGTTGGCGCTGGTGTATTCCTGGTCCGTTCCGCCCGTGGGAATGCGCACGGTCATGGCTCCGGTGCTCAAATCATAGGAGACTTGTCCGTTGGCGCCGGGCGTTCCGCCTGATGCGGGCGGGATGACCTGAACGGTCGTCGTGTATGCGCCGGTGCTCTGGTTGATATCGCTCACATTCACCGGCACCTGCCAGTATTGGTCACCGTTGGGGCCGTCGATGATGGGGTAGCTGACGCCCGGAGGCAACGACCAGCCGAACTGGAACTGCACCAGCACATAATGGTCTTCATTGGCGCTGGGATCGCCGAACACGGTGCTGACGGTCAGGTTCACGGGCGTATCCGGTGGGGCCGCCGTATAGCCCGCCGTATAGTCGAACTCGGACTGTAAATTCGTGGGCACCTGGGCCACGGCGTCCACGATGGCGTTGTAAGAGGCGGTGTTTATGTAATTATTGCCGCTGTCGTAAAAAGCCGCTGTGACCGTCCCTATGTCCAGATCCGAGTTCTCCACGGCAGGCACGAAATAGACGGCGGGCCAGCCGGTCGGCGAAGCCTGCAAAGTCGCCGAGACGGTTCCGTCGGGGTTAGTAGTAACCGGAACAGGAGTACCGTCCGGGTTCATCAGGGTGGCCGCGCCGCCGCTCCAGGTGAGCACCACGCTGCTTGCCGCTGTGGGCGTGCCGGAAACAGAGTCCGGGACACTCGTCGCCAGGTATACCTGGCCGCCGCCCGTGGTGGTGTTCATGCCGCCGGTGGCGTCCAACTGGTTGGCGTTGGGCATACCGTTTTCATACAGCGGAGACACCACGAGCAACGGCGCGTTGCCTCCGTCATCATAGACAATGGGAACTGAGTCCACGGCCGAATAGGCCCAGTTGTTCGCATAGGTTATTCCTTGATCTCCGTTCGGGAGCGGACCCAGGTTGGGGTCGCGGGCCACGCTCAGGGCGTATACGTCGAGCGGCTGCGAGTTGACATAGAGCAGGGAGCCTTCCGGCGGCGCGGTCAGGGTGATGGGTACGCTGGCATTGCCTGTGGCGTCAAAAGTGGTGGGATCAATGGGCACCCGGAAATAGGTCACGCCGTTGTAAACATAGGTGTCATACGGAAATGCGGCCATGTTGGGGTACGAGATCGTCCAGTCCATAGTGGGTTGCTGGATCAGGAAATAGAAGTGCGAATGATTGTCGGCGCTCTTTTGAAAGTCCGGAAAATTGGCTGTAACCGTAAACTGCACGCTCTCGTTGTAAGTGATCGAACTATCGCCCCCGCTGTAGGCCGGAGCGGTGTTTGTGGGCTGATACGGCTGCTCTGCCACGGCATCCACGATGACCAGGGCGGACCCGGAAAAAACCTGGGACGCGCCCGAGGCCGGGTCGGTCACAGTGAGGGAATACTGAATCCGCTGATCTATGTCTCCTGTTCCGTCTGTCAGGCGGATAGGCACAAACTTGAGCGGAGCGTCGGCAAAGGCGGCCGGAATAGTGCCGTTGCTGCTGTTTACCGCTATCCAGTTGGGGCTGCCGGAGCTGCCGGCGTTGTAGTACAAGGTCCCGTGGACGCCATTGTAGTTGATGGTCACGTCGGAAGCGACCTCAGTGCCACCGTTCAGGCTGCCGCCCAAAGTTACACCCAGGGTAAATTCCACCTCCGAATCGGGCGGCGGGGCGTAATTGCCCACGTCGGCGTTCGGCGCGTTATCTTCATAGGCATACCCCGTACCGGGGTTGACCGTGGTGTTGACCACGGCGAACGAGAGATCCGGCACGGACGCCGTGTCCAGCGCCGTGTTGTTGCTGTAATCTTCCTCGGCGCCGTGTATGTCCTCTACCACGGCCTGGGCGATGATCTTGATCTCGGTGCTGAGGGTGGCGGCGTCAAGAGTGCCCTCGCTGATGCCGCCGGACATGACCATGGGCAGGATGACGTCATACTGGTGTGAACCGGCCGGAGCGCCGCTGATCAGTGAAAAATAGGCCGCCGGAATGCGGTAGTAAGGAGCGCCGTCCCCTTCCACGGTATAATTTTCTATGACATACCCGGCTTGCGCCACGGCAAGCTTGAATTCCGGGCTCAGATCCATGAGCGAATTCTGCCGGATCAGAATATACTGGCCTTCGGACACTGTGCCGTCCGGGGCATAGTCCGGGAAGATGACCGTGAGTTCCAGGGTCACATTGGCGCTGGAAAAGGCGTCGTATACGGTCCCGTCGCTGCCCACGCCATACTGCCATTGCACGTTGGAAATCACGGGCTGGTCGGCCACGGCGTCAATGACCAGGCTCATGGAGCCTCCGCCCACGCTGGCCAGAGCGCCGGAAGCCAGATCCTGGGCTATTGCCGAGTAGCCAAGCCCGATGTCGGCCTCATTGTAGTTATTCCGGTAATCGGCGGGGTTTGTGGGGTCCGGGTCGTGTCCAAGCACCTGCTCGGGCTGTAAACCGGGAACAAAACGGATATAGGAGGCGTCCGGATTGGGGCCAGCCACAGTGCTTTCAACAATGGAGCTTGTGTCGTTGACAGAGATGATCACTATGGCCTCAACCAGGCCGGACGGGTGAACTATCGTCTGTACCGCAATCGCGCCGGGAAATTCATAGACGATGACGCCGGGCACAATCCAACTGCCGTCACTATATTGTCCCAGACAGTAATAGGTGAAGGTCAGGGTAATCTGCTCGTTGGCGTAATCCTGCCCGGCCACGCCCGGATCGGAGCGCACGGCCAGAATACCCGCGCCATTACCGGTATAATAGGTTCCGGTGTTCGCGGCGGGCGAGTTGTCTTCCGTGGCCCAGCCCGCGATCACGCTGATATTGGTGGTGCCCACCACGGCCACATCCAGGGTTTGATTCACCAGATTATAGGCCGTATTGTTGTACAAATACCCTTCCTTGCCGCCGTAGCTGTCGCCGCCGGTGATGGTGGCGGTTTCGTGCGACATGCCGCCCGTGGCCACGGTATCGGCAAAGTCCGCGGTCATATTGGCGGAATTCATGAATACCGTGGTGTTGTAACTTACGGTAAAAGAACCGTCCGCATTCCGGGTAACCGTGAAGTTGCCGGAGGTCTGGGGCACACCGATGGGGGCGGACTGGAACTGGCTGATCACACTGTCCACCGGAATCTGGAAAAAGGTTTTGCTGCTGGTGGCTATCATGGACTGGTCAGCCGGGCTGGAAGGGTTCGGGTTCAGCCAGCCGCCGCTGCCGTTGGGGGAAAGCGGCGTGGTTCCGTTGTAACCCACGGTGAGCAGGGCGATGCCGTCCGTTCCCACTTGAGGGGTGGTATCAAAATAGCTTTTTACCTCAATGAGCAGATAGTGCTTTTCCGATCCGTCCGCTGTATCGGTAAAGGTGGCGGTGGCGGAAATGTTCATTTGGTTATACGCGGCAATGTATCCTGCGGGATACTCGATACTGCCCGCCACGTCCGTGGGTTGCTGGGCCACGGCGTCCACCACCACCGGCACGGGCGCGGTGGCAATGTCGCTCCCGGACCCTCCGGGTCCAAAGGTTCTGGTCATGCCGGAAGCCGTGTCCGTAATCACCCCGGAGTAGGTCAGGGAGGCGTCCTGATCGCTGTATGTATAGGCGGGAACGAAGCTGAGATGGCTTATCACGGTCGCGGATACCCCGGCCGCGCTCGTGCCGGTCAGGGTCAGCGTTCCGGCCGCCTGGTCATAAGTATAGGTGATGCCGCTGATGACGGTGCCGCCGGTGATCGGGGCGCCATTGTAGTAGAGAGTACCCAGGCCCGGGTTCCAGGCAATGGTTATGCTGGACACCACTTCACTGGCGTCAATGCCGGTGATGGAGAGCGCGGCCGCGCCGTGCGTCGTGGACGTGCTGCCGATATGCGCGTTGGGGATATCGTTTTCAAAAGCCGTGGCGGCATGCAGCACGGGCTGCGAGGTTACGGTATGCACAACCACGCTGCTGCTGCCCTGGGTGCTGGCGTAGTTGTTGGAGGTGGTTATCTCTCCCCCGTCCGTGGAATGGTCCACGGAAACCGCGTTAACCACAAGTTGCAGTGTGCTGTCCTGGGTGACCGTGTCCACTGTGGCGTTGACCGTGGCGCTGAACAGGCCGTTATTGGCCGCCAGATAGCTGTTTGCCACCTGCATGACCACATACTGGCTGCCGGTGTATGCGGTCAGCCCGGCGTTGCTTATGGCCGTTCCGGTCAACAGGGTCACGCTGCCCGGAGGGAACGAACTGATATCAATGGCGCTGAAGCCGGAACTGAGATCAAACACCAGGTAGTGCTGTTCCGAATTGTCCAGGTAATCGCCGAACTGGGCGGTCAGAGTCACCGGGATGATCGAGCCGCTGGCGGCTGCCGTGTACCCCGGAGCATAGTCCGGCGTCACGCTTACCAGGGTCGGCTTGTTGGCCACCGCGTCCACCACCAGGTTGATGGAGTCGGTGGTGAGGATCCTGGTTTCACCGGACCCGGTTGCCCTGACCGGCACTGAACAGGTGATGTTGTTCAGATCCGTGTCGTCGTCCGTCGGCGGGTTGTAGCGCAGCCGGAAACTGCTCGACCCGAGGGGGATGTTGCCGGCGTGAAGGACAAGCTGGTATTGGTTCGGGCCAATCTGGGTATAGCTGTAGTATGGGGTGGTGTTCCCAAAAGAATAGGTCAGACCTGTCTGGTAGCTGTAAAAGGAGCCTGGCGTGGGGTCGGCCGTGGGATTGGCCGGGTTGTAGGTAAAGGTGAAAACAATATCATCCGATCCGGCGGTGTTGTCGTATACCTCGCCGTTGGCGCTCAAGTTGACGGTGATAATGCCGTCCGTGCCGCCGGGAGCCGGGGAGCCCTGGTACTGGTCGGGATTGTGGTTTTCATACGCCCCGGTGGCCGAAATCAGCGCTGTGGTGTCAACCACGTTGATCAATACCTGCTCGGTAACAATGGCGATGTTATTGGCCAGATCGTATTCCCTGCCGCTCAGATTGGCCGGATATTCCTCGGACATGGTGGCCACATTCAGGTAGGTGTCCGTGGCCGTGAGCGGCGGCACGACGCGCACCACATAGTTTTCCGGGTTGCCCTGGGCCTGAATGCTCTGGGCGGTCACGTCAAAACGCATGTAATTAATGGCATAGGCATAGCCGCTTATATCAATGCTGTATTCGCCACTGCCGGGGTTATAGGCTGTCGGCGGCAGCGCGTTGCCGTTGCTGTCGTAATAGACGGTGTAGATGTCATACGGGTCCGGGCTCGTCCAGCCGGGGATGCTTTCCAGCAGGATGTAGTGCCGCTCCGAACCGTCAATATCGACAAAGGTGGCGTTGACCGTAACGGCGAACGTCGCATTATCCGCTTCCACCACGCCGGTGACCGGCGCATTGATTGTCCCCGCATCGGCCACGGCATCAATGACTATTGTGCTTGAGCCGCTGAAGGTAAATACGTTGTTGTTACTGTCTGTGGCCGTGAGCACATAGCTCATGGGCACGTCCGCATCGCTGTGGCCCGTGGGCATAAAGGTCAGGGTGTTGCTCTGCAGGGCTGTTCCGCTGACCGTGTAGCTGACGTAGCCCGCTGGAGCCGGCGTGAGATCGGGCGTCAGGGCCATGCCGGCAAGATACAACCCCCCGCTGCCCGCCGGAAGGGTGATCACCACCTGATCCAGTGTGCCGCTGGTCAGGGTGAAGGAAATGGGCGCGCCGGTACTGGTGGTGGAAGACGAGTCCAGGCCTATGGCGCTCAGATTTTGGGTGGCGCTGCCGCCGGTTTCATTGTTTTCATAGGCCCAGCCCACCTGTACGGTCAACATGCCGGCCAGAAGATCCACGTCCACATCCTGGTCTATGACCCGGATGGCAGTGTTGTCGGCAATGATGTGCCCGTCGCTGTTCAGGGTGTCGGTCTCAAAGGCGACCGCCTGGATGGTCAGATCCTTGTTTCCTGACACAGCCGAGCTGTCCATGGTCAGGGTGACCGGAACATTCACCACCCCGCCTGTGGCCTTATACTGCGGCAGATTGGCTATCGGGACTTTCGCCCAGACGCCGGTGGCATCGCTAACCTCGGTATAGCCCGAACCCGCCGGGATGCTGAAGCCTTGCGGCAAAGCGATGAGAAGCCAGCCGGTTTCCGAACCGTCCAGATCGTAATATTCTACGCTCACGGTAAAGGTCACCTGCATGGTGCCGGCATCCTGATAGGCCTGAGTGGCCCAACCCTGGTTGAAGACAGGAGCCGCCACGCCGAGATTGTCTCCGTCCTCGGTTCTGCCCGTAGCTTCACTGGCGGCCGAGGGCAGGTCGGCCACGGAGTCTATATGCAGCCAGCCCACGGCATCCTGCGCGGCCGTGGCCGGGCCGGTGGCCGGGGTAGCCAGAACGTATGTGAAATTGAACGGCACGTCGCCGCTGTAATACTTGGCGGGCAGAAAGCTGAATGCCGCCAGGTCCGGGTTTGCGATAATCTGGCCGGCACTGACCGGTACGCCCTGGTAGAAGATGACGCCCTGCGCGGCGCTGGGCAGATCGGTCATGGTTATACTGTACACATACACGGTATTGGGGCCGGTCGGGTTGCCGGGAGGGTCCAGGGTCATGATGATGGGCATGCCTGTATGCGGGCTGAAGCCCGCCTCAAGCGTGGTATCGGCCGGGCCGGTGGCCGGATCGGCCCCGGAGGCCAGCATATACTTGAAAGGCATACCGTCTTCGGCCATAAACAGCACCGCGCTCAGGGCGCCGGGCACGATTATGACGGGAGGGGACGGGACGGATTCGGGCCGACCGGATTCGGACGTAGCCAATCCCTCTTCCCACACGTGGTGCTTGGTCGCCCTGCCCCAGTAATCGGTGCCCAACATGCCCAGACGATCCAAGTCTTCTATCAGCTTGCCGGGATCATCCATGTAGGACTCGGCCCCGCCTTCAAAAAAGGCGCTGTTGGCCGCGTCCCGGTCAATGGGCGGCACGCCCGTAATGCCGCCTTCGACCTGTTCAAGGAAGGCCTCAAGGGTCACTTGCGTGTCGTCCGGTAGAATGATGAACTCCTGCAGGGCCATGTCGTCACTGTAAAATCCTATCAGCGTGACGCGGCCGCCGTCCGGAAACAAAAAGCTCAGGTCGCCCCGGACCACGGTGACGATCAAGCCGTTCCCGCTTTCAAAGTCCAGGCGCAGCACCTTGCCCGAGGCGCCGGATATGATGATGTTTTCTCCCGGATGCGGCCGGGTGATAGTTATACTTTTGTCCAATCCTGGGATCGAAGATGTGGTTGCCATTGTATTTCCTCCCCCGGAGGGGCTTGCCTCACGAAACAAACGTCACACTGTGTCTATTTTTCTTTGCGTCGTCACAAGAAGCCGGTTGTATATTTGCCACCGATTATACCCTTGCGAACAAATATTTCAAACATTTTTTTAACCAAGCTTGCATAGTCACCGCGGGCGATATCCACGACCCTGCGGCAAGCCTGCTTCCAGACTCGACAGCACACTGTATAAGCTATATGATATTCTTCCCACTTTATTCAATATCCCCTCTGTAATCGCAAACAATCTACTCGTCCCTCAAATTATTTATCGCAAAATGTATTGTTTTTTTGAATACGGCATAGCATGATAATTTTTTTGCATAAAGTGGTGAAATAGCGCTATGCTTATTGCTGATTACGCGCCTCAAAGCGGTGACGAATCAGAGAGGGGAGAAAGGATGACGTTGAACAGTATCGTGGAAGCTGCATCCAATTGCACATATAACGCCGACAAGCCCAATCATTTAATCCGGCCGCGCGTCAGCGAGATTTTGGCAAAAGCGGTGTCTCACCCTTTGGTGATTGTGTGCGCGGGAACGGGTTGCGGCAAAACACGGGCGGTTGCCGATTTTATAAGCGAGCAAAAAACCCTTGTTATGTGGATGCAGTTCAGCGAACGCGACAACACCGGATCGCGCTTTTGGGATACTGTAACCGCCGCGGTGGCGCAGTCGAACGAGCTGCTCGCCGATGAGTTAAAGGAGCTTGGCTTCCCTGATACGGCGGACAAGCTGCATCAATGTTTCAGCATAGTACGCCGTGGCATGATGCCCCAGAGATGCCTGTATGTTCTGGACGACTGTCACCTTTTGGAAGACCCTGCCGTGCTTCAGGTTATGGAAAAGAGCATTGAACTTTCCAAGAACGGAAGCATGATCCTGATCTGCCGCGAACTGCCGAAAGTCAACATCGCGGATGTCTATGCCAGGGGGCTTGTTGCTACAGTTGACGAAAGCGATCTGAATTTCACTGAAAATGAATTGGCGCGGTATATAAAGCAACAGGGAGTATCAGCAAAAAGACAAGACATTCATAAAATTTTTGAAGATACGCATGGTTGGGCTTTTTCCGTGAGCCTTATCGCGCGTTCGCTGCAAAAAGCGCCGGGGTATGCCGGTTATGTCCGTAATACGATGCGGCGGAATCTGCATCAGATAATGGAAAAAGAAGTGTGGGGCGCGGCTTCCGAACAATTGCGGCGTTTTTGGGTGCGCCTTTCCCTGATCGATCATCTTTCCGCTGATTTGGTTGCCGTTCTTGCCCAGGAAGATGCTCCGCTCCTGACCGAATTCAGGCGGCAAAACGCCTATGTGCGGCTCGACGACTATATGGGCGCGTACCTGATCCATCATCTGTTTCTGGATTTTTTGCGCACCAAACAAGGCATGCTTACATATGAGGAAAGCCGCGCAACGTATAGGGCGGCGGCGGACTGGTGCAGGCAAAACGGCTTTACCATGGACGCTTTGACCTATTATGAAAAAGTCAACGACTACGAGTCCATCGTGTCCATCTTTTTGGAACTCCCCATACAGTTGCCGTATGATGTCGCGCTATACGGGCTGGACATCTTTGAACGCGCCCCGGATACTGTCTTTGACCGGGTGAGTTTTGCCGCTGCCATGCATGTGCGTACTGTTGGAAGCCTCGGCCGTTGGCAGGAATGTTTTTCGCTGACAAAGCGATACGAGGACCGGCTCCTCGCCTTGCCGGAAAACGATACTGTGCGCAACCATACCCTGGGCGTTTTATATCATCTTCGGGGCAGTGCACGGTGGGCCATGAGCACTTTTGATCATATCTATGATTTTGATGAATATTTCACCAAATGGGGCGAATCTCTGAGCCAGAACTTTGAGGCATTGCTTCCCTTTGACCTCTATATACGAGGCCCTTGGATCGCGGCAACGGGCTCCTCCAGACGCGGCGCGCCGCAAGAGTATATTGAGGCCCTGACGCGCTCGGAAGCAGTCGTGTCCCGTTGTTTTGGCGGCGTGACAACCGGCGTGGATGATTTGTGTCAAGGTGAACTGCTGTTTTATCAGGCTGATATGAGAGCGACAGGGCCTTTACTCACCCGCACTTTGGAGAACGCGGGAAAGCGCAAACAATATGACACCATGCACCGGGCGCTGTTCTATGCCCTGCGCAGCGCCGTTTATCAAGGGAGTTACGCAAGGGCCGCACAAGCGCTGAAAGACATTGAAGCTCTTTTGGATGAAAAAACCTATTCCATCCGCTTTACCACCTATGACATCGCGCTTGGCTGGTTCCATTACATCCTGCGCCAACCGGAGATGTTTCCGGAGTGGCTGAAAGAGGATTTCGCGCCCTATGCGCATACATGTTTCATAGAGAATTTCGGAAACCAGATAAAAGCGCGCTATTGCTATTTGACCAAGAATTTTCAGCCCTTGCTGCTGTATATTGAAGAACTCAAGCAACGGGAGTCCGTTCTGTACGGCCGGGTGGAAATGCTGGCTATGGAAGCCTGCGCGCGCTACCAGATGAAAGAGCACAGTGCAGCGTTTGCCGCCTTGCGGGAAGCTTATGAAACAGCGTTACCCAACGATATTCTGATGCCTTTTATCGAACTGGGCAAGGATATGCGCACCCTTGCGGCCGCGGCTTTGTCCGAGCCGGGTTATGATGTTCCGACGGCGTGGCTTGAAATGATAAAGCGCCGCTCGTCCTCCTATGCCAAGTTCCATTCGCTTTTGATTGCCGACTATAAACGGGACAATTCCCTGGACAGCGGCAGGGCGTTAACCACGCGGGAAAAGAAAGTGTTGCGGGTCCTGTACCGTGGGCTCTCCAGACGGGAAGTCGCCGATGACCTCAATCTTTCGATCAATAATGTCAATGCCATCATCAACAATATTTACAAAAAAATGAATGCCAACAGCATAGTCGATGCCGTGCGCATCGCGGTCGAGCGGAAATTGGTGTAGCGGCGCTACCGCTTAGGGCTTATCCATACATACGCGGAGCGCGTGGCGAAGACGAGGAAAAGGCGTTTTTTGCGGAGGGAGTGTACTCTTATGGTACTCGACCGGAGCAAAAAACGCCTTTGACAAAGTATGCGACCGCGAAACGCGTATGGATGGATAAGCCCTTAGCGCCGGGCTTCCCCTCTGCCGCTGATGGGCAAGGACACCGTGAACTCCGCGCCGCCCGCCGGGTGGTTGCGTGCGCACACGCTGCCGCCCAGACTTTCCATGATCGAGTAGCAAATGGACAGGCCAAGCCCGGTCCCCTCACCCACTTTCTTGGTGGTGAAGAAGGGATCGAAAATCTGTTCCAGGCGGTCTTCCGGTATGCCGTTGCCGCTATCGCGCAGGATAATGCAGGCATAATCGGGAGCATCAACGCACAGGCTGGTGGAAACAATCACAGTGCCTCCCTCTCCCACGGCGTCAATGGCGTTGTCCAGAATATTCAGAATCACCTGCTGCAACTGGCCGATGTCCGTGGAAACCCTGAGTTCTCCGCTGCTGAAATCCCTGATGATGCTTATGCCCCGGAAGGTGGCTTCGTTCTGCAAAAAGGCGATGGCCTGTTCCACAATGGGATTGAGGGGCAGGCTTTCCGGAGAGGGGTCCACACGCCGGGCAAAACCAAGCAGCGCGTGGGTGATGTCCTTGGCCCGGTCCACGTTCTGTTCCACTTTACGCGCGGCATTCTGTATTTCCTTATACCCGCGCATGGTCTCCGGATCTTCGTCTTCCAGCAGATCGAGAATCCAGCCCGCGTGCTCACGAATAAGCATCAAGGGGTTATTGATGTCATGGGCCACACCGGCGGCCAGCTTGCCCAAGGCGGCCATTTTGCTGGATTGCAGGAGACCGGCGTCATACGCGGCCTTTTCCTTGTCCGCCTGTATCAGGCGCAGAATAATCAGCCGGGTGGTCAGCCAGGTGCCCAGACAAAGCGCCACAAGGCCGAGCAGAACAATTCCCGCGGCCATGAGCCGTGTCCTGGCCAGCAGAGAGTAATGCTCGCTCGGGTCTTCAGCCACCACCAGCAGCCAGGGAGCATTGGCCAGAGGCGTCTTGGCCAGCAGCATATCCCGCCCGGCCAGCGTTTCTTCAAACACTGCGGTTCCCTGGCGCGGCCAGGAAAGATTAACCTGGGACATCACATCCCCAAGCAGCAAGGATTCCGTTTGCAGTCTCCCGTCTTTACTGACGACAAAGGCGTCTCCTCCGGCTGAAAGGCGGCTGGACCGCACGATGGAGGTAAACACGGCCGAATCCACGGTAGCGCGCAGAATCCAGGAGCGGTCGCCCTCTTCGCGCATCACCGCGATGATGATGTGCGGAAACTTGCGGAAGCCGAGAAACACATCGCTGACAAAAACACCCTTGCGCCGTACCTCGACAAACCAGGGTTCGTTTTTATAATTGGCATGGCGCACATCATAGGAACCCGCGTAGGCCGCGTGATTGCCTTCCATGTCAATGACCCCGAGGTCCACGTAGGAGGAGGAATTGGCCTTGATTACGCGCAGAATTTCAGCCAGTTTTCCGGGCTCGGTCAGAACCTCGTAGCTGTATATTTCAGCCAGGGTTTTGAGTTGGGCAATGCGCTCTTCAAAAAAGACATCAATGGTCCTTCCTTTGTTGCGGGCCACATTTTCCACTTCGCGCTCGGTCTTGCCGAGGTACAGGCCCGTGAACTGAACAGGAATGACCACGCCCACGATCAGCATGGGCAGAATGGCGAAACACAGGGTTGTGGCCACGATAATGTTGCGCAACCGCGCATACTTGCCGGGTTGGACTGTTCCGGCCATAGGCGCCCCCCGCTGCTATATGTTCGTTTGACACTGCCGTACCAGCCAACCATATTTCGGCCTGACGCCGCCTTGCGGGAACAAGGCATAGCCCTTTATAGCGTCTGTTTCCATGATCCGTCCCCGGCTCTGTTCTTTCCAGGCGCGGTCAAGCAGAACCACCTCCTCGCCCCTGGCAAAACTCCTGTCAGCACGGGCAAAGGCCGCCCGGTAGCCCGAGGGCCTTAAGGCTCCCCCCGGACCCGGGGTGAGCATATCCTTGATGCCGTGGATGAAAAACACGCCGTGCCCGGCCAGGGCGGTTTCCGCCTTACTGAAAATCTTCCAGTTAAGCACACCCATGGCAACGGCCAGGATAATCAGAAACATCGCCGCGCCAAAGGCCGGAAATCCGGTAAGGCGGCGTACCAGCGAAGTATCGTTCGCCAGACGCTCCGCTGCCGAAGACCACACGGTTATGCCGAACACCAAAGCCGGATTTTGCTGCCCGCCGAACAGAATGGCCCTGTCGCGCTCATCAAAGGTTTTGGCTGTGCCTTTTTCACCGGGCAGCGGAATGATTTCCTTCACGGTGAGCACGGCCCGGCCCGGCCGCATGCCGGGATCGGCGGAAAGCTCGGCCCGCCACATGCGCCCGCCAAACCAGAAGCCCTGGTATGTTTCCAGGGGCTTGAAACTCAGACCCGGATCGCCTTCAATACTCACTTCCAGGTCTTCAAGCGTCCTGGCGTCAACGGGCATCGCGCCGGAAACGAGCATGCTTTCTCCCGGCACTATGCCGATGGCGTTGAACTCGTGCCGAATCAGCGTTTGCAGGGAGTCCACCACCGCCACAGAGGCAAGTATGAAAAGAAGAGCGCTGAGGCGGCCGAAAAAGCGCGAGCGCGCAAGCAAATTTTTGGCTTGAGCCAGAGAAACTCCAGCAACGGAACCGGCAGGCCGCGCGTCAACTCCTTTCTGTTCCCCGCTCATCGCCGTTCAGCCCTGGCAATGAGCCTGCGTCCCACAATAGCAACGATGATGGTCGGAACCAGCAGACTGACGAACACTTTGAAGAACATGGGAGTGAACTGGTCCGGGTTCTGAGCGGCAACATACATGGCCACGGTGAGTGCGGCCAGCACAAGCGCATTGATGAACAAAGCAAAAAGCTTCATGCGCGGACTGGTGACCAGGTTTACCTTCTGCGCTTCTCCCATGCAGGCCCCTTCCACCAGCTCTTCCGGATGTTCCAGCACAGGAGTGTGCGCCGCAAGGGGAGTATTTTGTACGGATGACAGGGGTTTGCCGTGCATGGTGTTCTCCTTTGGCGCAGTTTCGCGTATTTTGCTGAAGAATTCAAGAAAAAGCGGCCCACAAACCGGTATAGGGTTCACGGGCCGGAGTGCTTTGGTTGAAACGGGCAACCGATCCGTAAGGATCGGCTGCCACGCCTCAATTAAGGTAAACCGCTCTAAGGGAGGGTTATCATCTGTTCATTACATTGGTACGCGTTACGTTCATAAGACGCAGGGACCTGCCCGGCTTGCCCGGGCCGCCCGATCCTTCTCTGAAGTAGATGCGTATTTCGTCGCCGGCATCCCATTCTTCGGGCTTAAACTTGGCGAAATCTTCCTCGGAGAGCTTGATTTCCGTTACCGTTCTCTGGCGTTGGAAGAAGATTGTGACGGTCCTTTCCTTTTCGTTCACGATCGGGAACTGACGCGCCCTGCGGTTCGCCGAGTCCCACACCAGCGGGTGCTGCCTGCGCACGCTGACATCGGTGGTGTGGCTGACCAGCTCAAAAGGAAGCCTATCAAACTGCTGCTTTTCAAAGTTAAACATGGTGACGTATTTTTCTTCCACGTTCAGATAGACAAGGTCTCCCGCCTTGGGCACGGCGCCCATTTCTCTCGGGTCCTCCGGGATGAAGAACGGGTGGGCGGGCAACACGTTGTAGAGCGGATTTCTGTCGTCAATCGCGCTGTCCTTGATAATCCAAACCGTGGCAGGCGTTGTGCTCGTGTCAAATTTAACCACGCGGCCTTGTTCAACCTGACCGTATTCCCCGCAGGCAGCGAGGGAAAGGCCGAGCAGAACGAGGAGCATGGGCAGTATCTTGCGCACCATAGATTGTACTCCTTTGCTTTCCAAAAAGCTGTTGGCAGCCGGTTACTGAATGCCGGCCTTCTTGTCGGCCAGTTCCTGTCTTACGCCCGCGATCATCCTGACCAGGATATACAGAGACATGCACGACACCAGGCCAAGCACCAGCGCGGCAGACCCGACATCCAGGAAGGTGGTGAACTGCGGGATCCACGGTTGAATCATTTTCATGACAATGGAAATCGCACAACCGACAACGCAGATGCCGAAAGCGATACGGATGCCGTAGCCGTGGATGTACTTGGTGGCCACAGCGCCCACCTGCGCGCCCACGGAGGCGCCCACCAGCATGACCATGGCGGCCACGAGTTCGGTACGACCCTTGAAGGTGTAGGTAGCCGCACCGTAAAGGCCGGAAATCATAACTTCAAAAAGGTCGGTGCCGACGGCCACGTGGGTCGGGCAGCCAAGCAGGTAGATCAGGGCGGGCATGCGGATAAGACCGCCGCCGATGCCCAGGATGCCGGCCAGCCAGCCGGTCAGGAAGCTCACGAACACCGGCAGCCACAAGGAGCAGTAAATGCCGGCCACCGGAAGGTTGACCATGGGCGGAATGTGGATTTTTTGCAGGCTCTTGGCCCAGGTCACGCCGGTGGCGTCAGCGGCCAGGGTGGTGCCGGCCGCCTTGGCTGCCTTTTCCTTCTGGATGCGCTTGTACAGGTCATAAAAGACCATCCAGGCGATAAAGGAAAGCAGGAAGATGTAGATCCAACGCACAACGATGTTCACGTTGCCGATACGCTCAAGCCACATAACCATCTGGGCGCCCACTTCAAAACCGCCCACTGTGCCGATGATCATGATCACACCCAGTTTATAGTCCACGTTGCCGAATTTGCCGTGGCGCAGGGTGGAAATAAGGGATTTGCCCGCCATGTGGGCGATGTCGGTCCCGATGGCAAAGGCCATGGGAAAACCGAGCAGGTTCAGGCCGGGGGTAACCATCCAGGCGCCGCCCATGCCGAAAAAGCCGCCGATGATGCCAACGCCCACACCAAGAATAATCAGGCCGGGCCAGAAGATAGTCACGCCCGATATGGGCATCAAAAGATACAGCCAATCCATAAGGCTTCCTCCTTGGTCCTTGCCTGATTAGTGTTCGGCGACTTTACGCTTGGTAAGGTCAATGCCGATCCAGTTCATAACGATGTCAGCCAGCCAACCAAAGAAAACACCCGCAGTGGGAATGAGCACGCAGGTCAGTATGGTGAATTGCAGGTGGCTCTCATTATAGAGACCACCCCACCAATACATAAGCCCCGTGAGCTTCCGGGTATCGGAAACGATAACAATGGGAGCGCCGCCGCCGCCGGCGGCCGACGCGCACAGAGCCGGCAGCATCATCAGCACGCTTGCCGTCGCCATGAACAGCCATCTTTTCATGCCTCTCATGTAGTCCTCCGGTACAAGTGATAAGGATTGTGAAACCACATAGCCTAACCGAGACAACGCTCTTGCGTTGCTTTACTAAAGATATACCAATAGCAAGGATTATGCCATTTCGTTTTTCGCGGAATTTTTGTCAAACCCACTTGTGATTTTTTGGACAATGTGCGAATGATATTTTCGTGATTTCGCGATTTCGCGTTCACCATTTGCGCAATGGAGGCAGCATGCGCTTCGGGATTCCCCCTGCATCAATAAAAAGTAAAATCTATGTGCTGGACCCGAAAGAGCGGCCTCTTTCACTACGTTTCGCCGTTATGATCATTCCCTTTGGCATCTGTATCGCGCTGGCTTCAGCCTGGGTCGGGTACAAAGCTGTGTCGCCGGTGTTGCACGATTCCTTAAACGCAGTGCCCCTGCTTAAAGCGCAAATGCAGGCGGGCAGAATGGAAGAAATCTTGAAGCAACTGCGGCACAGCTTATTTTCTATAGCGGAACAAGGTGATATTACTGAAAATTCACTTAAGGATTCACTTCGTCTTTTTTTTCACGATAATATCAATCTGGTACAAGAAATCGGATTCAGAGACGCGCAACACAATGGATTTCTGCTGTTGCGCGATAAGAACGGCTTTACCCGTTTTTCCTCGGCCGAGGCCTCGCACGGCCTGTATTCGCCCTTTCAGCAGTTGAATACCGTAACCTTACTGCCCGGACAAGCCGTTCTCTACCCTCCGGTCTATTTTGACGATCCGGCGCAGGCATCCCAAGGCCGGGCCACCCACGCCCCGGTCATGCGGCTGGCTCTCATGTTGCCCGGCGGTTCAGGGGTTCTCGTGCTCGGCATCGGTTTGGCCGAACTGGGCAAGGAATTGCGCCTGCCCTCACAGGACGGCGTGCTGCGCATGTCTTTTTTCTTCGATACCAGAGGCTGGATCCTGTTTGAAACAAGCAACATGAGCAGTAAATCCTTTCTTCCGGATCTTTCGCGTGAAGGCTATCTCGGCGATCTGGGCCGGCCGGGGTATGATGCGGCCTTCCGGCCGTGGGCCGCGCATGAAAATTTCTGGCGCATGGTCACGGACGTGCAAGCGGGGATCTCCGGGCACATGCCTGCTCCGGCGGAAAAATATCCCACAGGCAACACGGGCGCCACCGGCCTGCTCTCTTTCGCGCCGGTTGCCTTTGCATCTTCCGATGATACTCCGCCTGCCATACAGGGAGGTATCGCCTTTTTCGAAACCTCAACCCTCCCTCTGACGGCTTTTCTGCGCCTGGCCAATTACTCCATCGGCATCCTGTTCTCGGTCATTATTCTCGCCGCCCTGCTGGCTTTCTTCATTCACAGGAAGCTGGCCGTCCCCCTGAATCGCATGACCAAAGCTCTCAAAAGCGTGGCTGACAGTGGAGAACTGGCTTTTATCAATACTGAGCCAGGCTCCGGGGAACAGCGTGATTTTCAAACGGCGCTCAACACCATCATTGCCGGGAGCATGAACACCCGAAACGAATTGGAGCACCTGACCCATGAGGTGGAACATACCCGCTCGCGCCTGCCCGTGGATTTGAGTCAGGGCAAGGAGGCATCCTTTGACCGGGAAGAGTTTGGCCTGGTCGGCTCCAGTGTGCTTATCCACGAGGTGCGCGAACATTTGCACAAGGCGGCGCGCGCCGGGACCGACGTGCTGATCTGGGGAGAAACCGGTACGGGAAAAGAGCTTGTGGCCGCCGCCATACACAAGGCCAGCGCCCGGCACAGCGGCCCGTATATTTCCATCAACTGCGGAGCGCTGGACGAAAACCTGCTGCTGGACACGCTGTTCGGGCATGTGCGCGGGGCCTTTACCGAAGCGAAAAACGACCGCAAAGGCGCTTTTCTTGCCGCTCACGGCGGCACGCTGCATCTGGATGAAGTCGCCAATGCCTCGCTCAAGGTGCAGCAAGCCCTGCTGCGCGCGCTTTCCGTGCGGCGCATCCGCCCCCTGGGCACGGATGAGGAAATTCCCTTTAATACGCGCGTGGTGGCCGCCACCAACGTGGACCTGCGCCAATGCGTGCGCGCGGGCACCTTTCGTGAAGACCTGTATTATCGCCTGGCCATCATCAGTATTGAAACGCCGCCCCTGCGCCATCGCAAGGAAGACATACCGGAACTCGCTTCCCACTGCATCCGTGACGCGGCAGCCGCCCTGGGCAGGCAGGAAGCCCGCCTCTCGCAAGGCGCGCTCGACCTCATGTGCACGCATGATTGGCCCGGCAACGTGCGCGAATTCAAAAACTGCCTGACCAGAGCCCTGGCTTTTGTTGAAGATGATCTGATTCTCGCCCAACATATCACCCTTGAACACGACCCCGGCCGCTCCCACGCCAAGCCGTCCTCTCCCCGCTTTCCCGGCGCGGCGCGGCAGCAGGCCGGTCCCGACGACATGAGCGTCGGCGCGTTCGGCGCGCAGCCGCATCCCAAGGCCGCGCCCTCTCCCTCCGTGACTCCGCCGTTGCTCGACAATCTCAATGAACGGCAATTGCGCGCCCTGCATTTCGCGCGCAAGCAGGGCAGGATTTCCCGTCCGCAGTTTGAGGAGGTGGCCGGAGTCGACGTTTCCGCAAGAACTTTGCAGAATGATTTGCGGGAACTGGTGGAACGCGGTATCTTCAGACGGATCGGCGCGGGACCCGCAACCTATTACGAGCTGAGCGACCACGCAAAGTGACGCTAGGCTCAGGACTTGTATAGTAATATTTTTTGGAGGGGCTCAAACCAGTGACGCAAAGGTCGTCATCCAGCGATACTCGCGATGGGATGAACGTGAGCTTTAGCACTACTGGCCACACCTCCACCCCGCCAGGGCCTAGCCGGCCCTGGACCTGGCATACCTGAAAACGGCTCTGCCGTTTTCAGGTAATGGGGGTGCAGGGGACTCAGTCCCCTGCCGGGGGAGTCTGAGGGGGCAGAGCCCCCTCAGGGAGTGAACATGATCTGGCATAGATTGACACAACGCCTGAAAGGATCACACCGGCAAAACGATGACGCGGCCGACAAAGCCGTGGTCAAGGCTTTTCGCAAGCGGTACGCGCGCTTTCGTAAGCTTCTGGATGCCAACGCGGCTTTGGCCGAACTCATGGCGGCCATGGAAGTCAAACTCAGCGGCAAATCTCTGTACGGCATGATCTATGTGCGGCATGCGGTCGAACAGGCCGTGAACAAAAGCTTTCTGATGGCCCGCAGCCTGGACGAAATGAGCGGCGGCAAATACGCGGGCCTGAGCAGAGCTGTTGAAAGAATAGAGAAGGAACTGTACACCCTGCTGGGCGACAACGCTCCACACCCGCGGACTTGTCTGCCTTTCACCCTGCCCCTTTCTGAAGTACACCTCGACATGGTGGACGATGTGGGCGGCAAAAACGCCAACCTCGGGGAAATGCAGAGCCGGGTCGGCATACCGGTGCCGCGTGGTTTTGCCGTGACCGTATCCGCCTTTCAGGCCTTTATGGCTCATGAAGACCTGGAGAAACGAACGAATACACTGCTGACCGCCATGCAAGCCGAGAAGCGTGAAGAACTCTCGGCCATTCTTGAGCAAGTGCGCCGCCTTATTGAAAACGCTCCGCTTCCCGCGGAACTGGAGCAGGCTTTTTCCGCTGCCCTGCAACGCAGCTTCGGCCAGGAAGACCTTCGTCTGGCCGTGCGCAGCAGCGCCCAGGCCGAAGACGGCAGCAAAAGTTTCGCCGGGCAATTCCTGAGCGTACTTAACGTCAGACGTTCCGAGTTCGTGGACGCCTACCGCAAGGTCGTGGCCAGCCTGTTCACTCCCTCGGCCACCCTGTACCGCCTGCATCAGGGGATCCCGCTCTCGTCCAGCGCCATGGCCGTGGTCTGCCTGGAGATGGTGGACGCCCTGGCCAGCGGCGTGGCCTATTCCCACGACCCGGTCAACCTGATGCTGGACACTCAACTCATCAACGGCGTCCGGGGACTGGGCCGCTATATTGTGGATGGCATAGTCGAGCCGGACGCCTGGGTCTTTACCCGTGAAGACAAGCCGGAACTGGTCCGGCGCAAGGCCGGCGCCCAGGAACGCCAGTTGATCATAGGCCCGGACGGCGAACTGCGGGACAGCGCCATCCCCGAGCAGGAGCAGCGCGACTTTTCTCTTTCCGCTGATGAGGCGCGGGAACTGGCCGCCCTGGTGATGCGTCTGGAACGCCATTACGGCGGCTACCAGGATGTGGAATGGGCCAAAACCAGGGACGGGCGGCTGATTTTCCTGCAATCCCGCCCGTTGGACACCCGCTTCGGCGGCACGGCCCCCAAGCCGCCACGGGTCGAGTCGCACCAGCTTCTGCTGGAGGGCGGAGACATTGCTTACCCAGGTATCGGCCACGGCCCTGTGATCATGCCGCATACGCCCGAGGATCTGCTCTCTTTTCCCGAGGGCGGCGTGCTGGTGGCCGCGCACTCCAGCCCGGAATACGCCATGGTCATGGACAAGGCGCAGGCCGTCATCGCCCAGACAGGGGGCATTACCGGACATATGGCCACCATTTCCCGTGAATTCCGGGTGCCTACCATCTTGAACGCGCGCGGGGCCATGCGGGTTCTTGAGCCGGGCATGGAAATCACTGTGGACGCCTTTTCGGCCCGTGTTTATCTCGGCAAGGTGGAAGAACTTCTGCCCCTGCGCCTCAGCCTTGATCCGGTGCGCCTGCAAGATACGCCGGTGCACGCCGCCCTGCACGACGTGTCCCGCCTGATCCTGCCGCTGAACCTGACTGATCCGGCTTCAGCCAGATTTTCTCCCGAAGGCTGCCAAACCCTGCACGACGTAATGCGCTTCGCGCACGAGCGTTCCTACCAGGAAATGTTCGCCATCAGCGATTCAGCCACCGAAGCCGGCAACGTGGCCATGAAGCTCAAAGCAACACTGCCCATTGACCTGCACATCATCGACCTTGACAACGGCACCACGGTGCGGCAAGGAGCGCGTAGCGTCACTCCGGAAGAAATCGTCAGCGCGCCGTTCAAGGCCCTGCTCGGGGGCATGCTGCGCCCGGAAGTTACCTTCCGGCGTCCCCGGCCAATCAACATGGGCGGCTTTCTATCCGTCATGAGCCACCAAATAGCCAACCCGCAAGGGGGCGAGCGTTTTGGGGATAAAAGTTACGCCATCATCTCCGACCGCTACATGAACTTCAGTTCCCGGGTGGGATACCATTACAGCATTCTGGATTCCTACTGCGGCCTGACTGACAGCAAGAACTACATCTCTTTCAGCTTTCAGGGCGGCGCGGCGGGTGAAGTGCGGCGGGAGCGGCGAGTCAGGGCCATTGCCCTGGTACTGGAGGAACTGGGCTTTTCCGTCACTGTGCAAGGTGATATGCTTAAATCCCGGTTCCAGAAATACCCCAGAGCCGTCATCGAGGATCGGCTGGATCAGCTTGGCCGCCTGTTGCAGGTGACCCGCCAGATGGATATGCTCATGGTCAATGAAGAATCTGTTGTACAGTTTCGTGATGATTTTATGAACGGCATTTACCGATAAGTGCGTAAAGGAAAATTCGTGGCGAAAAAACAAGCTCAAAGCTTTGAACAGCAAATGCTGCGCCTGCAGGAAATCGTGCAGGAACTCGAGCGCGCGGATCTCGCGTTGGAAAAAAACGTGACCCTGTACAAAGAAGGCCGGGAACTGGCGCGTTCGTGCAAGGAACTGCTGGATCGCGCCCGGCATGAAATCACCCTCTGCGGGGAGAACGGCATTGACGCGCCCTTTACCCCCGGCCGGGAAAGTGGGGAGTAATGCGGCACAAGGTATTGGCCCCACAGGAAGTCAAGGCCCGGCTGAAAGAGGAAGCTGCCGCTGTTGAGCACTGGCTTGCCGGAGCCCTGCGCGACAAAGACGTACCGCCCGGCCTGCTGGCCGCCCTGGAATACAGCTTGCTGGCGGGCGGAAAGCGCATCCGGCCGGTGCTCTGCCTGGTCTGCGCCCGCCTGTTCGGGCTGGAGCGCACTGCGGCCATGCCTTTTGCCGGAGCGCTCGAATGCATCCACACCTATTCACTGATTCACGATGATCTGCCGGCCATGGATGATGACGACCTGCGCCGGGGCAAGCCTTCCAACCACAAGCAGTTTGATGAAGCCACAGCCATCCTGGCTGGAGACGGCCTGCTTACTGACGCTTTCGCCCTTATGGCCTCTTGCGCGGGCGACCGGATCCCAACGGATCGGGTGCTGCGGGCAATCAGCCTGGCTGCTCGCGCCGCGGGTTCTTCCGGCATGGTCGGCGGGCAATTTCTGGACATGCAGTATACCGCCCGCCAAGGCGTAAGTCTTGAGGAACTGGCGGCCATGCACGCCATGAAAACCGGCGCTCTGCTGCGCGCGGCCTGCGAATGCGGGGCCGTGCTGGCCGGGGCCGACGAACAGGGTATCGCCGCCCTGGCCGCCTACGGCAGAGGCATAGGGGCCGCCTTCCAGATCGTGGACGACATTCTTGATGAAACCGGAACCGAAGCAACCTTGGGCAAGCCGGTGGGCAGCGACGCGGCCCAAAATAAAAATACCTATCCTTCCCTGCTCGGCCTGGAAAAAAGCAAGGCAACGGCGCTGGCCCAGGCCGACCTGGCAATACAGGCGCTGGACGCCTATGACGCCCCACAGGCTGAACTGCTGCGAGGGCTTGCGGTGTACATAGTAAACAGAGTATCATGAATGGCTTGATGGTCGGGACAGCTATACTCTTGCTTATTTCCCAGGCCCAAGCCAAAGGTATGATGTGAGTAACGCCAAAAAAACAGCGTGCCCTTCCGGGCGCGTCCCAATAACGCCCCGTTCCGGAAAAGACAGTCTCCCTTTTAAAGCTGCCGTGGCCGTTGCCGGGCCATCCTTTTCCCCTGAAGAACTGGCCTTGTCCGGCTTCGAGCCGGACATCCGGGACAATCTTCCCGCCCAGCCGGGGGCATCCATCTTGTCCGGCATCATACATCCTTCGCAGGTGGCCGGTCTTTCCCTGCCCGAGTTGGAGCGGCTGGCCGCGGAGATCCGGCGCACCCTGATCAGCACGGTCTCGCATACCGGCGGGCATCTTGCGCCGTCTCTCGGTGTTGTGGAACTCACCCTGGCCATGCTTTCCGTGTTTAATCCGGAGCGGGACAAAATGGTCTGGGATGTCGGCCACCAGGCCTACGCCTACAAATTGCTGACCGGCCGCGCCCATAAATTTCACACCCTGCGCCAGGCGGACGGATTGAGTGGTTTTCCCAACCGCGCCGAAAGCCGTTTCGACCATTTCGGCGTCGGGCACTCCTCCACCTCGGTGTCCGCGGCCCTGGGCATGGCCAAGGCCAGGGATCTGGCCGGAGATGACTATCACGTGGTCTCGGTCATAGGCGACGGATCGCTCACCGGCGGTCTGGCCTATGAAGGCATGAACCAGGCCGGAGCCACGGCCCGGCGCTTCATCGTTATTCTGAATGACAACGAGATGTCCATTGCCAGAAATGTGGGGGCGCTGTCCCTGTTCATGAGCCGCAACCTTTCGGCCCGCTGGATCCGCCGCGTCAAACGGGAAGTGGAAACCCTTCTGACCGGCATACCCGGCATCGGCGACGACCTGATGGAAATCGCCCGGCGCAGCAAGCACAGCTTCAAGAACTTCTTTACCCCCGGCATCCTGTTCGAGGCCCTGCGTTTCAACTACATCGGCGCGGTGGACGGACACAATATCGAAGACCTGCAAAAACACCTGACCCTGGCCGCCAGCCTTGACCGGCCCGTGCTCATCCATGTGCTCACGCGCAAGGGCAAAGGCTATAGACCGGCCGAGGAAAATCCGGTGCTGTTCCACGGCGTGGGCTGTTTTGAACCGGAGACCGGATCGCCCACGGTCGCGGCCTCGGGCCAGATTTCCTATACGGAAGCTTTCAGCCGCGGCATCTGCGCCCTGGCCGAGGAAGACGACCGGGTCATGGCCATTACCGCGGCCATGCCCGAAGGCACCGGCCTGACCGAATTCGCGCGGCGCTTTCCCGAACGTTTTGTGGATGTGGGCATCTGCGAACAGCATGCGGGCACCTTTGCCGCAGGTTTGGCCACACAGGGTTTCCGCCCCTTTGTGGCTATTTACTCCACCTTCCTGCAACGCGCGTATGATCAGATTGTACATGACGTGTGCCTGCAAAACCTGCCGGTCACCTTTTGCATCGACAGGGCGGGCCTGGTCGGAGAAGACGGCGCCACCCATCAGGGCGCTTTTGATCTGGCCTACCTGCGCCACATACCCAACCTGACCCTGTTCGCTCCCAGGGACGAAGCGGAACTGCAACACGGCCTGGCCACCGCGCTCGCCCATAACGGCCCTTTTGCCCTGCGCTATCCGCGCGGCATTGGTCCGGGCGCGCCGTTACCGGAGAAAATGACTCCCCTGCCCATTGGCAAGGCCGAGTATCTGTGCAAGGGCAAGAGCGGTCTGGCCGTGGTTGCCGTTGGCAACCGGGTGGTTCCCGCCTTTCACGCGGCCCGGCAAATCCAGGATCAGACCGGCCTGTCCGTCACGGTGCTGGACGGGCGCTGGATCAAGCCTTTGCCCGAGGGCGACCTGCGCGACGTATTTTCCCGGCACCACACTATCCTGCTGCTTGAAGAAGGCGCGCTGGCCGGCGGTTTTTCCTCGGCCGTACTGGAATTTTGCAGTGACGCGGGACTGCTCAAAGGCCAGCGCATCCGCCGCCTCGGCCTGCCTGACGCCTTTGTGGAGCATGGCGCGGTGAAAATACTGCGCAAACGCCTCAAGCTGGATCTGGACAGCATCAGGGAGACAATGCTGGAACTCCTGCGCGGAGAAGCGTCGTAGTACTCCATGCAAGGTGCTGCACGCCTTCATTTTTTTCCTTTGCAAGCACACAAAAAAAAGCTATGTTCGCTACTATTATAACATCGCAGCACAGAGGGTAAGCGCGGCATGTTCGTTATTTTAGGCTATTTGGTGGTACTTGGCTCTGTGCTCGGTGGCTATGCCATGCACAGCAGCAACTTTGCCATTTTGGTCCAGCCGAACGAGTTGCTTATCATTTTCGGCGCGGGAGTAGGCGCTTTTATCGCGTCCAACTCGGCCTTCACCATGAAACTGGCCCTCAAAGGCATCGGGCACTGCTTCGGCAACGGACCGTCCAAAGCCAAGTACATGGAAATGCTGGCCCTGCTTTACGGGCTCTTCGCCAAAATGCAGCGCGAAGGCATCATCAGCATTGAAAAGGACATTGAGCAGCCGGAATCCAGTTCCCTGTTCCAGCAATACCCTACCATGGCCAAGGACAAGCACGCCTGTTTTTTCATCGGCGATACATTGCGCGTCTACCTGACCACGGGCAACGCCGGTGAACTGGACAAACTCATGGGCGTGGACATGAGCACCATGCACGATGAGGAAATGCTTCCCGCGCATTCCATTTCCCACATGGCCGACGCCCTGCCCGGCCTCGGCATCGTTGCCGCGGTTCTCGGCATTGTCGTGACCATGAGCCACATCAACGACGGCCCGGAAGTGCTGGGGCATTCCGTTGCCGCGGCCCTGGTGGGCACCTTTCTCGGTATTCTCCTCTGTTACGGTTTTGTCGGACCGCTCGGCTCCAAACTGGAAACCTTGTCGCACGAACAGCACCTGTTCTACCGGGCCATCCGCGAGGCCGTGGCCGCGGCCGTGCGCGGCTCGTCCCCCATCGTGGCTCTGGAATATGGCCGCCGCGCCATTCCCCTGGCCTTTCGTCCGACGTTCCTTGAAATGGAGAAAAAGCTCAAGGGCTAAGTCCCGGCGGCTGATGTTGGAGCGTTCCTATGGCGGGTTCATCCTGGAAAGTGGCATACGCGGACTTTATGACCGCCATGATGGCGTTCTTCCTGGTCATGTGGCTTTTGAACATGGCTCCGGAAGAAACCCTGAAAGGACTTGCCGGGTATTTTACCGAAGGCGCAACTTACTTCACCAACTCGGCCGCTCCGGGCATATCCAATAACCAGATTGTACAGTTCGTGGACAAGATGGATACCCGGAGTAATCTCAGCGAAGCTGAAAAATCCGATTACGCTATCATCCAGAGCCTCAAACCCATTCTGTCCCTAAAGGATGCCGTGCCCAACAGCTCCACCGGCATTGCCTCGGACGGCGTGGGCGTGCTTTTGCATGTCACTTCCAATCTCATGTTCAAGCCGAATTCGGTTGACTTTTCCGCAACCGGGGAAAAAGTCCTGGATGAAGTGCTGGATATGATCAGAAAGTATAATGTCTGGGTCATTGTGCGCGGCCATGCCGACTCGTCCGAGACAGGCGCGCCGGATTTTCCATCCAAATGGGAACTGTCCTCGGCCAGGGCCAATGCCGCGGTGCGTTACCTTGTGGCCCACGGCGCGGACCCTAAAAAAATCCGTAGTGTCGCCTATGCGGATACCCGCCCCCTGGCTCCGCCCACAGTGCCCGACGCCGCGGCTAAAAACAGCCGGGTGGAATTTTATTTCCACCGCCCGGAAGTCATGTCCAATATCGTCGGTTATTAACCCGTTCTTTTGCATAGTATACGGCGAATGCCGGAGGAAGCATTGAATCAACGTAATTTCATGGCATGGGCCCTGGTCGGCATGATGATGATGCTCGTCTTCAACATGTTTGCCCGGCAGCCCACGCCCAGTAACGAATATACCTACTCGGAATTTCTGGAAAAGGTACAGCAGCAGCAGGTGAAGGAAGTCCTGCTGCAAGGGGACAAGATCTCCGGCAAACTGGTCGACGGCTCGGCCTTCCTCAGCTTTGCGCCCAGAGACGCGAAAATGGTGGAAACTCTGCTGAACCATGACGTTATCGTCAAGGCCGGCCCGCCGGACGACTCTCCCTGGTACATCATTTTCCTCACCTCCTGGGCTCCGATGATCCTGCTCATCCTGTTCTGGGTCTTTTTCATGCGCCAGATGCAGGGCGGCGGCGGTAAAACCATGTCCTTCGGGCGCTCCCGAGCGCGCATGATTACCCAGGAATCGGCCCGGGTCACCTTTGAAAACGTGGCCGGGGTGGACGAGGCCAAGGAAGAGTTGACCGAAGTGGTGGACTTTCTGTCCAACCCCAAAAAATTTACCCGCCTGGGCGGGCGTATCCCCAAAGGCGTGCTGCTGATCGGCCCTCCGGGCACCGGCAAGACCCTTCTGGCCAAGGCTGTGGCCGGGGAGGCGGGCGTGCCCTTCTTTTCCATTTCCGGTTCCGATTTTGTGGAAATGTTCGTGGGCGTGGGCGCGTCACGGGTGCGCGATCTGTTCGCCCAAGGCAAGAAAAATGCTCCCTGCCTCATCTTTATTGATGAAATCGATGCCGTGGGCCGTCAGCGCGGCGCAGGGCTCGGCGGCGGGCACGACGAACGCGAACAGACCCTGAACCAGCTTCTGGTGGAAATGGACGGCTTTGAAGCCAATGAAGGGGTTATCCTGATCGCGGCCACCAACCGTCCCGACGTTCTTGACCCCGCCCTGCAGCGGCCCGGCCGTTTTGACCGCCAGGTGGTGGTGCCCAAACCGGATATCCGGGGCCGCAAGCAGATTCTTCAGGTGCACAGCAAACGCACCCCGCTGGGCAACGACGTTGACCTGGAAGTCATTGCCAAGGGCACGCCAGGATTTTCCGGGGCCGACCTGGAAAACCTGGTCAACGAAGCCGCACTCATGGCCGCCAAGGAAAATAAAGACTACCTCAACATGTCCGACTTTGAAGGAGCCAAGGACAAGTTGCTCATGGGCAAGGAGCGCCGCACCATGGTGCACACGCCCGATGAGCTCAAGAACACGGCCTATCACGAAGCCGGACACGCCATCCTGAACCTGCTCCTGCCCGAGACCGATCCCTTGCATAAGGTGACCATTATCCCGCGCGGCCAGGCCCTCGGGTTGACCATGTACCTGCCGGATGAGGACAAGTACAGTTACAGCCGGGTATACCTGGAGAGCAAAATCGCCATGGCCTTTGGCGGCCGGGCCGCGGAACTGATCATTTTCAACAAATACACCACCGGCGCGAGCAACGACATCAAGCAGGCCACCAACCTGGCCCGCTCCATGGTCTGCCGCTTCGGCATGAGCGACAAGATCGGCCCCATGGCTATCGGCGAACAGAGCCAGGAAGTATTTATCGGGCGCGAATGGGTGGCCAACCGCGAACACAGCGAGGAAACCGCCCGCATGGTGGACGCCGAAGTCAAGCGCATTATTGACGCTGGCACGGAAACCGCTGACAGGCTGTTACGCGAAAATATCGACGCTCTGCACCGTGTTGCCGCGGCTTTGCTGGAACGCGAAACCCTGACCGGAGAAGAAACCCGCCAGTTGCTGGACGGCAAACCCCTGCCGCCCCTGGATCTCAAAACCAACCCGCGCAAGCTCATCACTACCAAGGATCTGGAAAAAGAAGGCACAGACGGGGATGCGGGGAAAAAGACCCAGGAAGCCCCCGCGCAGACGCGGCTGGACAAGACCTCCGCCGCCGATGATCAGGGCGGCGAGGCCGAGTCCGCTGATCTCGCGCCCGGCTACGATCTCTATGGCCGCCCCAATCCGTCCGAGGACAAGGCCGAAGAGGAGCATAAGCAGGAGGCTGAGCAGGAACTCAAGGAAGACGGCGCGGACAAGCCCGAAGCGCCTGCCCAGAAAAAACCCGCGGCCCGCTCGCCTTTGGCTTCGGTGCTGTCCGAAACGCCCGAAGACCACGCTTCCACCCCCAAGGACGCCCCGGAAAAGGACGAAAAAAAGGACGATTCCTAGACGATTGGGGCTCCGCCCCAAACCCCCGGCAGGGGACTGAGTCCCCTGCACCCCCTATTACCTGAAAACAGCTTCGCTGTTTTCAGGAATATTGCGGGTCAAGGCCCTAAGACAAGTCCAAGGGAGCCATACATAATGACCGGACCTTTCACTCCGGCCTGGAGAATAACCGGGGGCAGGCTGCTGACGCCTGCCCCCTTTCTCATTGCCGGTATCGTCAATACCACCCCGGACTCCTTTTCCGACGGCGGAAAATTCTTCACCCCTGAGGATGCTGTAAACCGGGTGCGCGACATAGTGGCCCAAGGCGCGCATATGGTGGACCTTGGCGCGGAATCCACCCGTCCGGGCGCCACGGACATCGGTCAGGCCGAAGAATGGCGGCGGCTTGAGCCTGTGCTCGCACAGACCCTATGTCTGCGCGACTCCGGCCCTGCTGACTCCGCCGGTCTTCCCCCTTTTACCGTATCCATAGACACCTTCCGGGCTGAAACAGCGATCCGGGCTTTGAGCCTGTCTTCCGGTGCGGACATTATCAATGACGTGTCCGGCGGCTCGTTTGATCCGGGCATGGACGAGGCGCTGGTTGCCTATAAACCCGGCTACGTGCTCGGACACAGCCCGGCCCGGCCTGATCAGATGCAGCAAAACCCGTACTATGCCGATGTGGTGGACGAACTGCTGCGCTGGTTCAGCACACGCATGAATGCCCTGGTCAAAGCCGGGCTGCCCGAGGAGTGCATCTGCCTTGACCCATGCATCGGTTTCGGCAAAACCCTTGAGCACACCCTGGATATCATGGCGGCTATTCCCCGTTTTCTCGCTCTGGGGCGGCCCTTGTATTTCGGCATCTCGCGCAAAAGCTTCATCGGAGCCATTACCGGGCAATCCGCGCAAGAGCGGGACACATCCACGCAAGTGCTCACCGCCCTGCTCGCCCAAAAAGGCGTTCACATACACCGCGTGCATCAGGTGGCCGACACCGTGGCTACCTTGAAATTAGTGCAGGCCTTGCGAAAACCCTGAAAACGACTTTGCCGTTTTCAGGGTTTGACAGCGCGAATAATGTTATCCAAAAGTTGCTCAACTACAATCTAATCAAATTTTCTGTTATATTATTATAAGATTCTTTTATGCTATCTAAAGACATTTTGTATTGTCCATCTTTTTTCGTAATATCGACACTTTTATTATGCTTCTTACAAATATTTTGTGTCAAATGTATAACAGGAACTCCTTCCTTTTCTGCTATTGTTCTTAATTGTGGTGTAAAGTCACAGCATAATTCAATTATAAATGGATCCCTATTGGGGAAAATTGACCTGAACTCGTCTTCATTTATAGAATGCCCAGTATTTAGCGCATATTTCTGAAATTCTTTCACGCTATTATTAACATCTCCAATCCAAGCAGTTGTGGATGATGTATAGTTTTTCCCGCCCCCTTTATATCTTTTCGCCAATTGAACAATTAAGCCTAAAAATTTTACATCAAAATTTAACCCCTTAAATCCTCTTGTCGTTTGATAATCTTTTAGTAGATTTGTCCAGTTTCTAAATACTTCGCTAAGATTATCGATCGCCTGCAATGAGAAAAAAGAAGGCGAAACTGGAGCAATAAAATAATTACTAGACATCATAAATAGCGCATTTATGATACTACTAGCACTTGGAGATGTATCTATTAGAGTAAAATCATAATCTTTTGATAGGTCTGTAATAGACGTTTGAAATTTATTTGGTATACTCTGAGTATAAGTATTACTATTCTTAATAATTTGATATAGATCAGCTTCGCTAGCAGATAATTTTATATCACCAGAAATCAAGTGTATGTAACTTTTACCAGACTTTATCTCGTATTTTTGCTTTGTACTTTCTTCTCCCTTGAGGTACATATCCAAATATTCTACTAATGATAGATATTTTTGTGTATTTTGGCTCCATTTAGAATTGTTTGCTGTCGAATATTCCATACTTGTTGACAGTCTATACATTGATGCAGTCAAGTTCATTTGTGGGTCTGCATCAATTAACAGTACTTTTTTCCCCTTATCAGCCAATGCGTATGCAAGGTTATGCACTAATGTTGTTTTACCCACTCCGCCCTTGTGGTTGAAAAAAACTATAATTTTACCCATGTTATGAACTCTCCTTTTCCTACCTTGTAATCAGCTTCCGATAGGTCGTGTAATCTCCCCATATTTGGTAGTAGCCAAAAGCAGAGCCTATACCGCCGCGCCGACCATAGGGGGCGGCGTATAGCAACCATTCAAAAAGAATTAAGTCGCCGCCAGGTGGGCTATAGCTGCTTACTCATCAAGAAACGTTGACATAAGTTCATGCGGTGATAAATTTTTGTGCATTTTAGCTTGACGCTTATGATTTCTCCCTTGACTTGATGGCAATATAGCAAATCCGTATTGCGCTGCCAAGTATATAACCCCCTTCCGGAAATAGGGGTGCAGGGGCATCATGCCCCTGCCGGGGTGCGGGGCAGAGCCCCGCATATTAATAATATTCCACCATCAGCTTGTAGCGCCGCATAAGCTCCGCCGCAGCCTCCTCGGCCCCGGCCATGAGACTTTCGGCCTGTTCCGGGAAGGTTCTGGCCAGAGAGGTGAAACGCACCTCCCGTTCCAGGAATTCGCGCAACGGCATGGACGGTTCCTTGGAGTCCAGAATAAAGGGATTCTCGCCCGCTTCCTTGCGGCGCGGATCAAAACGGTAGAGATGCCAGTACCCGGATTTCACGGCCAGCTTGGACTCTTCCTGGGCAAAGGCCATGCCGTCCACAATGCCGTGGGCGATACAGGGGGCATAGGCAATAATCAGGGAGGGGCCGGGATAGGATTCCGCTTCTTGCAGAACCTTGACCAACTGGGCGTGATCCGCGCCCTGGGCCACCTGGGCCACGTATGTCGAGCCGGACTGCATGGCCAGAAGACCGAGGTTTTTCTTGGCCACTTTCTTGCCCGAAGCCGCGAACTGGGCCACGGCTCCCAGCGGCGTGGCCTTGGAGGACTGGCCGCCGGTATTGGAATAGACCTCGGTATCCACCACCAGGATGTTCACGTCCTCGCCGGAAGCCAGCACATGATCCAGACCGCCGTAGCCGATGTCATAGGCCCAGCCGTCACCGCCGTACATCCACATGGACTTTTTGGTCAAATGCTCCTGATTGGCCAGGATAAAGGCCCGGTCTTCGCCCGTGTTGTCAGCGCTTTTTGCCAGGGCTGCCAGCAAGGCGTCGCTGCGTTCCACACTGCCTTCACCGAGATCAAAGCCTTGCAGCCAGGCGTCCAGCGCCTGGGCCAGAGCCTTGTCTTTGGTGCTTGCGCGCAAACGTCCGGCATGCTGATACAGCCGTTCCCGCTGCTGGCGCGTGGCCAGACACATGCCCAGGGAGAACTCGGCGTTGTTCTCAAACAGGGAGTTGGACCAAGCCGGGCCAAAGCCCCGGCTGTTCACCGTATAAGGCACGTTGGGGCAAGCCGCGCCCCAGGCCTGCGTGCAGCCCGTGGCATTGGCCACGATCATGCGTTCGCCGAAAAGCTGGGTCATGAGCTTCATGTAGGGCGTTTCGCCGCAGCCCGCGCAAGCCCCGGAAAACTCCAGCAAAGGCTGCTCAAACTGGCTGCCCTTGACCGAGAAGCGGTTCAGGGGATTCTTTTTGGGCGGCAAGGCGAGAACATAGTCCCAGTTGCGCATTTCCCCGATCTGTGACTCCAGGGGAACCAGGACCAGGGCCTTTTCCTTGGCCGGGCACACCTGAATGCAGCAGCCGCAGCCCGTGCAGTCCAGGGGGCTGGTCTGAAGGCGGAAAGCATAACCTTCCATGCCCTTGCCTTTGGCTTTTGGCGCGGCAAAGCCGCCCGGCGCGGCCTTGATCTCGGCATCTGTGAGCAGGAAGGGACGGATGCAGGCATGCGGGCACACATAGGCGCACTGGTTGCACTGGATGCACTTTTCCGCCTGCCACTCAGGGACGCTCACGGCAACGCCGCGCTTTTCATAACGCGAAGTGCCGAAGGGCACGGTGCCGTCCGCCATGCGGGCGAACACGCTCACCGGGATGCTGTCGCCTTTGAGCGAATTTACCGGTACCAGTACCTCCCTGATGTAGTCCGGCACATCAGGGCCGCTCTGCCGGGCGGGAGCGTCGTCGGCCGCTTCGCGCCAGGAAGGGGGCACCGCGACCTCGCGCAGGCCGGAAAGTCCCTGGTCCACGGCCGCGTAGTTCATGTCCAGAACCTTGCCGCCCTTGGCCTTATAGGTCTTGGCAATGGCCTCTTTCATGAAGCGCACGGCGTCGTCAATGGGCAGCACCTTGGAAAGCTTGAAAAAAGCCGCCTGCAACACGCTGTTGATGCGGTTGCCCAGACCAAGCTCGCCGGCGATGCGCGTGGCGTCAATGGTAAAGAAGCGGATGCCGCGTTCCGCAATAATCCGCCGCACCTGGCCGGGAAGCTGTTTTTCCAGTTCCTCGCCCTCCCAGGGGCAGTTCAGCAAAAACACGCCGCCGGGCTTGATCTCGGAAACGATGTCATATTTGCGGATATAGGTCGGATTGTGGCAGGCCACGAAATCGGCGCTGCTCACCAGATAGGCGGCGCGAATGGGCTGCGGCCCGAAGCGCAGGTGCGATCTGGTCATGCCCAGCGACTTTTTAGTGTCATATTCAAAGTAGGCTTGGGCGTACATGTCCGTGTTGTCGCCGATGATCTTGATGGAATTCTTGTTGGCCCCCACGGTGCCGTCCGCGCCAAGTCCCCAGAACTTGCAGCGGATCACGCCCTGGCCGTCTGTTTCCAGGGCCGGACCCACGGGCAGGGAGCGATGGGTGACGTCATCGGTAATGCCCACGGTAAAATGGTTTTTCGGCGCTTTGTCGCCCATGTTGTCGAACACGGCCTTGATCTGGGCCGGGGTCACGTCTTTGGAAGACAAGCCATAGCGCCCGGCCAGCACGTCCGGGTTGCGCTTCATCTCGCACAGGGCCGCGCATACGTCCGTGTACAGGGGTTCGCCCACGGCCCCCGGCTCCTTGGTGCGGTCCAGCACGGTCAACTGACGGGCCGTTCCCGGCAGAACCGCCGCGAAATGCGGCACGGAAAAAGGACGGTAGAGAGAAACCTGCACAAAGCCGACCTTTTCGCCCTGCGCGTTCAGGTAGTCCACTACTTCCCGGATCGTGCCGGAGGCCGAACCCATAGCCACAATCACCCGCTCCGCAACGGGCGAACCGTGGTAGGTAAACAGCCCGTACTGCCTGCCCGTGATGGCGCTGATGCGCGCCATGTAGCTTGCCACGATATCCGGCAAACGGTCGTAATAGGTGTTGCAGGCTTCGCGCGCCTGAAAGAACACGTCCGGGTTCTGCACCGTGGAGCGCTGCACCGGCCGTTCCGGGTTCAGCGAGTTTTTGCGAAAGGCCTCAAGAGCCTCGCGGTTCAGCAGTTCACTCAACACCTCATAGGGCATGACCTCGACTTTTTGCAGTTCATGCGAGGTTCTGAAACCGTCGAAAAAGTGCAGAAACGGCACGCGGCTTTCAATAGCCGCCAGGTGCGCCACTCCGGCCAGATCCATGACCTCCTGCACGCTGCCCGTAGAGAGCAGAGCAAAGCCGGTCTGGCGGCAGGCCATGACATCGGAATGATCCCCGAAAATGGACAAGGCGTGCGTGCCCACGGTGCGGGCGCTCACGTGCAGCACGCCGGGCAGGAGTTGCCCGGCCATGCGGTACATGGGCGGAATCATGAGCAACAGGCCCTGGGCGGCGGTATAGGATGTCGCCAGGGCGCCGGTTTCAAGCGCGCCGTGCATGGTTCCGGCCGCGCCGTGTTCGGACTGCATCTCCACCAGCCGCACGGTCTGGCCGAACAGGTTGGTTTTGCCCTGAGCCGACCAGACGTCCACCTGCTCGGCCATGGGGGAAGACGGAGTGATGGGATAAATGGCCGCCACTTCCGTAAAGGCATAGGAAATATAGGCGGCAGCCTCGTTGCCGTCCATGGTCTGCGTACTGTTTTTTTGGCCCATCATCCGCTAAATGCTCCCTTTTCTCTGGCCATCCCGGCCGCGATTTTCCGTAATTCGTACTTCTTTACCTTGCCGCTGGCGGTCAGAGGATATTCCTCCACCAGGACCACATAGCGCGGTATTTTATGCCAGGCGATCTTGCCCCGGCAAAAGTCGCGCACATCTTCAGCCGTGATATCCGCTTCGGGCCGGAGAATGATGAACGCCGCCACTTCTTCGCCATACTTGTCGCTGGGCGCGGCCACCACCTGTACATCCATGACCCCCTCCAGGCCGGAAAGGAATTCCTCCAGCTCGCGTGGATAGATGTTTTCCCCGCCCCGGATGATCATGTCTTTGATCCGTCCGGTAATCACCAGGTAGCCGTCCTCATCCATGATGCCGATGTCGCCGGTGTGCAGCCAGCCTTCGCTGGAGATGGCCTTGGCTGTTTCCTCGGGCATGTTGTAATAGCCCTTCATCACGTTGTAGCCCCGGCACAGGATTTCTCCGGGTTGGCCGCGCGGCGCTTCCTCGCAGGTTTCCGGGTCGGCCACCCGCACCTCAACGCCCGGCATGGCCCGGCCCACGGTGCTGACGCGGCGCTTGAACTCCTCATCCCTGTGCGTCTGGGTCATGCCCGGCGAAGACTCGGTCAGGCCGTATACATTGGTGATTTCGCGCAAATTCATGTCTTCGGCCACCCGCCGCATAAGCGGCTCCGGGCAGATCGAACCGGCCATGATGCCGGTGCGCAGGGAGGAAAAATCCATGCGCTTGAACAGCGGGTGCTCAAGCATGGCAATAAACATGGTGGGCACGCCGTACACCGCTGTGCAGCGTTCCGTCTCAATGGCCACCATCACCGGCACCGGCTTGAATCCCTCCAGGATGATCAAGGCGCAACCGTGGTTGGCCGCGGCCATGACTCCGAGCGAACAGCCGAAGCAGTGAAACAGGGGCACGGGCAGACAGATACGGTCATTCTCCGTAAACCCCTGGTGGTAGCCGATCCAGTAGCCGTTATTGCCGATATTGTTGTGCGTGAGCATCACGCCCTTGGGAAAGCCCGTGGTGCCCGAGGTATACTGCATGTTCACCACATCGTCCGGGGAAATCGACGCCTTGCGCCGCGCGTATTCCTCGTCCGAGGTCATGACCGAGAGGCTCTGGATTTCCGGGATGGAGTACATGCCCCTGTGCTTTTCAACGCCCAGAAACATAACCCGGCGCAAATGCGGAAATTTGGCGGTACGAATGTTTTCCCTGGCATGGGTACGCAGTTCCGGGATGAGCGTGTAAGTGGTGGCGAGATAATCGTGATCGCGAAAGCCGTCCATGACCACCAGGTTTTCGCACTCGGAATGCGCGAGCAGGTATTCCACTTCGTGCTCGCGGTAACTGGTATTCACCGTAAGGAGCGTGGCCCCGATGCGGGCCGTGGCAAACATCAGGCTGACCCAGAACGGCACGTTGCTGGACCAGAGCGCCACCTTCTCGCCCTTTTTTACGCCCAGCGCCATCAAGCCCCTGGCCAGAACGTCCACGCTGTCGCCAAACTGCTTCCAGGTCTGGCGGTAGTCACGGTCCACATAGACCACGGCGTCGTTGTCCGGCACACGGGCGATGGTGGCGTCAAGAATATCGCCCAGAGTCCTGTGGCGCAATTTAAACGGCTCTACGTACATAACTAATCCATCCGTATTGGGGCTCCGCCCCAAACCCCGGCAGGGGAAATGATTTCCCCTGCACCCCTCATACCCTGAAAACAGCTTCGCTGTTTTCAGGAATGTCGGGTCCGGGTACTATGTGTCATAAAAGCTCACGTGGTTCATATCTCAGGGCATTGTAGCGGCACAACCGATGCGTCACTACGCTAGGCCCTGCCGAGGGAGTCTGAGGGGGCAGCGCCCCCTCAGAAGGCTTGATTCAGGGATGATACAACACCGCGTAGATGGTGCACGGCTCGTCACCGGCAGCGCCCACGTAATGCGGCACAATGGAGTTGTAGTAAACCGTGTCGCCCGGTTCCAGCACCTGGCGTTCATTGCCGTAAATCACCAGGAGCTTGCCTGAATGCACGACAATGAACTCCTCGCCCTGGTGCGAAGAAAGCTTGTGTTCCGCATCGGGCAACACTTCGATGAAAAAGGGCTCCATGTTTCTGTCCGCCTTGCCCTTGGCCAGGGCGAAATAGCGGTACGAGGGGCGCTTGGCTGCCGTGTGCTGCATGGTCAGGTCAGCTTCACGGCTCTCTTTGCGGATAATGATGGGGTCTTTGCAGGTCACGTCGTCCATGAAGGTGCCAAGACGAACATTCAGGGCGCGGGCGATTTTTTGCAGAGGACCGATGGAAGGATACACACCATCTTCTTCCAGGGTATGCAGGAAGTCCACGCTCAGGCCCGTGGCCTCGGCCAAGGCTTCCAGACTCATCTCCTGGTCATTGCGGAACTTGCGCACGCGCATTCCGACTTTTTCAACAGCCATATCCGCCCCTTTCGTGAATTACAGTTCCGGCACGCCTCGCAGAGAGGGGTAGATACTACTGAAGCATAAGGCAATTTGCAAGAGCCAAGCGCACGGCGTTATTCCGCCGATCTTGTTCCGATCCTTTCCACCCTGAGGCGCAGGATTCTGTTGCGGTCCATGCGGCTTATGGTAAAGCGCTGGCCGCACAGTTCAATGGAATCACCCGGTTCCGCGATACGCTCCAGGCTTTCCATAAAGTGGGCGGCAATGATCTTGTACAGGTCAATATCAGGACCGCATTCCAAATCCATGTGCTCGGCCAGTTCGTCCAGGGACAGGCTGGAGGAGATGGAATAGCTGCCGTCCGGCTCTTTGACCAAATCCGGTTCCTCATTGTCGAATTCATCCTGAATGTCCCCGACAATGCTCTCCAGAATATCCTCCATGGTCAGAATACCCTGCCAGACCCCGTATTCATCCAGCACAACGCAGAATTGTTGCTTTCTCTTCTGCATCTGGCGCAACAGCTTGTCCAGGTGCAGGGTTTCGTGGGCATACACGGGTTCACGCACCAGGGTATGCAGATCCAGACACTTACGGCAGCGTATGATGTCGCGGATATGCACGAACCCGATGATGTCGTCGCGGTTTTCCGCATACACGGGAAAACGCGTGTGCCCGCTTTCGTGCGCCCTGGCCACGGCCTCATCAATGGAACTGCCCACGGCAAGAGCTATCACGTCCATGCGGTGCAGCATGATATCTTTGGCTGCCTTGTGGTAGAAGCTGAAAATATTATCCAGCATCCTGCCCTCTTCCTTGTCCATCCGGCCCCGCTTGCTGGAATCCAGAACAAGCATGCGCAACTCTTCGGTCGAGTGCGAAGCCTCGGACTCGGAGGCCGGCCGCAACCCGCCCAGACGCAGCACAGCATTGGAAATACCGTTCATGACAGTCACGAGGGGCTTGCAGATGATATACATCAAACGCATGGGCCGGGCCAACAGAAGCACTGTGGCCTCGGCCTTCTGGATGGACAGGGATTTGGGCGCAAGCTCTCCAAACACCACATGCAGCAGGGTGATGATGCTGAAACCGATAGCCACGGACAGCGAAGTAACCAAGGCCGGATTATTGATGGACATCAGTTCAAGAGCCGGACGCAGTATGGAGGCCACGGCGGACTCGCCAATCCAGCCGAGCCCCAGACTGGCCAGGGTGATGCCCAACTGGCAGACGGAAAGGTACTCGTCCAGATGATGTACGCCGAAAAGCGCGCTCACGGCCCGCTTGTCCCCCGCGGCAGCCTGAAGATCCAACTGCGTTTTACGCACCTTGACGAAAGAAAACTCGGCCGCCACAAAAAATGCGTTCAGGCCGACGAGAAGCAAGGCAAGAAAAAGCATTGTGGATGTGTACACAACAAGCCTCCGGACCGCATGCGCCTGGCGCATGTTTTTTCTCACTCTACGGGAATCACGGTCCGAATAAAAGAAACTTTTATAAGGTAAATGATTTTTCAGAACGCGGCTGGATGCGGGATTTGTCCTTTCTGTTACCGCCTGAATTTACCAGGCGCTTGGCAAAAGCAAAGCAGTTATAGTATATCATAATTCCAAATTCAAAATATTAACCAAAGCCATAAAGAAGGTGCTCTATGACCACACGAAACATCACCAAGCTTGTCACCGGCAAATCCGCTGTCGACGGAGCCGGGGTTCATCTGGTGCGCGTGCTCGGCACGCCGACCATCAAGGATTTTGACCCCTTTCTGATGCTTGACGCCTTTGATTCCCTCAACCCCAACGACTATGTACGCGGTTTCCCCATGCACCCGCACCGGGGCATAGAAACCTTCACCTTCCTGGCGGAAGGTGAGGTCAGCCACAAGGACAGCCTGGGCAACGAGGGACGCATTCTGTCCGGCGGCGCCCAGTGGATGACGGCCGGCAGAGGCATCCTGCACCAGGAAATGCCCCAGCCCGCGCCGCGCATGCTGGGCCTGCAACTGTGGGTGAATCTGCCCGCGGCGCAAAAAATGACCATACCGAAATACCGTGACATCACCGCAGCCAATGTGCCTGTTGTGGAAGAAAGTACGGCCACGGTGCGCATTTTGGCCGGCACATACAAAGGGCATCCCGGCGCCACATCCGGAGAATACGTGGACGTGCGTTTCCTGCACGTGTATTTGAAGCCCGGCGCTACATGGCAGGTGGATACGCCTTCCGGGCACACTGCGTTTGCCTATGCCCTGGAAGGCGGCTTCAGCGCGGACAAAGGAAAAAATGTTGTCCCGGCGCGCCACGCCGCGCTGTTTTCAGACGGCGACACTATCGAGCTCCAGGGCGGGCCTGAAGGCGCGAACCTCGTACTGGTTTCCGGTCCGCCGCTGCATGAGCCGGTTGCCTGGGGCGGTCCCATCGTGATGAACACGGAGGAAGAGTTGCGCCAAGCCTATCAGGATCTTGAGGATAATCATTTTATACGCCCCAGAGCATCGTAGCTTTGAAAAACATTGCCTCTCGGATGCGGCGGCAATCATCACGATCCGTGAATATTATACTGCTTGAGCTTGCGCGAAAGATAGCTGCGTTCCAGTCCGATGGCCTCGGCCAGGCGGGAGATGTTTCCGCCGTATTCCTGCAGCTTGGCGGCCAGAAAATGCGCCTCAAAAGCGTTGCGGGCCGTTTTGAACCCGGCATCCAGGGCCTGCGGGGGCAGCAGTAGTCCGCCATCCGGATCAGCAGGCCCGCATGGCGCTGTGGTTTCCCCGTTTTCAGCAACGGCCGGAGCCTGGACCTGCTTTGGCTGTTGCGCCTGAAACTCGGCGGGCAGTTGATCCGGCCGGATGTCCTGCCCTGAGTGCAGGATCAGCATGCGTTCCAGAAAATTGCGCAATTCACGCACGTTGCCCGGCCAGGGATAGGCCAGCAGAGCCTTTTGCGCCCCTTGAGTGAACGACACCGGAGCAAGGCCCAGATCCTGGGCCAGGGTGGCGTTAAAATAGTCGGCCAGCAGCAGAATGTCTTTGCCGCGCTCGCGTAAGGAAGGTACGCGCAAGGGAAAAACGCGCAGACGGTAGTACAAATCTTCCCGGAATTCGCCCGAGGCAATGGCCGCTTCCAGATCCTTGTTGGTGGCCGCGATCACACGCACATCCGCGTGAAACACCTTGTTGCCGCCGACCCGCTCAAAGGTCTTTTCCTGCAGGATGCGCAGAATTTTGGCCTGAGTCTTCAGGCTCATGTCGCCGATTTCATCCAGAAAGAGCGTGCCTTGCTCCGCCAATTCAAACTTGCCGATTTTGGAAGAGTCCGCACCGGTAAACGCGCCTTTTTCGTGTCCGAACAACTCGCTTTCAATGAGTTCTTCCGGGATGGCCGCGCAGTTGACCGCCACCAGGGGTTTGCCGCTCCTGCGGCTGGCGTTGTGCACGGCTCTGGCCACCAGTTCCTTGCCAGTGCCGTTTTCCCCGGTGATCAGGACCCAGGTGTCCAGAGGGGCAACCCGGCTGACCTGTTCGCGCAATTCCAGCATCACGGGCGCGGCTCCCATTGGTCCGGTGGAGCTCTGCCCGTCCAACTGTTCGCGCAGTTCCGTGTTTTCCCGTTTCAGAGCCTGGAATTCCAAGGCCCGCTCCACCGCTATGATCACCTTTTCCAGAGACAGCGGCTTCTCGATAAAATCGTGCGCTCCCTTCTTGATGGCGTTGACCGCGGTCTCAATGGTGCCGTGGCCGGAAATCATCAGTACCGGCAGGGCCGGGTAGCGCAGGCGCAGCTTTTCCAGCATGGTCAGACCGTCCATGCCCGGCAGCCAGATATCGAGAAAGATCAGATCCGGGCTTTCCCGCTCCAGAAAAGCCAAGCCTTCTTCCGCGCTGGGCACGTCAAAAACCGCGTAGCCTTCGTCTTCAAGAATACCACGCAGGGAAATGCGGATACCGTCTTCGTCGTCAATGATCAGAAGGCGTGGAGGATTATGCATGCGGGCCCTCCATAAACTTAGAATGCTCCGGCCGGCGGCGACAGAGCCGGTTCCTCCAGAGAGTCCTCATCCCGGGCCTGACGCGGCGCGGGCACGGGATCAGGCGGCGAGAACAGAATATCATGCGCCCTTTTGTCGATTTGCTGCATCCTGGTCATGGGCGAGGGTCCGGAAATCCAGTTCTGCACCTGCCGACCCATGTCCGAGGCAATGGCCTGGGTGATGGCGTGCAACGGATCCGAGGGCAGACGCGATTTGGTGGCAAAGATGAAATAGTCATTGGTGCGCGACGCAGGCATCAGGCCGCTCTGAGCCATGGACCAGACCAGTTGGCCGGTGTGCGTGTCGTGGGCTTCAAGCTGGATGGCCAGATCCGTATCGCCCGCGGTTCCGCCGGCATAGACCCTGGTGACAAAGCCGCCGACAACCATGTCCGCGCCCCTGGCCCGGCCGAGTTGCACGGCCCTGTCGCGGCGGTATGGCGTATCGTCGCCGGAAAATTCCAAATTGGGGAAAAGCTGCATGCTCAGCCAGGTCTGCCAGACCGTCCGGGCCGTGCTATAGCCCAGGATGGTCGGATTATCCATTTGCTGGGTCACCCGAAAGGGCACGAACAACACTTTCAAATCCGCGGGCGCGGCGCTTATGGGCTGCACATGCACTTCGGGCGGATTGCGCTGTACCCAGGCATCCCGGTAAATCACGGTTTTCCCGGCCGGATTGAAATGAACATGCTCGTCCACACCGCGCATGGTAGCGCAGCCGGCAACAAGCACAGCCAGCCCAATAGCCAGTACGGTCAAAAGAAAACGTCTGAATCGCTGCATGGGTGTTCCTCACATGGCCTTTGCCGCGCCGGTTTTCTGACAAGGGCCGGACAGGCATTCACCATGATATTCGTAGTATTTGCAAGGCCCTGGCGCTGTCCTGGCAGTTCAGGCAAACCTTGCATCCACAAAATACAGCAAAAATGATGCCTACGCACCCCACTCGGCGTATAGTTCCTTTTTCCAAGATCGGAAGGCTTCCCTGAACCCGTCCAGCGGCAACTCCACCTTCTGTCCGTTACGCCGGTTTTTGGCTTCCACCACACCCCTGGCAAAGCCCTTGGCCCCGAGCACCAACTGCATGGGCGCGCCAATCAGGTCCGCGTCCTTGAACTTGACGCCGGGCCGCTCGTCCCGATCGTCCAGCAGCACGTCCAGGCCCTCGGCCTGTAAAAAGGCGTAGAGCTCGTCCGCTTTGGCGGCCACCTCTCCGGACTTGCCATCCAGAAGCGCCAGTACCACTTCAAAGGGCGCAATGGGCGGCGGGAACATGATTCCGCTTTCATCGTGGTTCTGTTCAATGCAGGCGGCCACCACGCGGCTCACGCCGATGCCGTAGCAGCCCATGACAATGAAGCGCTCCTTGCCGTTCTCATCCAGGAAGGTCGCTTTCAGGGCCTCGGAATACTTGAGCCCGAGCTTGAAAACGTGCCCCACTTCAATGCCGCGCATGGTCTCTATTTTCCCGTTGCAACGCGGGCAGGCGTCGCCCGGCTCAATGCAGCGCAGGTCGGCGTATTCGGTGATGCCCGCGTCACGGGCAAGGCTGGCATTGACGAAATGCGCGTCAGCCTTGTTCGCGCCGGTCACCCAGCCTTCGCGGGCGCTCAGGGCGTGGTCCGCCAGAACGGGCATGTTCAGCCCGACAGGACCGGCAAAGCCCACGGGAGCGCCGCTCCAGGCCCGCACCTGTTCCGGGGTGGCCAGGCGTACTTCTTCGGCTTTGAGGCGATTTTTTATTTTGATCTCGTTCAACTCGTGATCGCCGCGCACCAGGGCTGCCACGGGCTTGCCGCCCACGTCCAGGAGAATGGTTTTGACGATATCCCGAGGCGAAACCTTGAGAAAGGCCGCCACTTCCTCCACCGTGTGCTGATCCGGCGTGGAAACTTCCGCATACGCGGGCGGCACAGCCGGGTCACGCTGCTCCGGCGCCCGCACTTCGGCCCGTTCCACATTGGCCGCGTATTCGCAGGCCGTGCAGGCGGCAATGGTGTCTTCGCCCGTGCCCGCCAGGACCATGAACTCGTGCGAAAAACTGCCGCCGATGGAGCCGGAATCCGCCTCCACGGCCCTGAAGCGCAGAGCCAGACGGGAAAAGACGCGCTTATAGGCGTCGAACATGGCCTTGTAGCTCACATCCGCGCCCGCGTCGTCACGGTCAAAGGAATAGGCGTCCTTCATAATGAATTCGCGGCCGCGCATCAGGCCGAAGCGGGGCCGTATCTCATCCCGGAACTTGGTCTGAATCTGGTACATGGTAAACGGCAGTTGGCGGTAGGAGCGCACTTCGCCCCGGATCAGATCGGTGATCACTTCTTCATGCGTGGGGCCGAGGCAGCAGTCCCGCTCATGGCGGTCCTTGAAGCGCAGCAACTCCTTACCGTAATGCACCCAGCGCCCGGACTCGATCCACAGGTCAGCGGGCTGCACTGCCGGGAGCAGAACTTCCTGCGCGCCGGAGCGGTCCATTTCTTCGCGCACGATCCGCTCGACCTTTCTGATGGCCCGCAGTCCCAGGGGCAGATAATTGTATATCCCGGAGGTAAGCTTACGGATCATGCCCGCCCGGATCAGCAGTTGATGGCTGATCACTTCGGCGTCGGCCGGAGCTTCCTTGAGTGTGGGAATGTAATAATGGCTCCAGCGCATTGTAACCTCACAGATATTTTAAACGAGCAATTTCTTCCAGCAACGCGTCCAGCAGAACCTCGCGCCCGCCGCTCACACTGCGAATCACCTCGCCCTTACGGAACAAAAGGCCTTTGCCCTTGCCTCCGGCAATGCCCACGTCCGCTTCGCGGGCCTCTCCCGGACCGTTGACCACGCAGCCCATGACCGCCACGCTAAACGTATCCTTTATGCCCCGCAGCCGCTCTTCCACGGCTTCAGCCAGACCGATAAGGTCGATTTCCGTGCGTCCGCAGGTGGGGCAGGAAATGATTTCCGGGCCTCGTTGCCGTAGGCCCAGGGCGGCAAGAATCTGCCAGGCCACGTCCACCTCGCGCACCGGGTCGTGGGTGAGCGAGACGCGCACTGTATCACCGAGGCCTTCAGCCAGCAAGATGCCGATGCCCACGGCGGATTTAACCGCCCCGCGCAACAGCGTGCCCGCTTCGGTAATGCCCACGTGCAACGGATATTCGCAGGATGCGCCCAGCAGGCGGTAGGCGGCCACGGTGACCGGCACGCTGGAGGATTTGAGGGAAATCTTGATGGCGCTGAAGTTGCGATCCTCCAGCATGCGCACATGGGAAAGCGCGCTCTCGACCATAGCCTCGGGGGTGGGTCCGCCGTACTTTTCCAGCAGGGCTTTTTCCAGAGAACCGCTGTTCACGCCAATGCGGATGCTCGCGCCGCACGCCTTGGCCGCGTCCACCACTCTGTCTACCTTGTCCCGGCCGCCGATGTTGCCGGGGTTGATGCGCAACGCGGCCACGCCCGCTTCCAGAGAGGCCACGGCAAACGCGCTGCTGAAGTGGATGTCCGCAATGACCGGAATGGGAGAGGCGGCGCAAATCCTCGGCAGCGCGGCCACGGCTTTTTCGTCCGGCACGGCCACCCGCACCAGTTCACACCCGGCCCCGGCCAGATTGCCAATCTGAGCCAGAGTGGCTTCGGCATCCCTGGTGTCGGTGTTGGTCATGCTCTGCACAACCACGGGCGCGCCGCCGCCTATGGTCAGGCCGCCGACCCGTATGGGGCGCGATACGCGCATCCGGCTCTCCTTTGTTTTGCCCCAGCCTGATTGGGATTTGTTGAGGCTACAGGCCCAGGGCGTATGGTGTCAACAGGTTGTTCACCCCCGGAATAACCGTGAATCCGGAGATTGTTCGCAAAAAGCAGCGTGCGCACGTTGAACGGGTATATGTTTGCGCGTATGCCCGTTCTTTATGGCGCCGTTCCGGTGAATTGTAAGGTACACCACGAAAAAATGGAGAGATTAGCGAATGGGAGAAGTATACGGGTATGTCCGCGTATCCAGCATGGATCAGAATGAAAACCGCCAGCGTGTGGCGATGTGCGAACAGGCCATTGCGGAAGGACATATCTATACTGACAAGGTATCGGGAAAGGATTTTCAACGGCCACAGTATCAGGCCATGCTTAAACGCCTGCGGCCCGGAGATCAGATCTGCGTCACAAGCATTGACCGGCTCGGACGCGACTATGAGGAGATTCAAAGACAGTGGCGCATCCTTACAAGAGACATGAAGGTGGATATTTTTGTTCTGGATATGCCCTTGCTCGACACACGCCGCGACAAAGATCTGCTTGGCACGTTCGTTGCCGATTTGGTGCTTCAGGTGTTGTCGTTTGTGGCGCAGAGCGAACGTGAAAATATCAGAAAGAGACAGGCCGAAGGCATTGCCGCCGCCAAGGAGAGCGGCGTCCGCTTCGGCCGCAAACCAAGGCCGCTTCCCGGAAACTTTTTACAGGTATATGCGTTTTGGAAAAAAGGACGGATTTCAATGTCTGAAGCTGCAAGACGCTGCGGAATGGCGCGTTCGACATTTCGTTATCATGCGACGGGACTCAAAAACAAAGCATCACGCTGTTAGAAAGGTGTACTTTTATGCCACCCACAATTTTTAAGATAATTTCTGGATTATTTAACCGAGAATTTATTTAACTTCAACAAAAAAAAGTTCGCCATATCTTCCCCGTCACAGATGGCATAAAAGTACGCCTTTTCGCCACCCGCGCCAGGAGTGCATCTTGTGGCAATAAAATCAAGAGAAATCACCGTTTCTATGGAGCCAGGATGTGACAAGGTAACGCCCCCCCAACAGCATGGCACTGCAAAATCTCCATGCCAGCATATACTTATTGCTAAAAGAAAACTGGATAATCTGAAAAACGGCGCTACCAAAATTGTATTGGAACAGGCGCGTTTTTTTGTCACCCTAGGGTATAGGGTCACCCTCATCGCCGAAAGTTTCGGCACCGGCGCGGGTTCGGCAAAAGCCACATTTATTTCTACAGGAGCCGAAGTACGGAAAGCCCCGCAGTGGCCTCTGGGAGGATTTTGGGGCCGCAAAATCTATGAGGGATACGTCCGTTTTTATATTACCATGCACAAGCCGGATATAATCATCGGGCACGGCGATATACCGCATCAGCATATTCTGGTCATGCATAATTGTGTGCATCTTGCCCACGAACGTATTTTCGGGTCGCCATTACCCGCGCGCAACGGCGTGGGGAAAATACACTCCACCCTGTTTGCCAAAGGTTCTTACAGGTTTATCATCTGCAACTCATCGCTGATGTATGAAGATTTGAAAAAAAGGTTCAGCATCCCCCCAGACAAGATGAAGATTATCCATCCTTTTTTTAACACTGACCTTTTTCAGATTGACTTACAAAAAAGAAGAGAGACAAGAAGCAGCCTGGGTGTTGCTGATACAGACAAGCTGATTGGGCTGGTTACTTCCGGTGACTTTCGTAAGAGGAACGTCTCCGGCCTCATTCAGTCTTTTTCCAGTTTGGCTGCAAAATATGATACTGTAAAGCTGCTTATTGTGGGCAAGGACAAAAATGCCCCTTACTCTCCATTGATAAAACAACAAAAGTTGGACAAGCGGATTATTTTCGCCCCGACCATCGATGATGTAAGTCAATACTATTGCGCATTGGATATTTTCGTTTTGCCTGCCTTTATTGAAGAGTTCGGCCTATCCGTGCTGGAGGCCATGTACTGCGGCCTGCCTGTGGTGATTTCCCCCTATGTGGGGGCTGCGGATATTCTTGAAGGCGAAAGCAGAAGATGTATTTTGCCGGATTTGGATGAAAGAAGCATCACACACGTTTTATCCACCCTGCTTGATGATCCCGAGCTTTGCCACCGCCTTGGTGAAAACAACCGCTCCTCTGCTCAACAGCTTGATTGGCGCACTTCTTTACATAAAATACATGAGCTGATGTGTAGTCGAAATCCAGGCAGCTTGATGGCTAGGTGTAATGTTCCAATAGGTTGTTCACCCTTCGAGTAATTTAAGAGGACATCCATGCAGCTCCTTACCCGCCTTCTTGTGTTTAATAATGCCCGCGCCCTTTTCAATTTCATTGTCGATATGGACGACAGGATGAACGGTGCGGGTGATGCGTTTCCACCCTTGATAACACACCAAATACAATACGGTCTTTGACGGTATGCGGATATTGTTCTTTCTGTTTGATGCCATTGGCGATTTTCTTGTTTGTACCCCATTTTTAGAAAACTTTCGCAAGGCGCATCCCAATGCCTTTATCGGAGTGGTTGCCCATCAAAGAAATATCAACCTGGCGCGGAAAAACGGGTATATTGATGCAGTCCATCTTTTTCACCGCTCCGATTTCAGGCTCCTGAGCCAGTGTATCCGCGAAATAAGAACACAGCGTTACGATGTGCTGGCCGATATTTTTCATTCGCGCTTCTCCACCGCCCAAAAACTCCTGGTGTGGTTATCCGGTGCCGGAAAAAAAATTGCGCTGGAGAAACGCAGCCAATTCAGGGAGTTGAAATATAACCACTATTTTGATGCAATCATCGCCATGCAAGATGGCCATGTGAGCAAGAGCTTTAACCATGTGCTTGCCCATTTGGGCGCTCCGCCGGTTACAGAGCCGCGCTACACCTACTCCATAGAAGATTGCATCAGGGAGGAGGCGCGTAAACACATCTGTTGGCACGCTGTAAATATTGTACTGGTCTGCCAGGGCAGCAGAAAAAACAACACCCTGCCCTTGCCGATCTTGGAGAGTCTGGCGCAAAAACTTCTGGGTGCCATACCGGAAGCCGGAATTTACTTGAGCGCAGCTCCGGGCAAGGGAAACCCGGCCTCTATGCTGGCCGCCCGGCTTGCCACTCCCAGGGTGAAGGCCCTGCCAGACATAAACGGCAACCTGGATTTTACGGCAGCGGCTGTGGAGCGTGCGGACTTGCTGATCTCCACTGGCACGGGTACCTTGCACCTGGGCGGCGCTTTTGACACGCCTACAATCGGCATCTATCCGCTTGGTGAAATGCTATTCTTGCCAATCACCAGCAAACAGGCCGTGGTTCGAAGCCAGCACAACGCTGATTCTTGGCCGGTGGATGAAAAAGAAATCGTCACATCCGCACGGAAATTACTTTTCCCATGATTTTCATGTCCATGCGATGGAACGCTGTGTCCTTTGTAAAACCTTTTATTTTGCTGCTTGCATATAGCAGCCTATGTCTTCCGCTGTTCTATCTACATAATATTGTTCCGCTTATCATGCTTGGCAGTATAGGCATTTTTACATATTTTACCAAGTATGGCAAAAAAATACCCAAATATGCCATGCTTATTTTTGCATACTTCGCCTATGTTGTGGGCATGAATCTTTTTATTTTTACCGAATATGACGGTTCTGGCGGATATCGCTGGATAATTGCTTTTTTTTGCGGGGCGGCCATCCACTCTGTGACCAGAGACAAACGCTGCTTTTTCCTAGCCTTTGCCACCAGCGCTTTTATCCTTTTGGTTTTGGTGGCCTTTTGCATGTATCTGGCAAATCCGGACATTTTGCTCAGTTTTTATTGCGTCAACAAAGACAAGCTGGATTTGTTCACACCTCATCCGAATTTCCTTGGATTCATGGCAGGTATTGCTCTTATAGCCGGACTAACAGGCCTGTTGTTCAGTATGCCGAAATACAAGTCCATATTAAGCGATTGTCCCGGCAAATTTGTGCGCATTACAGCAACCGTTTTTGATATTCTGTGCAGCAAGCCTGTACTGCTCGCCGGCACTGTCTGCGCAGGCATTGTGCTGTTGCTTACCTACAGCCGCTCCAACCAAATTGCGACTATTGCGGCGCTCTTTACTCTTATGTACTTTTTTTTGCGTAAACGCTTCAGCGCGTTTAAAACTCTTGCCGCCTTTCTGGCAGGCGGCACACTTATGCTGGCCGCGTTACATCTGAGTGCATATTCACCCGCTTTTTCCGACTCACGTTTAGCGAGATACACCACAAGCGCTCTCAAAAATCCTTTTAGCGATCCGACTTTTCAATCCCGCATTGCTCTTTGGCAAATAGCTTGGGATACGGGATGGGAATCTCCACTGATAGGACACGGCTTAAGAGGTTATAAACGAAAGCTTCAGGAATACATTGATAAAAACTATGACGCGCTAGTCACCCGGTACGGTAAAGCTACGATAGATGGTGACACTAAAAGGCATGATCACGCACATAATTTGTATTTGCATCTGTTTGTGGAACAAGGCCTCATAGGGGTAATTTTTTGGGGGACCATAATGCTGTATCCCTTATGGGTGTCGCTACGCCACAGGCATAGTTTTGGAGTAATAGCGCCAGTGTTGGTTTTTATGCTGGTATTCTCGCTGGCTGATATGAATTACTATGGGCGGCTAGGCACGTTTTCAGCGTTCGCCATTTTTGGATGCATAGGATATTTTTCCTGTACTGAGCTTGACTCGACAACGTAAGGCCCTTCCAGGGCTTGTGAAACGAGGTGGAACAAGGCCCGCGAGATTGTCACAATCTCGCGTAAACAACCCTAAAGAGGGGTAGTGGCAATCCCCTTTCTATACTCCCGCAGATGCTTCATAACATGGGGCAACACCAGTCGCGACTCCAGTTTTTCTAGGCAGGGAACGCCAAAAGAGCACCTGTTCTTGTTGCAGGGCTGACAGGCCATGTCCATAAGCTCTCTGGCCCGCAGTGTTCTATGCTCTGGGGAGGGAAAATTCCACTCTGTGCCCGTTGCTCCGAGAATGGTGAATGTGGGCACATCAAGAGCAACCGCCATGTGCCGGGGAGAGGAGCAGTTGCCCAGTTGCAGGCAGGCCCGTTCCATGCAGGCCGATAATTCACGCAGATTCAGCAGCGCGGGAGGAACCGCGACACGCTCTTTGTACGCGCACAGATCCCGCAAAACCCGGACCTCTTCTTCTTCGCCCGGTCCGTATGGCAGGAAAAAACGCACGTCCGGCATTTCCTCCGCTATCATGTCAAAAAGCGCGGCATAGTGGCGGGCGGGCCAGCGCCGTGTAAGCTGCCGGTGCGTTACGTCCACGCTGATAAAGGGTCTGTTGCCAAGCCCAAGGGAAACAAGCTGTTTTTCCGCTGAGGCCCGCTCTTCAGCCGTCAGATAGAGACGCGGGCGCTCCCCCAGCCAATGAATGCCCAAAGGCGCAAGCACCCCGACCTTGGACGCGGCCGCATAGGCCGGTTCCGCTCTCATCCAGTGTGTATACAAGGGGCGCAGGTACCAGCGTGGCGGAAAGGATAGGCGGACGGGCGCTCGAGACAGGGCCACCACGGTACGGCAGCGCGGCAGTTGCTGAAAATCCACGACCAGATCGAAATTTTGCGCGGCAACCTTGCGATAAAAGACAAATTCATGCAGAAGGTGCGGCAGCCGGTTTTTATCTACCGGCCACACTGTATGCACATGAGGATTATTTTCCAGCATGGGCACACATTTTTTCTCCGTGAACACATGGATCCGCGCCTTGGGAAAATGCCGCGCCAAAAGCTCAATGGCAGGCGTGGACAGGAGCACATCCCCTATCTGACGCTGTTGGCACACAAGTATGCGCTCTACCGTGTCCGGATTGGGGATGCCGTCGGAAGGGCCGCTCTCCCGCCGGGCCGGTTCCCGCTGATCTGCTTTATTTTTTTCGAGAGTATTGCTAAAAGAATGATGCAATTTCTTCCCTTTGTTCATTGACATGAAATCTGGCGAATAGAGCCATCGTGAAAATTTCAAAGTTAAAATACCCTAGCGCCGCTGCTTGAAAAAGTCACGTAACAACTGCGCGCACCTGCCTTCCGATACGCCGCCCATGTGCCACACCTGATGATTGAGAAAAGGCAGATCCAGCCCGTCCAGGCGGGAGGAGACGCTTCCGGCTCCGGGATCGGCGGCGCCGTATACAAGCCCGGCCAGGCGGGCATGGACCAACGCTCCAGTGCACATCAGACAGGGCTCCAGAGTGGCAAGCAGCACGCAACCTTCCAGACGGTAGTTCCCAACCGCGCGGCAGGCCGCGCGCAGGGCCAGCATTTCCGCATGGGCCGTGGGGTCGTTGAGCCGCTCCACTGCATTGCCCGCGCGGGCCAGAATATCTCCATTGCCGGACACCACCAGCGCGCCCACCGGCACCTCGCCCGCGTCACGCGCCAGGACAGCCTCGGCAAGAGCCTCGCGCATCAGGGACTCCCAGGAATGCCCCGGCGGCGGCGGCGGGACAATCCGTATGGGGGGCCTCGCGGGAATGGCGTTCGCGGCCTTCATTTAAGGATGACGCGCGGGCGCGTTATGTTTCGGGCCTGCCCACATGGAGACGAATGTGTTCCAGCACCTCTTCCGGCGTATCCTTGATTGTCACCAGGTCCAGTTCACTCTCCCGCATGTAGCCGTCCCGCACCATGACCTTGCGGATCCAGTCTATGAATCCTCCCCAGAATTCGCTGCCATAGAGCACGATGGGGAAGGGATCGATGCGCCGTGTCTGCATGAGCACAAAGGCTTCGGAAAGCTCGTCAATCGTGCCCATGCCGCCCGGCATGACCACATAGGCGCAGGCATATTTCACAAACATCAGCTTGCGGATGAAAAAATAGCGGAAAGCCAGGGGAGTGGTCACATATTTATTCATCTCCTGCTCGTGCGGTAGATGAATATGCAGGCCGACGGAATGGCCGCCACCCGCGACAGCTCCCTTGTTCCCGGCCTCCATGAGACCGGGCCCGCCGCCGGTGATGATGCCGTAGCCGTCTTCGGCCAGAAGCCTGGCAATGGTTTCCGTATCTTTGTACACTTGGGACTCGTGCGAAGCCCGGGCCGAACCGAAAATGGAAATACTGCCCGGCAGCGTGCTCAGGACCTCGAAGCCGTCTATGGTCTCAGCCATTATCTTGAAAATTCGCCAGGCGTCGCCGCGCGAGGTGGGCGAGGGAGGACCCAAATGAGAATCAATGGATTGCATGGTGCTGCTCCTGCGGGAAAATTTATATGTCCATGCGCTGCAAAGCCAGCAGCACGGATTCAAAGGGTTCGTCCGGCGTGACTGGTCCGGCCGGAGGTGTCACGGAACTTGTTGCAAAAACCGCGCCTGAACCGAGTGCGGAATCGTGCCCGCTATGGACCGCCTCCAATGGCAGGTCCGCAAAGGGCAAGGGCGGCGCTGTGTCCAGAACATCCTCCATGCGCAGATGCCCCGCTGAGGGAGCGTGTTCCTCCGCTGCCAAGCCTGCCGCATCCACGGCCACGGCAGTGAGGTCAGACTGCCCGTCCGTTCGAAAATCCCTCGGAGACATGGCCAGCACTTCCGCCAAGTCCCTGCCGGAAATCAGGGTGCCGTCCCGCAGTTCAAGGGTGATGTCTTCCTGAGAGACAGCGGGGGAAAAGCCATGCAAGAAGATGCGCCCGCCGTTTTCGCAGAGCACCCGCACATCCGGCCCGTCCTTCTCGACGGTGGACGTTTCCAGAGCAAACCCCAGCAGATATACCCCGGCCGGCTGCACGGTAAAATGCAAAACATGCCCGGCTTCAGGCTCGGGTATCATGATTCTGTGCGTGTTTTCCTCCGGCATGGCGGAAATTCCTCTTCACCTCTGTCCCGCGCGAGATTTTTCATCCCGCCGTATGCTCTCTTCTTAGCATAAGGTCTATGCCGTGCCAAGCCAAGGGCCTTGCTCCGCTTGCCCTAATTTATGCTTGAAGTGGATGCTCAACAACGGTACACAAACCGGACTGCCCGCGTCAAAAAAACATTCTTTTACCGGACGGACAACATGCGCATCATCATGGGAATTACAGGCGCGAGCGGCGCTCTTTATGCTCTGGAACTGCTGCGCCATCTCAGCGCGGGCGGGCACGAGGTGCACACCGTGGTCAGCGACTACGGCTGGAAGCTGCTGGAGCACGAATGCGGGACGGGCAAAGAAGACATTGCCGCCCTGTCCTCGCATCTGCACGATAATGCAAACCTGGCGGCCTCCATTGCCAGCGGTTCTTTCCGGGCCGAAGCCATGGTCATCGTGCCTTGCAGCATGCGCACCCTGGCGGCCGTGGCCACGGGCCTTGCCGATACCCTCATCTGCCGGGCCGCGGACGTGATGCTCAAGGAACGCAAAAACCTGATTCTCGCCGTGCGCGAAACCCCTTTAAGCGCCGTGCACCTGGAAAACATGCTGAAACTGGCCCGCCTCGGCGCCGGCATCATGCCTTTGTGCCCCGCCTTTTACCACCATCCGCAAAGCATTGCCGAACTGGCAACAGCACTGGCCGGACGGATCATGGACAATCTCAACCTTGCCAACGAAGTTTGCAAACGCTGGCAGGGGACGGCGTGACTACCCAAGAAGGCTACATTGCCTGGCGCAGACAGTATCCCGGTTTAAGCAATACCCACAGGTAGTGCCTGAGTTTGGGGTCAGACGAGGAAGGCGCGGCTTTGGCCGATGGGGCTGGGCTCTTCAGCCCTGCCCCGGAGGACAAAGCAAGCCTGACAAAGTATCACCCCAAACTCAGGCACTACCTCAAGTGTATTTGGGAGCTTCTTCCTTAATAATCTGCAAAGCCATATTGCCTTTGACCGTGCCGCATACGCCCCAGAACTTGGTCACGCCCGCCATGGTCACTTCCAAAAGCTCATCCGTGTCCGTATCCAGCAGAATCACATCCCCTTCTTTAAGCCGCATCAGTTGATTCCCCGTGAGCTTGGCTTCGCCGAAGTGGACCTTCAGTTCTACCGGCGTTTCCAGAATACGCTCTTTGAGGCGCGCCACCCAGGCATGGTCAATTTCCAGACGCTCGGTCTGAAAACTGGCATGCAGCTTGGAGCGGATGGGCTCAATGGTGGCGTATGGCAGGCAGATGATGAGCGAGCCGATGGCTGTTTCAAGTTCCACCTCAAAGGTGATCACCACCACCACATCGCTGGGCGGCACAATGGCGGCGAACTGGGGGTTGATCTCCGAACGGCTCAACTCGAGGCTGACATCATGTACCGGCCGCCAGGATTCCTCCATGTTGTACAGAATAATCTTGATCACCTTTTCCACAATGGCCTGTTCAATGCGCGTGAATTCGCGGCCTTCAATCTTGGGCTGACTGCCCTGCCCGCCGAAAAAGCTTTCCACCAGGGCGAACACCAGCCGGGCGTCCACCACGGCAAGAGCGTTGCCGCGCAGGGGCTCCATTTTGAATATATTGATGCTGGTGGGCACCGGCAGGGAACGCATGAAGTCGCCGAACTTGGTCATGTCAATGGACAGGGGGTTCAACTCCACCCGTTTGCGCAAGGCATTGGACAGAGCATTGGTGGACAGGCGCGCAAAACGATCGTTGACGATTTCCAGCACGGGCATGCGTCCACGGATGATGCGATCCTGGTTGGCAAGGTCAAAGGGAACGATGCCGGAATCGTCCAGCGGCTCGTCTGTCTCCGCCTCAATATCGCCGCCGGAAAGGCCCCGCAGCAGGGCATCGACTTCATCTTGCGCCAAAATTTTGTTCATGCTTTCCTCTTTCCGCGTTCCGCGCCACGCCGGTAAAACCTGGAAGGCGAAGGCGCGCAATATATCCGTCCGCTTCCGCCGGGAAACGGGCTTGTCTTGATTTATGCAAATACCAGACCATCCCGGAGCAGCTTCGTTGCTCCGCGATAAGCCTTATAAGGTTTTGCGCTTTTTCTTTTTCTTTCCGACCGACGTGCGGCAGTCTGCGCATACGCCGTAAAGAATCATCCTGTGCGAAGTCAGTGTAAAGCCGTGCCGTTCAGCCAGCTCCTCCTGCAAGCGCTCGATATCGGCGTCCATGACTTCCTGATTCTTGCCGCAGGAACCACAGATGAGGTGATCATGATGACTGTCGTCTTCAATGGGCTCATAGCGCGCCGTGCCTTCCCCAAAGTGCAGTTCCTTGGCCAGACCCGCATCGCACAGCAACTTCAGTGTTCTGTATACCGTGGCCTGGCCGATGCTGCCGTCTTCCGCCCGGACAACGGTGTACAACTCTTCGGTACTCAGATGCTTACCCGACTTAAAAAATACATCCACAATCAGACGCCGCTGCGGCGTGTTTTTCAAACCGCGATCAGCGATATAGTCGGTAAAAGCGCGGACAGGATCCTGCATACGCGGAGGCCTCACTGCAAAATGGCGTTCTGCTCGTGCGTATTTATATAGTACATAGTGTCCGCTGCGCAAGGGAAAAGCCTGCCGGACCATACGCCGCACTCCCGGCATCCCTCCCCGGCAAAACGAAAACCGGATCTTCCCGTAACGACCACACGGCCTGAGCCACACCAGCCCACAGCCCGAAAAGAACCAACCGCAAAAAAATGAAAAAAGACTTGACTCCCGGACCTCTTCAGGGGTAAGTCTCTCTTCCTGCATGTACGCATGCGGATATTCCCCGGTAGCTCAGCTGGCAGAGCGGGTGACTGTTAATCACTAGGTCCGCGGTTCAATCCCGTGCCGGGGAGCCAGAAAATGATAAGGGTTTGGAGTAATTCCAGACCCTTTTTTGCGTCCAAATCTCGTCAAAAGGAGTGGTTT